>Ga0315281_10009256_pt1 | contig 13669 bp, 10 predicted proteins | sample YL17G07_0_MG_FD_204540 | JGI IMG/M metagenome (GOLD analysis project Ga0315281, IMG submission 204540) | Sediment microbial communities from Yellowstone Lake, YNP, Wyoming, USA - YL17G07_0 | ecosystem: Environmental > Aquatic > Freshwater > Lake > Sediment | place: USA: Wyoming | collected...
TCTCCGAGCATGTCGGTGATCTTCACCGCTACCGTGGTTTTGCCGGTAGGCGCGAGGAGTTCATAACGTGCTTTGATATAGTCCTGTTTTCGCTCGGGTACATCGGCGAGGACGATGTTGAAGACTTTACCGTCGTGGGCGGAATCAATCATCACGCTGTCCACCATGGTGCGCCAGTCAGTGATCTTGGGGGCGAGCAGTCCGCCTTGATCCTGTAAGCGCTCGGCGATGGAGGGTGAGATGAAATCCTTCACTTCTACCACGAGCTTGTCGCCTTTCCCGCCTTTCACGCGGCGAATCTGCACGCGCGCGGAGGCGGGTTTGTGGGCGATGAACTTGCCGTATTTTGGGTCGCTGCGGAGTTCGATGACTTCAATCTTGTTCGGCGTGTTTCCCTGCTTTCGCATCCGGTTCCACTCGGTCAGCCAAATATCGCCGCCCAGTTCCTTGCCGAGGCACACCACTACCACGTCCCGCGATTCGTTGGCGCGGGCGTCGAGTTCGCGCTTCACGTCTTCCAAATCGGCGGGCGAGAGCGGGTGGCCGAAGGGAACGATTTTCACTAACTTGCCGCCTAGAGTGCCGTCGAAGAACGCATCCGCCAGCGTGCGGGTGACGCCGATGTGCTCGCAGGCGAGGTTCACCGCCTCGTTGTGCTGGATGGCGAGGTCGTAATCATTGACGCGATGAACGGTGAAGCCCAATTGTGCGGGCGGCACAGCCTTGGGCTTGTCGTCCGCGATCAACTCCTGCTGCTGGCTAGCGGCACTGGCGGCGGCAAGTTGATCGGTGATGATCGCCTGAACACGCTTTGTCGTTGTCTGAATCGCGCCCTTGTTGATGTCCGCTCCGATCCAGCGCCGGCCCAAATTCTGTGCAATAACCTGCGTTGTTCCACTACCGCAAAAACAGTCGAGAACGAGATCTCCGGGATTAGAGCATGCTTTCAAGACGCGTTCCAAAAGAGCTTCAGGCTTTTGGGTTGGGTATCCCGTTCTCTCAAAACTTGGCGCGGCAATGTAAGGAATCAGCCAAGTGTTATCAACGGCCATCTTGTCTAGTAGAATCGTGGTAAAGGTGCCTGTCTCGCTTTCGACGCGAGCACGAAACTGTGCAACTTGAGGCAGTTCCCAAAAGTCGTCGATTTTCTTTGTGTCTACCACGATTTTGTAGGTTTTCCCTTCCTTGTTCCGCAGGTTTACGATTACCCCCTTCTCGGCATCCCAACCTTTGGCTAGAAGCTCCTTTGGTTTATCCAGCTTTTCCTTTTGTAGGTTGTATGTCCAGAGATCGCCTTTCGAATACCAGAATAGGCGGTCCGTATTGTCGACGAATTGCTTCGTCTGGCCCATTTGATATTTATCGTAGTGCCAAGTAATCTCGCTTCGCAAATTCTTTTCCCCCATTACTTCGTCAAGTAGACAGCGAAGATGATGGCCTTTAGCTGTATTGGCGTGGAGAATTATGCTTCCATTATTCGCCAGCAGTTCCCTCAACAAAATGAGTCGCTCATACATGAACTGGAGGTAATTGTCGTTGGCCCAGATGTCCGTGTATTGGATTTGTTCACCGAGTGAATAGGTTTCGCCATCGAGCTTAGCGATGCCGTCGGGACCGCGGAGATTCACCTTGCGCACGTAGTCCGCGCCGCTGTCGAAAGGCGGGTCAATGTAGATAAGCTGGACCTGGCCGCGGAAGCCATTGGCAAGGAGATGTGCAAGCACTTCCTTGTTATCGCCGTGAAAGAGCAATCCGCCATGCGAATACTTGTCCGGCCAGTCCTTCCAGATAACCGCATCGGCCACTGACACCTTAGCTGCGCCGGGCGCGATAAAGCTCTCGATGTGCTGAGCGGGAAAGGCGGTGACGGAGCGAAGCGGACGTTTACCAACCCATGACAGCATCGGACGCCCCTTGCCCTTGGCGATGGTCACTTGCTCCGTTGGCTTGGCGGTCACTGGCGCAGGCACGGCGGCTTTGGCGGCGGCCTTTGCTTTGCTTGCCCTGGCTTTGGCGGGCTTGCCCTTCGCGGCTGGCGCCGGTTTTGTGGCGGACTTCGTCTTCCTGATTCTCTTTTTGGTCGGCATCGTCATGTCTCCACAAATTGGCGGGCGGGGGCGCTGTCTTCTTGGGTCAGCACGTCATTTTTCACAAAGATCATTTGGTAGCGCAGTTTGTTAGGATTGAGCTTCTCCCACTGGCGAACGGCGAGGGATTTGGTGCCGTTCTTGCCGTTCACCGGGTCTTTGCGCATGTTCTCACCCTTGATTTCGATGATGAGGCAGCGCCCGTCCTTGCGGCGAATAATGAAGTCGGGTGTATAGCGGTGCCAGCGGTTGTCCTCACCGCGATACTCGACGAAGAAATCGGATTTGCGCGGGTCGGTGATGGCGCCGGTAAAATAGATGTCCTCGACTTGGCCCTGGTGGAGACCGAGATACTCGAACAGTGTCTCGAAGAAATGAAGTTCGGGATTCGAGTCGAAATTGTAGGGCGTGTAGTGAAAGCCGAAGGCGGCGGATTTGCCGCCGTGCCGGAATTGCCATTCGGCAAAGTGAGCGATGAGGTTTTCGCGGTCCACCGGATAACGGATTTCGGCGGTGTAGGTTTCCTTGCCATCGGGCGTAAGCGAGCGGGTGAAGCCGTCCGGCTTGATGAGAGCGAGGGCGCGCTCGATGTACTCCTCCTTCACTTCGTATTGAGAAAACTGGGTCTCGATTTGCGTGCTCAATTCGGTGAGGTGTGCGATGGGGAGTTCTTCCGCGCCGGCGTAGAGGCGGCGGAGTTCGTCGAGCACAGCCCAAGTGTCGAGGCGATAGACGGCGGCGAGTTCGGTGGCGGCGGTGTAGAGGTCGAGCGTGTCGGGTTCCGCCTTGATGGTGATGGTTTCGCCGGTCTGCTTGAGCAGCGCGCGGGTGGCGGACTGGCGGGCAATTGCAAAGGTGAGGCGTTCGAGCTTGGGCGCGGCGTCGCTGGCCGGCTTCGTGAGCGCGAGCGCGGCACCGGCAGGCTTTTCCTTGCGAACCACAGTGCGTACAAGTTGCCGGATGACGAGGGGCGGGAGCTTCACCTTGCGCAGGGTGATGATGGCGCTGTCGCTGTTGCTCTGCTTGCTGCGGAGGTCTTCGAGCGATTCGCCGTAAGTTTCGCGTAGTTCCTTGTCGAGCGTGCGCTGGTTTTCGATAGAGAGATAGATGGAGGCAGGCACAGTATTGCCGGGCACTTGCCGGAGACAGCGCGAGGCGGCTTGCAGGACAAAGTTGTTCGATGTTTTCAGCTTTCGCGCGAGTGCACAGGCGAAGAGGCTGGGCACGTTCCAGCCCTCGGTGCCCATGTTCACCAGCAGAATGACACGCTGCGTCGAGCCGGGGTCGTTGATCCGTTCGAAGGCATCCTTGTCCACGATGCCGGAATCGCTGTGACGCTCCAGCACGAGGCCGGTGGACAGACCCAACTCGACGAGCTTCGCCTCGACTACGGGCCGGAGTTCGCGGAGGTCGTCGGTCTGCGGGAAATAGATGGCGAGCTTGGCCGGAGAGCCGTCCGGCAGGGTGATGTCGCGGTATTTCTCGAAGAACTCGGCGACGATTTGGGCAACCACCTGTTTCACGTCACCGTCGAAGTTGTAGGCGTGGATGTTGGAACCGACGGTCTTGAGGATATCGTCGGTGATGCCCTGTGAGAGGCCATACCAGATGACGACATCGCGCAGCGGCTGTCGTTTGAAGTAGGGTGTGCCGGTGGTATTGACGACGCAGATGAGATTCGGGCTGTTAGCGTAGAGGTAGTCCACGGTTTTGCGGACCTTCTTCAACTCCGTGTCGAGCGCCTGGCCGTAGGTATGATGCGCTTCGTCGGAAAAGATGCCAAGGTGCGGCAGGCTTGCAATGGATTGGAGACGCAGATTGGCGATTTCGGCACGGGCTTCATCCTCCTTCTTCGGATTGAACAGGTTCCCGAGGTCGCTCTTGCGTATAGATTCCTTTTGGATGCGGATTTTCTCGGTGTTGGTGACAACGACGTTGAAGGCGCTGCCCTTGATCACGGGAATATCGCGCTCACCGTCGCGAGTGAAGATGAGTTTGACCGTGGCGGCAAACTGCTTAAACAGGCGTGGCGGAAGGATGCGGTCGTAGGGAACGGCCGCGAGTTCGCGGAGCGCACCGAGAATTGTAGTGCCCGGCGCGAACACGAGGGAGTTCTGCACGAACGGGCCGTCCGGATATTCCAGGGCCATCGAAAACTCCGTGGCTATGATGGCGCCGATGAGTGCGGTTTTGCCTGCACCCATCGCCAGCGCGAGGATATAGCTCGGATAGTCGAGATTCAGCGTTTCGCGCAGCGCTTGCAGGCTGTGCTCGCGAACGAAGTCATCGTCGCTCGCGATGTTTTTCCAGAGCGTGTGGAAATTGTATTTGGCAGCCTTCCACGCCGCATCTGGTATGCCCAGAGCCTTGAGGAGTGCATCGGGGTCTTCGTCGGCAGGGAAGTATTTCTCGTAGAGGTCGGCAATCTTTGGCGTGCCTTCCATCAATCGGAGGAACCAATAAACCTCCAAAGCGCGAAGTTGCGGAATGCGGAGTCGGAAACCAGTACCCTCTGGCTCGGCAGCCCATGAAAGAATCTCTGCGATGGACGGAAACTTGTCATGAAGGAAGTTCTCTTTCCGCCATGCACAGGTGGCTTGAGCCAGCTTTTCAATTAGTGTCTGCATTGTCTCCATTGCCGCTCACAAACAGAACGCCCTTCGACTCTGAACTTCGTTTGTTCCAGTCTAACGGAATATCGGGCATTGTTTGGAATACACGGTTGCCGTGTCGCACTTTCACCGCCCCCAATGCTCGCGTCTAATGTTAGAGCTTCCAAACATCGTTATACGCTTTCTCGGCCAGGGTTTGCGTGCGTAGGCGAATCTCAGTCGCCCCCAAAGTCACTGCCGTCTTCATTTCCTCGGCCAATTTGAGCCCGCTATCAAGCAGGATATGCTTCTTATCCTAAAACGGCCTGTCTTTAAGCTTGGCGTTCAACTCGTCTGAAACCAACAGGAGATTTCCCAACTGACCCACGAGAGATCCGCGTAGTCCTATCTTAACGTCTCGAATCCACTCCGAATGATGCTGGCCATCAGCTTCCGTCGCTCTTGAAGAAACGTCTCGTATGGCATCTGGTACCAATTCTCGGGTAATGCGTGATGCTTGTGCATTAACGCCCATTCGTCAGTTGAGAAGCGACTCTTAATTGCCGGCACATATTTGGCTGGAGGGTCGTCACTAATATCGATGTTCTCGGGCCATTCCAACAGTGCAAAGTTGGCTAATTGATTAATCTTCTTTAGGTCCTCCACTCCCTGACTCTCCAACCATGCGCGGGGAAACAAATGGTGTCGTTCAACCGCCTTTTTCTTGGTCTTGATGGTAGGGTCGAGCAAGTCCTGAACCTTCTTGTGAGAGAACAACACCGGGGCGCCAATCCGATTTTGGGCTGCGATGTACGCGAACAACTCTGGGCTCCGTGCTGAGGAACTTTCCAGATTCGCAGGCAAGGTCACGGTCCAGAAATCATTAGTCAGATCGTTAGTCATCATCTCCTCGAGAATGCCCACAAACGACTCTCCGTCTTTGACTTTCTTCAGTCGATTCAGATCGCCATCCATCACGGTCTCTGGTGATCCCGTGTACCGCCCTGTGAGATTCGATGCGAAGAACCACCGTCCAATCAGCTTCTGGAGCCGATGTTCAGCAAGTCCAAAGCGGTTCCGCCCAATGAGGTAAAACGCATAGGCGTACAGCAGGGCATTCTTTGAAGAGATCATCTCTACACTTCGAAAGCCTGCTCCGATTAGAGATGACAGAAATTGGTGCCAATACGTCAAGTTGAGTACGTCGGCCTGAGAATCTTGGAGCAGCTTAAACTGAGTGTCACGCCGCTCGCTGGAAAACTCACCTGTCTCTAAGTCTTTGCCGCGAAGCACCTGATACACGCTTTTGAGCCTCCCACGCCCAAACCCCAACGCGATAGCCACACGTAGGAGTTGATCTGGGTCAGGTTGAATGAAATGATTGAAAGGCGATGCTGAGGTGGCAGCATCCGGTGGATTGCGTGATTGTCTGCAAAACGTCTCCAATTCCATGCGCCCCTCATCCCAGAATACGGACATGAGAGTCAGGATAAAGTCCGCTTGGTTGAGCCGTACACCCTCACTGTTGATGCGCACGAAGATATCAGCCACCTGCTCCTCATCTACTGTAGGAGCAATTTCCAGCGCCGTAAACGGGTATTTCTGGAGGTCGAACAAGCGGTCGAGATTGTGCGCGATCAGCTCTTCATCCTCAGCAGTCAGTGATCCCTTAGCTTCGACCTGTTTGAGAAAGCCTTTGACCATCTGGTAGCTGGGTTTTCCAGACGACCATATGTCGGAGATATTCGCGATCCACTCCGGATCTCGCCTGATGGCTGCGTCCGCCACTTCAAATTTGCTATCACGCGGTCTGAACGCCACATCAATCTGGCGCTCACGGTAGTCATTGTCCAGAACTTTTTTCCCGCGGAACACGGCAAAGAGCGAGGTCAGTCGTTGTTGTCCGTCTACAATCAAACGTGACGGTACCGTGTGTTGCTTTCCGTCTAAACCAATTTGTCTTGCCCCATTTCCAGTGGCGTTCTCCCAAAATAGGAGATATCCAACTGGAAACCCGCGATACATTGAATCGAAAAGATCACGAACTTTCGCGTTTGTCCAAACAAATGGCCGCTGGATGTCTGGTAACCCAATATCTCCAATCTCTATGTAATGGAGTAGCCCGCTTAGGTCGTAATCCACCTTTTTGAAACAAGTTTTGAGTTCGGCCATATACCCTCTTATATACTCGGCGAAGGTTCTACCATGAAATTACGGACACATCATAAAAACAAATAATGGGCTTTGGAATACGCCAAGTCAAAATGAAGGCACTTTGAAAATCAGATACTAATCAATAATTGTGACAGCGGGCACCATCGCACGGCGTGCGCCCTTCCGAGCCCCTCTACCCCTCTCCTTGGATAATGGGGATACCTTGACGTTCTGGGGGTATATTTGGGGGTATTTTCAAGTCTACTATCTATTACGTATTATACTAATCAAGTAGTTATATGTAATTTGTGGCTCCCTCTCCCGCACCAATTCATCTGTAGGGCCGAATTAATTCGGCCATGGCGAATGAATTCGCACCTGCAACCAAGGACTTCCCCTTCCGGGGTAAATCAGAAATGCTTCTTGCGTCTCCACAGAAAAATAACCACGCAGACCACTCCCAGCACCACGACCATAATATCCAGAACGTGGGTATAGCGTTGCACCAGGGACCAGTTTTCACGAAGCACCATGCCGAGCCACAGCAGGAAACTGTTCCAGAGCGTGGCGCCGGCGAGCGTGCTCAGCACAAACGGTGGCAGCGGCATACGCCCGGTGCCCGCAGGAATCGAGATCAGGTGCCGTATGACTGGTATAAAACGCCCGATAAACACGGTAACAGTACCCTCGCGCTTGTGGAAAAAAATTTCAGCGCGGTTAAGATCCCCGGGATTCAGGAACAGGTACCTGCCCAGTTTCAGCACCAGCGGGCGCCCGCCGTAATAACCCAGCGCATAGGACAAGAGCGATCCGACAATAGAGCCGAGGCTCGTGGCCATGATCGCAAGACCGGGGTCCATCCTGCCATCGGCCACCAGAAAACCCACAAACGGCATCACTGCCTCGCTGGGCACGGGAAAGACCATGCTCTCCAGCATCATCAAAAAACAGGCGCCGGAGTATCCGGTTCTGTCGAGGATGGCTACGGCATGCTCCGTAATTATTTCAGTGATCATTCAGTCAGCGCCATCTCTATTCCGGGGTGATCAATTTGCTCAATGACTTGATCTGTGCAACATCAGGAATGCCACTCTGGTATTCATGGAAATAAAATGAGAAAAAATCCCTGATGGTTTTATCCTGGGCAAACACGCGATCTTGCACCAAGGATAAAAACAGTACGATTATGACTGTGGCTACTGATCGTGTCATATTTGCAATATCCGGCTACGTCGTCCCCGAAGGGATTGTCCTGGCGAGGATACTTTTGGAAAAATCAGAGGTTCACTGACTGTACTTCGCCTGTTTATGGGCGCCGACACAACCGGATGAGATATTTTTCAGGGCCTCCATGTCCTTGATATGGACATGTTTCCGTTTGACAGTGATCAGTCCCGCCCGCTGGAAACGCCCGAACAGCCGGCTGACCGTTTCTATGGTCAATCCCAGGTAGCTGGCAATCTCCTGTCTGGCCATGGACAGTTTTATCTCCACGGCTGAATATCCCAGTTGCTGGAAACGGCTGGACAATGTGATCAGAAAAGTGGCGAGACGCTCCTCGGCGCCTTTCTTGCCGATGGTTAATAACAGCTCATTTTCATATGTCAGTTCGCGGCTCATTAACCTGAACATCTGTCTTTGCAGATCCGGCACGGTCAGGCACACTTCGGAGAGGGATGAAAACGGGAAGGCGCAGTAACTACCCGTTTCCAGGGCCTCGGCGCTACAGAGGTGTTTCTTTTTATCGATGGCATCAAGCCCGAGGATCTCCCCCGGAAAATAAAAACCAAGGACCTGATTGTTCCCCTGTACATCCATCAGGTGCAGCTTCATGGAACCTGAACGCAGGGCATAGATATATTTGAATTCATCGCCCGTGCGGAACAAATACTCGCCTTTATGCAACGAATAGGAGCGTTTGACGACCTTTTCCAGTTGTTCCAGGGCCTGCCGATCCAGCCCCCGGGGCAAACACAATTCATGCAGGCTGCAATCAGCACACGACCTCTTTAATGAGTGAATATCAATGATGGATGAGGTGGCCATTGACTCTTACCTGCCGGCAATCATGTTATTTATTCACCAAACGCCAGGACAATTTATATGCGCAAAATACATAATACCATGACCAACTTGCCACGTGTAAAGCTGCACCGCGGTACGATTGTACGCGCCTGAATGTCCTTACTTTGATCCAGATCAATTCGGCGGGCCCCCATGGAACCTATGCTTTGTCAGGGGAAAAGTGGAGATCTTGGTAACCATGAAAAGTCTTGCGCAGGAACTGGTAAACGAAATCATGAATCCCTATGTGATTACGGTATCGCCGTATGACACCCTGGCCCGGGCCCACGAGTTGCTTGTCAAAAACAGGATCAGAAGATTGCCGGTGGTGGATAACAACAGGAAACTCATCGGTATCCTGACACTCAAGGATGTCCTTGAAGCCAAGCCATCAGATATAAAACATACATTATATATTGATGATATCTACAAACACTTGTCCCAGTTAACCGTCACAACGGCCATGACCAACAAACCCATTACCATTTATCAGACTGCAACTGTCGGAAACGCCGCGGAACTGATGCTGGAACACAAAATCGGCGGTCTGCCGGTGCTGGATGCCGGGGACAATCTGGTGGGGGTGATTACGGAATCCGACATATTCCGTCTTATCGTACGCAGGTGGCGTGACGAAAATTATCTGAAGGCCTCCGTCAGTTAACAAGGCCGTCCTGAAAATACTGCATCAGCAACAATCACAAAGGGAATGCTATGGACACAAATGAGATCAAAAAACAGTTGCTGGAACTGAAAAAGGATATTGAAAAAAGAATTGAACAAACCCAGCAACATATCCGACATGTTGATGGCCCGGTCGAGCAGGACTTCGAGGAACAGGTCATGTCGCGGAAGAATGATGACGTTATTTACAACCTTGACAGCCTGGCCAAATCCGAGCTGCTGCAGATCAACGCCGCGTTGCAGAGAATCGACAAAGGTGTATATGGTGTGTGCACACGCTGTGGTGAAAACATTGATCCGGAGCGACTAAAGGCACTGCCGTACGCTGATAACTGCACGGTCTGCACGCAGGATTGAAACGATCCGTAAAACCCAGGTCTGTCCCCGCGCGTTGCTGTCAGGCGGCCTGGACCGGGATGTGATCCTGGATGTGGCTTATCTTGTTCCCGGCACCCATGTAAACGAGGGTGGGTTTGTGCTTGCGGATGTCCTTTGCTTCAATCCGTCCGTAACAGCAGATAATGACCCGATCGCCCGGGCTGGCCTTGTGCGCAGCCGCACCGTTGACCGAGATGATCCCGGAGTGATCTGCGGCGCGAATGGCGTAAGTGGTAAAACGCTCGCCGTTGTTGATATTGTAAATATGAATCTGTTCATACTCATGGATGCCGGCCCGTTCCAGCAAATACCCGTCTATCGCGCACGAGCCGTCATACTCAAGCTCGGAATGCGTGACGTACGCGGAATGAAGTTTTGCTTTGAGAACAGTAAGTTGCATGGTTGTAAAATATGCTTAAACGATGTACCAAATATCAGTATGGCGGAAATTATCCCGGTATTCAACGCCCGACCAGTACATTATCGATGAGCCTTGCCCTGCCGAGCCATGCCACTGCCAGCACGATCAGATTCCTGTCATGCCCCGCTTCCCCCAGATCACTTGCCCTCCTTATGCTGAGATATTCCGGTCTGAATCCCGCCTGTATCAGATGTACAACAGCATCGTCCTCCAGTTTTGCATAATCCGTACGTCCCTTTTTGATCTCTTCAGAAATCTGCAACAATGTCCTGTACAGCATGGGCGCCGTCCTGCGCTCCGTTACACTCAGGTACTGATTGCGTGAACTGAGCGCAAGTCCATCGTCTTCGCGCACTGTCGCCATTCCCACGATCTCAACCGGCATGTCCAGGTCACGCACCAGTCGCCGGATTACCAGCAACTGCTGGTAGTCCTTCTCGCCGAACAGGGCCACATCAGGTTCCGTGATATTGAATAACTTGGTCACCACGGTTGCAACGCCGGAAAAATGTCCCGGGCGGAATTTGCCGCAAAAAATGTCATCGAGACCGGTCACTGTCACTCGTGTCTGCGGCCCTGCGCCGTCCGGATACATCTCGTGCACGTCCGGATGAAACAGGACATCCGTACCGGTTGCTTCCAGCGCTTTCCGATCGTCTTCGAAAGTACGGGGATAGGCGGCATAGTCTTCTCCCGGTACGAACTGGGTGGGATTGACAAATATGGTGGCGACGGTACGGTCTGCGATCTGTTGCGCCTTTTTTACCAGAGACAAATGACCCGCATGGAGATTGCCCATGGTCGGCACCAGGGCAATAGACTGGCCCTGCTTGCGCCAGACAGACAACTGCTCCCGCAAGGGTTGAATCCGGTCAAAACACAGCATGTTCAGAAGTGCTGGCCGGCGGCGGGGAAAGAACCCGATTTGACTGCCGCCACGTAGTTCTTGACCGCGGACTGAATGGAAGATACGGACTGGAGAAAGTTCTGGGAAAAACGCGGCTGCCGCTCGGTAATACCAAGAATATCGTACAACACCAGCACCTGGCCGTCACATTCCGCGCCGGCGCCGATGCCGATGACCGGTATGGACAACTGCCGGGTGATGGCGCTGGCAAGTTCATGCGGGACACATTCAAGCACCAGCAATGACGCACCGGCGGCAGCCAGATGTTTGGCATCGTCCAGTATCTGCTCCGCCTCCGTTTGGTCCCGGCCTTGCATATGATAACCGCCGAGTTTATGTATCGACTGCGGCGTAAGACCAAGGTGGGCACAGACCGCGATCCCGCGGGCGCTGAGATAATTGATGGTCTCCGCCATGACTACGCCGCCTTCCAGTTTCACGACCTCGGCGCCGCCCTCGCCGATCAGCCGCTCGGCGCTGCCCAGGGCCCGCGCCGGTGTGGCGTAACTCATGAACGGCATGTCCGTGATGATCATGGCGCGCCGACATCCTGTTTTGACCATCCGGGTATGATAAATCATGTCCGCCAGCGTGACGCCGAGCGTGGAGTCATGTCCCTGCAGGACCATCCCCAGCGAATCACCGACGAGGATGGCGTCCACGCCGGACTCGTCCAGTATCCTGGAAAATCCTGCATCATAGGCCGTCAGACAGGCGATCTTCCGCCCATCCTTTTTCATCATGCCGAGGTCCGTCAACGTAAGTTTGGTCATCACAGTTCCTGAAGATTAAAACAGCGCCGATCCAACAATAAACTATCTATGCGTTCCGGCATCCCGCTTCATAATGATAGAAAAAAATATCATCGACATCTGCTTTTTTTCTCATCTTCTTGCAGATCGCAAAAAAATCTCTTTACTGTTATTCCTGTTCCAGCTTCTCCACCAGATCAGGATCGATCCCCCGCAACAATTGTCTGATGCGTCCCTGGCCCGGTATTTCGATGTCCGGCGCAATCTCGTGAAGTGGATACAGGACAAATGCGCGCCTGTGCATCTCCGGATGCGGCACCGTCAGCGTATCACTCCGCAGCACGATGTCGCCAAACAATAACAGATCCAGATCCAGCGTCCGCGGCCCCCAGCGCCGTGTACGTACCCTGCCCTGTTGTTTTTCGATCGCCTGCAAACATTCAAGTAGTCGCTCCGCGGTCAGGCGGGTGTCCACCTGGGCCACGGCATTGATGAAATCCGGCTGGTCCTGCGGGCCCAGCGGCCTGCTGCGGTAACAGGAAGAACAGCGAAGCAATGTTGTTTCGGGAATCTGCGTGATCGACTGTATGGCGCTCGCTATCCGGGCCTCGGGATGATCCAGATTGCTGCCCAGACCAATATAGGCCACTACCATGGTTTACTGGCGCCCCGCGCCCCGCCTGCCGCGCCGCCTTCTGCTTCGCCCCTGTGGTGGATGGCTGTCCGGCGAGACGACTGTTCCTGTTTCAGCCAGTTGACTGCTGTTGGTCGCAATGAAATCCGTCCACCAGCCGGCCAGTTCCCTGACATCTTCGCCGGCCTCTGCGCGCAGCAGAAGAAAATCATAGGCGGCGCGGAAACGCGGATGCGACGCAAGTCGAAAGGGACGCTGGCCACTACGGTGTTTCAGGCGCGACTGCAGCCCCCAGATCTCGCGCGCGGTGTGCGTGAACCGGCGCGGCATGGACATGCCCTTCACCTGCCTGGATATAACGGCGTCACTGGCCAGCGCAATGGCATCCATCTCGGCGAGGCTGTTGCTTTTGTAATCTTCGACAAGCCGCAAAAGCGGCATCCACAACAAGCCTGCCAGCAGAAACCCGGGGTTCACGGTCTTGCCTGCGGCCAGACGGGTATCGGTGTTCGTGAACACCCGGACCAGCAGGTTATGTGTAATGCCGCTGGTCTCCGCATCCAGGATATGATCGGTCTCGGTACAAAGATGCGCAAACAATTCATGGCGTCGCAAATGCAGGTATGATTCGAGCGCATGCCCGCTCATGAAGAGTTTCATGAATTCTTCAAACAGGCGCGCGGAAGGCACGTCGCGCAACAGGTGGTCCAGCCTCCGGATCGGCTCTTCCGTAGCCGGGTGCAGGTCAAACCCGAGCTTCGCTGCAAAACGTATGGCCCGCAACATCCGAACCGGGTCCTCGCGGTAACGCTCCTCGGGATTGCCGATCAGGCGCAGTTGTCGCGCCTTGATATCATCCATCCCGCCTACGTAATCTATCAGGGAAAAATCCGCGATGTTGTAAAACAGCGCGTTGACCGTAAAATCCCGGCGCCAGACGTCTTCATCGATATCGCCATAGACATTGTCACGGAGGATACGGCCTTCCTCGGAATGT
>Ga0315281_10009257_pt1 | contig 13668 bp, 15 predicted proteins | sample YL17G07_0_MG_FD_204540 | JGI IMG/M metagenome (GOLD analysis project Ga0315281, IMG submission 204540) | Sediment microbial communities from Yellowstone Lake, YNP, Wyoming, USA - YL17G07_0 | ecosystem: Environmental > Aquatic > Freshwater > Lake > Sediment | place: USA: Wyoming | collected...
TCTCGCCAGGACCACGAACACGCTGATTCTTCCTGCGAGCGCCGGCGATGTCGCCGGCATCGTTGCTACTGCGATGACGGTTCTTGAGAAAACCAAGCACGCCCAGGCGGCGGCGAAGGGAGCCTGAAATGACCGTGACCGCGATGAACCACTTCACCATCCTCACCGACGATCTGCCGGCGACGCTGGCGTTCTACGAGGATCATCTCAACCTCAAGCCCGGCGCGCGACCGCCGTTCACCTTTCCCGGCGCCTGGCTCTACGCCGATGCCGGCAAGGGGCCGGACCCGATCCTGCACATCGTCGCCGGCAAGCCGAAGAATGTCCTGGTGAAAGGCGTCATCGACCACATGGCCTTCAGCGGCGTCGGGCTCGCCGCCGCGGTGGCGAAACTGAAAAAGCGCGACATCAAGTATGAGCTGCGCCAGTTGCCGGCGTACGGCACCTGGCAGCTTTTCTTCCACGATCCGAACGACGCCAAGGTCGAGATCGACTTCGACAAAGCCGAAGCTGCGCCGGCCTGATCTATTCGACCACTACGCCGGCGCGCTTGATTACCGGCGCGAACTTCGCAGTTTCCGCCTTGATGAAATTGAGGAAGTCCTCGGGCGTGCCTTCGGCGATCGTCGCGCCGCTCCCCTCCAGGATCGCGCGCAGCTTCGGGTCGCGCGTCGATTTGTTGAGCGCGGCGTTCAGGCGCATCACGCTTTCGCGCGGCGTGCCGGCGCGCGTAGCGAGCCCGAAGAAGGACACCACCTCGTAGCCCTTCAGGCCGATCTCGTCCATGGTCGGCACGTCCGGCAGCGCGCTCGAGCGCTTCAGGCTGGTGACCGCGAGCGCGCGCACCCTGCCGGCCTTGATGTTGCCCATCTGGGGCGGAATATTGTCGATCATCATCTCGATCTCGCCGGCGAAAAGTGCCGCGGTGGCCGGGCCCGCGCCGCGGAACGGGATGTGGACGATGAACGTGCCGCTCATGATCTTGAACAGTTCGCTGGAGAGCTGCGGCGAGGTGCCGTAGCCGGGCGAGCCGTAATTGAGCTTGCCCGGGTTCTTCTTCGCGTACGCGATCAGTTCCTGCACCGTCTTCGCCGGCAGCGCAGGGTTGACGACGAGCACGTTCGCCACCGAGCCGTAACGCCCGACATAGGCGAAGTCCTCGATCGGCCGGTAGTTCAGCTTCTTGTACAGCGTCGGGCTGATCGCCAGCGACGGATTGGCGAGCAGCAGCGTGTAGCCGTCGGGCGCGGAGCGCGCCACCACCTCGGCGCCGACGTTGCCGCCCGCGCCGGCGCGGTTCTCAGCCAGCACCGGCACGCCGAGCTCGGACTGCAGGAACGGCTGCAGTGCTCGCGCGACCAGGTCGATCAGGCCGCCGGGCGGATAGGGCACGATGATGGTGACTGCCCGGGTCGGGAAGGTCTGGGCCTGGGCTGTGGCGGCGCAGGCAAGAATGATGACGGCAAGAAAGATTCTCATGGTTTCTCCGTTGAATTTCTATTTTTCAATCCACTCTTGCGCCAGAGTCGCGCACGACTTTGCCCAGGCGCGGAATATCGCTGCGGATGAGCGCGCCGAGTTCTTCCGGCAGCATGCCGCCGGCATCCAGGCCAAGATCTTCCAGCCGTTTGGCCACGTCCGGAGCCTTGAGCGCCTTGGCGGTTTCCGCGTGCAGCCGCGCGATGATTTCCTTGGGCACGCCCGCTGGCGCGAACAGCGCCTGCCAGGAGGTGATGTCGTAGCCGGCGAGCCCGGCTTCCTGCATGGTCGGTACGTCGGGCGCGACGAACGAGCGCTTCTGCGTCGTCACGGCGAGCGCCTTCAGCCGGCCCTGCTTCACCGGCGGATAGGCGGTGGTGATGTTCTCGAAACTCATCGAGATCGTTCCCGCGAGCAGGTCCGGAATCATCGGCCCCGAACCCTTGTACGGAATGTGCTGCATCGAGGTGCCCGTGATTGTCTTGAACATCTCGCCCGACATGTGTTGGGAAGTGCCGTTGCCCGCCGAGCCGAAGCTGTACTTGTTCGGATTGGCCTTGAGCAGCGCGATCAGTTCGGCGACGTTGTTGACGCCGAGGCTGGGGTGCACGATGAGCATGTTCGGCAGCGTCGCGAGCATGGTGATTGGCGCGAAATCCTTCGCCGGGTCGTAGGGCAGCTTCGAATACAGCGTCGCATTGATGGCGTGCGAACTCACCGTGCCGCTGCCGATGGTGTAGCCATCGGGCGCCGCCTTCGCGATCATTTCGGCGCCGTTGTTGCCGCCCGCGCCCGGCCGGTTCTCCACCACCACCGGCTGGCCGAACGCATCGGAGAGCTTCGGCGCGATCAGGCGCGCGAGGATGTCGGTGGTGCCGCCTGGCGCGAAGATCACGATGTAGCGGATCGGTTTCGAGGGCCAGGCCTGGGCCTGGGCCGTGGCGGAAATCGCGAATGCAAGCGCAGCGAACAGCAATCTCATGATATTCCTCCCCTGTCAGGATTCTAGCCCAGCGCCATCAGGCAGCCGGGTGTTTCCGGAGCTTCTCGCAAGGATCCGGCCGGGGCTGCGGCGCGGTGAACCAGATGTAGTCGTATTTCGCCTCGCCGCTCGCGCCATGCGCATAGTCGCGCGGCTCCGCTTCGCCGGGCTGCGTTTCCAGGAAGCCGACGCTGAGGAACGTCGCCCCGCGCGGCAGATAGAGGGGGACGCCGAGATCGCGCCGGACGTGGCCGTTGCCGGCGATCAGCACCGCGCTGCCGGCCGCGCCGGAGAGCGCAATTGCGATCGTCGCATCGCGCGCGCGCTGGGCGAGCGCCATCGCGGGCGCGATTTTTTCCGGCAGCGTGCCGCAATGTCCGTCGAGGATGTCCGCGCGCAGCGCCGCCTCGCGTAGCGCGGTCCAGTCGGCACCGGACAGCGCGCCGGCGAGCGCCGCGTCTTGCGGGCCAAGTTTCCCGGCCTTCGCGATGCGCCGGGCATCGGCAGCGGATAGATTTGCGGCGCGCACCTGAACCGGTGCCGCGAGCGCCGCCTCGACCAGCGGCCGATGCAGCGGCCACTGCCACGCGGCATCCAAGCGGCCGGCCTTGGCCAGGCCATCGGCGTCCGTGCCCGCGCGCTGCGCTTCGCGCAACCCGGCATCGCGGTCCCGGTCGAACTGCTCGAAATAGATTTCGCCGGGCGTGCCCAGTTCGCGGATCAATGCGGCGCGATGCACGTGGTGCGCCGGGTGGTCATGGACTTCGCCCAGCAGGCGAAAGCGCACTTCGCGCAACCGGCGCACAAGATCGTCTTCGCTGACAAAGCGTTCGGCGCGTGTGTCCCAGATGCGGCCCTCGAGGATCCTCTCGGGTACTGGGGAGGGCGCGGCGCAGCCGACCAGGACCGCGACGGCCAGAAGAAGAAAGCGGCGCAGGCCGCTCACATCACCGGCGTTTTCACCGGCTTGCCAGCGAAGTGCAGGTGCAGGTTCTCCACCTGCAGGTCGCCCATCGCCTTGCGCGTTTCCACCGTGGCGCTCGCCACGTGCGGGAACAGCACCGCGTTGTCGAGCGCGAAAAACCCGGCCGGCACCTGCGGTTCGTGCTCGTAGACATCGAGCCCCGCACCGGCGATTTTCTTCTCCTGCAGGTAGCGCAGCAGCGCCAGCTCGTCGACCACCGAACCGCGCGCCACGTTTACCAGGTAGCCCTGCGGGCCGAGCGCGTCGAGCACCTTGGCGTTGACCAGTTTCGCGGTGCCGGCGCCGCCGGGCGTGACGGCCAGCAGCACGTCTGAATTTTTCGCCAGCGCCACCGGATCGGCGTCGTAGGGGTAGGGCACGTTCTTCTTGTTGCGGTTGTGATAGCGGATCTTCATGCCGAAGGCCTGCGCGCGCTTTGCGATCGCCTCGCCGATGCGCCCGAGGCCGAGGATACCGAGCGTCTTGCCGCCCACCGAAGTGGTGAGCGGGTAGGTTCCGCGTGTCGGCCAGAATCCCGAGCGCAGGTAGGCCTCCGACTGCGGGTACTTGCGCAGGGTGTTGAGCACCAGCGCGAGCGCGGTGTCCGCGACGCAGTCGTTCAGCACATCCGGGGTGTTGGTGACGATGATGTTGCGCTTCTTCGCCGCCTCGAGATCGATCTGGTCCACGCCGACGCCGAAGTTCGAAATGAGTTCGAGTTTCGGCAACGCATCCATCAGCTTGCCGTCGATCTTTGCGTGGCCGAAGTGCGCCAGGGCGCGCATGTGCGCCGCCGCCTTGAGCGCGGCATCGCGATCGGGGGCTTCCCACAGTTTGACGGCGGCAAATTCGTTCTGCAGCCGCTCCAGCGTGCCCTTGTGGCCCGCCGCGGTGATGACGATCTCGTGTTTCATGGTTTTTCCGTTCAGTTGAATTTGGCTCGCAAGGCTTCTGCCCCGCGCGCAAGCAGGCCGATATCCGCGCCTACCGCGCAAAACAGGCATCCGCCAGCGAGCATGCGCTTTGCGTCCGCTTCGACCGGCGACAGGTAGCCCGGCGCTTTTCCGGTCTTTCGAATGCGGCGCATCGCTTCCTCGATCAGCGGCAGCACGGCAGGATTCGAGGTCTCGCCGGGATAGCCCATCGAAGCATGCAGGTCGGCCGGGCCGATGAATACGCCATCCACGCCGTCCACCGCGCAGATCGCCTCGAGCTGGTCCAGCGCTGGTTTCGTTTCCACCTGTACCAGCACGCATATTTCCTCATGCGCGCGCTTGGCGTAGTCCTTGACGCGGCCAAAGCGCGTCGCGCGCGTGGTGCCGGCGACGCCGCGCACGCCCGCGGGCGGGTAGCGCGTCGCCGCCACCGCCGCCTTCGCCTCTTCGGCGCTGCAGACGTAAGGGATGAGCAGCGACTGCGCGCCGATGTCCAGCACGCGCTTGATGTTCACCATGTCGTTCCAGGGCACGCGCACCACCGGCGCCGTCGGATAGGGGGCGCAGGCCTGCAACTGCGCGAGCAGCGACTCCAGGTCGTTGGGCGAGTGCTCGCAATCGAGCAGCAGCCAGTCGTAGCCGGCACCGGCGATCACCTCAACCGAATAATTGGATGAAAGGCTCGACCACAGGCCGATCTGCTGCTTGCCGGCCTTGAGCGCGCGCTTGAAACTGTTCTGGGGGAGATCCATGGTCAGTGCTTTTTCCTAGTCGAATTTCGCGCCGGATTCCTTCACCACCTTGGCCCATTTCGCCTGCTCTGTCTGCATCCAGTTGCCGAGAAATTCGGGCGTGCCGGTGCGCACTTCCGTGCCCTGCTTCGCGAAACGCTCTTTCATGTCGGCGGTGTTCAGCACTCTTATCAGTTCGCCGTTCAGCTTTGCCACGATCTCGCGCGGTGTGCCGGCGGCGCCCACGACCCCCTGGAAGGAGCCGGTCTCGAATCCGGGAAGTCCCTGCTCGGCGACGGTGGGCGTGTCTTTGGCTGACGGTACGCGCTGCGCGCTCGAGATCGCCAGCGCCTTCAGCCTGCCGCCCGTGACCGAAGGCCAGGTGGCGAGCATGCCGTTGAACAGCACGTGCGCCTGGCCGGCCACCACCGCAGTCACCGCGTCCGAGCCCCCCTTGTAGGGGATGTAGGTCCATTCGACCCCGGTGCGTTGCGCGAACTCGATGCCGGCGAGCTGCGGCGCGCCGCCGATGCCCGAGATGGCGAAATTGAGCTTGCCGGGATGCGCTTTTGCCATCGCGATCAGCTCCCTGATGTCCTTCGCCTGCACGTCCGGGTGGACCGCGAGGACATGCGGCGAATACGAAACCATCACGACCGGCGAGAAGTCCTTCGCCGGGTTGAACGGCAGCTTCGGGTAGACGCTCGCGCTGATCACGAGGCCGCCGAGGTCGGTCAGCAGCAGCGTGTAGCCATCGGGCGCGCTCTTGGCGACGAACTCGGCGCCGACATTGCCGTTGGCGCCCGCGCGGTTCTCGACGACGATGGGTTGGCCCCAGGCCTCGGTGAGTTTCGGGCCGATCTGGCGCGCGAGGATGTCCGAAGTGCCGCCGGCCGCATACGGCACGACGATGCGAATCGGCTTGCTCGGATAGTTCTGCGCAGTTGCGGCTGAAGCAGCCACCAGGCAGAACGTCGAAACTGCGAGCTTGCGGAGAAGTGTTTTCATGGCTGGGCATTGTAGACTTGGAACTTCCGTCGAGAAACCCCTGAGGAGAAGAAAGTGAACCGGACAGTTAAATCGGTGGCGGTGCTGCTTGCCGTGGCCGGATTTTCAATGGCTACGGGCGGCGCGCAGGGCCAGGCCTATCCCTCCAAGCCGATCAAGATCGTGATCCCGTTTGTCGCCGGCGGCTCCTCCGACATCGTGGGGCGTGCGATCGGCTCGAAGTTCCAGGAAATGCTCGGCCAGCCGGCGATTGTCGAGAACAAGCCCGGCGCCAACGGTTCGATCGCCGCCGAGTTCGTCGCCAAGTCCGACCCGGACGGCTACACGGTGCTGGTGGGCTCGATCGGCGTGTTCTCGATCAACGCGGCGCTGTTCAAGGACCTGCGCTACAACCCGCTGCGCGATTTCGCGCCGATCACGCTCGCGGTCACCACGCCGAACGCGCTGGTGACGCGCCCCGACCTGCCGGCGGACACGATGAAGGACCTGGTCGAATTCGCCAGGAAGAATCCCGGCAAGCTGTCGTACTGCTCGAGCGGCACCGGATCGTCCGATCACCTCACGGGCGAAGTGTTCAAGCAGGGCGCCGGGGTTTCCGCCGTGCACGTGCCCTACAAGGGCGGCGCGGCCTGCCAGACCGACATCATGGGCAAACAGATCGACATCTCGTTCCAGAACCTTGGCGCCGTCACCAACTACATCAAGGCCGGAAAGATGAAGGCGCTCGCGGTGACCGCGACGGCGCGCAGCCCGCAGATTCCGAACGTGCCGACCGCCATCGAGGCGGGCTTCCCGGACCTGGTCGTGACTTCCTGGCAGGCCGCGGCCGCGCCGGCGAAGACGCCGCGCGAAGTGGTGATGAAGCTGAACGACGCCATGGTGCGCACGCTGCGCGCGCCCGAAGTGCGCGAGCGCATGAATCAGATCGGCTTCGACGTGGTCGCCGGCACGCCCGAGGAATTCGGCAGGTTCATGAAGGACGAAGTGGAGCGCTGGACGAAAGTCGTCGAACGCGGCGGCATCAAGGCGGAATGAGGACTTATGGCCATCTATAAAAAAGATTCCCTGATCAAGGCCGTCGAGGCAATTGTCCTCGCCGGCGGCAGCAACGCGCGCGAAGCGAAAATCGTCGCCGAAAATCTTGTCACCGCGAACCTGACCGGGCACGACTCGCACGGCGTGGGCATGATCCCGCGCTACACCGAGTCGCTGCTCGAGGGTGGCCTGGTCGTCAACCAGCACCCGAAGATCGTGTTCGACGGCGGCGCCATGCTTTCCGTCGACGGCCAGCAGGGCTACGGCCAGGTAATCGGGCTGGAGGCGATGGAGATCGGCATCGCGCGCGCCAAGCAGCACGGCATGTGCGTGATGGGCCTGGGCCGCTCGCACCATTTGTGCCGCATCGGCCAATGGGCCGAGCAGGCGGTGGCAGCGGGCCTCATCTCGCTGCATTTCACCAACGTGATCTCGCGCTCGATCGTCGCGCCCTTCGCCGGCGCGGATGCGCGCTTCGGCACCAACCCGATGACCGTGGGCATTCCGATCCCGAACGAGCTGCCGTTCATCCTCGACATGGCCACCAGCGCCGTGGCGCAGGGCAAGATCCGCGTCGCGCACAACAAGCGCGAAAAGGTTTCTTCCGACTGGTTGATCGACGACAAGGGCAATCCGACGCCCGATCCGAGATTCGGCGTCATCGAGCCCTTCGGCGCGCTGCGCACCTTCGGTCTGCACAAGGGCTATGGCCTCGCGGTAGTGTGCGAACTGCTAGGCGGCGCGCTGACCGGCGGCGGCACCTGGCATTCCGACGACCGCTCGAAGAAGCGCGTCTGGAACGGCATGCTGACGATCATCATCGACCCCAAGCGCATGGGCACGGCGGACGTGTTCGGCACCGAAACCACCGCGTTCCTCGCATCGCTGCGCAAATCCCCTGTCGCACCGGGCTTCGACAAGGTGCGCATCGCGGGCGAGCCGGAGCGCGAAACGCGCGCAATACGCGAGCGCGACGGCATTTCGGTCGACGACAACACCTGGAACGATATCGTCGCCGCGGGCGCCAAGCTCAAGCTCTCGCGCGAGGCCATCGACAAGCTAGCCGCAGGGGTCTGACTGGCCGTCGAGCATGGCGCCTTTCGCATCGGCCAAACGTTCGCCGTCCTGACCTTGGCAGTCGTCGCTATTGGCACGGTCGCGGCGGCATCTCCGCTGTTCGGGCTTGCGTTCCAGCCGCGCCGGCTGCGCGGCCACTTGCATTCGAGGCGTTGAGCCCCCACATTGTCGCCAATGACACCGCACATCGGAGGTTCCGTCATGCGTAAGCTGTTTCTCGCGTTTATCGCCGTCCTCTCCCTTTCGGGCTGCGGCTACAACGATTTCCAGCGTCTGGACGAAGGCGTGAAGGCGGCGTGGTCGGAGGTGCTGAACAACTACCAGCGCCGCGCAGACCTGATCCCGAACCTGGTGGCCACCGTGCAGGGCGCGGCGGACTTCGAGAAGAGCACGCTCGTGGAGCTCACCAACGCGCGCGCTTCGGTAGGCGCGATCAAGGCGACGCCGGAGCTGGTCAACGATGCCGAGGGATTCGCGAAATTCCAGGCGGCGCAGTCGCAGATGACCGGTGCGTTGTCGCGGCTGATGGTGGTGGCTGAGAACTATCCGCAGCTCACCGCGACCAAGGAGTTCGGCGAGTTGCGCGCTGAACTCGCTGGAGCGGAGAACCGCATTACGGTGGCGCGCGGGCGCTACATCAAGGCGGTGGAGGGTTACAACATCCTCGCGCGCGAATTCCCCACCAATCTGACGGCGATGATGTTCGGCTATAAGACGAAGGCCAACTTCACGGTCGAGAACGAGAAGGCCATTGCAGTGCCGCCGAAAGTCGATTTCAGCAAGCCCGCGGCGAAGTAACGGCCCGCCGATGCGGCAATTGTTCGCCGCACTCCTGACCGTCACGGCGCTCGCCGGCGCCGCGCATGCCGATGTCCCGGTTCCGCCCCTCACTGCGCGTGTCACCGACCTCACGGGCACGCTGAACGCGCAGCAGAAGGGCGAACTCGAGGCGCGCATCGCCGCTTTCGAAGCGCGGCGCGGCAGCCAGATCGCGGTGCTGCTGCTGCCGACGACGAAACCGGAAGAAATCGAGCAGTACTCGATCCGTGTGGCGGAAGCCTGGAAGATCGGCCGCGAGAAAGTGGACGACGGATTGATCCTGATTGTCGCCAAGGACGACCGGCGCCTGCGCATCGAGGTGGGCTATGGGCTGGAAGGCGCGATTCCCGATTCGGTGGCCAAGCGCGTCATCAACGAGCGCATCACGCCGCGCTTCAAGGAAGGCGATTTCTACGGCGGCGTGCGCGAAGGCGTGGACCAGCTGATCAAACTCGCCGAAGGCGAAAAGCTGCCGTCGCCGCAGGCCGCGGCGGGCGGGCCGCAGTCCCTGCCTGACAATTTTCTCGACTACATCTTCCTCGCTATCGGGTTTAGCATCTTCGCGGGAATTTTCCTGAAGGCGATGTTCGGCCGCTTTCCCGGTGCGCTCGCTACCGGTGCCGCGATGGGCCTGATCGCCTGGCTCATGTTCGGACTCATCATCGCGGCGGCGGCGGCAGTGATCATCTTCTTGATTACTTTTCTCAACACCGGCACGGGGCGCGGCGGCGGCTGGTCGAGCGGCAGCGGCGGGTCGTGGGGTGGCGGTTCCTCGGGCGGGTCCTGGGGCGGGGGCGGGGGCGGCGGCTTCGGCGGCGGCGGTTCGTCGGGCAGCTGGTAGGAGACACCATGCGCTGGATACGCCATCTCTTTCTCGATCACTTGACCCTCACGCGCGCGTTTCCGCGCGCGACGCTGGCGTCCATCGAGCGCGCCGTTGCCGAGCAGGAGAAGCGGCATCGCGGCGAACTGCGCGTAGTGATCGAGGGTGGATTGCCGCTTCCGGCGCTCGTCACGGGACGCAGCGCGCGCGAGCGCACGATCGAACACTTCACGCGGCTGCGCGTCTGGGATACCGAGGACAATGCCGGCGTTCTGATCTACCTGCTGCTCGCCGACCGGCGCGTGGAAATCGTCGCCGACCGCGGCATCCACGCGCGCGTTGGCGCAACGGCATGGGAGACGATCAGCGGCGCGATGCAGCAGGAATTCGCGGCCGGGCGCTTCGAGGCCGGAACGCTCTCCGGGCTTGCGGCGGTGAGCGATCTTCTCGCGCAGCACTTTCCGGCGCAGCAGGGCGCAAATCCGAACGAGCTACCCGACGCGCCTGTCGTTGTCTGAACAGCTAGGTCGAATCCTTGACGCTGATGGACAGGCGTACCCCGCAGCCCATGCAGCTTCTGTAGGGGATGCGCCATTCAGAATTCTGAAACCTGTTGCATTGCGGGCAGCGGCGATAACGCAACAGGAGGATCGCGCCGCGCACGAGGCCGATGGCACACAGCGCGATGCCGGGAACGATCAGCCACAGGTTATCGTTGGCTTTGCCGCCCGGCAGGAGCAGACCGCCCGGCCCTCCGGCACCGCATAGCAGGAAGCCGGGCAGGAACACGAACAGCATGTTGCGATTCCATTGCGGCTTGAGTTCGCGCAACCGCTGCTGGAATTCCTCGATAGTCACCTGCTCGGACTGGGTCGGTGCCATGCCGGACCACCGCCGACTAGTGGATCTCCGGGTCGGCCGTCGGCGCGGTGCCCTCGAGGAAATCGAAGTCGCAGCCCTCGTTCGCCTGCTTCACGTGGCGCGAAAAGATGGCGCCGTAGCTGCGCTCGTACTTGATGGGCGGGCGTTTCCAGGCGGCCTTGCGTTTGGCCATTTCCGTGTCAGAGATCTTTAGGTTCAGGGCGCGCTTTTCGACATCGAGTTCGATGAGATCGCCGTTCTGCACGAAAGCCAATGGGCCCCCGATGAAGGCCTCGGGGGCGACGTGGAGCACGCAGGTGCCGTAGCTGGTGCCGCTCATGCGGCCATCCGATAGCCTCACCATGTCCTTCACGCCCTGCTTGATGAGTTTTTTCGGCATCGGCAGCATGCCCCACTCGGGGAAGCCGGGGCCGCCCAGGGGGCCGGCGTTCTTCAGCACCAGAACGCTGTTTGCGTCGACATCGAGTGCATCGGTGTCGATGCGCGCCGCCATGTCGTTGTAGTCCTCGAACACCACCGCGCGGCCGGTGTGTTGCATCAGCTTCGGGTCCGCGGCGCTGGTCTTGATCACCGCGCCGTCGGGGGCTAGCGAGCCGCGCAGCATGACGATGCCGCCCGATTTCTTCAGCGGCTTGTCACGCGGCAGGATTACGTCGGCGTTCCAGACTTTCGCGCCCTCGATGTTCTCGCCGAGAGTGCGACCGTTTACTGTTTTTGCAGTTAAATCCAATAAGTCTTTCAAAGAAAACAAAAGAGCCCTGAGTCCGCCCGCGTAGAAGAAATCCTCCATCAAGTACTTGGCGCCCGACGGCCGTACGTTGGCGATCACCGGTACTTTCGCCGAGATTTCGTTGTAGCGCTCCAGCGGGAAGGGCAGGCCCGCGCGACCGGCCATGGCCACGAGGTGAATGATGGCGTTGGTCGAGCCGCCCATCGCCATCAGCGTGGTGATGGCGTTGTCGAAGGAGCCCTTCGACAGGAAATCGCGCGGCTTGAGGTCTTCCCAGACCATCTCGACAATGCGCTTGCCGGTCAGGGTCGCCATGCGCGCGTGGTTTGAATCCGGCGCCGGGATCGAGGAGTAGCCGGGCAGGGTGAAGCCGAGCGCCTCGGCGAGCGACATCATGGTCGCGGCGGTGCCCATGGTCATGCAGGTGCCGGGTGAGCGCGCGATGGTGTCCTCGATGTCCTGCCATTCCTTTTCGGTGATGCGCCCGGCGCGCAGTTCGTCCCAGTATTTCCAGGTATCCGAACCGGAACCCAGTGTCTGGTCGCGCCAGTGGCTGTTCAACATCGGCCCGGCGGGCAGGTAGATCGCCGGCAGGTTCATGCTGGTCGCGCCCATGATGAGCGCGGGCGTGGTTTTGTCGCAGCCGCCCATCAGCACGCAGCCGTCCACCGGGTAGGAGCGCAGCAGTTCCTCGGTTTCCATGGCGAGGAAGTTGCGGTACATCATGGTGGTCGGCTTCTGCATGGTTTCGGCGAGCGCCATCGCCGGCATTTCCAGCGGGAAGCCACCCGCCTGCCAGATGCCGCGCTTCACTTCCTCGGCGCGCTGGCGGAAGTGCGTGTGGCAGTGGTTGATGTCCGACCAGGTGTTGATGATGGCGATGACCGGCTTGCCCAGATAGTCGCTGCGGTCGTAGCCCATCTGCGCCGTGCGCGAGCGGTGGCCGAACGAGCGCAGGTCCTTGACGCCGAACCAGCGGTGCGAGCGCAACTCTTCGGGTTTTTTTCTTGGCATGGCCTCTCCTCCGGGGAAGCGGAGATTGTAAACTCCGTGCATGGCCTTCGGCGGCGAGTTCATCTACCGGCCCAGCAGTTGGCGCCGGATCCTGCGCTTCGCGGGTTTCGCCACCGTGGCGGCGCTCTCGCCGTCGGCCTATGGTCCCGCCACGCGCGAAGTCGCGGTAAAGCAGATCTACCTCACCGCCTGGCAGGCGCTGCCTCGCTACATCCTGTTCGCCGGCCTGCTCAGTCTGATCCTGATCGAGATCGTCAGCAGTGCGTCGCGCCGGTACGGCCTCGCCCAGCATGCGCTCGAACTCACGCTGCGCGTGCTGGTGCTGGAACTGATCCCCTTGCTCACCGCGTTGTTCGTCGCGCTGCGTTCCGGGGCCGCGATCGGCGCCGAGATCGCGCTGATGTGCGTCAGCGGCGAATTGCAGGACGAAAAGGACGCCGGCGCCAGCCCGCTGCACGGGGAACTGGTGCCGCGGATCGTCGCGGCCGCGCTCTCGGTCTTCTCGCTAACCACCCTGAGTTGCGCGCTCGCGCTGCTGCTTGCCTACGCGGTGTTCTACGGCGTTTCGCCCTGGGGCCTGCATGAGTTCAGCCGGATCGTGGGCAACGTGTTCGACGCGCCCGTGCTGATCGGGTTCGTGCTCAAGTGCGTGCTGTTCGGCCTGGCGGTGGCGTTGATCCCGATCGCCACCGGGCTGGAAGCGGAGCGCGGCAAGCCGAAATCGGTGCCCTTCGCCGTGCTTGCAGGCCTGGTTAAGCTGTTCGTCGTGATCATGGCGATCGAGGTGCTTTCTTTGGTGGTGAAATACGTCTGAGCATGGCCGACAAACCAGAAAACGAAGGCAGCTTCACGCTGTTGCCAAAGAGTCTCGGCGTCAAGGTCGGGATGCTGATCGCGTTCACCATCACGATCGCCGCGGCGTTTGTGATCTACGTGATGTTCGCGCGGGGCGTGTTCGAGGCGACGCAGCGCTTGACGCTGCTGGCCGACAACGCCGAGGGCGTCAGTCTCGGCATGGACCTGACTTTTGCCGGTTTCCCGATCGGCCGCGTGCGCCGCATCGCGCTCGCCGAGGACGGCCGGGTGCGCATAGAGGTCGCCGTGCCGCGCGGGGATGCGCACTGGCTTCGGGCCTCCAGCGTGTTCACGCTCGAGTTGCCGCTCGTGGGCGGCGCGAAGATCCGCGCGT
>Ga0315281_10009258_pt1 | contig 13667 bp, 15 predicted proteins | sample YL17G07_0_MG_FD_204540 | JGI IMG/M metagenome (GOLD analysis project Ga0315281, IMG submission 204540) | Sediment microbial communities from Yellowstone Lake, YNP, Wyoming, USA - YL17G07_0 | ecosystem: Environmental > Aquatic > Freshwater > Lake > Sediment | place: USA: Wyoming | collected...
AGGACCATCGGCCCGCATTCGGCCAGGTCCACCTCGTAAGCGTCGAGGCGCGGGTTGGCCCCGTCATCCGGGTTCCAGCGATAGATGCGGAAGGTCTTGGGCCGCTTGGGCGCCGAGGCGCCGGGCGCACGGTGCGTCTTGCCGGGCGCGACCTTGGAATTAGCGGGAAGGGTGAGTTGGACCATCGGGATTATCTCGCGCTAATGCCGTTCAATAGACCCGCGCCTTGGGCGGGAAGGACTGCACGTCGTTGCTGAGCGGTTTCAGGTGGACCGGGCGGTAGTCGTGGCGCGGCCGGCCGTCCTCGCCGCACCAGACGACGGTATGCTTGAGCCAGTTGACGTCGTCGCGCTCGGGGAAGTCCTCGCGGGCGTGGGCGCCGCGGCTCTCGGTGCGGTTCCTGGCCGAGGCCAGCGAGACCATCGCCTGATAGAGCAGGTTGTCGAGTTCGAGTGTCTCAACCAAGTCGCTGTTCCAGATCAGCGAGCGGTCGCTCACCCGCACGTCCTGGCGCCGGGCCCAGGCCTGCTCAAGCTTGGTCATGCCCTCGGCCAGCGTCTTGCCGGTGCGAAAGACGGCGCAGTCGGCCTGCATGGTCTTTTGCATCTCGAGCCTAAGCGCCGCCGTGGGCGTGCCGCCCGAGGCATGGCGCCAGCGGTCGAGGCGGGCGAGCGCCGCCTCGCCGGCGCCCTTGGGCAGCGGCCGCCGGGGTTCGCCCGGCCGGATCAACTCGGCGCAGCGATTGGCGGCGGCGCGCCCGAAGACGACCAGATCCAAGAGCGAGTTGGAGCCCAGGCGGTTGGCGCCGTGGACCGAGACGCAGGCCGCCTCGCCGATGGCCATCAGGCCCGGCACGACAGCGTCGGGATCGCCGTTCTTCACGGTCACGACCTCGCCCCGCCAGTTGGTCGGGATGCCGCCCATGTTGTAGTGACAGGTCGGCAGCACCGGGATCGGCTCGCGCGTCACATCGACCCCGGCGAAGATGCGCGCCGTGTCGGCGATGCCGGGCAGGCGCTCGTGGATCATGATCGGATCGAGATGTTCGAGGTGCAGGTGGATGTGGTCCTTGCCCACGCCCACGCCGCGACCCTCGCGGATTTCGATGGTCATGGCCCGGCTGACCACGTCGCGCGAGGCCAGATCCTTGGCCGAGGGCGCGTAGCGCTCCATGAAGCGCTCGCCGGCCGAATTGGTCAGGTAGCCGCCCTCGCCGCGCACGCCCTCGGTGATGAGGCAGCCGGCGCCGTAAATGCCGGTCGGATGGAACTGGATGAACTCCATGTCCTGGAGCGGCAATCCGGCGCGCAAGACCATGGCGTTGCCGTCGCCGGTGCAGGTATGGGCCGAGGTGCAGGAGAAGTAGGTGCGGCCGTAGCCGCCGGTCGCCAGCACCGTCATCGGGGCGCGGAAGCGGTGGATGGAGCCGTCGTCGAGGTTCCAGGCCATGACGCCGCGGCAGCCGCCCTCCTCGTCCATGATCAGGTCGAGGGCGATATACTCGATGAAGAACTCGGCCCGGTGCCGAAGGGCCTGCTGATAGAGCGTGTGCAGGATGGCATGCCCGGTGCGGTCGGCGGCGGCGCAGGTGCGCTGGGCGATGCCCTCGCCGTACCTCGTCGTCATGCCGCCGAAGGGACGCTGATAGATCTTGCCCTCGGCCGTGCGGCTGAACGGCACGCCGTAATGCTCAAGCTCGATGATGGCGGGAATGGCCTCGCGCACCATGTATTCGATGGCGTCCTGGTCGCCCAGCCAGTCCGAGCCCTTGATGGTGTCGTACATGTGCCAGCGCCAGTCGTCCTCGCCCATGTTGCCGAGTGCGGCGCTGATGCCGCCCTGGGCCGCCACGGTATGGCTGCGGGTCGGAAAGACCTTGGTGACGCAGGCGACCTTGAGGCCCTTCTGGGCCATGCCGAAGGCGGCGCGCAAGCCGGCGCCACCGGCCCCCACCACGACCACGTCGTAGTCGTGATCGGTGACGGGATAGGCGGGCTTGGCCGTGCCGGAGTTGGTCTTGCCTTCACTCATCGTCGCCCTATCCCTTGAACGCCGCGAAGGCCAGTGCCGACAGCGCGGCCGCGGCCATGAGCACGGCGGCCAGCTTAACCACTATCTGCGCCAGCAGACGCCAATCTTCGTCGGGCACATAGTCATCAATCACCACCTGCATCCCAAGCTGGGCATGATGGAACACGGCGACGATGGTAAGCGCCAGCAGCGCGACCGTCGCCGGCGAGCCGAGCCAGGCGAGCACGGCTGCCCGATCGGCGCCAACCAGCGCCACCACCGACGGCACGAACCACAGCGTCAGCAGCGCCAGCGCCACCGAGGTCAGGCGCTGCATCCACCAGTGATGCACACCGTCCTTGGCCGAGCCCAGATGCCGGACCCGCGACAGCACGCTGCGATAGCCCGATGGAGCCGTCATACGCCGCCCCCCCGCATGGCGTAACCGGCGATCCAGGCGCCCAAGGTCAGCGCCACCGACAGCACGACCACCGCCCAGCCCGCCGCCCGCGCCACCGGCAAGGACAAGCCCCGCCCGGTATCCCAGAGCAGATGCCGCAGACCGTTCGAGAAATGATAAAAGAGCGAGAACGACCAGCCGAACAGCACCAGCCGGCCCAGCCACGAACCAATCAGACGCTGGGCGCAGGCATAGGCGGCCTCGCCCGCCGCCGCCGACCACAGCCAATAGACCAGCAGCCCGGTCCCGGCGACGAGCGCCAGCCCGGTCAGTCGATGCAGGATCGACAGGACCGAGGTGAGCTGCGGCCGGTAGATTTGCAGATGCGGCGATAGCGGGCGCCCGCGCATGGACAAGGGTCGGTTCCTCCGGCGTCAGGGACTTAAGAGGGCGACGCCGCCACGCCCCAACTCAAGGGATGGATTTAGCCTTGTCGGCGGGCCTTAAGTCAACGGCCCCGCCAGCCCTGGCAGGTTGATCGAGCAAGGCCTGGCCATGTTTACCGATACTTCATTAAGTTGCCATGAAATACCGTCCAGGGGAAGATTGTCCGCCCATTGCGCGTGGGCGGGCGCACTGGGGAAACGCGGAATGTCCGAATCCGAGCATAAGCGATCGGTCAGCAAGATCGCGGTCGAGGTCGAACTCCTCGACGGCACGACGCTGTTTTGCACGTTTTTTCTGCGCCCCAATCAGCGCCTTTCCGACCTGCTCAACGACGAACGCGCCTTCCTGCCGGTCGAGACTAGCGAGAACACCATCTTCCTGCAAAAATTGTCCGTCCGGCGCGTCACCTTGTTGGAGCAGGACCGGCGTTACGAAGGCAACGACCCCTATCGCCTGCTGGGCGTGCCCGAGAACATCGGCGACGAGGAGTTAAAGAGCGCCTATCGCCGCGTCATTCGCGAAGGCCACCCGGACCGGGTCCAGGCCGCGGGCCTGCCGGAGGAGTTCATCGAGTTCGCCGGCAAGCGGCTGGCGCGCATCAACGACGCCTATCAGCGCATCTTGAAGCGGCGGGCCGCCAAACCGAACCCGGACTGAGCGGGCAGGACCATAGCCCGAGGCGAAGGCCAGAAGGAGCCCCGCATGAACCAGAACCGAGCCTTGCATGGGCGTGGATCGACGCCGCCGGCGATTGCTGCCCTGGCCGCCGGCCTGATGGGCTTGGCGCTCGCGGGTTGCGCCGTGCCGGCCGAGTCGCCGGTGGCGCTGTCCGATCCGGGCCGGACACCGATCGACCAGGCTCTCATCGGCACCTGGTACTCCGCCGACGAAGCCGGCAGGCAGGCCGTCGTCCTGCACATCATGCCGCGACCCGAGGCGGCGGAGATTTTCGTCGTGGCAACGGCGACCCTGGCCGCCGAGGACGAGGCGGAGAGCGGTGCCTATTGGCTGGCGGCCACGGGCTACCCGAGCCGGGTTGGGGGTGAGACCTATTTCAACCTGCGCCGCGTGAAGGGTTTGGGGCTCGACTACACGGCCGAGGGAGAGGAGCCGGGATTCGTGATCGTGCGCCTGGCGCCGAGCGAAGCAGGCACGCTGCGGCTCTGTCCGCTTTATCTCGGTTTGGCGCATGACGACGCGGCCGCCAAGATCAGGCCGGGCCGCGAGGTCGAGGGCCGTTTCCAACAGACCCGCGACAGCGAACCCGAGTTGGATCCCTACGTCAGGCTCGATCTCGATCGGGACAAGTTGGCGGCCTTCGTGGCCCAGGTGCCGATCTCGGATGGCGGCCTCTCCGAAATCGAGGGCGACGCCGCCTTCATCTGCTTCCCGCCGTTTCACAAAGCCGCGGCAACGGCCAAGAGCGTCTGGCCGTATTAGGGTTCGTTCAGGCCCGTCGTGGCCTCAACCCCGGCGCGGCATCAATACCGTGTAGTCGAGATCGAGGACGACGGCGGGATCGTAGTCGCCGGCCTCGGTCCGGTCGGGGAAGTCGTGGCAGGGGCGGTCGCGGGTCGCCACCGTGCGCAGGCGCAGCGCGCCGATATCGCGCCGGCCGGGCAGTTCCCAGCAGGCCAATACCTCGCTCCAGGCATGGATGGTGTCGCCGGCCACGGTTGGGTTGACGTGCCGGCCGCCGTTGATGGCGGCGAGGCGGAAGGCATTGCCGAGGCCGTTGGCGCTCAAGGCCCGGGCCAGGCTGATGATGTGGCCGCCATAGACGATACGCCGGCCGAGCCGCCCCGATTTCTCGGCGAACTGATTGAAATGCACCCGCGCCGTGTTCTGATAAAGCCTGGTCGCGATCATGTGGCAGGATTCCTCGACCGTCATGCCATCGACATGGTCGATGCGCTCGCCGGGCGCGTAGTCCTGCCAACGATAGGGCGAGCCGGTGGCGGCGTCGTCCCAGCGGGCCGGGTCGAAGACCGGCGGCAGCCACAGCTCGCCCGCCGGAACCTCCGGCGCCAGGGTCGGCAGGCGCGCCGGCCCAACGGGCGCCCCGGCATCGCGCTTTTTCACCAGCGCCCAGCGGATGTAGTCGAGCACCGTCTCGCCGCGCTGATTGACGCCGATGGAGCGGACATAGACGACGCCGGTTTGCCGGTTCGAGTTTTCCTTGAGCCCGATCACCGTCGAGGTCGTGGCGAGCGTGTCGCCCGGATAGACGAAGGCCCCGAAACGACAGGAGGCATAGCCGAGATTGGCGATGGCGTTGAGCGAGATGTCGGCCACGGTGCGGCCGAAGACGATGTGAAAGACCAGCAGGTCGTCGAGCGGCATGCCCGGCAGGCCAAGGGCCCGGGCAAACGGCTCGCCGCAATGGAGCGCGAAGCGCGAGCCGGTCAGGCCCAGATAGAGTGCCGCGTCGCCGGCACCAACCGTGCGCGGCAAGGCATGGCGGATGTCCTGACCGAGGCGAAAGTCCTCGAAGAAGTTGCCGGCGGCGGCCTTGGCCCCCGGGGTCATCTTGGTTTCATGGTCGCTCACGACTTTGCCCCGCGCTCAAGTTCGGCGATCATACCGGAAAGTTCGACCACCCGGCGCGCGCTCAACACATGCAGGTTTTCGATCAGCTTGCCATCCACCACCACCACGCCGCGCCCCTGCGCCGAGGCCTCGGCATGGGCGGCGATGATGCGCCGCGACCAGGCCACTTCCTCGGCCGAGGGTGCGAAAACCCTGTTCGCGGTGGCGATGGTCTTGGGATGGATCAGGGTCTTGCCATCGAAACCCATGTCGAGGCCCTGTCGGCAGGCGGCCTCGAACCCGGCCTCGTCCTCAAGATCGAGCTGCACGCCATCGAGAATGGCGAGCCCGTTGGCGCGCGCCGCCAGCACACACAGGCCAAGGCTGGCAACCAAGGGCAGGCGCTCGCGGGTGTGGTGGGCGTGGAGATCCTTGGTCAGGTCGGAGGTGCCCATGACGAAGCAGCCGACGCGCGGACTGGCGCCGGCGACGACCTCCGCGTTCAAGACGGCACGGGGGGTTTCCATCATGCACCAGAGGCGAAGGTCGGCCGGGGCGCCGCTGACCGCCAGCACCGTTTCCGCCTGACGCACGGATTCGGCGTTCTCGGTCTTGGGCAACAGCACGGCATCGGCGCCCGACACGGCGGCGGCGACCAGATCGGCATAGCCCCACGGCGTATTGAGGCCGTTCACCCGGATGACGATCTCGCGCCGGCCAAAGCCGCCGGCCTTGGTCACCTTGCAGGCCTTGGCGCGGGCCTCGGCCTTGGCTTCCGGGGCCACGGCGTCCTCAAGATCGAGCAGCACGACGTCGGCGGGTAGGGTGCGCGCTTTTTCCATCGCCCGGTCGTTCGAACCCGGAACATAAAGCGCGCTGCGGCGTGGTCGGATGTCGCGATACAAACGTCGTCTCCGGATAGGGGTTGGAGCGACTATAAGGGAACGACCGAAAGTGGCAAGATTGGCCGGAGCATGATCCCGAAAAGTGGAAACCGGTTTTCGGATAAGATCATGCTCAAACAAATAATAGAAGCGCCGCGATGATTCAGAAAAACCGGATAGTGGCCTAGGTCGCCGGAGCAACTCGGATGAACGTCCTTTCGATCCAGTCTCGGGTCGTCTATGGCCGGGTCGGCAACTCGGCCGCCGGCTTCGTGCTGCAATGCCTGGGGCACGAGGCCTGGACGCTCGACACGGTGACGCTCTCGAACCATCCGGGCCACCCGGCCTGGCGCGGCCGCTCGACGCCGCCCGACGAGCTGCGGGCGCTGCTGGCGGGCCTCGACGGGGTGGGCGCGCTCGCCCGCTGCGACGTGCTGTTGAGCGGCTATTTGGGCCAAGCGGCGACGGCCGAGGTCGTGGTTGAGGCCTTGGCGGCGCTGCGCCGGCACAATCCGGGGGTGCTTTATGCCTGCGATCCGGTACTGGGCGAGCGGACCAAGGGCGTTTATGTGCGCGAGGGTGTGCACGCGGCAATGACGGAACAACTGCTGCCGCTAGCCGATCTCGTGTTCCCCAACAGCTTCGAGCTTGAGTTGCTGACCGGCGGCGATGCCTCGACCGCCAAGGGCCTGCTGCACGCCGCCCGCGACCTGCGCGCCCGGCAGGAGCGGCCGGGGCTGATCGTGGTGACGGGGATCGAGCGCGACGACGGCCCCACCGGCATGATCGAGGTGCTGGCGCTCGACGGCACCGGCGCCTGGCTCGCCGCCACCCAGCGCCGCGAGGTGCCGGCGCATGGCGCCGGCGACACCTTCGCCGCCCTGTTCCTCGGCCATTATCTGCGCCAACGCCGCGCCGAGACGGCGCTCACCCGCGCCCTCACGGCCATGGACGCGATCATGCGGGCAAGCGTTGTGAGCGGCGCCGACGAACTGGACCTCGTCGCCGCGCGCGGCGCGTTCGATCCGGCGACGCCGACGATCGCGCCACGGCGGCTGGATTGATCAGCGCGCCGAGGCCAGCATCTCGTTTTCCACCAGATATTCGGCGATCTGCACGGCATTGAGCGCCGCGCCCTTGCGCAGGTTGTCCGACACCACCCACAGCGAAAGGCCATGCGTGACCGTATCGTCGGTGCGGATGCGGCTGACGAAAACCGCGTCCTCGCCGGCGCATTCCATCGGCGTGATGTAGCCGCCGTCCTCGCGCCGGTCGAGGACCGTCACGCCCGGGGCCGCTTTCAAAGCCGCCCGTGCCTGTTGCACCGAAATGGGGCGTTCGAACTCGACGTTCACGGCCTCGGCATGGCCGATGAAGACCGGTACCCGCACGCAGGTGGCATGGACGGCGATGGCGGGATCGAGAATCTTGTGCGTCTCGACCACCATTTTCCATTCTTCCTTGGTGGCGCCACCGTCCATGAAGACGTCGATTTGGGGAATGACGTTGAAGGCTATTTGCTTGCTGAACTTGTGCCGCTTGACCTCGGTGTTGACGAAGATGGAGCGCGTCTGGTTGAAAAGCTCGTCCATCGCGTCCTTGCCGGCGCCGGAAACGGACTGATAGGTGGCGACGACGATGCGCTTGATCGTGGCCAGATCGTGCAGCGGTTTCAGCGCCACCACCATCTGGATGGTCGAGCAATTGGGGTTGGCGATGATGTTGCGTTTGTGGAAGCCGGCGATGGCATCCGCGTTCACTTCCGGCACGATCAGGGGAACGTCGCGGTCCATGCGGAAATGCGAGGTGTTGTCGATGACGACGCAACCCGCGGCCGCCGCGCGCGGGGCATGAACCGCCGAGACCTTGCCCCCCGGCGAAAAGAGGGCGATGTCGCAGCCCTTGAAATCGAAGTTCTCGAGGCTGCTAACCTTGAGCAATTTCTTGTCGCCGTAGGAGACCTCGACGCCGGCCGATTTCGGTGAGGCCAGCGCCACCACCTCCGTGGCCGGAAATTCGCGCGCGAACAGCGTCGCCAGCATCTCGCGGCCGACATTTCCGGTGGCACCGACGACGGCTACTTTCAATCCCTTGGCCATGATCCCTCACTCTTTCTCTGCTGTCGATGCTTGCCGGGCCCACCAACCGACAAACGAAAAGGGCCGCCCTTGGGCAGCCCTGTCATACGTCAAGAGGGCTGCGCGGGTTAGCCGCCGGTCTTGATCTCCGTCGTGGTCGTGGTCGGCGGCAGAATCGTGCCGGCGTCCACCACCGTGGCGGGCGCGCCCGTCGCTACCGATTGCATGGTTTTATGCTTGCCGCACTCCGCCGACGCCGGGCCCGCCGACGCGAGGCCGAAGGCGAACACCGCAAGAGCCAAGGTGAAGGTAAGCCTGCGCATGGCCTGTTCCTTATCGTTCCAAAGCCAGGTGAAATTACTCTATTTTGCTCGCCGCTGTCGAGAACGACCATGTATCGACGCGGAACCGATTGATTGGGCGAAGTTTTTCTTACCTCAGCCATTGCCGCCGGAGGGTAAGGCCGGCTTGGTCGGCGGCACCGGGAGCGGCGGCGGGAACTGCGAGACGGTGCCGTATTTCTTGATCATCTGCTCCTTGGGGCAGGCGCAGGCCCAGCCCTGGCCAGGCCAGGCCGCCGCCAGCACCAGCACCGCCAGCAGAGCCGCCATCGCAGCCAAGGCGATCCCGCGCATCCCGCCCTCCTCACGTCGCCAGCTTGTCCAGTTCCTTCAGTATGGCATCGCCCATGCCGGTCGTGGAGACCTTGGTGGCGCCCGGCGTCATGATGTCGGCGGTGCGGATACCGGCCGAAAGCACGTTTTGAACCGCGCCCTCGACCAGGCCGGCGTCGTCCGGCCGGTCGAGCGAATAGCGCAGCAGCATGGCGTAGCTGAGGAGCGTCGCCAGCGGATTGACCACGTCCTTGCCGGCGATGTCGGGCGCGCTGCCATGCACCGGCTCGTAGAGCGCCCGGCGCCGGCCATTGGCGTCGGCCGCCCCCAGCGAGGCCGAGGGCAGCATGCCGAGCGAGCCCGTCAGCATGGCGGCGCAATCGGACAGCAGGTCGCCGAACAAATTGTCGGTGACGACGACGTCGAACTGCTTGGGTTGGCGCACCAGTTGCATGGCGCAGTTGTCGGCGTACATGTGGAAAAGCGTCACGTCCTGGTACTCGGCGTCGTGCAGCGCCTGGACTTCCTCGCGCCAGAGCTGGCCCGATTCCATGACGTTGGCTTTCTCGACCGAGTGGACCTGGTTGTGCCGGCGGCGCGCCAGTTCAAAGGCGACGCGGGCGATGCGCCGGATCTCAAGGGTCGTATAGACCTGGGTGTTGACGCCGCGCCGGCTGCCGTCGGGCAGACGTTCGATGCCGCGCGGCTGGCCGAAATAGACGCCGCCCGTCAACTCGCGCACGATCATGATGTCGAGGCCGCGCACCAACTCGGGCTTCAGCGATGAAGCCTCCACCAGCGCGTCGAAGACCAGCGCCGGGCGCAAATTGGCGAACAGCTCCAGATCCTTGCGCAGGCGCAGGAGGCCGCGCTCGGGCTTCTTGTCGAACGGCAGGCTGTCCCATTTCGGTCCGCCCACGGCACCCAACAGCACGGCGTCGGCGCCCATCGCCTCGGTCATGGTCTCGTCGCCGATCGGCACTCCGAAACGGTCGATGGCGCAGCCGCCGACCAGGCCCTCGGCAATGTCGAAGGAAACGCCCCGCCTGCGCGCGAACCAATCGATGACGCGCAAGGTCTGGCGCATGACCTCCGGGCCGACACCGTCGCCGGCCAGGATCAGGAGCTTGCGGTTCGCCGTCATGCCGGCACGCGCGAAGTCCACAGCCAGGGCTGGCTGGCGCGGTTGCGGGCCTCGAAGCTTTCGATCTCGGCCCGGCGCTGTTCGGTAAGACCGATATCGTCGAGGCCGTTCAAGAGGCACTGCTTGCGGAAGACATCGACCTCGAAACGATGACGGGAGCCATCGGGAGTCGTCACCTGCTGCTGCTCCAAATCGACGGTGAAGGTGGCGTTGGCGCCGGCCTCGGCCTGGCGCAGCAACCCCTCCACCGCCGCGTGCGGCAAGACCACCGGCAGGATGCCGTTCTTGAAGCAGTTGTTGAAGAAGATGTCGGCGAAGCTGGGGGCGATGACGCAGCGGATGCCGAAATCGAGCAGCGCCCAGGGCGCGTGCTCGCGGCTCGACCCGCAGCCGAAATTCTCGCCGGCGATGAGGACGCTGGCCCGTCGATAGGCGGGGCGGTTCAGCACGAACTCCGGCTTCTCGGAGCCGTTGGGGCGATAGCGCATTTCGTCGAAAAGATTGCGGCCGAGCCCGGTGCGCTTGATGGTCTTCAGGAACTGCTTGGGGATGATCATGTCGGTATCGACATTGATCATCGGCAGCGGCGCCGCGACGCCGGTCAGCACGGTGAATTTCTGCATCGGTCCGGTCCTTTTTTCGAGCCGGCGGGGTTATGTCATGGTCATGGACCCGCCACAAGAGGGGCGGTTTCAGGGCGCCGGCACGACCTCGGCGAGGCTGCGGGCGAGCTTATCGACGATCTCGGCCAGTTCGTCGCGGCTGGCGTTATAGGGGGGGGCGACGATAATCTGGTCGCCGCGCACGCCGTCCACATTGCCGCCGGCGGGGTAACAGATAAGGCCGTTGGCAAAGGTCCGCTCGCGCACCCGGACGAAGAGCTGCAAGGCCGGATCGAACGGCTCCTTGCGGGCCCGGTCGGCCACCAACTCGATGCCGATGAAGAAACCACGGCCGCGAATGTCGCCGACATAATCGCGCCCGCCGATGGCCTCGCGCAGCATGGATTTTAATTCGACGCCCTCGCGCGCGACCTTCTCGACCAGGCGCTCGCGCTCGACGATGGTCTGCACCGCCAGCCCGGCGGCGCAGCCGGTGGTGTGGGCGGTAAAGGTATGCCCGGTCAGCGGCGCGCCGTAGCGCTCGATGATCGGCTTGGCCACCCGCTCGCTATAGATGGCGGCGCCGAGCGGGAAGTAGCCGGCGGCAAGCCCCTTGGCCACGGCCATGATATCGGGCTCGACGCCATCATGTTCGAGCGCCCGCCACGTGCCGCAGCGCCCGGCGCCGCACATGACCTCGTCGGCGATCATCAGCACCCCAAAACGGTCGCAGATGGCGCGCACGCGCCGCGCATAGTCGCCCGGCGCCGGCACGGCGCCGCCGGCCGCACCCACCACCGGCTCGAAGATGAAGGCGGCGACGTGCTCCGCCCCCAGGCGTAGGATTTCCCGCTCCAGTTCATTGGCGCAATATTCGGCCACCTGTTCGGGTGCGACGCCCATGGGCGGGCGGTACTCGTTGACGGGCGAGAGGAACGAGGCCTCGACCAGCGCGCCTTCGAAGGGCGCGCGGCGCTCGCTGAAGCCGGACACCGACAAGGCCCCGAGCGTGTTGCCGTGCCAGGATCGCTGGCGCGAGATAAACCGCCGGCGCGTCATCTCGCCCCGCGCGGCGTGGTACTGCAGCGCGATCTTGAGACAGGATTCGACCGCCTCCGAACCGCCAGTGACCAGGACCATGCGCGTCAGGCTGCCGCCGCAACGCCTGGCGACGATGGCGTTCAACTGTTCGAGCGGGTCGCTGGTGAAGGTGTAGCGGTAGCCATGCGCGACACGGTCGAGCTGCGATTTGATGGCGGCGTTTACTTCCTCGTGGCCGTGGCCGAGACAGAACACGGCCGGGCCGCCCGAGCCGTCGAGGTATTGCTTGCCGGAAGAGTCATAGACGTAGGAGCCCTTGCCCCAGGCGATCTTCGGCAGCACGACGGGCTCCCAGGCGGAGGCGGCGATGGACATGATCGATCCTCGGGGATTCGCGGAAACGAGGTTCGCAGTCTGCCAGAAAACCGGCGGCAAGCAAGGCGAACCGATTCGGCCTAGCAGGCTGTTGAAAAACGCCCGAAAATGCAACCTGCCTCGTCCTTCGACAGGCTCAGGACGAGGGCGAACCGTTGCAAGCGCTCATCCTCATCCCGAGCTTCCTCATCCCGAGCTTGTCGAGGGACGAGGGACGAAACGAGAGGATGAGCAAAACAGTTTTTCAGCAAACTGCTAGAAGCCGTTCGGGTTGCCGGGGCCGAGGGTGCCGGTGCCGGCGACCTCTCCGTCCTCGTCGATGAAGGTCAGCGTCTCGCCGTCGAGGCGGACGGCGAAACAGCCGAGCGGTTCGGAGTATTCGAGGCAGAAGCGACCGTCCGCGACCGTCCACTTGCCGTCGTAGCGGCCCTCGGCGGTGGCGCCCCTCAGTGTGCCGTCGCGGCGGTAATATTCCTCGAACGGGCCGCCCATGTCGCCGGAGATGGTGTTGCCGGCGATGCGGGCCAGAATCTCGGCCCCGGTCAACTCCTGGGCGCCAGCGGACGGCGCCGCCAGCGCCGATCCCAGGCCGGCCAGCACTGCCAGAACGAACCGCTCGCGATAGCCGCCGCGCATGGACCTGTCCGCCCCTCGAAGGTGGGGCAGCATGATAGCATAGGTGGAAGCCTTGGGTCTTAGCCCAGCCGGCGCAGGTCGGCCAAGTGGCCGGAAACGGCCGCGGCGGCCGCCATCGCCGGGCTCATCAGGTGGGTGCGCCCGCCCCGGCCCTGGCGGCCCTCGAAATTGCGGTTCGAGGTCGAGGCGCAACGCTCGCCCGGCTCCAGCCGGTCGGCGTTCATGGCCAGGCACATCGAGCAGCCCGGTTCGCGCCACTCGCAGCCGGCCTCCAAAAAGACGCGGTCGAGACCCTCGGCCTCGGCCTGTTCCTTGACCAGGCCGGAACCCGGCACGACCATGGCGGCGACATGGCCCGCCACCTTGCGGCCCTTCAACACGGCGGCGGCCGCGCGCAGATCCTCGATGCGGCCGTTGGTGCAGGAGCCGATGAAGACGCGGTCGATGCGAATCTCGGTCAGCTTGGTGCCGGGCACCAGGCCCATATAGTCGAGCGAGCGTTGCATGGAGCGGCGCCGGTCCTCGCTCAAGGCCTCGGCCGGATCGGGCACCCGGCCGGTGATGGGCAGCACGTCCTCGGGGCTGGTGCCCCAGGTGACCTGCGGCGCTATGTCGGCGGCCCGCACCGTCACTTCGCGGTCGTAGCGGGCACCCGGATCGGACGGCAGGGTTCGCCAGTGGGCCACCGCCTGCTCGAAGGCGCCGGCCTTGGGCGCCAGCGGCCGGCCGCGCAGATAGGCAAAGGTGGTTTCATCGGGCGCGATCAGGCCGGCGCGCGCCCCCGCCTCGATCGACATGTTGCAGACCGTCATGCGCCCGGCCATGTCGAGGGCCTGGATCGCGGGGCCGGCGTATTCGATGACATGGCCGGTGCCGCCGGCCGTGCCGACGGTGCCGATGATGGCCA
>Ga0315281_10009259_pt1 | contig 13666 bp, 13 predicted proteins | sample YL17G07_0_MG_FD_204540 | JGI IMG/M metagenome (GOLD analysis project Ga0315281, IMG submission 204540) | Sediment microbial communities from Yellowstone Lake, YNP, Wyoming, USA - YL17G07_0 | ecosystem: Environmental > Aquatic > Freshwater > Lake > Sediment | place: USA: Wyoming | collected...
TCCTCGAACAGCCGCCACCGGAAGAAGCGGTCCACATTGAACGGTCTCTTCGGCCGGTCGCCCAGGAATGCCTCCCAGTTCAGATCCGGGCCGGGCTTGGCGTTTGGGTCGTCCACCGGCATGCCGCGCTCGCCCCAATCGCCCAAACGGAAGAAACTGGTTTCGCCAAACACGGGACGGCCGATCAGGCCTTCCTTCACCAGTTGCTTCATCTGGTGCCAGGCCGAGTCGCTCATCGCTTGCGAGCCGAGCTGGAACACCCGGTCGGACTTCGCCACCACGTCGGCCAGTTTCCGGGTCAGCTCGAACTGACTCCAGTGCGTGACGGGCTTCTCGCAATACACGTCTTTGCCCGCCAGGATGGCGTCTATGGCCTGGTAGCCGTGGTGGTGGTCGGGCGTGGCGATGAACACCACGTCCACGTTCGGATCGGCCAGCAGTTCGCGGTGGTCCATGTAACCTTTCGCGATGCCGTAGGCGGTTTTTTTCGCTTCCAGCCGGGGCCGGTAGACGTCACACACCGCCACGAGCTCCACGGGGTACTTCTCATTGTCCTTCAGGTGCTTCACTACGTCCATGTGGGCGCCGGAGCGGCCGCCCGCCCCGATATAGCCGACCCCCAGCCGGTCCTTGACGCCGGCCGGTTTGGCGCTCGCGGGCGCTGCGGCGGGTTGGCCCCCGGAAGGTTGCGCTGCGCCGCTTTGGCCCGCGACCGTCTGAAGGGCGGACACCACCGCAAGACCGGCCACCGTTCCCGCGGCGCATTGCGCCAGAAACTCCCGGCGGGTCTTCCTCCGGCTCTCATTCTGCGAGGAATTTCTCTTCTCCATTGTTGATTTCTCCTTTCTCATTTCACAACGATTCTCACCATGGCGCATCCACGCCTGAGGGGAACTTGCAGGTCCAGCCCGCCGTCCTCGAAGCTGCCGGCTACCGGCTGGGCTGTCTCGTATCCGGGAAGCAGCGCCTCGCATTGGGCTTTCTCCAGCCCACTGACATTGCGGATGCGAACCCTTGCGGACTCTGTCTTGCCGCCGAAGGTCACCGGCAATGCGTAGCCGCCGGGAACCTGGAACAGGTTGACTTTTACGGCGGGTGTGGCGCTTTCCACGCAGTGTGGCTCGAGCACCCACTTCTTCCCGCGCATCGCATCCAAAAGCGGGCCATAGTCCATATACTGTTGGTCGGCCCACGGATCGGGCTGAATGCAATGGTGGTTGGTGGGATAGGGCGCCGTCGGATACGCGCCCATGTGCAGGTGCCGCTGGAAGAAAGCGTCCGGGTCCGGCTTCAGGGTGTCCACGCTCGGCGTCCACTCCAACGCGGGTTTTCGCAAGCCCATCAGGGATGAGGCATTGAGCGACGCTCCCGAATCGCCCTGCTCCGAGTAGAAACCGTCAACGTGGCGCATCAGGTCCAGCCGCGCGGACATCGAGTTCACGAAGATGACCTTGCCGGCATCGTGCATGAGCGGCCCCAGCTTGTCCAGGAGGCTGTTCCACGACAGACCGCAGAACCGGGCCGGTTTGCCCTCCACCCAGCTCACGCCATCGTCGGCCTTGCGGTTGTAGAACCTGAGCCAGTCCATTCGGTCAATGCAGATGCCCGAGGAATCGGGGATCATCCGGTTGTGGCGCTCCGCCTGCTCCAGAAGGAATTGCTGATAGGTGGGGTCGCCCGGATCGGTGACGGACGCGCCATAGCAGGTGGCTGCGCCCCCTATGAGGACGGCGCTCGACAGGCGCGCCTTCAGGAACTCGCTCGAGTCCTTCCACAGGTCCGGAGAGGAGGCCCTGTCCGCCGGCACCGTCACATCGGCCCGCACGTTCTTGCCGAACTCGGTGGCATTGAAGTAGTTCAGCACGTAGAATCCCTGCCCGCGCATCCACTTGGCATAGTCGTTCATGCGCCGGAAGCTCGTCCACCGCGGCTTGTTTGGCGGGAAGGGCTCGTCGCACGACCGTTCCCAGCGGTCCTCCGGATTCAGGAGCGGCGGCAGGAACATGCCCATGTAGGGGAAATCATCCGAGAGCTTCCAGTTGATCCGGAAGGCCATGCGCTTGAACCTGGCCGCGTCAATGGGATTCTCGTCGCCGGAATAGGCGCCGCAGCCCGCCATATCGTCCGCCAGCGGGTTGGGCGGGTCAAAGAACTGCGGATATCGCGCCACCATCCAGCGCAGACCGCCGCGCCAGCTCGCCTCATGAGCCGCTAGATCCATCGCGAAGCGAACCGGCTTCCCGCCGCCAAGCCGATGGTTCACGCGCGATAACCTTATGGCCCCGGACTTATCCGTCCTCACCCGCATATCCACCAACTTGTCCTCGGGCGAAAGCACCAGGCTCAGGCCCGCGTCCCGCGCCGGCTCTGCCACCGTGACCAGCGGCAGCGAGATGAAGTCTCCCCGGGTGGGGGCCGCGTAGTTGTTCGCATACGACCACGAGGCCCCGGTAAAGGGACGCAGCACCAAGGGGTCGCGCCATCCCTCATCCCTGTGCTCGGGATCCGACCATGCCGTCCAGAACCGCGTCCCGGCGTCCGCCGGATAGTTCAGCAGTGTGGCGATGGAGGTGCTCCACGGCTCTCCCTCGCCCCGGATTTCCATCTCCCAGCGGATGCTGTTCTCTGTCGGCATGAAACGCTCAACCAGAGTGCAGCGCCTCTGCGAGCTTGCGGAAACCAGCTCCCGCGCGAACTCCATGCCGCCGCCGGCAAGTTGCCGGGACCTGACACGCCCCTGGACTTTGCAGCCGGCCAGCTTTGTCTGCGCGTTGATCGCCCGCTCCAGATTGCCTTTCAGCACCATCCCCGCGATCTCGCCCTCGCCCGTCAACTTTATCGTGAGAGACGGACAGATTACCCTGAATCTGGCCTGCTTTGCGGAGGCTTCCGGCTTACCCGCTTTGGCCCCGGTAAGAACCGCATCCGCCCAGTCCGCATGATCGCAGTCAATGCTGTCCCCGCCGTCGTTCACCACCAGCTTGAGCTCGGACGCGCCTTTGACCGCGACGTTCACTCTCTTGGCCGGCGTGTCGTTGCGCATGACGCCGCTGTTGAAACTCTCCTTGCCGTCCACGAGCACCCTGAAGACCACGGTGCTCCGGCCGAAAAAGTCCATTTCGGCGTCCACACCCACCCAGGACTCGAACGCATCGTAGCGGCCGTCCAAGTCATAGGCGATCTCGCTGTTGGCGTGGGTGCCAAGACCGTGGCTGAACTCCTGCTTGCCGATTCTCAAGGGTTTTTCCTGCACGCTCTTGTTGATGCCCAGTTCGCCCCAGTCTTGCCGCGCCCAATCCGGCGAAACATCCCCGAGCCGGACCACGCTAAAAGGCGGGGATTCCGGCCCGCCCGCGCCAGTCCGCTTCATAGCGGGAGCGCAAGCGCCCAGTATCCCACATGCCAGACACAAGAGGATCGTTCTCATTGTTGCCTTTCCCTGATCATTGTGCATTCATTGCAATGACTATGGTTAATCCTCTTTTTCCTCACTTCTTTGCGCTTTTCTCAATCTCCACCCATCTCTGGTAAGCCGTCTCGATCTTTGCCGCCTCCGCGTGCCCGTCCCACAGCGCGACTCCATATCGCAAGTCCAGAGGAGCGGCACCCCTGAGAACATAGGGGCGGGCGTCGAGATCAAGCGTCGCGGCGAGATAGGCGAAGGGCAGGGCCATCGTGAACCAGCGGGCGGGATGCCTCAGGTTCGCGGGATGGTCGAACATCGCGGCGGTCACGGGCTTGCCGCCCACCGTGCCGTGAATGGCGCACCAGCGCGAGAAAGTCAGGCGCTCGTCTCCCGTGTATACGACCCCCGCGCGATTGTCGGCATTCAGGAACGTCGCCTTGCCGTCCATCTCGCGGATGAAGCGCATGCCCAGTCCGAAGTAATGGGCGCCCGTAATCCTTGCCTCGGCGCGGCCCTGTGGCAAAGTCAGGCGGGATTCCCAAGTCAAGAGCGTGGGCAGGTCATCCCTGCCGCCGCGGACGCGGATCGTGCGTTCTTCTCTCAGGACCTTTGCACCGTCCGGTTGCTCCCAGGAAAGGGAGTCCGTAAAAGCAAGGGCGCTTCCGTCTCCTCCTGCCTTGGCGGGGCAACTCTCCACCTTTTGGGAAACCTGCGAGCCGCAGCCGGGGGTCTCCGACCAGAAATCCGTGCCCTCCACTCCCAATGCGAACATCAACGCGTGGTGGTGCTTGTGGTCGTCGGGGCTGTCCAGAAGCACGTTGAGACCGCTTGGAGTGCGCAGTTCCTTCACGTAGGGCTTGAACGGCACGCCCGCAAATCGGTATTGGAGGATCTCCCGCTCGTTCATACGGACCTCGGCGAGGCCCGAGTCTGGAAACACGAAAAGAACGGAAGTGGCGGTGGAGCAAGACGCCAGATTGAAGCCCGCGGCTGAGAGAATCGCGAGGGAACAAAGAGCGGCGAGAGAATCTTTCATCCAGAATCCTCCTTTGACCCTTCCTATTCAACCGTAGGATGGGCCTTGGCCCATCACTGCCGTTTTGCTGTCTGATCGCGCATAACAGGATGGGTCTCGGCCTGTCAATCGCCCACGCTTCACACACACCTGTCCGGTAAAAGCCTGGGGAGCGATGGGCCAAGGCCCATCCTACGGCTACGACTCTTTTGCACCTGCATCAAGATGCTCCTTCGGGGCGCCAAACCCACGAGGGAACGGGCTAGCTGCCACCGCCGGCCGACTGCGGCATGCTCGTCTCGCCCATAACCCGGAGAAGGTCGCGGATGCTCTTGGTTCCGTTGGTCGCATCGTAGATCGAGTCCGGGTAAACCAGGATGTCCCAGTTGTCAATATTCATGTGGAACGACCTTTCCTTCTCAAAGGCGTAGGGAGCGAACTCCGACCAATCCGGCCTGCGGTTCGGGCCGAAGGAGTTAATGACCACGATCTGCTTCCCCATCTGCGATGGGAAATTCCAGCAACTGGGGCCTCCCCAGTACCCTTGGTAGTTCACAAAGTGGTAGGAGACGAAGACATTGGGCTCGGGTGGGTTGAAGTGGCTCGGCGGTGTAAAGGGATCGGTAAGCTGAACGCTGGTGATATACGCGATGGGCGTAGTCAACCGGATGACCTTGCTCAGGAACCCCGAGCCTCACCTCCTGGTCCGGGTACTTGTTGGTGTCCACCCGGTAGGCCTCGATGGCCGTCGCCACGGAGCGCAGATCGTTCTTCACCCGTGCGACCTTCGCGCGTGTCTGCGCCTCCAGAAAGTTCGGCACGGCGATGGCCGCCAAAATCGCGATGATAGCTACCACGATCAGCAGTTCAATCAACGTAAAAGAATGTTTAGACCTCATGAGATAATTCTCCTTATCCTAAATGGATGGCGCCTGCTTTGCGCGGCTCCCGACAGAGTTGCAGCCCCTTTTCCTGTTTTCCTCCCTTCACGCAACGTATATCATCCCGCACACGGCGTTTCAAATGATATCGTGCTCGTCGGTGGCGATGCCCCGCGGAATGCCCCTTTCGCTCCCGGGCAATCCGCGCCGGGCTGGCCGGATTATCCCCATGGAAGACTTCCGGGCCCCCACAACCCGAGAGCCTGGCACAAAGGAATCGGTCCCGTCTTCCAGGATTTCACACCGTGAAATATCGAACAGTGATGCGCGGGGCAAGGAAGTGCGGTCTGGCTCATTGTTCCCGGTTGACTCTATCTCGCATTGTAGGTTCTCTTGTTCGTGGCGATGATATCGCCGCTCGACTTCGTGCCGTTGGTCGTATCGTAGAGCAGATCAGTCCCGCCTGTTCCGGCATCGAGTTCGTAGATGGGGTTGTTCAGGAGAATCCAGTCGCAGTCCAGGTCCGGCCCGGCGCACCCTATTTCGTACATGAGGCCCTGTGGATTGGGACCGAAAACCCCGTACCAATAGGGATCCCCAATGGCTGTCCCATACTGCGTGTGGGTTGTTCCCTTGGTTTTGAAGGGGGAGTTGTATATCTGGGTGAGGTACGCGACCGGCGTGGTCAGAAGCGCCCAGTCTACGGCCTCATTGGTGTTGCCCCAATCTGGCAGATAGTGGCCGTTGTCCAGCCGGTACATCTCCAGCCCCACTTTGAGGGTGCGGATGTCGCTGTAAGCGGTGGAGACTTTGGCCCGCGTCTGCGCCTCCAGGAAGTTGGGAACCGCTATCGCCGCCAAAATCGCGATGATAGCTACAACAATGAGTAGTTCAATCAAAGTAAACGCCTGTCCGTGTCTCATGATGCCATTCTCCTCCGTTCCAGTCAGTATTTTGCCACGGTGTTCCGGCGTCTCAAAGGCTGCCCGCCGCGGGAATTCCGCGAATCCTTGCGTGCATCGCCCAAACGCGGTGACCATCCCCTTCACTCGGTCCCCAGCACTCAGTCCTGTCTTCTCAGTCCTCAGTCCTCAGTCCTGTCTTCTCAGTCCTTAGTCCTCAGCACTCAGTCCTGTCTTCTCAGTCCTCAGTCCTCTCTTCTCAGTCCTCAGTCCTCAGTCCTCAGTCCTCAGCACTCAGTCCTCAGCACTCAGCACTCAGCACTCAGTCCTTTCTTCTCAGTCCTCAGCACTCAGCACTCAGCACTCAGCACTCAGTCCTATCTTCTACGCGTCGAGCTGCCCATGCCGCAACCCCAGCGGAAGCGGCGCCGGCTGGGCGCAGGTGCTCTTGAGAGCCACGCTCTTGCCCGCGCCGGCCGCGTCGTGGATCGCATGCATGATGTCCAGCACGTGGTAGGCCAGTTCGCCGCTCGCACGGTGGGGCCGGCCCGTCCGCAGCCCGTAGGCCATGTCCGCCGCGCCGATCCCGCGGCTGTTCTCCGCGTAGCCGTGCGTCAGAGGCACCTCTTTCCACGCGCCCGTTCGCGGGTTGAAAATCCGTACCGGCCCGCCGAAACCGTTCGGGTCCGGAACGCTCAGGCTGCCCTCCGTGCCGTGGATCTCGATGCGCGGGAGTTCGGCGTTCCACACGTCGAAGCTCGTGACGATCACGCCCACCGCGCCGTTGTGAAACTCCATCAGCCCGGTCACGTGCGTGGGAACGTCCACCGTGACTCTCTGGCCGTACTTGGGCTTGCTTGTGATCAAGCGTTCCGGAAAGGTCTTGAGAGTCATGCCCGACACCTTCTTCACCGGGCCGATCAGGTGGACAAGCGCGGTGAGGTAGTAGGGTCCCATGTCGAACATCGGCCCGCCGCCCGCCTTGTAGTAGAACTCCGGGGCGGGATGCCAACTCTCATGCCCGTGGCAGGTCATGAACGCCTCGGCCGACACCGGCTCGCCGATCCAGCCGTCGTCAATCAGCTTCCGGCAGGTCTGCAAGCCGCCTCCCAGGAACGTGTCCGGTGCGCAGCCCAGACGGAGTTTCCTGGCTGCGGCGATCTTCAGAAGCTCCGCGCCCTCTTTCCGCGTCAGCGTAAGAGGTTTCTCACCGTGGGTGGATTTCCCCGCTTCCAGGCAGGCCTTGGCCACCTTGTAGTGCGCGCCGGGGATCGTCAGGTTCACCACGATCTCGATCTCCGGGTCGGCCAGCAGTTCCTTGACCGAACAGGCGCGGGGAACGCCGTGCGCCTGGGCCTTCTCTTTCGCCCGCTCCGGGATCAGATCCGCGCAGGCGACGACCCTAAGCATCTCGAAGGTCTTGCCCGCCTGAAAGTAGATGTCGCTGATGTTGCCACAACCGATTATGCCGATCTTTGCCGGTTTGAGAGTCATGATACAGCCTCCTGCTTCCTTGTACTTGCTTTTGGTCTGGGGATAGGCCAAGGCCTATCCCTGAGTGCTGAGTGCTGAGGACTGAGTGCTGAGGACTGAGTGCTGAGGACTGAGTGCTGAGGACTGAGTGCTGAGTGCTGAGTGCTGAGGACTGAGTGCTGAGGACTGAGTGCTGAGGACTGAGTGCTGAGGACTGAGTGCTGAGGACTGAGGACTGAGGACTGAGCGGACATAATCAATGAACTCGTAATTCGTAATTCGTAATTCTCAATTCTTAATCCGCAATCCCCAATCCGTAATCCGCAATCCTCAGCACTCAACACTCAGCACTTTCTTCTCAACGGCTGGCCCACAACATCCCGCGCCGCACGATTTCCAGCGCTTCGGGGACCTTGAAATCCGCGTCCGTGTGGCCGAACGACGCGTAGAACACCTTTCCCCTGCCCCACGCGCGCGTCCACACCGCCGGCATCACGGCGCCGTGTCCCGCAGGCGCGTCGGGGCAGTTGAAGGTGGTCGTGGCCAACACGTGGTTAGAGGGGTCCACGTGCAGATAGTACTGCTCGGTGTTGCGCATCTTGAAACTCGAGATCCCCTTGGTGATGGGGTGGTTGGGATCGGTGATCCGGATCTCGTATTCCGGCAGCAGGTTGCCGGGATGCGCCACCCATTGCCCGCCCGTCATCCACTGGTACTCGGTGTTGCCTCGGAAGGAATCGCACATCCCGCCGTGGAATCCCGCGATCCCCACGCCGCTCTTGACCGCTTCCACCAATCCCTTCTCTTCTTCGCCTGAAAGCTGGCCCATGGTCCAGATCGGGACCACCAGACTCAGCCCCGCCATTTTCTCCGGGTCGGCGAAGGAGGCAAGGGTTGTCGAGACCTCGACCTCATAGCCTTTCTCCCGCAGCCAGGGCGCGAAGAACTCCGCGCATTCCTTGGGCGTGTGGCCATCCCACCCGCCCCAAACGATCAAGGCCTTCTTGGACATGTTATTCTCCTCGGTGTGTTGAGATGTCTTTGCTCCTCACTGACTCTGGATTCTCCTCGGTTGGGGGGCCGCATGCAAGCCTTTTTGGGGGTGGAAACCGCCGGAAAGAGGCGCGGAAGGGAGAGCACAGAAAAAAGGGGTTCCAGCTTGCGCTGGAACCCTCGTTCTGAGCTTGCGCTACATAGGCTGTATAATCAGCAAGGACGCACGTTCGCGGCCTTCGGACCCTTCGGGCCGCTCCCAGCTTCAAATTCCACTTTCTGACCTTCCTGGAGAGTCCGAAAACCATCCGACTGAATGTCAGTGTGATGAACAAACAGATCATCGCTGCCGTCATCGGGCTGGATGAATCCAAAGCCCTTCTTCTCATTGAACCACTTCACCGTACCGGTAACCACTAGAACAACCTCCTGTCGGCTCGCCTTGAGCCGCTTTCACATTGATCCTCCCCCGTTTAATCCAGAAGTACATCTTCGGGGGACAAGCATGTACCTCTCTAAGACGCGATTACAGCAAAACCTCCAGCGCCTGTCAAGAAGAATTCCCTGGTTTTCTACGGGTATTTCCCATAACGCGTCCTCAACCCCGCTTCTTCCCGCTTCTCCCCACTTCTCCGCGCTCTTCCACGCTGTTTCACGCTTTTTCACGCTGTTTCTCGCTTTTTCACGCTGTTTCTCGCTTTTTCACGCTGTTTCTCGCTGTTTCAGGCTCCTTCGCCCTGAGGTGCGCAATTCTTGCGCATCAGCAAGGCCGGACGTTTGCCGCTTTCGGACCTTTGGGGCCCTGCCCCGGTTCGTATTCCACTTTCTGGCCTTCCTTGAGCGTCCGGAACCCCTCCGTCTGGATGTCCATGTGATGAACGAAAAGATCCTCGCTCCCATCGTCGGGCTGGATGAAACCGAACCCCTTCTTCTCATTGAACCACTTCACTGTGCCCTTTGCCACGGGATACCCCCTTTCGACTCTTCCCAAGCCTGTGAGATGCGGTCTTACCACTCCGCTTTGCAGCTGCCTGATGGAACTCACGAATACGTCCCACTGCGCATATTCGATCAAAGCGACGGGCGGTTGTCAAGGACAATTGACGTTTTTTGTTTAGAGTGGGTTTGACCAGACTTTTGCCCAGACTTTTGCTTTGCTTTTCCGGACCCGTATCCGTACAATTCCTTCCGTCCGCCGGTGTCTGGGACTCCGCCTGATTGGGTTGCCGAAACAGTTTCCGAAAGGAAGAAACCATGTCCGCTCTTGTCGAACAACAGCGTGAGAAGGCCCGCAAACTTCAGAAGACCGTTTGCCTTCCCGAATCCCTTCTGGACCCCCGCACCATGAAGGCTGCGCGAATGTTTCTGGATCGAGGCCTTGGCAAGCCCCTCGTTGTCGGCAGCCCCGCCGCCCTGGCCGAGACCGCGAGGAAAGCCTTGGTCTCCCTGGACGGCATCCAGATGATCGAGACGGAATCCTACGACCGCCTGGACGCGATGATCGAGACCTATCAGAAGCGCCGGGCCAAGGAGAACCTCACCAAGGACCAGGTGCTGGAGATCCTCAAGGACCCGCTCTGGTTCGGCGCGATGCTCGTGAAGATGGGCGTTGCGGACGGAATGACCGCCGGAGCCATCAACACCACGGCCAACGTGATCCGCGCCTCCATCAAGTGCATCGGCTGCCGCGAAGGGCTCAAGACGGTCTCCTCCGCTTTCCTGATGGTGGTCCCCAACTGCCCCTTCGGACTCAACGGCGTCCTGGTGTATGCGGATTGCGGGGTGATTCCGGTGCCGACGCTCGAGCAACTCGTGGACATCGGCGACGCCGCCGCGCGGACGTGCCGTCAACTCGTCGGCATCGAGCCGGTGGTGGCCTACCTGAGTTTTTCCAGCAAGGGCAGCGCCGATCACCCCGACGCGAAGAAGATGGCGGAAGCGGCTCGACTCCTGGCCCAGCGCTGTCCCGAACTCGAGGTGGATGGCGAGCTGCAGGGCGATTCGGCGCTCATCGAGAGCATCGCCAAGCGTAAGTGCCCCGACAGCAAGGTGGCCGGGCGCGCCAACACCCTGATTTTCCCGGACCTGGGCGCGGGCAACATCGCCTACAAACTCACCGAGCGCCTGGCGAAGGCCGACGCATACGGCCCCCTTCTCCAAGGCCTGGCTCTGCCCGTGAACGATCTCTCGCGCGGATGCACCAGCGAGGACATCGTCCACGTGGCCACGATCAGCGCCCTGCAGACGCAGTGACAAGCTAACCGGGAAAGCCATTGACACCCCCACATCTATATCGTACACTATTACGTATGTCAGGGGAGGAGCATTCATGACCAGCATCACCGCAACCGAAGCCCGAAAGAGGCTTTACAGCCTGCTCGACGCTGTCGCGGACTCACACGAACCGGTCCAGATCACCGGCAAGCGCCACTCCGCCGTGCTCGTGGCGGAAGAGGATTGGCGAGCGGTCCAGGAGACACTCTACCTGGTCGGCATCCCCGGGATGAGGGAAACGATTGCGAAGGGTCTGAAGACCCCGGTGGGGAAATGCGACGAGGCGCTCAACTGGTGAGATGGCGGCTGGTTCATGCGAAGAAGGGAGGCGGCAAAAATGGGAAGAATCTCAGCGTCCGTGAAAATTGAGAACCTGTCCGATCCACGGAAAACCATCCGCTGCGACGCGCTCGTTGACACCGGCGCTTCCTACCTCATTCTGCCCACCGCCTGGAGGGACCGATTGGGCGAACTGGACGAGATCGGAACCGTGGATTTGGAAACCGCAACGCAGGACGTGGTTCAAGGCTCGATTTGCGGACCCGTTCGCATTCAGATCGAAGGGTTCCGTCCCATCTACAACGAAGTCCTTTTCCTGGACATGAAACCTCAGAATGGCGCCTATGAACCGTTGATAGGTTATATCGTTCTGGAGCAGAGTCAGGCCGCGGTGGACCTGTTGGGCCACAGGCTGATCCAGGTGAAACGCATGGATCTGAAGTGACCACTTGGCTCGACATCCCGCATTTGCATTTCCTGAGGAGCCGGGCGTCACGGTAAATTGAAAATTGAAAGTCTGACCCTTCACTTCGCGGTAAATTGAAAATTGAAAGTCTGACCCTTCACTTTGCGACATCCCGCATTTGCATTTCCTGAGGAGCTGGGCGTCACGGTAAATTGAAAATTGAAAGTCTGACCCTTCACTTCGTGACCCTTCACTTGACCCTTCACTTCGGATACAGGTGAAACGCATGGATCTGAAGTGACCACTTGGCTCGACATCCCGCATTTGCATTTCCTGAGGAGCCGGGCGTCACGGTAAATTGAAAATTGAAAGTCTGACCCTTCACTTTGTGACCCTTCACTTTGACCCTTCACTTTGCGCATTTGCATTTCCTGAGGAGCCGGGCGTCACGGTAAATTGAAAATTGAAAGTCTGACCCTTCACTTTCAGAAAGTCTGACCCTTCACTTTCAGAAGGCAATCACATGGGAGGATGTGGTTAAGGTGAAAGCATTCACGGATATGGTCATGCATCAATACTACAAGCCCTTTTGGGAAGAAGAGATGGAGAAACGGACAAAGAAGACCTAACCACCAAGTAAATGGTCAATCTTTGAGTCATCAGCTTGGCGCGACGTTCCACATTCACGTTTTCCGAGGAGTCAGGCGTAACTGGTAAGTTGAAAACTGAGGGTCTGACCCCGAAACGCTAGTAAGCCCGCTCGACGGCGAAGCGGCAATACGCGATAAACTGCTCGGCCGCGCCGTCCGGGGCAAACGTGGCTACCATCTCCTCCGCCTCCCGCGCCCACGAGCGGGCCCTTTCGGTCGCGTATTCCAGACCGCCGTACTTGTGGATCAGCGGCATCACCGACTCCATGCTCCGGCCATTGCGCAACAGGTGCAGAAGCCTCTCGCGGTCGGCGGGCTCGGCCTTCTCGAAGACGTGGACAAGGGGAAGAGTCTGCTTGCCCTGCGCCAGGTCGTTGCCCACGGGTTTCCCCCACAGGTCGCTGCTGGCGGTATAGTCCAGGGTGTCGTCGGCTATCTGAAAGGCCATTCCCACCCTTCGCCCGAACTCGGCCAGGGCGGCGCGCCTCTCCTGAGAGGCGCCTGCGAGAATGGCGCCCAGCTCGGCGCACGTGGCGAAAAGCGTGGCCGTCTTCGACTCGATGATCTTCAGGTATTCCCCTTCGGTCAGAATGCCGTTGCGTTTCTCGATCTGATAGATCTCGCTTTCACACATTCTCTGGGTCGTGCGGCAGATCAGGGCGAGGGCTTCGAGGTTTCCCAGGCCGACGCCGATCTCAAAAGCCAGGCTGAAGAAGAGATCGGCCATGAGGATGGCGATGTCCTCGCCGTAATGGGCGTTGACCGAAGGCCGGCCCCGGCGCGTGTGCGCTTTGTCCACCACGTCATCGTGAAGCAGAGAGGCGGTGTGCAGGATCTCGACTCCGGCGGCCATGCGCAGGAAAGGCTCGTCTTCGGAAACCGGCGCGCGGGAGAAGGGGGCATCCGACCGAGCGGCCAGCAGGAGCAGCCTGGAGCGGAGGTTCTTCCCGCCGCCCTGGTAGATGTAGCCGGCCACTTCACGGGCAAGCCCTCGGGTCTTCGAGAGGGTCTCGCGGGTGATTCTGTCTATCTGCTGGATTTCCGGCTCGAACTCCACGCAATGCATGTTCACATTCCTTGCTCCGCTTTCTTAGGCTGTAGACTGTGGGCTTGAGGCTTGAAGCTTGAGGCTGTAGATTCTCTCGTTTTTGTTCCTTCAGTCTCAAGTCTCAAGCCTACAGCCTCTGGTCTCCTGGCAGGCGAGACGCCCGCCCTACTTTACCCTGTCTCCCGTTTCTTCAATCTCCAATCCGCAATCTCTTCTGTAGTCTACAGCCTCAAGCCTACAGCCTACAGTCTACAGCCTACAGCCTACAGCCTACAGCCTACAGCCTACAGTCTACAGCCTACAGCCTACAGTCTACAGCCTACAGCCTACAGCCTACAG
>Ga0315281_10009260_pt1 | contig 13665 bp, 9 predicted proteins | sample YL17G07_0_MG_FD_204540 | JGI IMG/M metagenome (GOLD analysis project Ga0315281, IMG submission 204540) | Sediment microbial communities from Yellowstone Lake, YNP, Wyoming, USA - YL17G07_0 | ecosystem: Environmental > Aquatic > Freshwater > Lake > Sediment | place: USA: Wyoming | collected...
CGGCCGACTCACGATCTCGATGCCTACCACCTGTACCTGCAGGGCCGGCATGCGTGGCTGTCGCGTCGTGACGCGGAGGGCCTGCGTCGCGCCATCGAGTGCTTCGAGCAGGCAATCTCGCGGGACCCGGCGTATGCGATCGCGCATGCCGGGTTGGCCGACGTCTACTCATCGATGGGCACGTACGACCTCATGGCTCCGCGGGACGCCTTCGGAAAGAGCAAGCCCGCGGCGGAGCGGGCCGTGGCCCTCGACGGTGAGCTGGCCGAGGCCCACTACGCGCTCGCCTCGGTGCGGACGTTCTTCGATTGGGATTTCGCTGCGGGGGAACTGGCCTATCGCAAGGCCATCGCGCTCAACCCCTCGCTCGCCATCGCTCGCGCGACATTGGCCAACCTCCTGGCCGTGCTCGGACGGCCATCCGAGGCAATTGCCGAGGCGACCCTGAGCCGAACGCTCGATCCGGTCTCGGTTGTCGTCGCCTTCCATGTGGCGCTGGCTTTCATCCATGTGCGCCGGTACGAGGACGCGCTCGGCGAGGTGCGGCGAGCGCTGGAGGTCAACCCCGGATTCGGGCCCGCATGGGGCACGTTGTCCAGCCTGCTCTCGAGAGAGGGCAGGCACACCGAGGCCGTTGAGGCGTCCGAACGGTACCTCGCGGTCGCGCACCGAAATCCACGGTCCCTGGGATTTGCGGCGCTGGCGTTGTTCAGAGCGGGCCGCCGTGCCGAAGGCGATGAACGCGTGGAGGATCTGCGGAACTGTGCTGCGACGAGGTACGCGTCCCCTCTATGGTTCGCTTACGCGTCGGTCGCTCGAGGAGACTACAGCGATACGCTGACTTGGCTCGAGCGCGCGCATGAAGAGCGGACGCCCTCCCTGATCTTTCTCAACGCCGGCTGGTGGTTCGACGCGCTCCGGACCGATCCGCGGTTCGAGGCGCTGACGAAGCGGATCGGTCTGCCGAACGTGCCCATCTCGTGAAGCTGACGACGCCTCCCCACGTGGGCGCACCCTTCCTCGAACTTGCCGACGCGTCGGTGATTCTCGGCGGCACGCGCGTGCTCGACAGGTTGACGTTGACGATCCGCGTCGGCGAGCACGCTGCCATCCTCGGCCCGAACGGTGCGGGGAAGTCCACGTTGATGAAGCTGCTGACGCTGCAGCAGTATCCGCTGGCCGGCGAGACCGACGCCTCACCGATCCGCGTCTTCGGACAGGACCGCTGGGACGTCTTCGCGCTCCGGTCGCAGCTCGGGATCGTGTCGGCCGATCTCCACGATCGGTTCGTGCGCGGCAATTCGAACGGCGTGCTGACCGGGCTCGACGCCGTCGTCTCCGGATATTTCGCCACGACCGGCGTGTTCGCGCACCAACGCGTGACCGATGCGATGCGGCGCCAGTCGATGGACGCGCTCGAGCGCGTCGGTGCGGCTCGCCTCGCACACCAGACGCTCGACACCATGTCCACCGGTGAAGCGCGCCGCGTGCTGATCGCGCGCGCGCTGGTTCACGATCCAGTGGCGCTCGTGCTCGACGAACCGACGCGCGGTCTGGATCTGGTCGCGCAACACGACTTCATGGAACAGGTGCGGCGCATCGCCCAGCACGGCACGACCATTCTGCTCGTCACGCATCATGTCGAGGAAATCATCCCGGAGATCGAACGGGTGATCCTGCTGCAGGGCGGGCGCATCGCCAGCGATGGTCCGAAGGCGACGGTCCTGACAGCCGCCGAACTCGGTCGGGTCTTCAACGCGACGCTCACCGTCGAGCAAACCGGCGGCTACTTCCGCGTCCACATCGACACCGCAAGAACTGCCAAACACGCCTGATCCGGCGTCGCAGTTTCCGCAAGGAATTGGGCCCCTGATAGTGGATTTCCTAATGATTCCGCCCGGCACAACTCTCGCATAGACGATGTAGAATGGCGCCGATGACGGCTGCATGTCCGCGCGTGAGCTTTGCGGATCTGGAGCGATGGCCCGAGGACGGGCGCCGGTACGAGTTGTACGACGGCGAGGTCTACGAGGTGCCATCACCCATCCTCCTGCATCAGATCGCGGCCGGGCGTCTGTTTGCGATCTTGAACGACCACGTGCGCGAGCACGGAGGCATTGTCCTCTTCGCGCCGCTCGATATCGTGCTGACCGAGTACGACGTCGTGCAACCCGATCTGCTGCTCTTCACAAAAGAGCGGCAGCACCTGCTCCACCTGGAAAAAGTGACGCGCGTGCCGCCCGACCTCGCCATCGAGATTCTGTCTCCCAGCACGGCCGGCAACGATCGCGGGCGGAAGATGCAGTTGCTGGCGCGGCACGGCGTGCGGGAATACTGGCTCGTCGACCCCAAGGCGGTGCGTGTCGAGGTCTACCAGTTGAGCGGAAATCAGTTGGCGCTGGCGACCACGGCGGCGGGCGACGAGCCTGTGCAATCGCCTCTGCTGACCGGACTCTCGCTCGCCCCGGCCGACCTGGCACCTTCTAGCTTGTAAATTGTAACTTCTCAGTTCTCAGTTCTACCTTCCGCGAGGCAAGCGCCGAGCGGTCCCCGAGTGTCCGGCATGGCGTCCGGAAGGATGGTCGTGAATGCGCATCGTCACCTCGACGTCTGCGGCCGCCCGGCTCGATGCCGCGCGCGAGTTTCTGAGCGGACGTCCCCCAGCCACGGAACTGATCATCGTCGGCGCGTCGCGTGGGGCGGCAGACGACCTCGCACGCGCGATCGCGCGCCACGCGGGCTCCACGTTCGGGATCACCAGGTTCAGCCTGACAGAACTCGCCGCACGCGCGGCCGCCGCGCGCCTCGATGGCGGGCGACGTGTACCGGGCACGCAGGCCGGTGCGGAAGCGATCGCCGCGCGTGCGGTGTTCGACGCGCTCGCCGCCGGCGAGCTCGCGTACTTCGAGCCCGTGGCGCGCATGCCAGGATTTCCGAAAGCGCTCGTGCGCACGCTGCACGAACTGCGGCTGGCCGGCATTCAGAGCGACGACGAACGACGAACACCGAACGACGAACGACGAACGACCAACGACTGCGGCCGGCCGGATCTCTTCCACCTGTTGTCGCGCGTCGAGACCGAACTCGCCCGCGCGGGAGTGGACGATCGCGCCGCGCTCTTCGGTCTGGCAGCCGGCGCGTGCCACGCCGGGCAGGTGCGGTGGGCACAGCTCCCGATCCTGCTGCTCGACGTGCCGCTCGACTCGCGTGCCGAGCAGGAGTTCGCAGCGGCGCTGATCGCACGTTCACCCGACGTGCTTGCCACAGTTCCTGACGGCGACAGCGTTGCGCTCGACGCCCTCGTGGCCACGGGCGGAGCGGTGGACGCCCGGGAGATTTCAGATTTCAAAATTCAGATTTCAGATTCGATTTCAGACTCGGTTTCGGACTCGGTTTCAGATTCGGTTTCGGATTCGGTTTCAGATTTGGATTGTCTGCGGCGCTACGTGTTCAAGACCGAACGTCCGCCCGTGCGCGAGCGCGCCGGCGACGTTCGCCTGTTTTCGGCGCCCGGCGAGGGGCGCGAAGCGGTGGAGATTGTCCGGCGCGTGCTGGACGAGGCCGCGCGCGGCGTGCCGTTCGACGAGATGGCGGTGTTCCTTCGCACGCCGCAGCAGTACCTCGGGCTGCTCGAGCACGCGTGCGCGCGCGGCGATGTGCCGGTGTACTTCGATCGCGGCACCCGGCGTCCCGATCCCGCTGGCCGCGCGTTCGTCGCACTGCTCTCGTGCGCGGTGGACGGCCTGTCCGCGAAGCGCTTCGACGAGTATCTGTCGCTCGGCCAGGTGCCGCAGATGAGCGAGCGCTCGGCAGGCGCCTCGCGCTACGAAGATCCAATTCTGCCAGCCGACGAGGTCTATGCGGACTCAGGCGCAGCGCGAGGCCTCAGCCGAGCGTCGGATCAACCGGCCGACGACGTCGACGCGGACGCTCCCGCCATCGACTCAGATGACGAGGCCGTCGTCGCCGGCACGCTGCGATCGCCGTGGAAGTGGGAAGAGCTGATCGTGGAGTCGGCGGTCGTCGGTGGACGCACGCGCGAAGAGGGGAAGGCGCGGTGGCGGCGTCGGCTCGACGGGCTGGGTGCCGATTTCCGCTATCGAATCGAGGAACTGAAGAAGGACGAGCCTGAGTCGGCGCGCATCGCGCGGTTCGAGCGCGACCTCAGAAACCTCGCGCACCTGCGGCAGTTCGCGCTGCCGATCGTCGATGCCCTGGCCGAGTGGCCCGAGCAGGGCACGTGGGGCGAGTGGATCGAGCGCTTCAGCGCGCTGGCGACCCACGGCCTGCTTCGTCCGTCGCGCGTGCTGCAGACCCTCGCGGACCTGCGGCCGATGGCGGACGTCGGCCCGGTCACGCTCGAGGAAGCGCGCGACGTGCTGCACGACCGCCTCGTGACGCTGGACTGGGAGCCGCCCGCCCGCCGCTACGGCCGGCTGTTCGTCGGCACGCCGCATCAGGCGCGCGGCCGATCGTTCCGCGTCGTCTTCGTGCCTGGCCTGGCCGAGCGCGTCGTCCCGCAGCGGCCGCGCGAGGATCCGCTGCTGCTCGACGCGGGCCGGCGCGCGATTGACGCGGCGCTCGTGACACAGGATGAACGCGGCAGCGCCGAGCGGTTGCTCCTGAAGATTGCCATTGGCGCCGCGAGCGAGCGGCTGTATCTGTCGTACCCGCGGCTGGACGTCAGCGAGACGCGTGCGCGCGTGCCGTCGTTCTACGCGCTCGACGTGGTGCGCGCGATCACCGGGCGCGTGCCCGACCATCGCGTGCTGGCCTCCGAGGCTGCCGAAGAGGGCGGCGCGAGCCTCGCCTGGCCGGCGCCCACGGATCCCGACCGCGCCATCGACGATCTCGAGCACGACCTCGCGACGCTGAAGCCGCTGCTCGACGCGCGCGATCCGTCCACGGTCAAAGGACACGCGCACTACCTGCTCGGGCTGAACGAGTCGCTGCGGCGATCCGTCATCAGTCGCTGGGCGCGCGGACGCGGCGCCTGGTCGCCGAGCGACGGGCTCATCAAGATTGCGCCAGGCACGCAGGCGGCGCTTGCCGCGCACCGCCTGCGGCAGCGGCCGTATTCGCTGTCGGCGCTGCAGCGGTTCACGGCCTGCCCCTATCAGTTTCTGCTGGCCACCATCTATCGCCTCGAACCGTGGGACGAGCCGGAACCGCTCGTGCGCATGGATCCGCTGACGCGCGGCAGCCTGTTCCACAAGGCCCAGGCGGAGTTCTATCGCGCGCTGGAACACGACGGCGCGTTGCCGGTGACACCCATGTCGCTCGCGGCGGCGGCGTCGACGCTCGATGCGGTGCTCGATCGCGTCGCAGCCGAGTACGCCGAGACGCTCGCGCCGGCGATCGATCGCGTGTGGCGCGACGAGGTCGACGATCTGCGGCGGGATCTCGGCATCTGGGTGCAGAAACTGGCAGGCGACCACGCCTGGCGGCCGACGTACTTCGAGTTCAGCTTCGGTCTGAGCGACGCGGGGCGTGACCCGCGCAGTCTGCCGGATCCCGTGCTTGTCGACGGCCGGTTCGTGCTGCGAGGCTCCGTCGATCTGATCGAGCATCGATCCGATCTCGATCTGCTCCGCATCACGGACCACAAGACCGGCAAGAATCGATCGAATCCCGATCTCGTCGTTGGCGGCGGAGCGGCGCTGCAGCCGGTGCTCTACAGCCTCGCGGTCGAGCAGGGGCTCGGGAAGAAAGTCTTCTCGGGCCGGCTCTTCTACGCCACGACCGTCGGCGGCTTCGTGGAACACGAGATCCCGATCAACGACTACACGCGCGGCCAGGGTCTGCAGGTGCTCGAGATCATCGACCGCGCGGTCGAGACGGGCTTCCTGCCGGCGGCACCGTCGGAGCGCGCCTGCACATGGTGCGATTTCCGTCCGGTGTGCGGCCCGCGCGAGGAAGAACGCACGAAACGCAAAACGCGCGAGCGCCTGGCGGACCTCGAAGCGCTGAGGGCCATGCGATGACGAAAACGATTTACCACGGAGGACGCGGGGGACACGGAGGTTCAAACCCGATGCGTTCTCTGTGTCCTCCGTGTCCTCCGTGGTGGAGAGCCTGATGCCGCCGGATGCCGAGGCCAGGCGCGCCATTGCCGAGGATCTCGACGACACGCTGATCGTTGAGGCGGCCGCCGGCACCGGTAAGACGACGGAGTTGGTGAACCGCATCCTGCGCGTGCTCGCGACCGGGCGTGCGACGATGGTGCAGATTGTTGCCGTCACGTTTACAGAGAAGGCGGCGGGCGAGCTGAAGCTCCGCCTGCGCGAGAGGCTCGAAGAGGATCGCGCCAGGACCACGAACGAGGACGTGCGCGTCCGTCTGGACCTGGCGCTTGAAACGCTCGAGGAGGCGCACGTCAACACCATTCACGGGTTCTGTGCCGAGCTGCTGCGCGAACGGCCAGTGGAAGCGCGAGTCGATCCGCTGTTCGCCGTCCTCACAGAGCCGCAGGCGGGCCGCGTGTACGCGCGCGCCTTCGACGCGTGGCTCCAGGACGCGCTGAAGAACCCGCCCGAGGGGTTGCGTCGCGCGCTGCGGCGGACGAGCGCTGGCGGGGCTGGCGGGGCTGGCGGGGCCGCCGGGGCCTGGGCTCCCGGGGCCAGATTTAAATCTGGCCCCGGAGATGGTGATGGCGGTGGCCCGATCGACCGGCTGCGCGGCGCGGGCCGGACGCTGGCCGAGGCGCGCGATTTTCCGCATCCCTGGACTCGTCCACCGTTTGACCGCGGCGCGGAGATCGGCCGGCTCGTCGCGGCGCTGCATCAGTTCGCCGCCCTCACCGCGTCACCTTCGTCCACGCGCGACAACCTGTACATCGACACGGAGGCGGCTCGGCGCCTCAGCCGGCAGGTGCAGCTCGAGCAGTCGTTCGGCGGGCTCGACCTCGACGGCTGGGAGGCGCGGCTCGTCGACCTGACGCGCGATCGCGGCTTCTCGCGCACGCGGAAGGGCAGCGGTTACAAGTTCAGCAAGGCCGTCAATCGCACGGCTGTGCTCGCGGCGCGCGACGCGCTCTTTCACGATCTCCAGCAGTTCCGGAAGAACGCGGACGCGGATCTGGCGGCGTGTCTCCAGCAGGAACTGGCGGGCGCGACCGAGCGCTATCAGCATCTCAAGGCGGCGGCCGGCTCGCTCGACTTCACCGACCTCCTGGCCCGCGCGCGCGACCTGCTCAGGACCAACGCCGACGTGCGTGGGCACCTGCAGCAGAAGTTCGCGCGGATTTTCGTGGACGAGTTCCAGGACACGGATCCGATTCAGGCGGACATCCTGCGGCTGCTCGCCAACGACGTCCGCGGCAAGCTCTTCATCGTCGGCGACCCGAAGCAGGCGATCTACCGGTTCCGCGGCACCGACGTGGGCACGTATTGGCAGGTGCGCGACGAGATCGCGGCGCGCGGCGGGCGCGTGCTGCAGCTGACGACGAGCTATCGCAGCGTGCCGGCGATCCAACGCTTCGTCAACGCGGCGTTCGCGCCGGAGATGACCGGCAACGAGGTCACGCGCCAGGCTGACTACGTGGCGCTGTCGCCGTCCCGTGCGGAAGACGACTCGCAACCGGCCGTCGTGGCGCTGCCGGTGCCGAGGCCGTACGGGCGCGGTGGGTTCGGTGCGTTCAAGGCGTCGGCCAAAGCCATCGACGGGTCGCTGCCGGACGCGATCGGCGCCTACATCGCATGGCTCACGGAAGAAAGCGGCTGGACCGTGTCGGAAAAACAGGCCGACGGATCCGAGATCCGCGTGCCGCTGCGGCCGCGTCACGTCGCCGTGCTGTTCCGCCGGTTCGTCAGCTTTGGCGAGGACGTCACCCGCGCCTATACCGATGCCATCGAGGCGCGCGGCATCCCGCATCTGCTCGTGGGCGGCAAGGCGTTCCACGGACGCGAGGAAGTGGAAACGATTCGCGCGGCGCTCGCCGCGATCGAATGGCCAGACGACGAGCTGTCGGTGTTTGCGACGCTGAAGGGATCGCTCTTCGCGATCGACGACGAGCACAACTTCGAGTTCCGGCACCGGTTCGGCGCGTTCCATCCGTTCCGCATTCCGAAAGAGCTTGGCGGGAATTCCGGACACGACCTCGCGCTGACGGGCGAGCCGACCGCGCACATGACGCCGATCGCCGACGCGCTGCGCCTGCTGCAGCAGCTCCACCGAGCGCGCAACTACCGTCCGGTGGCCGACACGATCGGCCGGCTGCTCGCCGAAACGCGCGCGCACGTCGGCTTCATTCTTCGGCCAGCGGGCGAACAGGCGCTCGCCAACGTGCTGCACGTCGCCGAGCTCGCGCGGCAGTACGAAGCGATGGGCGGGATTTCGTTCCGCGGCTTCATCGACGAGCTGCGCACCGCCGCGGTCAGCGAAGCCGCCGAGGCGCCGATTCTCGAGAGTGGCAGCGACGGCGTCCGGCTGATGACGGTGCACAAGGCGAAAGGGCTCGAGTTCCCGGTCGTGATCCTCGCCGACCTCACGTGCCGTATGAGCCGCAACGAGGCGAGCCGCTATCTCGACGCGTCGCGTGGGCTGTGCGCGATCAAGATTGGCGGCTGGGCCCCGCACGAGCTGTACCAGCATGAGGCCGAAGAAGTGGCGCGCGACCAGGCGGAAGGCGTCCGGCTCGCGTACGTGGCCGCCACGCGCGCGCGCGATCTGCTCGTGGTCCCCGCGCTGGGCGACGAGGCCTGGGAGGGCGGCTGGTTCAGTCCGCTGAATCAGGCGCTGTATCCGCCGGTGGCGTCGCGCCGCACCGCGGCGCGCGGCCCTGCGTGCCCGGCGTTCACGTCGAAGGACTCGGTGCTGCAGCGGCCGGACGACGAACCGGCCGGTCACGGCACGGTGTGCCCTGGACAGCACACTTTCACCGAGGCGAACTACTCGGTCGTGTGGTGGGACCCGCGTGCGCTGACGCTGGACGAGAAGCCGACCTTCGGCGTCCGCCGCGACGATCTCATCGTCAAGGACGTGCCGAAGCACGTGATTGCCGACGGCCGCAGCCGGTACGATCGCTGGCATCTCGCGCGCGACGACGCCCGGGCAGCGGGCGCTGTTCCGTCGATGATCGTTGAAACGGTACGCGACTGGTCAGGAATTGCAGATAGCAGATTGCAGAGTGCAGATTCAGTGGTGATTGTCGGTGAGGGCCGCAGCGGACAGGAAGCCCGCGCGGGGGGCATTGGCTTCGGCCTGTTGGTGCATGGCCTGTTGGCGCAGGCACCGTTTGGCGCGGCGCGGGCGGCGCTCGACGATCTCGCGGCAGTCGAAGCGCGCGTGCTCGGTCTGACCGATGACGAGGCGGCCGCGGCGGCGGCCGTGGTGGAACGTGTCCTGACGCACGAGATCCTCGTCCGCGCGCGAGCCGCCGATGCGCGCGGCGCCTGCCGTCGCGAAACGCCGGTCACGTACACGCTGCCGGACGGGGCGCTACTCGAGGGCGTCGTCGACTTGGCGTTCGAAGAGGCCGGCGAGTGGACCGTCGTCGACTACAAGACCGATCGCGAGCTTGCGGCGAGCGGAGAGGACCGGTATCGGCGACAGGTGGCGGTCTACGCATCGGCGATCGCGCAAGCCACCGGCCAGCCGGCTCACGGCGTGCTGATCCGCGTGTAGCGGCGGATGTCGGGCACCTCGACGATGCGCGCGGCGGCTGGGTGTTCGACTGCGTCGACGAGGGCATTCCGCGAACGTGGCCCGGTTGAACGGATCACCGGTGACGACCTCACACCCGCCGGGCACCCTGGATGCGGAGCCCGGCCGGGCGAGGGCGCGGACGCTGCAGCCGCGCGCGAGGAGCAGCGGAATCAGGCGTCCGCCGAAATACCCGGTGCCCCCCGCCACAAAGACGGAGCTGGACATGTCAGTCTTGCGGCGTTCCGAGCAGCGCGAGCAGCGATAGTGGATCCACGCGCGCGCGCGGCGGAGCGCGTGGCGCCTGCCGTCGAGAAACGCCGGTCACCTGCAGGTTGCCGAACGCATTGAGCGAGTCGTCGATCTGGCGTTTGAAGAGACAGGAGAGGTGGACCGTCGCCGACTAACAAGACCGATCGCGAGCTCGCGGCGAGCGGCGAGGATCGGTATCGGCGGCAGGTGGCGCTCTACGCGTCGGCGATCGCGTAGGCGACCGACCAGCCGGCTCATGGCGTGCTCTTTTTGGTGTAGGGACGCACCATGTCTATAGAGTAAGCTACTATACAACTGGACTTACTTTATGTACATGAGTAGGATATTTGTAACGAAGGAGTTCTTGTGGAAACTGGGAGCGTGACAACAAAGGGACAACTGGTGATTCCCGCGGGAATCCGCCGTCGTTTCGGAATCAAAGCAGGTACGCGCGTTCGCTTCATCGAGCGCGCGGGAGAAATCGTTCTCCAGCCAATCACGAGCGCGGCTATCCGTGGCCTGTGCGGTGTGCTGAAGAGCGACTCATCCGTCACGGCCGATCTGCTGACTGAACGCGCGAGGGACAGCGAGCGCGAGGAGCAAAAGGTTGCGAAGTTCCGTACTCGATAGTTACGCAGTCCTGGCATACCTCTTCGGCGAGCGTGGTCACGAGAAGGTCGTGACGCTGCTCGAAAAGGCAGCCGAATCAAACAAGAGTGCGCTGATTGCCGCGCCAAACTGGGCCGAAGTGCGGTACCAAGTGGAGCGCAAATCGGGAGCGTCGCGCTGGACTGAAATCCGGGAGAAGCTTCTAGCCCTACCTGTGGAAGTGGTCCCTGTCGGAGTCGACCTCGCCGAGGTGGCAGGCGCCTTCAAGGCGTCTCGAAAGATGTCGCTCGCTGATTGCTTCGCCGCCGCCTTGGCAAAGGAGCGTCGCGCCGATCTCTACACCGGCGACCCCGAGTTCAAGGCTGTGGAGACGGAAATCAAGGTCGTCTGGATTTGAGGATTGCCTCCGAGCCCTAACGAAACTCAGCTAATGACAGTGTTCCTGCCGATCGCTCACGAGTCGCAGGTCAAAGATCCCTAACTCCCGAGCAACGCGAGGACCGAGAGTGGGTCGACGCGCGCGCCGCTGGCGCGGACGGCCCAGTGCAGGTGTGGGCCGGTGACGCGTCCCGTGGCGCCTACGCGGCCGACGAGGTCACCTGCGCTCACGCGGTCGCCCTCGTGCACATCGATCGCCGACAGGTGCGCGAGCATCGAGAACAGGCCGAGGCCGTGGTCGATGATCACGGTGTTCCCGGAAAAATACAGGTTGCGGGCGACGGCGATGCGGCCGGCATTGGGCGCGCGGATCGGCGTGCCGGCGGGGCTCAGAAAGTCGGCGCCGCCGTGCGCGGTGCGCGGCTTGCCGTTGAAGATGCTGCGCGTGCCGAACGCGCTGTTCGCCTCGTGCGGCACGGGGCGCACGAACGCGTCGCTCCACAGTCGTTCGGCCGCGGGAGTCATCCAGACGCCGGCGAGCAGCCTGGTTTCGCGGTCGATGCGCCCCTGCTCGGACGGCGGCGGCGTGACGAAGGCCTCGTCGACCGTCAGCCGGCGCGTGCGGAAGACCCGTCGCGTGACGTGCAGATCGTAGGTGGCGCGCATGCGCGTCGCGTCGGCGCCAGCCTCCACGGTCACCGGATACGTGCCCGGCCTGACGTCGAGATCGATGCCGATGAGCGCACGCCAGGCGCGATCGCCGGCGGGGTAGGCGAGGACATCGCGATCGAACGCCCGCACGCGCAGGGCATCGGACGCGTCGGGCAGCACGATCGCCAGCACGACGAGCTCGCCTGGCTGGAGCGACCGCGATCGAGCCGACATCTGGATCGGCGACGGCGCCGAAGCGAGCACGAGCGCGAGAGAGCCTGCGATGGCGATGCGCGCCATCAGCCGACCTCCGGGCGTGTCGCCTTGCGGCCCTTCGGCCTTGTGGCCTTCCTGCCCTTCGGCCTTCCTGCCCTCCTGCCGTCCTGCCTTCCTGCCTTCCTGCTTTCCGGCCTTCCGGCCTTCCCGCCTTCCCGCCTTCCCGCCTTCCTGCCTTCCTGCCTCAGCATCCGCTCGAGGATGTCGCTGGCCGCCGCCAGCGTGGCGCGCGCGGCGGGCGCCAGTGTGGCCATGTCCGCCTCGAGCGCGGCGACGCGCCGCCGCCTGCCGGCGTGCAGCAGGCGCGCGCCTTTCGTCGTGGCATGCAGCCAGGCCACGCGGCCGTCATGCCGGTCGGGTTCGCGCCGCACGAGGCCGTCGCGCTCCATGCCGACGATCAGGCGGGTGACGGTGGGCGCGCTGACTTGTTCGGCCTGCGCGAGCGCGCCGAGGGTGACCGGGCGGCCGCCGAAGACCAGCACCGAGAGCGCCGAGGCGCGCGCGGCGGTCAGCCCCATCGCCTCATCCTCGCGACGCAGGCGGCGGAGCAGGTGGATGGCGGCCGAGTGCAGTCGGTCGGCGACGCTGCGGTCCGGGTCGCGGTTGACGCGAGATGGTTGCATATGCTAACTATATATTTAGCGTGGCTAATGATAACACGGACCACGTCGGGTAGGTCGGGTAGGTCGGGTAGGTCGGGTAGGTCGGGTAGGTCGGGTAGGTCGGGTAGGTCGGGTAGGTCGAGTAGGGCTGGTAGGAGGACGGGATGGGCGTCGAAAATGAAGGGATCCCAGGGATCGGCAGGAACGAAGGGACCGATCGCTTCGGCGTGTCGCGCATCGGCCAGATCGCGATGACGGTCGGCGATCTGCCCCGGGCCGTGGCGTTCTACCGGGACGTGCTCGGGATGCGGTTCCTCTTCGACGCGCCGCCGGCGATGGCGTTCTTCGACTGCGGCGGCGTGCGTCTGATGATGTCGCTCCCGGAGCACACGGGCACGGCGGCCGGGCAGCAGTTCGCCTCGATCATCTACTACGCGGTGGACGACATTCAGCAGGCGGCGCGGGCCCTCGAGGCGCGCGGCGTCGTCTTCGAGGCGGCGCCACACCTCGTGGCGCGGCTGCCGCACGCGGATCTGTGGATGGCGTTTCTCCGCGATCCCGACCGCAATCTCCTCGCGATCATGAGCGAGGTGCCGCACGGGTGAGCGATCCAGTCACCTGGGAGATTCGCGACGTGGGGCAGGCCTTCAGGCCTGCCGGGGTTGGATGCTGCTTCGCGCCTGATGGCGCACCGGGCTCCCCGTCACTCGTGCCCGCGCTTGCGTCCCACCGGCGTGGCGACGTAGCCGTTGCGCGCGCGCACGCGGTCGTCGGACCCGGGGACCCGCACGCGGAGGCTGTGGTACTGGCCGTCGGCGCCGTGCGACGACGTGAAGCCCAGGACGTACTGGCTGTTGAGCTCTTCGGCGATCCGCGCGGCCGCTTCGTCCAGCTGCGCCGAGTTCTGCACGATTTCCGTGCGCCCGCCGCTCTCGGCCGTGATCTCCCGCAGCGCCGCGGGGTTGACGCGCGTGTTGATCGGCTGGCGATCCGGCGAGTCGATCGCGATCGCGTAGACGAAGGTGTCGCTGCGCCGCAGCGCCGGGCGAAGCTCGCGCAGCGTCGCGGTGCTGGCCGTGTCGGCGCCGTCGGAGATGACCAGGAGCGCCGCGCGCTGCCGCGCGCGCGTCTCGATCAGCGGCAGGGCGTCGACGATCGCGTCGTAGATCGCCGTGCCGCCCGATGGTCGCAACCCGGCGAGCGCGTGCTGCACGTCCTTCTGGTCGCGCGTCCAGCCGGTCAAGGCGCGCGGGCG
>Ga0315281_10009261_pt1 | contig 13665 bp, 11 predicted proteins | sample YL17G07_0_MG_FD_204540 | JGI IMG/M metagenome (GOLD analysis project Ga0315281, IMG submission 204540) | Sediment microbial communities from Yellowstone Lake, YNP, Wyoming, USA - YL17G07_0 | ecosystem: Environmental > Aquatic > Freshwater > Lake > Sediment | place: USA: Wyoming | collected...
CGAGCGGCCAGCAGGATGGCGAGCGAAGAGAGGGCGACGTGCGCCCCTCCGCCGGGGTCGCATCCCCGCAAACGGGGCCCCTGCTCCGCCCTCTGGAGTGGCACGTCGCGTGCGGCCAGCAGGATGGTGAGCGAAGAGAGGGCGACGTGCGCCCCTCCGCCGGGGTCGCATCCCCGCAAGCGGGGCCCCTGCTCCGCCCTCTGGAGTGGCACTTTATTGGCCCAGTTCAGAGCAATAAGACCCGCCAGATCGCCGAGCGATTTCAATGGGTACATGGCGTAGATCGCCTGAAAATCGCCGAACGCCTGTCATTTTCGCGCCCCGCTAACCTGCCGCCGCTGCAAATTTGTATTCAGGTCAACGTCAGCGGCGAGGATTCCAAAGGTGGTGTGCGGCCTGACGAGGTTTTCGCGCTGGCGAAAGCGGTATGCGTCCTCCCGCGCCTGCGGCTGCGCGGCTTGATGGCCATCCCCGAGCCGAGCGCGGACAGCGGACTCCAACATTCCCGTTTCCGGCTGCTGCGCCAACTGCGGGACGACATCGTCAGCCGCGGTGTCGCGCTGGACACTTTGTCGATGGGCATGTCGGATGATCTGGAGGCTGCCATTGCCGAAGGGGCGACGCTGGTTCGAGTCGGCCGGGCCATTTTCGGCGAACGGCCGTCCTCTTCCCATTAGGAGCGATTTGCCCGCAATGGCGGCGCCCACCTATACTGGCCGGCCGGCTCAAGCAAGCTTACTACTGCGAACTTAGGAGAAACAAGATGAACGCAAGGAACTGGATCATAGCTGCCGTTCTGCTGCCGGCTCTGCCCGGCATGGCGTTGGCGGGCAGGCCCGGTTATCTGCATGTGAAGGAAAGCATCGAGATCAATGCTTCGCAGGCCACAGTCTGGAGTCTGGTCAAGGACTGGAACGGCCTGCACAAGTGGCATCCGGCCTTTTCGAACACGGAAATCAAGTCCGGCGAGAACAACAAGGTCGGCTCGTATCGGACGCTGACAATGGCCGACGGCGGCGCCAGGTTCGACGAGGAACTGCTCGGCTTCAACGACAAGAAGAAGCTCTACAGCTATCGAATCGTCAGCGATTCGCCGCTGCCCGTCGCCGATTATTCTTCTTCCATTCAGGTCAAGTCAGGCATGGCGAAAGGCACTTCGGTGCTGGTCTGGAAGGGCAAGTTCAAGCGCAAGGTGGCTGACAACCCCGCGAAGGGCGAGGACGACGCAGGCGCCAAGAAAACCATCATCGGCGCCTATCAGGCAGGGCTGCAGAACGTTAAAAAGCTGGCGGAAGCAAAGTAGAAGTAACGGGCTTTCAAAACCCGGCAGGGCGGCTTTGATTTGAAATCATGCGCATACTTTTCATAGGCGGGGGCAACATGGCCACCGCATTGATCGGCGGCTTGTTGCAACAGGGGGCCAAGCCGGGCGACCTGCGTGTCGTTGATGTATCGGAGCAGGCCCGCCAGCGCTTGCAGCAGCAGTTCGGCGTGCGCACGGCTCCTGCGGTCGAAGGCGAAATTGCGGAAGACGCGGTGCTGCTGGCGGTCAAGCCGCAGCAGATGCGCGCGGTCGCGAAAGATCTCAGCGCACGCCTGAGCGGGCAACTGGTCATCAGCATTGCCGCGGGCATCCGTACCGCCGATCTGGCGCGCTGGCTCGGCGGTCATGAGCGCATCGTGCGCGTGATGCCCAACACCCCTGCGCTGATCCAGTCGGGCGTGTCCGGATTATTTGCGGCTGCGCCCGTCAAACAGGCCGACCGGGACAGCGCGCAAAGCATCCTCGGCGCGGTTGGCGGCGTGGTCTGGGTGCAGAGCGAGTCGCACATCGATGCGGTAACGGCCATTTCCGGAAGCGGACCCGCATATGTGTTCTACTTTATCGAAGCGCTGGAGCAGGCGGCGCTCGAGCTTGGCCTGACTGCCCGCCAGGCGCTCGAACTGGCCGTCCAGACTTTTGTCGGCGCCGCAAAACTCGCGGCCGGCAGCGACGAGCCGGTCGCCGTGTTGCGCGCGCGCGTGACTTCCAGGGCGGGCACCACAGAAGCGGCGCTGAAAACCATGGAAGCAAACGGCGTCAAGCGCAAAATCGTGGAAGCAGTGCATGCCGCGGCCAGGCGTTCGAGGGAACTCGGCGACGAATTCGGCAAAGACCAGGCTGCGATAAAACCAGGCTGCGATAAAACCAGGCTGCGATAAAAACAGGCTGCGATAAAAAATGAATCAGGCGCTGATTTTCCTGCTCGAAACTTTCCTCGGCTTGTTTTCGCTGGCGCTGCTGACGCGATTCTATCTGCAGGCGGTGCGCGCTCCGGCGCGCAATGCGCTGTCGGAGTTTCTTGCGGCGCTCACTGATTTCATCGTGCGCCCGACGCGGCGTATAATTCCCGGACTGTGGGGTTATGACCTTTCCACGCTGCTGCTGGCATGGCTGACCGAGTTGCTGCGGGTTGGCGGCGTGCTTGCATTGAAGGGATATCAGCTCGGGCCCGGCGTGGGCGCTGCGCTAATCGGGGTGATGATGCTCGCAGCGCTGAACCTGCTGAAACTGTTCATCTACATCCTGATGATTGCCGTCTTTGCGCAGGCAATCCTTTCCTTCGTTGCTCCGCGTGGCCCGGCGACGGCCATCCTCGCGAGCCTGACGCGGCCCTACCTGCGTACTTTCCAGCGCCGCATTCCGCCGATCGGCGGCGTGGATCTTTCCCCGCTGTTCGTGCTGGTCATCTGCCAGATCGTGCTCATGTGGCCGTTGGCCGCGCTCGAACTCGCGGTCACCCGCATGTTGTGACCAGTGTGCATGCCCGAATCCTGGTATCGGAGAAGTTTGATCTGCGGGGCGGGCAGGTTATCATTCGCCGTGGCAGTCACGGGCGCACCAACACCGTCGAAATTTACGGCCAGGCGGCTTGCCTTCTGGCGCGGGTGAAGGAACTTCTGCACGCATGACCAGCGATCTCGAGAGTCAGGTATCGGCCTACCAGCAGTGGCGCGACGAATTGCGCGATGGTATCCAGGCCTATCAGAACTGGCTGGAAGATCACGGTCACGCCGATGTCCAGCGCAGCCTGCGCATCTACGATCTGGTCGAGAGCCTGCGCAACGACCGCATGGTCCTCGCTTTTCTCGCGGAATTTTCTCGCGGCAAGACCGAATTGATCAACGCGATGTTCTTCTCCGACTTCAAGCAACGCCTGCTGCCCTCCGATGTCGGCCGCACGACCATGTGCCCGACCGAGATCTTCCACGATGGCAGCGAAGAGCCTTACATCAAGCTGCTGCCGATCGAGACGCGCAGCGGCGCCGAGAGCATTGCCGCGCTCAAGCACAAGCCGGCCGAGTGGGTGAAGATCAAGCTCAACCTGGCATCCCAGGAGGCAGTAGCAACGGCCGTGTCCAGTCTCGCCGAGGTGAAGTCGGTCACGGTGGAAGAGGCCCGCGCACTCGGACTGCTCGACGAAGCCGATTTCGTGACCACGACCGTGTTGGTGAAGTATGGCGGCAAAGTGGAGATTCCGTGCTGGCGCCATGCCCTGGTCAACTACCCGCACCCGCTGCTCAAGAAGGGCCTGGTTATCCTGGACACCCCCGGACTGAACGCACTCGGGACCGAGCCGGAACTCACGCTGTCCATGATCCCCAGCGCGCACGCTGTATTGTTCCTGCTGGCGATTGATACCGGGGTTACCAAGTCCGATCTCGATGTCTGGCAAAAGTACGTGCAAAGCTACGTCACGCGCCGCATCGCCGTGCTCAACAAGATCGACCTGATGTGGGACGATCTGAACTCCGACGAACAGATCGAGATCGGCATCGAGCGCCAGGTTGTCGAGACGGCGAGAATTCTCGGCCTGCCGCGGGATCACGTCATCGCGCTTTCCGCGCAGAAGGGCCTGATCGCGCGCATCCGCAACGATGCCAGCCTGCTCGCAAAAAGCCGGATCGAAGTGCTGGAGGGCCTGCTTGCGAAGGAGATCATTCCGTCGAAGCAGCAGATCCTGCGCGCCGCCGTGTCCAGGGAGATTGGCAACATGCTCGAAGCCTCCCTGCAGAGCGTGACCGCGCAGCTTGCCAGTACCCGCGAGGAGCGGCAGCAGATGTCCAGCCTTTCCGGGAAGAATCGCGATCTTGCAAAAGCGCTGCTGGCCAGGCTGGAGCTGGACAAGGCCCGTTACCTCAAGCACATGGAGAGTTTCAAGCGTTCCTACGCGACAGTGCTGAAACAGGGGAACGTGCTGATCGGCACGTTGGCGGACGATCGCCTCGACGGCATCATGATTCGCAGCCTGCAGGCGATAGAGGGCAGCTGGACGACGGCCGGTCTGATGCGCAGCATGCAGGCGCTATTCGACACCTTTTCGCGGCAGACGGAAAAAATTCTCCAATTCGCAGGCGAGACGCGCAACTACGTCGACGGGGTCTACTCCGAATTCCACAAGATGTATGGTTTTCCGAAGATGCTTCCGCTGGTTCTGAATCTTGAACGCCACATCCTGCGCATGCACTCGCTGCATCAGAGCACGGAGCGCTTCTGCAAGGACCCGGTCAATGTCATGACCGAGAAGTACTTTCTCGTGCGCCGCTTCTACAGCGGTCTGGTGTCGCATGCGCGCGAATTGTTCACCCAGCTGCGGATGGAGCTCGACACATGGTTCACTTCGGCATTGATGCCGTTGTCCGTGCAGCTCAAGGAGCACCAGAAACTCCTGGAACGCAAGGTCGATAACCTTCGCAGGATCGCGGGTGACATCAATACGCTCCAGGAACGCGTGCGCCAGCTTGAACAGCATCAAGGGCAGCTTATCAAGCAGGTCGAGGAACTCACCGAGATTCGAGATATTCTGCAGCGCGACCCATCGGATATGAAGGTGGTGAAGGTCGCATGAGGGCAAGAACGGGGAGAAACCCGGGATTGCCTGCGCTACGGGCGGCACAAGACCGATCGTTGTCCTCCCATGTCAATTACCGGAGAGTTCTCGATCTCGGCTGTCGTCGCGGGCTTCGTCACGGTGCCCACCGCATTCACCAGCTCGGCGGTCATTGTCTTTCAGGCGCGAGGCGCGAGGCACTAGGCACGAGGTTTAGGGCGTGAACTCTAGAACCTCGCACCTCGCACCTCGCACCTCGCACCTCACACCTCGCACCTCGCGCCTCGCGCCTCGCACCTCGCACCTCGCACCTCGCACCTCACATCAGCACGATGTCGTACTGCTCCTGCGTATAGATCGTTTCAACCTGCAACGAAATTGGCTTGCTGATGAATTCCTCCAGCATCGCCAGGCTTTGCGATTCCTCGTCGAGGAACATGTCGATGACTTTTTGCGAGGCGAGGATGCGCAATTCCCGGGCGTCGAACTGGCGCGATTCGCGCACCAGCTCACGCAGGATTTCGTAGCAGATCGTCGGCGCGGTCTTGACCTCGCCGCGCGCCTGGCAGGTCGGGCAGGGTTCGCACAGGATGTGCGCCAGACTTTCGCGGGTGCGCTTGCGCGTCATTTCCACCAGGCCGAGTTGGGTGAAGCCATTGACCGTCATGCGCGTGCGATCGGGCAGCAGGGCTTTCTTGAACTCCGCCATGACGGCATTGCGATGCGCTTCGTTGTCCATGTCGATGAAGTCGATGATGATGATGCCACCGAGGTTGCGCAACCGCAGTTGGCGCGCGATCACCTGCGCTGCTTCGAGATTGGTCTTGAAGATGGTGTCGTCGAAATTGCGGCCCCCGACGAAGCCGCCGGTGTTCACATCGATCGTGGTCAGCGCTTCCGTTTGGTCGATGATCAGATAGCCGCCCGACTTCAGGGGGACCCGGCGCGCCAGCGCGCGTTCGATCTCGTCTTCGACGGCGTACAGATCGAACAATGGCCGCTCGCCGGTGTAGTGATGGATGCGATCGACAACGGATAGTGTGTACTCGGTCGCGAACGCCTGCATGCGCTGGAAGGTTTCGCGCGAATCCACCAGGATGCGGCCGCTCTCATCATTGACGAAATCCCGCAGCACGCGCAACGACAGGCTCAGGTCCTGGTAGAGCAATGCAGGTGCGGCGACGGTGCGCGATTTTTCCTGGATGTCGGACCACAACTTGCGCAGGTATTCGATATCGGCGCCCAGCTCTTTCTCGCTGGCGGTTTCCGCCATCGTGCGCACGATGTAGCCGCCGGTCTCATCCGGGGGAATCAGATGCTGCAGTTTCTCGCGCAGCAACGCGCGCTCGTTCTCGTCCTCGATGCGCTGCGAGATGCCGATGTGCGACTCCTGGGGCAGGTAGACGAGCAGGCGACCGGCGATACTGAGCTGTGTTGACAGTCTGGCGCCTTTGGTGCCGATGGGATCCTTGATGACCTGCACCAGCAAGCGCTGGCCGTCTCGCAGGATGCGCTCGATGGGCTTGCCTTCTTCCTGGTTTTGGCGATGAAACCAGATGTCGGCGACGTGCAGAAAGGCGGCGCGGTCCAGACCGATGTGGATGAACGCCGATTGCATGCCGGGCAGCACGCGGCTCACTTCGCCGAAATAGATATTGCCGACGATGCCGCGGCTGCCGCTGCGCTCGACATGCAATTCCTGTGCGACACCCTGCTGCATCACCGCGACCCGGGTTTCCTGCGGGGTGACGTTGATCAGGATCTCTTCGTTCACAGCAACTGGAAGCCGAAATGACTCAGCAGGCGAGAGGTCTCGAAAACCGGCAGTCCTACCACGCCGCTATAACTGCCGTTGATGGATTCGATGAACATCGAAGCCTTGCCCTGGATGCCGTAGGCGCCGGCCTTGTCCATGGGTTCGCCGCTTGCGACGTAACGCCGGATCTCGTCGTCGGAAAGCTCGCACAAACGCACGTCGGTGACCGAAAGCGCTTCCTGCAGGGACTCGTGCAATTTGACGGCCACAGCCGTGTAGACCTGATGGACCGTGCCGGAGAGTTGCCTGAGCATGGCCATCGCGTCTTCACGGTCCTTGGGCTTGCCGAGTATGGCGTCGTTGAAGGCGACCGTGGTGTCGCCCGCCAGCACCGGATGGCGCACCAGGCGCCGCTGCTCCAGGCGCAGCCAGCCGGCCTCCGCCTTCAGCCGGGCGACGCGCACGACATAGTCGCGCGGCAATTCGTTGCCGATCTGCGCTTCGTTGAAATCCGCATCCCGGCCGGTGCCTTCGCGCAGCAGCAGCATTTCGAAGTTCACGCCCATCTGCTTGAGCAGGTCACGACGGCGCGCGCTGCGCGAGGCGAGATAGATATGGTTTTCCAGCGACGGCACGAGTGTTCGAATCCTGGCGTTGTCGCGCCGAAATCGGCGGCGTTATTCCCGGTGATAAGGGTGGTTCTGGATCATCGACATTGCGCGGTAGAGCTGTTCGGCCAGCACCACCCGCACCAGCGCATGCGGGAGCGTCATCGCCGAAAGGCAAAGCACGAGATCGGCACTGGTTTGCAGTTCCCGGTCCAGCCCGTCGGCACTGCCAATCATGAATGCAACGTCGCGTCCCACCTGCATCCACGCCGTCAGTTTGCGCGCCAGATCGGCCGTGGTGAGCTGCTTACCGCGTTCGTCCAGCGCTATTCTTACACAGCCAGAGGGGAGGACAGCAAGGAAGCGGGACTTTTCTGCTGCGAGTATGCGGCGGATCGATGACGGGGACTGGTCCTGACGGCTGCGCGGGGCGGGTTTGATCGCGGCGAGTTCGATGCGCGCTTCGCGCGGCATTCGCCGGGCATAGTCCTCGAATCCGGCCACCACCCAGTCGGGGGACCTATGGCCGATGGCGAGAATATGCAGCTTCAATGCGGATCGAGCTACAAGGCGGCCGGTGGTTCGGCGCCCGGAGCGGTTTTCCAGGTGGTCGGATGCGCAGACGGCGGCCTGCCGCCCCACAGTTGTTCGAGGTTGTAATAGGTACGAATCGCCGGCTGCATCACATGCACGATAATGTCGCCCAGGTCGACCAGCACCCATTCCCCGGTCTTCTCGCCTTCCAGGCCCTGGACGCGCACTCCCAGCACCCTGAGCTTCTCCTGCACGTTCCTGGCCAGCGCCTTGGTCTGACGGGCCGATTCGGCGGTGGCGACGATCATGTAATCGAACAGGGACGTCATTTTCCTGACGTCGAGGACCGTGATGTCCCTGGCCTTGATTTCCTCGAGCGCCTCGACGGCGGCTTGTTTTACGGCTTCAACGTGCATCGCGTTCCTTGTAAAGACGGTTGGTTTCAATGTAATCGAGAACGGCGTCCGGGACCAGATAGCGCGCGCTTGCGCCGCCGGCCAGCAGTGCCCGGATCGTGGTCGCGGCAATATCCAGCGCGGTGATCTCGCGTACGCAAATCGCCCCGCCGCTGTCCCGCCGCAGGATTGCGCTCGAAGCGACCAGCCTCTGCAGGTAGATCTTGCGCAGCGGCCCCGGCAGGGAAGTCTGCAACTGCTGCACGGAATAGCCCGGGCGAGTCGCGATCACGATGTGGGCCAAATCGAACAGTTCCTGCCAACGGTGCCAGGTGGTCAACGCGGAAAAAGCGTCCGACCCCATCAACAGACACAGCGGGCGCTCGCCAAGTTCGTCGCGCAATTCATTGAGCGTGTCGAAGGTGTAGCAAACGCCCTCCCGGCGGATTTCCCGGTCGTCAGCCTCGAAGCGCGGATTGCCGGCAATCGCCAGGCGCACCATCTCCATCCTGTGCGCCCCGATCACCCGCGGAATTCCTCGATGCGGGGGCGCACCGGTCGGAATGAAGCGGATTTTCGCCAGCCCGATGCTATCGGCAAGCTCTTCGGCCAGGCGCAGATGGGCGAAATGCACGGGGTCGAAGGTTCCGCCCAGCACGCCGATGGGGGCGATGGAATTCAACAGCCAGGCAACGATGATCGGCGAACGACGCCCCTGAAGGGGTACCGGTCTGAATGGGTACTCCGATCACAAGAGAACACGGCGGATATCCGAGAGAACAGCCGACAGGTGGGCGATGAAGCGCGCACCTTGCGCGCCATCCACCGCCCGATGGTCGTAGGACAGCGACAACGGCATCATCAGCCGCGGCACGAACTGCCCGTCCTTCCAGAGCGCCTTCATCGACGACTTCGATACGCCGAGAATCGCGATCTCAGGCGCGTTGATGATCGGCGTGAAGTGGGTGCCGCCGATGCCGCCCAGGCTGGAAATGGAGAACGTGCCGCCCTGCATCTCCGCCGGCCCCAGCTTGCCCTCGCGTGCCTTGGCGCTGATCTCGGCGAGTTCCCGCGCCAATTGCAGCACGCCTTTCTGATCGACGTTGCGAACCACAGGCACCACCAGCCCGCCCGGCGTATCGACTGCCACGCCGATGTGAAAGTAGCGCTTCAGGATCAGCGCATCGCCCGCCGGCGCGAGCGAAGCATTGAACTCCGGATGGTTCTTCAGCGCGGTGACAACGGCCTTCATGATGAAAGCCAGCGGCGTGAGCTTGATGCCCAGCTTCATCGCTTCATCGCCCATGCTCTTGCGGAAAGCTTCGAGTTCCGTGATGTCGGCTTCGTCGTTCTGCGTGACATGCGGGATCGATACCCAGTTGCGATGCAACGCCGGACCGGAAATTTTCCTGATGCGCGACAAGGCCACATTCTCCACCGGGCCGAACTTGGCAAAATCCACTTGCGGCCACGCCGGCAGCCCAAGCGACAGACCCGCCCCGGCAACGCTTGCGCCGGACGGTTGCGCCAGCGCGGTTTTGACGAAACCGGCGATATCCTCCTTGAGGATGCGCTCTCTCGGACCACTGCCCTTGACGCGTCCGAGATCGACGCCGAGTTCGCGCGCAAATTGGCGCACCGAGGGGCTCGCATGGGCGCGGGAAAATTCTTCTTCGTTGATCTCAGCAGGCACGCTGGCCGGTGGCGCGGGTGCCGGCATTGCAGCGGGCGCCTGCCCCTGGACGACGGCGGCTGGCGCCGGTGCCGCAGCGGCGGCGGACTTCTGCGGCGCCGCTGCCGCGCCTTCGCTGATTTCCAGGCTGAGGATCGTTGCGCCTTGCGATACCTTGTCGCCGGGTTTGATTTTCAATTCCCTGACCACACCCGCGAACGGCGCCGGCACTTCCATCGTCGCCTTGTCAGATTCCAGTGTGATCAGCGAATCCTCCGCCTTCACGGTATCGCCGGGCTTGACCAGAACCTCGATTACCGGAATGTTCTTGAAGTCGCCGATGTCGGGGACGAGGATGTCTCTGAGGCTGCCCATGTTTAATTCAGTGATTGGTGATGGGTAAATGGTGATTGGGGAAAATCAAACTGTAACCGGATTCGGCTTGCCGGGATCGATGCCGTATTTCTTGATGGCCTTGGCGACCGTCGTGGCCGGAATGCTGCCCTCGTCGGCCAGTGCCTTCAGTGCCGCCACGGTCACGTAGTAGCGATCGACCTCGAAGAACTTGCGCAACTGCCGCCGGTAATCCGAACGGCCGAAGCCGTCGGTGCCGAGCACAACGTAGTGCTTGTAGATGAACGGCCGGATCTGATCGGCAAACAGCTTCATGTAATCGGTTGCCGCCACCACCGGACCGGGCGCTGCGTTGAGGCAGCCGCCGACATAGGATTCGCGCGGCTTGTCTTCCGGATGCAGCAGGTTCCAGCGCTGCGCGTCCAGGCCTTCGCGGCGCAGCTCGTTGAAGCTGGGGCAGCTCCAGACATCGCCTGCGACGCCGAAATCCTTTTCCAGCAGGTCCTGCGCGGCGATGACTTCGCGCAATATCGAACCGCTGCCCAGCAGTTGCACGCGCGGCGCGTCCTTCTTTCCGCGTCCGTCGTCCTTGACCCCTCTTCCCTCGCCGACCCCTCTTCCCTCGCGAAGCTTGTACATCCCCTTGAGGATGCCTGCCTCGACGCCTTTCGGCATCGCCGGCTGGACATAATTTTCGTTCAGCAGCGTGATGTAGTAGAAAACATCTTCCTGCTCCGTGAACATGCGGCGCAGGCCGTCCTGGATGATGACCGCGACTTCGTAAGCGTAGGTCGGGTCGTACGAAATGCAATTCGGAATCGTCGACGACAGGATGTGGCTGTGGCCGTCCTCGTGCTGCAGGCCTTCGCCGTTGAGCGTGGTGCGCCCGGACGTGCCGCCGAGCATGAAGCCGCGCGCCCGCTGGTCGCCCGCCGCCCACGCCAGATCGCCGACGCGCTGGAAACCGAACATCGAGTAATAGATATAAAACGGGATCATGGACACGCCATGATTCGAGTAAGACGTGGCTGCCGCAATCCATGACGACATGGCGCCGGGCTCGTTGATGCCCTCCTGCAAGATCTGGCCTTGCTTGTCTTCCTTGTAGAACATCAACTGGTCCGCGTCCTGCGGCGTATACAGCTGGCCGACCGACGACCAGATGCCCAGTTGCCTGAACATGCCCTCCATGCCGAAGGTGCGCGACTCGTCCGGCACGATCGGCACCACACGCTTGCCGACGTTCTTGTCTTTCACCAGGATGTTCAAAATGCGCACAAACGCCATCGTCGTCGAAGACTCGCGTTCCTCCGAGCTTTTCAGCAGCGGCTCGAAGGCGGACAACGGTGGAATGTCCAGCGTGTCGCCTTTGCGCCTGCGCGCGGGCAGATAACCGCCCAGCGCCTCGCGGCGCTTGCGCATGTAGTCGAGTTCCGGCGAGCCTTCTTCGAAGCTCAGGTAAGGCACTTCATCGAGTTTGTCGTCGGCAACCGGCAAGCCGAAGCGGTCGCGGAACGCTCTCAGCGACGTCGTGCCCATTTTCTTCTGCTGGTGGGTGATGTTCTGCGCTTCGCCGGCTTCGCCCATGCCGTAACCCTTGATGGTCTTGGCCAGGATCACGGTGGGTTGGCCCACGGTTTTTACCGCCGCTGCATAGGCGGCATACATCTTGTGCGGATCGTGGCCGCCGCGATTCAGCCGCCAGATATCGTCGTCGGACATGTTGGCGACCATTTCCAGCAGCTCCGGATACTTGCCGAAGAAATGCTTGCGCACATAGGCGCCGTCCCTGGACTTGAAGGTCTGGTACTCGCCGTCGACCGCTTCTTCCATGCGCTTGACCAGGGTGCCGTTTTTGTCCTTGGCCAGCAGCGCATCCCAGTACCCGCCCCAGATCACCTTGATCACGTTCCAGCCGGCGCCGCGAAAATCCGCTTCGAGTTCCTGAATGATCTTGCCGTTGCCGCGCACCGGCCCGTCGAGGCGCTGCAGGTTGCAGTTCACAACGAAAATGAGGTTGTCCAGTTTCTCGCGCGCGGCCACGCCGATCGCGCCCATCGATTCCGGTTCGTCGATCTCGCCGTCGCCGAGGAAACACCAGACTTTGCGCCCCTCGGTGTTGGCGAGGCCGCGGTCCTGCAGGTATTTCATGAAACGGGCCTGGTAGATCGCCATGATCGGGCCCAGTCCCATCGACACCGTCGGGAACTGCCAGAAATCCGGCATCAGCCACGGGTGCGGATACGAAGACAGACCCTTGCCGTCCACCTCCTGGCGGAAACTGTCCATCTGCTCCGGCGACAGCCGGCCGAGCATGAAGGCACGAGCGTAGACCCCGGGCGCGGAATGGCCCTGCACGAACACCAGATCGCCGCCGTGTTTCTCCGACGGGGCGTGCCAGAAATGGTTGTAACCCACGTCATACAGTGTCGCAGCCGAGGCGAAGCTGGCGATATGGCCGCCGAGTTCCGAGGATTGCTTGTTGGCGCGCAATACCATCGCAGCGGCGTTCCAGCGCACGTAGGAGCGGATACGGTGTTCGATCTCGTGATCGCCCGGTGAGCGCTCCTCCTGCCCGGGCGGGATGGTGTTGATATAGGCGGTATTGGCGCTGTACGGAAGGTAAGCGCCGGAGCGCCGCGCCTTCTCGATCAGCTGCTCGAGGATGTAGTGCGCGCGCTCGGGACCTTCATGCTGCAGGACGCCGTCGAGGGCATCGAGCCACTCGTTTGTCTCTTGCGGATCGTTATCCGGAAGTGCGGCCATGGTTCTACCTTTGGTGAAATCGGCGTTGCTGTTTTTCGGGGTGTTGCTGCGGTTGCGAAACGGTCCCCACCCCATAAAAAATTATAGCACCGCCGGCAGGCGCAAAGCCGGGGCATTGCGCCGCGTCATTTCGGGGCGGGCGCAATGCGTCCGAGCAGGTAGAACTCGTCGTTCGGGCGCATGTCGATCAAGTGCGCCATGCGGTTGGACAGCGCGAAGAATGCAGTGATGCCGCCGATGTCCCAGATATCCTCCGCGCTGAAGCCGTGGCCGCCCAGGGTTTCGTTGTCCGCGTCGGTCATCGCCTCGGGCGTGCGCGAGAGTTTGCAGGCGAAATCCAGCATCGCCTTTTGCCGCAGCGTAAGGTCGGCCTTGCCATGGTGAATCGCCACCTGGTCGGCAATCTGCGGATTCTTCGCATGGATGCGCAGGATGGCGCCATGCGCGATTACGCAGTACGGGCACTGGTTGAGCCCGCTGGTGGCGACGACGATCATTTCCTTCTCTGCTTTTGACAGCCCCGATTCCTTCAACATCAGCGCATCGTGATACGCAAAGAAAGCGCGAAACTCGTCCGGCCGGTGCGCCAGCGTCACGAATACATTCGGAATGAACCCGGCCTTCTTCTGCATTTCCAGCATCTTGTCGCGGATGTCGCTCGGCAGTTCTTCGAGTTTCGGTACTGGATACTTGCTGATGGGGTGGGTAG
>Ga0315281_10009262_pt1 | contig 13665 bp, 16 predicted proteins | sample YL17G07_0_MG_FD_204540 | JGI IMG/M metagenome (GOLD analysis project Ga0315281, IMG submission 204540) | Sediment microbial communities from Yellowstone Lake, YNP, Wyoming, USA - YL17G07_0 | ecosystem: Environmental > Aquatic > Freshwater > Lake > Sediment | place: USA: Wyoming | collected...
GTTTTCAGTATATGAGGAGTCGGGGGGAGAGTCAATCAATTTATAAAACTTGACCTTCGGGACGCCACGCCCTAATCCGGTCAACTCCACTCCGCTTATGCCGCAAATGGGCCGCCCCGCGCGCGTGTCAACCTGCACCGCTTTCTTTGATATACTCCCCGCATGGATCTCTTCGACCACGCCCTCCACCAAAAAATGAAAAGCGAAGCGCCCCTCGCCGCCCGCTTGCGCCCGCGCACGCTCGACGAGTTCATCGGGCAGACGGACATCGCCGGGCCGGGGCGGCTCCTGCGCCGCGCCATCGAGGCCGACAAACTTTTTTCGTCCATCATCCTGGGGGGGCCGCCCGGCACGGGCAAAACCACCCTCGCGCAGATCATCGCCAATCGCACGCAATCGCATTTCGAGACCATCAGCGCCGTCCTGGCCGGAGTGGCCGATTTGCGGCGCGTCATCGCCGCCGCCAAAGAGCGCCGCCAGCTCTATAACACGCGCACCATTCTTTTCATTGACGAAGTCCACCGGTGGAACAAAGCCCAGCAGGACGCGCTCCTGCCGCACGTCGAAGACGGCTCGATTGTTTTAATTGGGGCGACGACGGAGAACCCGTACTTTGAAGTGATCTCGGCGCTGGTCTCGCGCTCGCGCATTTTTCAACTCAAGGCCCTCACGGAAGACGACCTGCGCCGGGTGCTCTTGCGCGCTCTGGCGGATGCGGAACGCGGCTACGGGCGGCTCGACATCGCCCTGGCGGACGACGCGCTCGCGCACCTGGTCAACATCGCGGGCGGCGACGCGCGCAACGCCCTCAACGCGCTCGAACTCGCCGTGGAGACGACGACCCCCGGCGCGGACGGCGTCTTACATATTACTTTGGACGTGGCGCAGGAATCCATTCAGCGCCGCGCGGTGCTGTACGACAAAGACGGCGACGCGCACTACGACACCATCTCGGCCTTCATCAAATCCGTGCGCGGTTCCGACCCCGACGCCGCGCTGTACTGGTTGGCCAAGATGCTCTACGCGGGCGAGAGTCCGCGCTTCATTCTAAGACGGCTCATCATCCTCGCGGGAGAAGACATCGGGTTAGCGGATCCGTTGGGGCTGGTCGTCGCCAACGCGGCGGCGCAAGCGTTTGAGTACATCGGCCTGCCGGAGGGCGTGTATCCCATCGTCGAGGCCACGCTCTATCTCGCCACCGCGCCCAAGTCCAACAGCGCGGGCGCGTACTTCAAAGCCTATGCCACAGTGGAAGAAGAAGGCAAGGTGACGGTGCCCAAACATTTGCAGGATGGCAGTCGGGACGCGGCGGGGCTGGGTCACGGCGCGGGGTACGTGTATCCGCACGGGGTCGAGGGCCATCACGTCGGGCAACAATATCTGCCCACCGCTTTGCTCGGCACGTATTTCTATCGCCCTTCCGCCGAAGGCTACGAGGCGCAAGTGGTGGACCGGCTGGCCCGCTGGCGCGCGGCGCAGGAGAAAGCGTTAGGGTTGACGGAGACGATGACCCTGCCGGAATTGAGCGAGGAAGCGATTGTGGCGCTGAAGCGGAAGTTGACGGGACGGGGAGGCGTATAATTAGTTCGGAAAGGAAGATCTGCAATGAGCAAAAGTAAAATGATTGAATACCGGCTGGACGGCGTGATTGCCATCCCGGCCACCTGCGCTGATGCCGAAAAGAAACTCCTGAGCGCAATTGTGGCGGTAGTCGAAGCAATGGGCGGACAAGCGGGAGGCAAATTGGTGCACCGGTTGACGGCGGAGGATTACAAAGCGCTGGAGGCCGAGTTAGCTAACTGGAGTAATGGGCACAAGCCAAGTTCGGCTAATCGTTCCAATGGGAAGGGCAAAAAGAACGCTAAGTTGGCGAAGGTAAGCGCTCGACATGGCTAAATCCAAAGCCGACAAACATCTGGTGAAGTTTCTACGGTCTCATAAGCCCGCTGAAATGCTGCGCGAGATCAAACACGCACCCCATTTCGGCCACACTGCCTCAAACGGCTCCTCGCACGTCAACATCTATGATGACAAAGGAAAATTTGTTACGACGATTCCATTGCATGATGAACTGGCTAAAGGCACAGAACACGCCATTAAAAAAGCTGTAATGAAATCCGGCCTCTTTATCGCCGTCTTGGTTTTCACTTTGGCGACTTTGCTCATCACGGCGCTCTTCTGGCTGTAAAGCGAGCGCAAAGTGGCATGACCCATTCCCTCCCCTCCGTCTGGCCCGTCACCGACCTCGTCATCTTCGACTGCGACAGCACCCTCACGACGGTGGAGGGCATTGACGAACTCGCGCGGCTCACGGATAGCGCCGACGACGTGGCCGCGCTGACCAGGCAAGCGATGGATGGCCTGCTTCCGCTCGACGCGGTGTATGCCCGCCGCCTCGACCTCTCCCATCCCACGCGGGCGCAAGTCCGCCACCTCCAACGCACTTACCGCGAGAACGTCGTCCCCGACGCGCAACAGGTCGTGCGGGCTTTGCAGGAACTCGGTTGTCAGGTCTTCATCGTCAGCGGCGGCCTCGGCGAACCCGTGCGCGATTTCGGCGTGTGGCTCGGCGTGCCGCTCGACCACATCTACGCGGTGGAGATGGAATACGACCAACTGGCCGGGGAGTGGTGGCGTTACTGGGAGCAAATGGGCGGCCAGGATCCGCGCTCCAATTATCTGGCCGTGCGCGAAAGCCCGCTCACCAAGATGGGCGGCAAGATCAGCGTCATCACCGCGCTCCTCGCCGCGCATCCGGGCCGCGCCATTCTCGTGGGGGATGGCCTCTCCGATCTCGAAGCCCGGAATCAAGTGAACTTGTTCGTCGGCTTCGGGGGCGCGGCTTACCGGGAGCGCGTGGCCCGCGAGGCCCCGGTGTATCTCAAATCGCTGGCGCTCGCCCCGCTGTTGCCGCTGGCGCTCGGGCGGGCCACCCACGCCCACGCGCGCCCGTGGGGGCATTTGTATGCCACCGGCCTGCGGCGCATCGAGCAGGGCGAGGTGGTGTTCAATGACCGCGAGTTGGAAAAAACCTTCGTGCAAGCGGTGTTGTCGCCTAATTCATAGTCAGCGTCTCTCCTCTCTATGTTCCAAATCGTCATTGCCGATCACCTCCACGCCACTGGAATGGAAATCTTGCGCGCCGCGCCGGACGTGAGTCTCAGCGGGCCGCCGCGTGACCGACCGGCTTTGCTGGCCCTGCTTCCCGAGGCGCACGCCCTCATCGTCCGCTCGGCGACTCACGTAGACCGCGAACTGCTCAACCACGCCCCGGGGTTGCGGGTGGCCGCGCGGGCGGGGGCTTCGCTTGAAAACGTGGATCTCGACGAGTGCACGCGGCGCGGCATCCTTGTCGTCAACGTCCCCGACGCCAACGTCATCGCCGTCGTCGAACACACTTTCGGGATGATGCTGGCTCTGGCGCGGCACATCGCTCAGGGTTACGCGAGCCTGCGGGCGGACGAGTGGAAACGGCACGAACTGCTGGGGGTGCAGTTGTATCAAAAGACGTTGGGCATCATCGGCTTCGGACGGCATGGCCGGGCGATGGCGCTCCGCGCCCGCGCTTTCGGGATGCAAGTGTTGGCCTATGACCCGTACATCAATGAGGGCGAGGTGCGCGAACAACGCGTGAGCATCGTGGGCCTCGACGAACTGCTGGCGCGCGCCGACTTTATTTCCCTGCACGCCGCGCTCTCCCCGGAGTCCCGGCAGATTTTGAACGCCCGCGCGTTGGCGCGGCTGAAAGACGGCGCGCGCATTATCAATTGCGCCCACGCCGATTTGATTGACGAGGCCGCTCTGCTGGCCGCACTCGACTCGGGCCAGGTGGCCGGGGCCGCGCTCGATACGTTTCAGGCCGAGCCGCCGATTGGCAATCCACTGGTGACTCACCCGCGCGTGTTGGCCGTGCCGCATTTAAATCAAAACACCGTCGAGTCGCAGACGGAGACCGCGCGGCAAGTGGCGCAAGACGTGCTGGATGCCTTGCGCTGTGACGACTACCGCAACGTGGTGAATCTGCCGTTCCGGCCGGGCGTGGAATACCGCCCCAATCAGCCGTATCTGCGGCTCGCGGGGAAACTCGGCAAGGCGCAAGGGCAACTCGCCCAGGGGCGCATCACCCGCGTCGAGGTCGAAATCCTCGGCGAGGGCTTGCAGAGTCTGGTGCGGCCCGTCGCCGCCGCGCTCCTGGCCGGGTTGTTGCGGCCGGCGGATGCGCGCCCCATCAACTACGTGAACGCGCCGGTCATCGCGCACGAGCAAGGGATTCAGATGGCGCAAGCGCGGGGACTGGAGTTGGTGAATTATCCGAATTTGATTTCGTGCCGCGTGTCGTGGGAGGGCGGGGCGCGCACGATGGCCGGGGTGATCTTCGCGGGCGACGAACCGCGCCTCGTGCAGTATGATGCGTTCCGCATTGACGCGAAGCCGGAAGGCTACGTGCTGGTGTTGGAGAACGAGGACGTGCCGGGGGTGATTGGCCGCGTGGGGACTCTGCTCGGCACGCACCGGGTGAACATCGGCGAGTGGCGGCTGGCGCGGAATGCGCTCGGCGGGAGCGCGGTGTCGTTTATCAATTTAGATTCGCCCGCGCCGCCGGAAGCGCTGGAGGCGTTGCGGAACGAACCGGCAATTACGAAGGCGCAGGTCATTAAACTATAACCAGAAATCTTCGTGTTCTTCGCGTTGAGTTTGGAATCAATTCAGGAGACTCCCATGAACGTATCCGAAGCCATCCGCGCCAAGCGCGCCATCCGCCAGTTCACCGACCGGCCCCTCCCCGCCGAGGCCGTGCGCGCCATTCTCCACGCCGGCCGCCGCGCGCAGAGTTCCAAGAACACCCAGCCCTGGCATTTCGTCGTCGTGCGCGACCGCGCGAAACTCAAGCAACTCTCCGAGTGCGGCACGTACGCCGGGCATCTGGCGGGCGCGGCGCTGGCGGTGGTTCTGCTCACGCCCGACCCGGCGCAACGTTGGTCCATCATGTTCGACGCGGGGCAGAGCGCCAGTTATATGCAGTTGGCCGCGTGGGAACTGGGCATCGGTTCGTGCCTGGCCACGATTTACGAGCCGGATAAAGCGCGCGCCCTCCTCGGCGCGCCGGCGGAACAGCATCTTAACGTCGCCATCTCCTTTGGCTATCCGGCGCCCGGTCAAGTACGCCCGGAGGTGGTAAGGCAAGGCGGGCGGCGGACAATGGAGGAAGTCGTGCATTGGGAACAATGGTGAAGCCAACTCACATAGAAAAGCATTAACACAAAGGGCTTGTCTCTTTTCCCTAAAAACCTCTATGACCCAACTTCTCCTCATCCGTCACGGCGAAAACGACTACACTAAAAAAGGCAAGCTCGCGGGTTGGACTTCCGGCGTTCATCTCAACGCCGACGGCAAAAAGCAAGCCCAGGCCATCGCCGAGCGCCTCGCGCCAGCGCCCCTCAAAGCCATTTACTCCAGCCCCTTGGAACGCGCCCGCGAAACCGCCGAGCCGCTCGCCAAACTCAAAAGCCTGCCCGTCCTCGTCCGCTCTGGCCTCGGCGAGGTGCAATACGGCCTGTGGACGGGCAAAAGCCTCAAAGCCCTCCGGCGCACCAAACTCTGGCGCGTCGTCCAGCACCACCCGGCGGCGATGGAATTTCCCGAGGGCGAGACCCTGCGCGCCGTGCAAGCCCGCGCGGTGGACGAGATCGAAAAAATCGCCCGCGAACATCCCAAGGATCTCGTCGCCGCGTTCTCGCACGGCGACGTCATCAAACTCGTCGTCGCGCACTACCTCGGCGTGCCGCTCGATTTGTTCCAGCGTCTGGTCGTCAACACCGGCTCCCTCACTGTGCTACACTTGGGGGCAGGGCAATCGGCTTTGGTAAAATTGAACGACACTGGCGCACTCCTAAAGTAGGGGCGCGCCCTCCATTCCTGCCTCAGTTTAAACACGCATTCTGGAGTGGCGGCTTAGCCCCTACACAAAGATACTTATGGCAGGCACGCTCTACGAACTCAACCCGGTCACGCACATCACCACTGGCTTCATTGGCCAGCCGGGCAAACGTGTGTTTTACCTGCAAGCCTTCAAAGGCCGCGAAGCTGTCACCCTCATCATCGAGAAACAGCAAGTCGAAGCGCTGGCCTACTACGTCGAGGAGTTTCTCACCGAGCTAAAAGAGAAACACCCGACTCTGGCAGACGCTTCGGCTGATTACGATGTTCACCACATGGCCCTCAAACTGCCGGTGGATCCGGTCTTCCGCGTCGGCCAGTTGGGCTTAGGCTACGACGCCGACCAGGATTTGCTCGTCATCGTGGCGCAGGAGGTGCTCGTGGAGGGGCGTGACCCCGAGGAGGCCGCGACCGCGCGGTTTTTTGCGACCCGCGCGCAATTGCGCGCCCTCGGGCAATACGGGTTGAAACTTGTCAAACAGGGCCGCCCCACCTGCGGCAATTGCGGCCAACCCATGGATCCCGAAGGCCATTTCTGCCCTAAGAGCAACGGGCATAAACACTAGCCGAACTCCCGACTTCCAAATCCCAACTCCAAAACACTTTGCCGTTGAGATTGGAAGTTTGAAGTTGAACATGGCCTCTTCCGCTCCCCGTCCGGTCAGCCTCGAAGTTGTCCTCAAACTTCTGCAAGAAGGCCGCATTGACCTGCAAGGCCTTATGCCCAACGGCTCCAACTACACCTTCCTCGTCGCCGTCGGCGATGGCCAACAAAAACTGTTTGCGATTTACAAACCGACGCAAGGCGAACAGCCGTTGTGGGATTTCCCGAGCGAGACGCTGGCCCGGCGCGAGGTGGCCGCGTTCCTCGTGAGCGAGACCCTCGGCTGGTGTTTCGTGCCCCCCACGGTCTACCGCGCCGCCGGGCCGCACGGCCCCGGCTCGCTCCAGATGTTCGTGCAGGCCCAACCCGAAGCCCACTACTTCAATATGCAAGCCGAAGACAAGACCGAACTGCGCCGCGTGGCGCTCTTCGACTTGCTGATCAACAACGCCGACCGCAAAGGCGGTCACGTCATCAAAGACACCGCGGGCAAAATGTGGCTCATTGACCACGGCATCTGCTTCCACGCGCAAAACAAACTCCGCACCGTCATCTGGGATTTCGCAGGTGAATCCATCCCCGCCGATTTGCTCGCCGACGTGCAAGACTTCCGCGACCGCTTGGCGAGCGAAAAAGATTTGAAGACCGCCATCGGCACTTTGCTCGAACCCATCGAAATCTCCGCCCTCCGCCGCCGCGCGGATAAACTCATTAAGTCTGGTCAGTACCCCGAACCCGGCCCCGGACGCAATTACCCGTGGCCTCCATTGTAAAATAACGTGTGACAGGTGAAGGGGGATAAGAATACCCTCTCAAACCACGCCTACCTCCAATCCCCTCTCTGCAAAACCTGTTGGGCTTTTAGTACTAGCCTGCTCTTCAGATAGTATCTTTTTTCTAACAGATATGGTTAACAAGCAATCTAACCAAGCAAGTTATTTTGGTGAAAAGAAGAACTTTTATAAGGACAATTAACTTATGAATCACATACGGCGGTCAATCATTGTTCTGGTCGTTTATCTCAGTATTCTTTATAACGTGGAACGCTTGGATTTAGCGAAGGACAATGTCATAAACATTCAATCTTTTGTCTATGTCCTTGGAATTGCCACTATTGTGGCTATTCTCACAATATCAACTTTACACCGCGCTTCGTTACAGGTATTATTGAGTGCAGGAGTTGGCCTCTATCTGTTAGCGAAACTCATCCTAGGTGGTGAAGGCACGCTGTGGGGTGGGATTTACACATATCTTTCGGTTACGGAGATTACCCTTTACCTACTCGCAATTGTCTTTGCTTATGATGTCGCCCGCGGCCTCCACGAATTTGAAGAGGCCGTCCTGAATATCACTTTTGCGAGCGCGAGTCGCAGGGTACAAAAGTTGGATCAGGCGGCGGACGATATCCAGCAGGAACTTACCAGGAGCCGACGGCATCACCGCCCGCTCACTGTGATGGTGGCGAAATTCGACCCCCAATCAATCAATATTGACCTTCATCGCCATGTCCGTGAGATCCAGCAGACCATGATAGCTCATTATGCCCACATTGGTTTGGCCCGGCTCATCGGCCAGCAAGCACGTCGAATTGATTTGGTGACCGATCAACATGAGCAGGGACGGTTTATTATACTGAGTCCGGAGTCAAGCGTTGCTGGTGTATCTGCCCTAGCCGAGCGCATCCGGGCGACCGCTAAACAACAACTGGGGATTGAAGTGACCTGTGGTCTGGCCTCTTTTCCGCAGGACGCTCCAACATTCGAAGAATTAGTAGTTGTTGCCGAAGAAAACTCCCAGGTTCAAACAGTATCGGCAGTACCAGAGATCTCTTACCTTGAAAGGTCGGTTTTAACATAAAGTCGCCCCTTGAAAGGGTGAACGCGCGTTGATTCAGCGCGCGCTTTATAAGGATTGTCCAAAGCCTGTTGTTGGTGGCGTAACCAGCGGTCACCCGGCACGGTGCGCTCCACATCAAAGCCGAAAGGCTGGCTGGGGTCAACCACCGGGCGAAAACCGATTTCCAGCACCAACGTGGGATGTTTGACCAGAAAGTGTCTCAGCTCGCTGATGTATTTGTATCCTTCGCACAACTTCACCAACAACACCTTCACATACGTTTGGCGCGGATGGGGTGCGGAACCTGGCCAGGCGCGGCGCTTACACTCGGATACCTAGGCACCAGTCCAACAGGGCGAAAAAAGGCGCGGTACTCCCGAATCACGGGGTCCTGAGCCATCCAGGTTGCGAGTGCTTGCTCATCCAAGTAGGTGAGCATCGGGTATCATGGGTTGGGCTCCTGTTCAACTGAGGGGTTGGCACCTTCTCAGTTTGCACAGGAGCTCGCTTTTTGCCAAGCCCTTGGCTTATGTTGAAGCCGACCCTCTACTCGTAAACCCAGGTGGAGAATCCCAATTATGTCTTCAGATAGCCCTTCCAAGATTCATAGTTCTGTTATAATTCACCCAACAGCCGAGGTCTCTTCCACGGCTGGTATTGATGAGGGTACTCGCATTTGGCACCATGCCCAGATTCGCGAAGGAGTGGTCATCGGCCAAAATTGTATCGTTGGTAAAGATGTCTACATCGACTTTAATGTTGTGATCGGCAACAATGTCAAGATTCAGAACAGTGCCCTTTTGTATCATGGCCTCACGGTTGAAGATGGGGTTTTCATCGGTCCACGAGCTTGTACGACTAATGACCAATTTCCGCGGGCGATTACCTCCGATGGTCGGCTTAAGCTGGCGGATGATTGGGAAGTCGGCCCAATCGCGATTCGCTATGGAGCCTCCATTGGCGCAGGCGCAATTCTACTGCCTAATGTGACCATAGGCCGCTTTGCGCTGGTGGGGGCCGGAGCTGTGGTGACCCACTCTGTGGCGGATCATGGGTTGGTCATGGGCTTGCCCGCGCGGTTGGCCGGCTATGTGTGCCGCTGTGGTCACCGGCTGGTACAAATGGGCAGTGAATGGCATTGCCCGACCTGCGGCTGGTTATTCCAGCCTGAAGAGGTAAACGTATGATTCCCATCGCGCATCCGCAAATTGGAGAAGAAGAAAAGGCTGCCGTTCTGGAGGTCATGGCGTCTGGTCAGCTAGTCCAGGGTCCGCGGGTCCGCGAGTTTGAGGAACGCTTTGCAGCTTGGTGTGGGGTCAAGTATGCTGTGGCGGTTTCATCAGGAACCAGCGCGTTGCATGTGGCAATGCTGGCCCATGAGATTGGGCCGGGCGATGAGGTCATTACGTCTCCTTTTAGCTTCATTGCCTCTGCTAATTGTGCCTTGTTTGTTGGAGCCCGCCCGGTATTTGTGGATATCGAGCCAGACTATTTCACACTGGACCCATCCCAAATCGCAAGTTTTATTACCCCGCGTACCCGAGCAATCGTCCCTGTTCACTTATATGGACAGCCATGTGATATGGAAGCAATTGCGGCATTAGCTCAGGCGCATAATTTGCTTATTATTGAGGATGCCTGTCAGGCCCACGGGGCTAAGTCGCAGGGGCGTATGGTAGGAGCCTGGGGAACAGCTTGTTATTCCTTCTACCCCACCAAAAATATGACTACAATCGAAGGCGGCATGATTACAACCAATGATGCCCAGGTTGCGGAACGAGCGCGCCTGCTTCGCAATCACGGTAGCCCTAAACGTTATCAACATGAGGCGATAGGGTATAATTTGCGGATGACCGAGTTGCAAGCAGCGATCGGCTTGGTACAACTCAAGAAGGTAGACGCTTGGACAGTTCAACGCCAAGCGAATGCTGCCTATCTGACCAAAAGATTGGCCAACTTGGAAGGCGTGAGTCCCCCCCGTATTCGAGAGAAGGCGACGCACGTTTTCCACCAATACACCGTCCGCGTTGCCAATCGAGAGGCGGTGACCCAGAGGCTAAGTCAGCACGGCGTCGATTTTGGGGTGCATTACCCCCTACCGATTCATCAACAACCGCTATACCGTCATCTGGGTTACCAGGATCATCTGCCTGAGGCTGAGGCGGCCAGTCGTGAGGTGCTGTCTCTACCTGTGCATCCGTCACTCTCTGCCAATGATTTGGATCTCATTGTTGAGGCCGTAACAAGTTTCTAAACTGAGTGTCGTCAAGGCATCGAGGAATTATAATTACTATATGGAACAGGTGAAGATTGGCGTTATTGGCGCGGGCCGGATGGGGCAGAGGCATTGCCGGATTTATTCCAACCTGCGGGGAACACAATTCGTGGGCATTTGTGACGCCTCCCTTGAAGCCGGCGAGCGAGTCTCCCGTCAATATGGTGTGCCTTTTTACAAGGAGGTGGACGATCTTTTGAAGCAGGTGGATGCCGTGAGCTTAGCCGCTCCAACGCCGCTTCATTTTGAGCTGGCGATGCGCTGTCTAGCACAAAATGTTCATGTGCTAATTGAAAAACCGATCACCGAAACAGTGGCGCAGGCCGAAAGATTGACCCAGAGCGCTCAGGCCAGCAATCTTGTTATCTCTGTAGGAAATATCGAACGCTTTAATCCAACTTACATTGAACTAAAGAGCGTTTTGGAAGGTCTGACCATATTAGCCATTAATGTGCGCCGGTTGAGTCCTTATGCCGGTAGTAACACAGATGTGGATGTGATTTTGGATTTGATGATTCATGATATTGATCTGGTCTTAGATTTGATTGGTCAAGAACCAGCCTCGGTGGCAGCCTATGGATTGACAGCTCCAGGGGGCAACACAGACCATGTGATCGCACATCTAACTTATGAGGTTGGCCCACTTGTAACGTTAACTGCCTCACGGGTCACCGAACAGAAGGTCAGGTCAATTGAAGTAACAGCCCGGGAAGTCTATTTGGAAGGTGATCTATTGAACAAAAGCATTGACGCTCACCGGAGCGCCAGTGGCGAGTACTTGAATTACAAACGGGGCGTCAAGTATCGGCAGGAGAGCATCGTGGAGCGCATCCACGTGCCTAATTTTGAGCCTCTCTTTCTGGAACTTCAGCATTTTGTGGAGTGTATATTAGAGAGCAAACCCTCACTTGTCCCGGCCAATGATGGCCTCAAAGCATTGCGTCTGGCTAAAAGAGTTCAGGATTCTGTCAGTGAACATCTGGTTGAGGTAAAAAATGCGGTGCCTGTCTGACACGCTCCTAGGCTAAGGCCAGCCCGCACCCGGCTTTCCAGTTTGTTTTTCAATTATCTTGTCTTACCAGAGTTCCCCCATTATCTTGCGTGATAATAATTAGGACACTATGGCAAACAATTTATTCGGTAATGATTTGGCTACCTTAGACATGGCCAAATACCGTAGATATTTGTTTATGAAAAGAGTGCTGGATGTGGGATTGTGCCTGGCGATTTTGCCAATCGCCCTAGTGGTTATGGGGGTGATTGCCTTGACCATTCGCTTGGATTCAGATGGGCCAACCCTTTTTATTCAGGAGCGCGTCGGCCGCGGGGGGCGTCACTTTCGGATGTATAAGTTTCGCACCATGAACCATAATAGTGATGATCAAGCCTCCCGCAATTTTATGAAAGCGTTCGTCCGCGGGCAGATTGCCCAAGGGAATGATGGCTCCCTCACCAGCGGGCCGCGTTACAAGCCTGTTCAAAAGGCTCAGATTACTCGTGTCGGCCGTATTCTGCGCAAGACGAGTCTGGATGAATTGCCCCAAATCTTTAACATCCTCCGTGGTGAGATGAGCCTGGTCGGCCCCCGGCCAAATGTGCCCTGGGAAACGGATGTCTATCATTTTTGGCACCAGGAACGTTTTGAAGTATTACCCGGGTTGACTGGTCTGGCTCAGGTACGCGGCCGGAGCAATATTTCCTTCGATGCCATCGTGCGTTATGACATTGAGTACATCACGCAGAGAAGCCTGAAACTGGACTTGCAAATTTTGTGGTGGACAGTCGTGGCAGTGTTCTCCGGTCGGGGGGCCGGTTGATTACAGTTGGGGCGGCAGTCGGAAGCTTGCATCTAGGATAAACGGTTTGGCTCACGTCAAAAAACTTAACATCAGCCAACGGTTTTGGGGCAGGATAGTCCGTTTACACTTTTTCACAGGAGATGAGCATGGAACTCCAACCCTACTTGGACATACTCAAGCGACGCGCTGTGGCTATTGCAATTGTTGCCATCTTGGCGGTGGCCGTGGTCACTGTAGTAGGAATATTGACGCCACCAATTTACTCCGCCAAAGCAACGGTCCGTATTTTTCTAGACGTGGGGATAGCAGATTTTAATCTGCGTGAAGATTATAATATCCGCCTGTTGAATACTTACAAACAACTCGCGAAAAGCAGACCTCTACTGGAACGGGCAATTGACCGCATGTCGCTAGGCGCCTCAGTAAACGTCGCTGATCTTGTTGATCAGGTCCAGTCGGAGATTATTCCAAACACAGAACTTATTGCTATTAGTGTAGATTATAATAATCCGGCAACTGCCCGAGACCTCGCCAATGCACTGGCAACACTGTTGATAGAAGATGCCCAAACTAGCTATGCTGTCAACAGTGATAAAAGCGCAAGCCAGATTACCCAAGCGCAACTGGCGAGCCTTGAGAGTCAACTTGAGAGTGACCGCCAGCAGTTGGATAGTCTATTAGTTAAGGGGCTGTCCAGCGCTAAAGCAGAAGCACTCAAAAACAAGATTCAATTAGAAGAGGATGCTTACACCCGTCTCCTAAATCGTTATGAAGACGCTCGGTTATACCAATCCCTGCGCGCGAATAGCATACTTTTCATCGAACCAGCTTCACTGCCTGTCATACCTTCCAATGTTTTGAGGTTTCAATCTATAGCTCTTGCCTTACTCATGGGGTTATTCGGAGGCCTAGGGTTGGCGCTCGTTATGGAAAACCTGGATAGGCGCATTCACAGCCCTCAGGAACTAGAAAATTTATCTAGCCTCCGCCTGCTTGGTGTGGTACCAAAAGGATTTATATCCCCAGGCAGTTTGGGCCAGTTTGCTGACGCTAATAACTCTCAGCCAATTGAAGAAGCCTTCCGTCTCTTGAGCGTTAATCTACAAATACAGACAAACGCTGTTCGGCCCCAAACCATCTTGATTACCAGTGCCATACCGAAAGAAGGCAAGTCAACAGTCGCAACTAATCTAGCTTTGTCACTCGCTGGGTTG
>Ga0315281_10009263_pt1 | contig 13665 bp, 14 predicted proteins | sample YL17G07_0_MG_FD_204540 | JGI IMG/M metagenome (GOLD analysis project Ga0315281, IMG submission 204540) | Sediment microbial communities from Yellowstone Lake, YNP, Wyoming, USA - YL17G07_0 | ecosystem: Environmental > Aquatic > Freshwater > Lake > Sediment | place: USA: Wyoming | collected...
TCTTCGCCTTCGCATCTGCAATCGCTTGTGCACTCATATAATAGACAAATTACGTAATTAAATATTGAATATTGAACATTAAATATTCAAAGAGTTTCCATTAATTTTCAATAAATAATCTTCAATGTTCAATGAAGAAGTTAATGTACCAAGGTTCCAATCTGCTTTCCTAAGGCCGCATCCAGAATCGCATCCTTCTTATGCATATTGAAGACCACGATGTTCAGTTTGCTCTCACGACAGAGCGAGAAAGCGGTCTGATCCATGACCTGCAGATTTTTTTCGATGGCTTCCGCGTAACTGAGAGTGGTGTACTTTTTCGCCTTCTTGTCCTTCATTGGGTCAGCGGTATAAACCCCGTCAACCTTCGTCGCCTTTAAAATCACATCGCATTCAAGCTCCACGGCCCTAAGGGCAGCGGCCGTATCCGTAGTAAAATAGGGATTTCCGGTTCCGCCGGCACAGATCACAATTCGGTTCTTTTCCAGATGACGTAATGCCCGCCGCCTGATATAAGGTTCAGCGATCTGCGGCAGATCAAGTGCCGTAGCTACACGGCAAAACGCACCGAGGTTTTCAATGGCACTCTGTAGTGCAACACCATTCATGATAGTGGCCATCATGCCCATATAATCGGAAACCGTTCTTTCGATTCCTGCATTCTTGGTGTCCCTGTATCGCCAGATGTTTCCACCACCAACAACCACACAGACCTGAATCTTGTGCTTATTGAGATCCACAATCTGTTTGGCAATTCTCTTTAAGGAGTCGGTATCAATCCCCTCCCCATTCACATTCCCAATCACCTCTCCGGAGATTTTCAGCATCACCCGCTTGTATTTTTTATTTTTTGTAGCCATAAAGATGCTTATTCATTGAAAACATCTTATCGGCTAAAACACTTAGGGTCAACAACTATTTAAGCTTTAAGCAGTAAGCTGTAAGCCCAATTTGAGCTTATCGCTTACAACTTAACGCTAGCATCGACCTTTTCTTCCACCTGATGAATCTCTTCTTTCATCTGCTGGATTTCTTTTTCGTCCATATCCAGACGATCCATGAGGGTGGATAGTTTTCGGGTCTCACGGTTCAGAGAAACCTCATCCCGATTCATCAGTTTAGCAATGACAGGCATCGCAAATACATGGCCCTGAGCCGCTTCGATGAAACCAAGGATCATCAAAGGAAGCACCAGATATTCCCCGTAACGGGCTATCTCGTAAGGCCACAGGGCAATACTGAGAAGGAAAAGCACAAAGCCCTGTCTTGCATGGAATCGGACGAAGGCGCTGTCCCTTCGGGCCAAAAGAATGATGACACTAAAAACCCACACATAACTTAGGGCAGCGACGTCCTTATTTTTTTCGATGTCCTCCGGTGTGAATTTAGTTTCCATCATCATTTATAGTACAAATTTTTTCTGATGCAGAATATCCTTAGCTCGGTCGTTAGCTCGGCGAGAAGCAGCCTGAATGGCATTACCCACCTGCTCGGCCACTAAGATAAGAAGTCGGAGAAGATCATCGTCATAGTGCCTCTCATGAGCGGATTTGCGAATCGCTAAAAATCCAGCCTGCATGAGATCCACCAGAATGTACTGGTAATCCTCCTGCAGCACAATTTTGGATTCCTGCTTATTGAAACCAGCTACTTCATTTAATCCAAAAACTGAATCAGATGAATAAATCACCCTATGCGTATTATCAAAAGGGTTCTTGATAAGTAAGATTCCATCCTTGCTATCAGTAATATCAAGAAGTTTATGAATCAGGGCCTGAGAAAGACCCTTGAGGTCATCCTGATAGGAACCAATCAATGCATTGATTTCATAAAGAGCCAGAAATTTTATATTAGCCCCATTGAGTCGACCATTCAAAGTGGTAACCACCGAAAGAAGGAATTCAATCCCCGAAGGGGTGTCCTCTTTAAGGATGGTTTCAAAACTTCCCTTAGAAAGAGCCATCAGTTCAACGTCGCCAAGCGCCCGTGCAGAAGCCGGCTTAATGAGCACTCCTGAAAGGACACCTTCACCCAGAATTTCTCCGGGTCGGAGGTGCGCAATAACTCTCGGAGATCCATCTGATGTCTTTTTTGAAATCTCTACTTCGCCCTTCATGACAAGATAAAAATAGGAATCCTCCTGCCCCTCCTGAAAAACAAAAGCCCCGCTCTTAAAATTCTTCACTTCCGAATATTTCAGAATCTCCTGGATGTAGGAGGCGCGCTCTGATGTATCTGATACGCTTGGCATTTTTAAGCTAATTGGGTTTGTAATCGTTTTTCCAAGGCTTCAACATCACTTGCCTTAGCAATCGCCTGTTCAGCCGTGATGTAGCCGGTTTTGCAGAGTTCTTCCAAAGCTGAATCCATAAGCACCATTCCCTCGGCACCGCTCAACTGGATAATAGAATAAAGCTGATGAGTCTCCCCCCGGGCAATGCAATTCCGAACGGCGTCATTCATAAGCAGAATTTCATGCGCAGCCACTCGCCCATCGCCATTCGCACGAGGCAGGAGTGTCTGAGAGATCACGCCTTTAAGAACCGAAGAAAGCTGAGTGCGGATCTGCTGCTGCTGATAAGCCGGAAAAACATCGATAATACGATTCACGGTTTGTGCTGCATCGGATGTGTGAAGGGTGGAAAAAACCAGAGTACCGGTCTCCGCCAAAGTGATGGCAGCGGCAATGGTATCCAGATCTCTCATTTCACCGATCATCACAACATCGGGATCCTGTCGAAGGGCTCCTGAAATCGCCTCGGAAAAACTTCGCGTATGAACATTCACTTCTCTCTGCGTGACGAGCCCCTCCTTGCTCTTGTAAATAAACTCGATGGGGTCTTCGATGGTGATTATATGGGATTTACGGTTCTGATTGATGTAATCAATCATCGAAGCCAGAGTGGTCGATTTACCCATTCCGGTAGCTCCCGTAACAAGAACAAGCCCCTTGGGCTGTAGGAGAAGTCTTTTTACGGCATCCCCCAACCCTAGTTCATCCATGGTGGGTATGCGGTCAGATATAACACGGAACGCAATGGCTGGACCGCGTTTCTCCTGAAAAATATTCACTCTAAAACGACCGAGTCCATCTTCGTGATACGAAAAATCCAGCTGCTGAGCTTCTGCAAAGCGTTTAAATTGAGCCTCTGTCGTAATATCGTGGATTACAGCATCAATATCTGCAATCGTCAGCACAGGTATCCCTTCCATGGCAACCAGTTCCCCCGTTCTTAAACGGACGACAGGCGGCTCCCCCACCCGCAGATGAAGGTCGGGGGAAGCGGATTCAAGAACACGTCGCGCGATGGTTTTTAAATCTATGGCCATTTTTTTAGTGCGTAGTGCGTAGTACTTAGTGCGCGGTGAAATACTTCGCACCCCGAACATCGCACTCTGCACTATTTAATAAATCTATATATTATACCAAAAAAATGGCTTTTTTACAATGCATAATGCGCATTTTATGCCCTGTTAATCCAAAGGATTTTTAGGTAAACTGGAAGTCAGGGATTAGTCATAAGAAAAATGCAAAAAACGGAAGCAAAACAACGCATAGAAAAGCTGAAAGAATGGCTTAAAAAGTGGAACTACGACTATTTTGTGCTGGATAAAAACGAAGTATCGGAGGCCGCACGGGATAAGATAAAAAAGGAGTTGATCGAGCTGGAACAGGCCTTTCCCGACCTTATTACTCCCGATTCCCCCACTCAGCGGGTAGGAAGCGTCCTTTCCGGTAAATTCGCCAAAATCAAGCATCTGACGCCCAAACAGTCTCTGGCTGACATTTTTGAGGAACAGGAGCTTATGGACTGGGAAGATCGCAATCTTAAGCTGGTTCCGGGCGAAAAACTGGATTACCTGACCGAATACAAGATTGACGGCCTGAACCTGTCCGTCGTCTACGAAAAAGGAAAACTGTTTAAAGCGCTGACAAGAGGCGACGGAATCTACGGTGAAGACGTTACCCACGCGGTGCGCACTATCAAGAGTGTGCCTTTGGAACTGAATGAAATCGCAGGGCTGAAGCTGGAAGATTACCCACGTATTGTAGCAAGCGGCGAAGTCTTCATGAGCATCAAGAGTTTTGACGAGCTGAACCGCAAGGGGCCACAAGTTTTTGCCAATCCCCGCAATGCCGCCGCGGGAACGGTTCGTCAGCTGGATCCTCAGGTAGCAGCCAGCCGGGAACTGGAGATGTTTTTCTATGCACTGGAAATTCTGGATAAAGGCAAAATCGTCGAGCCAAAGTCACAGACCGAGACCCTAAAAACCCTAAAAATGCTCGGATTAAGAGTGAATACATTTTTTACTCATCATACGGAAGTTTCCTCTATAGTAAAAGAAATGAAGAGGTTAGAGAAATCAAAAAAAACCTTGAATTACCACATCGACGGTCTGGTGGTCAAAGTCAACGACAGACGCCATCAGAATCTGTTGGGGTCGACCGCCAAGGCCCCCCGCTGGGCGGTGGCCTACAAGTTTCCTGCGGAACAGTCCACGGCTCAAATCCTGGACATTCAGGTTCAGGTGGGCCGAACTGGGGCTTTAACGCCCGTTGCCATTCTGACCCCCACATCAGTTGCAGGCTCTACCGTAAGCCGTGCCACTCTGCACAACGAAGATGAAATTGAGAGAAAAGATGTTCGCATAGGCGATACGGTGATTATCCAGAAGGCCGGCGACATCATTCCGGAAGTGGTGGAAGTGCTGAAAGACCTGCGCAGCGGAAAGGAAAAGCCCTTCAAAATGCCCAAACACTGCCCAGCCTGCAACACCGCCATAGAAAGACCGGAGGGTGAAGTGGTATCAAGGTGTCCGAATCCTCATTGCTACGCGGCTCACAAAAGCCAGCTACAGCACTTTGTTTCAAGGTCAGCCTTCGATATCGAAGGGCTCGGTGAAAAAGTCATCGATCAACTGGTGGATGAGAAATTGATTGAAGATGCCGCCGATATATTCAACTTGCGATACGAAGATCTGATGAAATTGGAACTTTTCAAAGACAAAAAGACGGAAAATCTGCTGGAATCTATCGAGAAGGCCAAAATCATCTCGCTCCCCCGTTTTATTTATGCTCTCGGAATCCGCCATGTGGGGGCAGAAACCGCTGAATTGCTGGCCGAAAATCTCAATCTGCCCGAACACAGCATCACTCTGAAGCAAGCGCAGAAAAAGGACCAGCTGGATCTGTTTTCAGAAGCCCACAGCGGTGAGGCATTCAAAGTCGGACTCATTCCAGATCTCATCAAGGAGCTTGACCGACTCAAACTGGAAGATCTAAGTGAAATAGAAGGGATCGGCGAAAAGGTCGCTGAATCGATTCATGAATGGAAAGAGAGTAAAAGCTCGCGAGAGCTTCTGAAGAAGCTGCACGACGCAGGGATAAAATTGACCGTCTCCGGAGCAAAAAAGACCGATAAACTGAAAGGCCTGACTTTTGTGATCACGGGCACGCTCCCTTCTGTCAGTCGGGACAAGGCCAAAGAACTGATCAAGCAAAATGGAGGAAAGGCATCTTCTTCTGTCAGCAAAAAAACCGATTTTGTGCTGGCAGGAAGCGAACCGGGAAGCAAATTTGATACGGCCGAAAAACTAGGAGTCAAAATCATTGATGAAGCCGATTTTCTAAAAATGATCAAATAATGGCACAAAGGAAGCGATTCAATATCATGGCGGGGGTCATTCTTCTTATCATCGTGGTGGCTTTCTTTAGCATAAAAAAGTCCGTGGATACAACCCCTGTCATGAAGACGGGGAACCTAAGCCCCGTGGTGCAGGTCGTTGCCGTTTCATCTTCCGATAAATTCGAAAACGGAGTCATACCATCATCGAAAATCAATGCGACTCTTTCCGGATCGGGCTTCATTGTGAGGAAAGATGGGCTAGTAGTAACGAATAAGCACCTAATTCCTACAGCTGGCACCAAGCTCTCTGTCATTTTAAGCAACGGAGAAAGACACGAGGCAACCCTGATACGGGAGCACCCCACTTTAGATATAGCAATTCTAAGGGTGGATGGAGTGAAAGAAGATCTGCCCATCGCCATTCCGAAAGATTCCGAGAACCTGAAAATCGGAGATAGCGTAACAGCGGTCAGCTTTGAAGACAAATCCCAAGGGATACTGACCTCAAAAAATCGTGAAATCGAAGTGGAAGCAAAAGGAGGAATCACAAAGATGAGTGGCCTACTTGAAACCACTGCCAAAACCGAGGCGGGCTTTAGCGGAGGGCCATTACTAAATACCCAGGGTGAAGTGATTGGTATCAATCTAGCCTATTCGGCGGACAATCAGGAAAAAAGCGTGGCCATTCCTATGGCAAGCGTTATCGATTTTATTGCGGAGGCCTCTCTGAACGATTAGCGATTAACGATTAGCAATTTAAGAGGTAGGCAAACAAAATCTAAAATCATCATTCGCTATTCATTATTCGTAAATCGAGCGCAGCCTGCCTGCCGGCAGGCGAAGAATGTAGATATTCTATTCGACCACAATGGTACCAAAATGACTCGGCTCCAAATGATCGTGGTATTTCCAAGTGCCCGATCTATCAAACTGAAATGACCAGCTATCACCAGGTTGAATGCCTTTGCAGGCATCAAAGGTACTGCCAAGACAGCCACCGGTTGTCGGATAGTCCCCATGAGTCGGATGAGATCCGGAAGCGGGCCACATAGATAAAAGACTCAGATTTTTAAAGGTAACGGTCGTACCTACTTTAACAACGAGAACGCTTGGTGAATAACCGGCATCAGTATAAGTAACCGAATTCTGGTCAGATGGCGCTTCCTGGGCAATTGGTGCTGAAGTGGTTGAGCCCGGCGATACCGAATCTGATGACCTCTGAGATACAGCCTGTCCTGAAAACAAAGCTCCTGAACTCTTCAGGAAATAACCACTCACGATAACGACTACCAGGATGATAATGCCAATGATAGTTTTATTCATATATTTAGCTGAAGTGTTTAATGATTTTTAGTGCTAGCCCCTCTGCCAAACAATTTATTAATAATTCGTCAATCTGAGTGAAACGAAGCTGGTGCTCAGGAGAGGACTTGAACCTCCAAGGCCGCTAATGTGGCCACCAGCACCTCAAGCTGGCGTGTCTACCAATTTCACCACCTGAGCACACTGTTCATCTTACCCTAGCGTGTCTACCAATTTCCCGCCCGTACCGAACGGTACGTTCGGGCGGGCACCACCTGAGCACGCACACCAAAAGAACGTTAGGATTCTAAACGAGCCACTCATCAAATGCAATGAGATTAGGAAACGGCAAGCTGTGCCCTATTAACTCTATTTACGGAAACGACGCTAATCTGCCCAAGCTGTGGACTTCGGCCCTTCTCAGGCTGTCGGAAACGAATAGGAAGCCCCATCTCGATTTCCACCTTCCTGTCATCCGTCTTCATCCGTAACCTTCCGTCAAAATTATTTCTCATGGCAGAGAGCTCCTCCATTGCATGGGGCGAAAAGGAGAAATCAACCGCAGAAACCGTAATCTGTGCCGTCGTATCCTTCTGATTCAGTTCAACAATAACCTCAGGACATTTGTCATCCGCCCGGGTTGCAAATTCAATGAGCGAATAAAGTAAAATCTGTTCAATCTGTGCTTTTTCACTTTCAACCAGTAAATTCGCAGCCGGAGTTCTAAGAGTGAGTTTTATGCGGTGTTTAAAGCTGTCTTCCATAATATTAACCACATTCTTTAGTACATGGTTAATATTAAAAACACGACGATCCTGATAATGCTTCACATCACTGAGAAGATCATTAACGCGGTTAATATACTTCTTAACTTGAGGTAAGCTGCGCACCTGTTCCATATCGCACAAGGCTAAAATCGAAGCCAGAGCATCGTTTACATCATACATGGCATGTTCCAAAAAATGAGCATTCATTTTATTCTGAAGCTCTCTGGCGAGTTCCTGATTCTCCTTGGCTGCCCTTATTGACAATAAATTGGAAACCATAGTGAGTCGATGAGTGTTTAGTTAGGAAAAAGGGGGTAGTAAACCACCCCCATCTCCCTAATAAAGTTGCCCTCCCGCGAATCAAGTGTTGATATCTCTGTGAACTTTTTCAGAAGATACATCTGTGTTATCAACGGACATCATGATAAGGCATTAAAAGTGAATTGTCAAAGGTTAGTAACAATTGCTTGATTTTTGCTTATACATAAGGTAAAATAGGGGTGTTCTCGCACAATCACAACACATAATTAAAACATATTTATGAAAATTCAACAAGTTTTGACTGAACTGGGATTAACCGAAGCGGAGGCAGCGATATACATTCAATTAGCCAAAACGGCAGGTGTACAACCCGCCAGCATTATTGCTACCCGATTAAAGATGAATCGGACCACGGTTTACAAAAGCCTCGTAAAGCTTACAAAAATGGGTTTGGTCACAAAAACCATGAAACATGGAACCATCTGTTTCATAGTGGAAGAACCCGATAAGCATCTGGAAAATCTCTTACTAAAGAAGAAAGCAAGACTCGCTTTTGTTTCAGATCTTTTCGTAGATGCTATTCCGGAACTCAAGAATCTACGGAAGGAAGAGCTCCTGACACCAAAAGTTCGCTACTATGAAGGATTTGAGGGCCTAAAGCGGGTTTACGAGGATACCCTCATCGAGAATCAGACCATTTATGCCTTTGAAGATGTAGGAGAGATTGCCTTTGAGGTCTTGGATTATCTGACGAACGACTATGTGCCTAGGCGCACCGAAAAAGGAATCTTTGCCCACGTCATTACGCCCAAAAGCCCAGACAACGAAGATTACCGAAGCAGGGATAAAAAATGCGCTCGCGAAACTAAATTCATTACCGGCAAGATTTTTCCTTTCGCGATTGAAATCAATATCTACGGCAATAAGACCGCCTTCTTTTCATACAGGCATGATGAAATGTTCGGCGTAATCATTGAAAGCGCCGCCATTGCCACCGCAATGAAGGCCGTATTTAACATATGCTGGAAGATAGCGAAATAGCTCTAGGCAACGTGCCTGTTCCTTGGAGGGAAAATAGATTTGCCGACTATACCCAAAACAAGAGCATCGCGCCTCACTCTTTCCCTTACAAGAAGCTTAAGCTCATCAACCTTCCTAACAAGGGCTGAGGGTTCATGGGCTTCTCTTATGTTAACGGTAACAATGAGATTGCAGTCCTCACGGGTAGTGCCAACAACGCGCACCTCACGGACACCAGGATGACCGCTTACCATTAACTCTGAAGACACACCTTCGCCTAACTCCGGATCAACACTAAATGTAAGCTCGGCTTTGGCTCCTTCGCCTTCATCCTTTGGTCTGTCAGCACTCGACATAATTACGATTGTTTAAAGGGCATATTCATTGTATAGATATACCTTCCTGAAGTCAAAACAAAAAACATCTTAAAAAACAGTACCCAATGGCACTTGCTACACATCTTCCGCAGGACTTTCCACATCCACAAAAACATCAGGCGTGTCACTATTGTCTAAAGCGATATCTTCCGCTTTAAGCTGAGGCCTTTGCAAAACAATATACTCACAGCCAAAGCCGCGAACCATGTGATAGGCAACATAATCCAGAAGCAGTTCTACGACATCTTCTCCAGACTTTTCAGATAAATCTATTTTGAGGAGCTCAGCAGGATCAACGACACCGCTAGATATCCTTTCATTTATTTCACTGCGATACCTTTCCTCCATTCCGTTTTCCAAAATCCACGCCCTGCCTAACTTAACGGCATCAAGCCGTTTATCGTCATTGTCGGCAGTATAATCGGTTATGAGTCTTCGGGTTTCCTGAACCTCCAGATCAATGTGATATTTTGCTATAATGTGGCGAATGAATTCAGGGCTGATCACTTCTCTGAAAAGGTATCCATGACGCGTTAAATTGTCATAAATAGGACGCCGCGGCATATTTTTCAGATCAACACCTTCAGGCATAAGCTCCTGAAATCTTTCAGCATAGGCAATAAAGAGCTGACTATAAAGATTCTTCAAATCATCCAGCTGAGCCCTATTCCGCGGGTCATTCAAAGCTTCCGGACTAGCTTTGCGCATCATGGCCGTATCAATAAGCATCATTCCTCCAAGCCGATCCTTAGTTCCGGGAGTCAAATCATAGGCCGCCCGCTCGAGGAATGTCGCCGTCTGAGATTCGGTAAGATTATAAAGGGCAGTGCGCATGAAACAAATAATCAGATCAACCTTCCCCTCCTGAAAGAAGTGAGGCTGCTCTAAGGGGAGAGCATGAAAATTTCCCTCACGAATGTTTTCTAAATTGGGCGGAGGTGCATCACTCTCGACCACACTGCGGACCACCTGGCGGGTACGCTCAACAAAGGGCGGATAGATATCAATTCCATGGTAATTTCTAATCGCTTTATCGAGGGTTGCGTTATCCACCCGCTGAAATTCGCGTTTTCCATCTATGTCCAAACCAGCCGACAAAAGCTGTATGTATTGTTTAAGACTCCGTCCTGTCCCACAGCCCCTATCATCAATCACAATTTCATCCACTGTTTTATCAAGCCGCGACATCAACATCTTGAGTGTCTGTGCCATGAGGCTCGTCTCAGTCGGCCCAAATTGTACGTTATGCCATGCACTGTCCTTATCAACATCATACCCATCATCATATACTCTTCTTAGAGCATCAGCAGAATTCCCTCCAAGCTTGGAAAGACCCTGCTCAGCATACCGTAGAATCGATTCTAGTTCACTGACCACCTCCGCCACATTGGATTGTCCTAAAGAACTTTCCACAGCCTCAAGCTCTCGATTTAATATATCAGGATCTTTACAGAAATAGAGATCCTGAACATCAGGCCATGTAAGTTCATCTAACTTCATCTGAGAACGATAACCATTCACCCCTCTCAAAAGCGTGTCTGATACCGGTCTTTCCATCCTGCTCAAAACATAGGTCCGTGCTTCATGTAGCAAAGCCTCAATATTACCCTCACGATCGGTACTCAGATTAAATTGCCCTTGGTTTTCGTAAGCCCGAAATTTCCCAAGGAGAGCATTGATGTCTGAAATTAAACCAACTAGAAATTCCTTCCTTTCCTCAGGTAGATAAAACCTTGCTTCAGCCCAAGAATGCTGCTCGGGTGCCGGCGGTATACTGCTTGGTTTATCAACCATAGCAAGGATTGGAGGGTTAAAAGTTTGCTAGGTCATGTATTTAAACATAAAACTACCTTATTTGTCAACAACTTTCCAGCGAACTTCCTGTTCGAGTTTTCCTTTAACAGTAAAGCCTGCCGCCTTAATATGACCCCCTCCTCCATACTGGCTGGCGATTTTAGCGACATCGACCTCCGGCTGAAGGGTGCGAAGGCTTCCTTTAACCACACCATCACGCTCGGTCAAAATCACGCTATAAGCGGCTCCGGGAACGGAATTTACATAATCCACTACCCCCGTCATTTCACTATAATCCGCGCGTGACTCTTCAAAATCTTTTTTACGGACAACGGTCATCGTAACCCCTTCGGGGGTTTGATAAATGTTTTTGAGGACCCGACCCCACAGCCTCATGGTAGAAACCTTAGTGGTTCTGAAAATCTCGCTGGATATACTGCGCAAATTGGCCCCCTTGTTCAAAAGATCGCTGGCAATGTTCAGAATTTCAGAACTCGTATTTGAGTGCATAAAACTGCCCGTGTCCGTGTAAATTCCGGTAAGAAGACAGGTGGCCGTATCCCGATCGATAGGTAAATTCAGTTCTTTAAGCAAAGTATAAACCACCGCCGTGGCACTTGCCGCCTTAGGATCGACCAGATTGTATTTCCCGAAAAAGTCATTGGAACTGTGATGATCGATGTTTACCACTTCCATAGATTTATTAAACAGCTGCGGATGGGATTCATGGAAACCGCTCAGATGGGTTGCTCCATGATCGACGATAAAAACCGTATCAAAATCCGTATGTGCAAGGCCCACCTGAACCGCCTCGATATTGGGCATAAAATTGAATTCCGGAGGAGTAGGGTCATAACAATGGATCTCAGGATTTTTGCCCAAATTTTTGAAAACCTTATAAAGCCCCAAACCCGACCCAGCGGTATCACCATCAGGCGATTTGTGGATGATGATAAGAATGTTCTTTGCGCGCTCAATCACCTGCCCTATAGCCCGGATTTGCTCCTTGTCTAATTGCATTTTATTTTTTTATGGATTTTAAGACCTGAAAATAAATATTTAATGTTTAGGGGCAATCATAAAAAGCCTGAAGCCTTTGGGCAAGCACATGGACTAGGAAGTTATGCACAAATGTTATGGAATCTGCCGATTCCCTATTACAAAATTGAAGATTGCCCGCCCGAACGTACCCGTTCGGTACGGGCGGGAAAATTGAAAATTAATTTTGTAATTTTTAATTTTGTAATTTTGTAATAAAATACAGATATGAAAATAAAATTGGTATTTGCCGGCACTCCTGATATTGCAGTCCTCCTGCTTCGAGCCCTGGCCGCTGATGACCGTTTTGAAATACCCCTGGTAATAACCCAGCAGGACCGACCCGCAGGCAGATACCTAGAACTGCGAATGTCCCCCATTAAAGCTGAAGCCGCCGTTTCAGGAATCGAGGTTTTTCAGCCGGAGAACATCAATTCGGAGGAAAGTTTAGAACTCATGAAATCGAAAAAACCCGATATCCTCCTCAGCTTCGCCTTCGGTCAGATTTTAAGACGCCCAGCGCTAGATATAGCAAAACAGGGGTGTTTAAATGTGCACGCCTCTCTGCTGCCAAAATACCGCGGTGCCTCCCCCATTCAGAGTGCTCTTTTAAACAGCGATTCAATTACCGGAATCAGTCTGATGAGAATGGAAGAAAAAATGGATACGGGACCGGTTTATGAACGCTTTTCACTGGCCATAGACCCCGAAGACAATGCTGTCACCCTGAGCATGAAACTCGCCGAACTCGCCGCAGAAAAAATCCCTGATGCCCTCTTGAATCTTGGAAAGGCAGAGGTGCAGAATGAATCGCAGGCCAGCTACTGCAAAAAAATAACCAAAGAAGACGGTCTAATCCGCTGGAACGAAGAAGCTTCGGTGATTTTCAACAAAATCCGCGCCTTTCACGGCTGGCCAGGCAGCTACTGCCTCTATAAAAATAAGCGACTGAAAATAGTGAAAGCCCGCCTGCAGAAACAGGAAAAAGCCGATGCAGGGCAGGTCGTCAGCAAAAATGGAAAAGTGTTGGTTGGTACGGCGAACGGATGCATCGAACTCGTAGAAGTTCAGCCTGAAGGAAAGGCGGTTCAGGCCATCAAAGCGTTTCTGAACGGGAATCCGGATTTTATCGGGAGTCATTTATAATGAACTTCTGACCTTTTGAACCTGAAATTTTTTTTGGTTTTCTTTATTTTAAAAAAACGATACACTAGTTCTAATAGTCAAAAAAACCTTAAAAAGTGACTGAAAAAGAAGAACGAACAGAAAACTCCATCAGAAGTAAAAAATGGCTGACCAAAATCAGCAAAATCGTCATCTGTCTTTATATCTTAAATATACTGGCGCCTTCTTTAGTCTTTCCCGAAACGGCATTCGCCCATAGCGTGGCTCAGATTCAGACCACCCTATATATGGCACCGGAGACAGTGGATTTTTTGAAAGCCAAGGCCATTGCGGGAAGTCCCGGATTAGCGATAG
>Ga0315281_10009264_pt1 | contig 13665 bp, 13 predicted proteins | sample YL17G07_0_MG_FD_204540 | JGI IMG/M metagenome (GOLD analysis project Ga0315281, IMG submission 204540) | Sediment microbial communities from Yellowstone Lake, YNP, Wyoming, USA - YL17G07_0 | ecosystem: Environmental > Aquatic > Freshwater > Lake > Sediment | place: USA: Wyoming | collected...
ATGCGATCAACAGTGGGTATATGTGTTGCGTGGACGAAGCGGGAGCGGAGATTCGTGATTATGCGATATTGATGCCGGTGCTGGAAGAGGCGGAACTGTTGAATATCGGCGTGGCGGCAGGGCTGCAGCGCAAGGGATTGGGACGTGAGATGTTGCGCGAAATGCTGGAGGCCGCGCGTAAAAGAAATATGCGCCGCGTGTTTCTCGAAGTGCGCCCTTCCAATGCCGCAGCGATCGCCTTGTACCGCAGCGTCGGGTTTGCCGAGATTGGCGTACGGCGCGGTTACTATCAGAATGCCAATGCCAGCGAGGATGCCATCACGATGGCGTGTAATTTGACGGGTGAGATAAATGGATAGACGTGAAGCGATCTTGCGCGAATTGAATGTGTATCCACTATGGGTGCGGCGCAATGCAACTGCTCCGGTTGCGGTGAAACAGCCTGTGCCAGAGACGGTGCAGGAAGCTGCACACCTTGTGAAAAAAGAAGTGAGTAGGTTGGGTGGAGGCGAAGCCGATACCCAACGATCTGCGATGGGTATCGTTGCACTCAACCCATCCTACGGCTTGAACGGCTTGAACCGCGCAATTATTGAAACAGACCTTCCTTCTCCAATTTCCGCACGATCGAATCGTCGACCAGATTGGCTGCCTTGAGCTGGCGGATTTTTTCGTTGCCGATACCAAGCAGGCGAATCGCGTTGTTGATGCCCTCGACATTGGGATACACCCGCCGCTCGTAGACGTTGCGGACCACTTCGTAACCTTCTTCCGCTTCCTCCGGTCGGACGATTTGTAAATTCTTGGTCAGCGTCGCGACCACCGCGGCCTTGTTTGCCGGGCGCTGAATGAACGCGATCGCTTCGACCAGCGCGCGAATGACTTTCTCCGCCGTCGCCGCGGAAGTATTCAAATAACTCCGGCGCGCCAAAATCGCCGTGCTTTGAAACGGCACACCGAGTTTGGTCAAGTCAGCGAGCACGCGGAAGCCCTGCTTCTTGAGCATGCTCGCGTAGGCGTAGCCGGCATAAGTCGCATCGACGGTGCCGAGAATCAACGATTGCACCATCACCGACTCGTCGCCGACGATACGCAGGTTGATCGCGTCGCGCTTGGGCTCCAAGCCCCAGTGTTCGAGCACCAATTGTGTGATCATCCAGACGCCGCCGCCGATGCTTTGGATGCCGATGTTTTTTCCTTTAAGATCGGCGGGCGATTGAATCGACGGCGCCGCCACCATCGTGCCATTGAGCTTGTTCGCCAAACCCGCGACGAAAACCAGATCGAGCCCACCCGCCATGGCGCCGAGCGCCGATCCGTTGGCCGAGCCGGAATAGAATTGCGCTTCGCCGGCGGACAGCGCCGACAAAGCCACCGCGGCATTGCGCATGAAGATCAATTGCACGTCGAGATCGTGCTTGCGAAAGAATCCCTGATCGCGCGCCACCAGCAAAGCGCCGGCGCCGCGCTCATTGAGCGACGAGTAAGCGATCACCACTTTTGTCATCGGCGTAGCCGCGAAAAGGAGCGGTGCCAATACGCCCATCATGGTGAACTCAACGATTACTGACCAGCAAAACTTTTTCATTAAACGCTCCCTTTTAATACGCCGCGCAATTCCAACGATCGCGCCCCCAATAATCCACACCGCCGACAATCATGTCCCGGGCATCGAGCGTAAACGGCCCGCGCGCCGGCGTGAGCGGCGCGCCGGGGTAACTGAGCACTTTGATCTCATCGTAGGGTCCGACGATCCTGTCCGCCGCCGGCAGTTCGATCCAACGATCGCGGCTGCCGGTGCTCGCGATGGCGCTCGCTTCCGGCGCGTAAAATAGCAACGGCGAATCGACGCCGTCCTTGCCGCCGTATTCGTAGGTGACCAGCGTCGTCTTGATACCGCGCCGCTCACAAGCGCGCAGCGTCAACATGACATCGACAAAGGCGTTGCCCGAACCGATCCACGACACCAGCGCCGCGTCGGCGCCAAGCAGCGTCGCCAGCTGCGCCGTGTTCTGGGCAATCACTTCCTTGCCGTGAAAAGTGTCGAAGGCGATCCGTTCGAGGATGACGCCGAGAAAATTGACTTGCTTGCGATGCTCGCGGTAAAGCCCGAGCAAGAGCGGATGATTTTGCCAATCCCAGGTCACCGGGAAATAAGCCAGGCAGCGCGTCGCGTACATGGTGAAGGCGCCGTCGAGAAACTCATTGGGATGAATCACCGTCGCCAACGAATCGCGAATCGGTAAACCGAAGTAGCTCACTCCCGAGTGCGGATTGCCGCTGTCGGTCAAGCAGCCTTGAATCAGCAACACTTTCGGCAAATCGGCGGCAGCGTTACCCAGCTCAAAACTTTCAAGACGCTCGGGACTTAAACTAAGCGTCGTCTCGGCCAACCGCTTCGCGGTCTCCAAGGCGGCCCGCTGAATGATCGTGTGCGCGGCGAGTTCCGACAAACCTTTCGCCAAGCGTAAGTTCAGCACGAGTCCATGCAGAGCGCTGAACGGTGAAGCAGCCGCGCCCGTGCCCCACATGTCGAGAATCGCGCTGCGCTGCACGCCCAGTCCGGCGCGCACCGTGCCTTCGTACTCCGCGGTGACAAACACGGCCATGCCGGAGAGACGATGTGTTCGCCCCTCGCCCACCGGTTCCACCGGCCCGAGCACGCCGGGAAATACTTGCCCCGAGCCGCCGACTTTGACGCGCGGCTCGACCACGTCGCGAATGCCGGTGATTCTGACTCTGTCGCCCGGAGCGACGACATCGAGCCAAGCTTGCTCGATTCGACTCTCTTGCAAAACGGCTTGTTCGATTTCAGACTTATGAACGATTAATTGCCCGGAGGCGTAGTGAAATCGATCGGCGAGCCGAAGACTCACCACTGGATACTCCGCCAACTCAAGACGCATAACTTACCCATGCGGCGGATGATTTATCCCTCATGATTACCTTGGCGCCTTTGCGACTTTGGGGGTGAATCCGAATTACACGATCACGAGCCACGAACACGATTCTCCCTCACCCATTAGAAGCAATCTTCGGCGTGAAAACCGTCGTCGTCTCAACCTTCGCCTCAAGTGCTTTCAATGCCGTCGAGACGATCTCCCGGCGCAACTGGCGGTCCAAATCCGCCGGTAAACTCGGATCGCCACAGGGATGGGGAATGGCGACCGCTTTGACGATGCGGCTGGCGCCGACCTGCTCCGCCACCGGATACATCGCACTGATCACCGCCACTGGCAGACCTGCTCTATCTAATTCTTTGCTAATCACAGCGCCGCTGCGACTACAGGTTCCTCACGTCGCGACTAACAGGACACCTTCGACGCCGTCCTTTTTCAAATCGGCGGCAATTTCCTGGCCGACTCGGCGCATCACCGCCGGCGAACCTTGATTGCCGGGAATCACGTAGTAAGCCGGATAGAGTTTACCGCGGCCGATTCTGCCCTCGGCTTCCAACGCGCGCAGCGCGTCGAGCGGCATGCCGTAGTGCGGATTCTGATTCATGAAGGCGACGTTGTAGCCGCCATGCACCGCTTCCCATTTGCCCGGCTCCAACTTCGCCAGCTCGGCGAAATTATATTTGCGCCAAAACGTATTGCGGTAAGTTTTGAAACCGTCGGGATTGCCCCACGGTACCACGCCGCCGGTGCAGATGACCGCCAAATTCGCCGCGGCGGCATCGGCCAGCGGCGCGGCGGGTTCGACCTTATCCCAAACTTCCATCGGCACTTCGGTGGTGAACGGCTTGCCGGCAACCTTGGCGAGCAACATATCGATCGCCCGCTCGGCGCCGCTGCGCTCGACGCGCACAAGCCGGCGAATGCCGCGCGGCAAGTAACCTTCGGCGGCGGCCGGACCGATCTCCTCGCCGTTGGCCAAACGACAAGCGAAGGGCGCCATCGCGGTCAGTGCCCGCGCCATGCCCGCAGCAGACTCGGCAGTCGGCAGCAGAAAAACTTTGTCGTTGTGATAATCGCGATAGACGCTGACGCCGGGATTTTCCGGCTCCATGCCGGTGACGCAGCGCAAGCCCAATCGCTCGCTGACCAGCTGGCAAATTTCGACGCACGCCAAACCGTAGCGTCCGGCGTTAAACGCCGGGCCGGCGACCACCACATCGGGATGTTGCTTGTCCAATGCCGCAAGAATCGCGGCGACGGCTTGGTCTTTATGCTCGTGAAAAAAATTGTCGCCGAAATAAATCGTCGCAACGACTTGCCCTCGGTCCGCCAACTGCGCCTGCAAGCCGCGCGCCGCGCCCGCCGCGCCATCGGCAACCGCCACGGCAATATCGGCTTTGTCCTCGCCGCCGATGCCGGCGAAAAATTGATTCAGGATATGCACGATGCGGATCATGGGTTTTCCTCCTTCAAGACGGTAACGCGATCTCCAGTCGTTAGGTTGTCATCCCGAACGAACGTGAGGGATCTAAGATTTCACGCGCAGCCCGTCCTGAACAATGTCGAAGGGCTCGAAATGACATGACAAAATTCGCTTTGTCTCGTGACATGCTCGCTAAGGACTTTCCTTCTCTAGTTTCCGCGCAAAGCGGTCATCGATCAAGTCGTCCGCTTTTAACTTGGCGAATTTCGCATCGCTTTTGGCCAGCAGTTGCAGCGCGCTTTGGATTCCTTCTCTGGTCGGGATGATGCTGCGATCGTACAGCAGTCTGATCCGATCGTACAGATCTTCGCCGCTATCGCTCGGCGCCAAACGCAGCCATTTTTTCAGACTGCGGATCACCGCCGGCTGATTGTTCTTGTCCTGGATGAAGCGGTTCGCTCGGATCAATGCCCTGAGAGTTTTCTCGACGACATCGGGCGAGCTTTCGATAAAACTTTTGCGCGCCACTAGCCCTGTCCCTTGGTATTTAATGTTGAGCGCCGGCAGCTCGACCAAAATGCGCCCGCCCTTTTGTGACACCACCCGGCTAAAGGTGTAACCCAACACCGCGCCGTCGATGATGCCCGCCATCACCGCCTGGGCCAAAACCGAGTCGTCGCCGATGGCGCGAATCTGGATCTTGTCCCGTTCAGGATTGAGACCCCAATGGTCGAGCAAGATTTGCGTGAACATCCAGATGCCGCCGCCAATGCTTTGAACGCCCAGGGTTTTGCCTTTCAAGTCCTCCTGAGTGCGCACGCGCTGCGTCACCGCGAAATAGCCGTCGAGCCGGTTGATGAATCCAGCGACAAAAACCAGATCGAGCCCACCCGCCATGGCGCCCAGCGACGCGCCGGTCGCCGACACGCTGTAGAATTGCGCCTCGCCGGCGGCAATCGCTGCGATCGCCACCGGACCGCTGCGCACCTGGACCACGTCACCTTCGATGCCCTGCTCCTCGAAGAAATGCTGGTCCTTGGCAACGAAGAAAAGCCCGCCACGCTCGCTGAAATCGGCGAAGACGATGCGCACTCTTTTCATCGGCGCCGCCGCCGTGGCAACGCAATCGTGCGAAACCAAGATCAGCGACGCGAGGAAAGAAATTTTTTTAACCAGCTGAAAAATACCCGTCCGGTTCATTCACTTACTCCTCTCGAATCGCTTCGATCATGATCGAACTCTACGAGTTTGACTACTGGCATAACTCCGGCCGATTTAAAACTCCCATCGAGCTAGACAAAAATTTGTCACAGCGCGCCGATGGCAAGCAATGTCCGCTTCACATCCTCGATGCCTTCCGCCGAGAGCGGCGCTTGCGGCGGCAGCGGCGCGCCGACGGCGTAGCCCTGCAGTTCGAGCGCGCCTTTGATGCAGGCGGCGAGGTTGTACTTGGCGAAATCTTGATTGAGCGCCCACAGCGGCCGTTGCCGCTCCATCGCCTTGTTCCAATCGCCGCGCCGGCACAGATCATAGAGCTCAACGCTCTGACGCGGCGCGACGCAGGCCGGGCCCGCCATCCAGCCGACGCCGCCGATCAGCATCACCGTCGCCGGGATATGCGCCGAGGCGGCGAAGACTTTCATGCGAACACCCACTTGGTTGATGATCGACAAAAGCCGGCCGGTGTTGTTCGACGCGTCTTTGATGTAGCCGATGTTAGCCACGTGACTCAGCCGTTCGATCACCGGCAGGCTCAAATCCACTCGTTGAAAGTTCGGATTGGTATACAACACCACGGGAAGCGCCACGGCGTCGGCGATCGCCTTGAAGTATTGGAACACGCCGTCATCTGTGAGCGGGAAATAAGCTTCGAGAATCGCCAGAATGCCTTGGCAACCGAGCCCCTCGAACTCGCGCGCCTGGGCCACCGCGTCGGCAATCGTGGTCGCCGCCACACCGGCAACCACCGGCACCCGCCCGCGCGCCGCGGCAATAACCACCTCGACGATGCGCCGCCGCTGCGGCCAAGATAGGTAAGCGAACTCGCCGGTGGAACCCAGCGGCGTCAAGCCATGCACGCCGGCATTGATCAGATCGTCGCACAAACGCGAGAGCACATCTTCCTTCACAGCTCCGGCAGCGTCGATGGGTGAAACCAAATAGGGGAACACACCGTGAAATGCCGATTGGGCCATCGCAATCCTCGTTTTCTGACTGACAACCGGTTTATCAAAACACCAGGCCGAGTGCGATCACTCTCATCTTGCTGCTGCAAGCCAAGCCCATCGTACACTTCAACCTGCATGGGCTGCAACAATCGCGGAGATCCCGGGCGCGCTCAGGTGATGACATCCAGCGCATTTTTGAGTAGAGTCCTAGCGTCCGGCGACGCCCAACAAATTATTCGAGGACGTCTCGGCAATCGGAGGCTAATCTTTTGGAAACCGCGGCGCGTGAATTTCAGATCATGGTGAAGACCATCGGGGCGATTTGCAACCTCGACTGTCACTACTGCTACTACTTGGAAAAAGAGCAACTGTACCCTAAGGGCACCAACTTTCGCCTTGACGACAAGACCCTCGAAGAATATATCAAACAGCATATTCAAGCGACGCCGGGCGAAGTGGTCAGCTTCTCGTGGCACGGCGGCGAGCCGACGCTGCTCGGCGTCGAGTTTTTTCGCAAGGCAGTTGAGCTGCAGAAAAAATATCTGCCGGCGACCAAAAAGATTATCAACGGCATCCAGACCAACGGCACGACCATTGACGACGAGTGGTGCGAGTTTCTCGCCAAGGAGAATTTCTACATCGGTCTCAGCCTCGACGGTCCGCGCGAGCTGCACGATCACTATCGGGTTACCAAAGGCCAAAAGCCGACCCACAAGCAAGTCGTCCAAGCCTTTCACATGCTGCGCAAGGCGAAAGTTCATGTCGACTTGCTCTGCGTCGTGCACGACGTCAACGTCGAGCATCCCACCCAGGTCTACCGTTACTTCAAGGAAATCGGCGGCCAGTATTTGCAGTTTTTGCCCTTGGTCGAGAAGACCGGCGATCCGGCCCATCCGGTGCATCGGCGTTCGGTGCCGTCGGCGGCTTATGGAAAATTTTTAAACACGATTTTCGATGAATGGATGCGCCACGACATCGGCAAGGTCTTTATTCAATTGTTCGACGAATCGGTGCGGCCGTTTTTGGGCATGGAACACGCGCTGTGCATTTACCGCGAGACCTGCGGCGACGTGCCGGTGATCGAGCACAACGGCGATTTCTACGCTTGCGATCACTACGTCACGCCGGAATATAAAATCGGCAACATCCACGAACGGCCGCTGGCGGAAATGGTCGAAGACGCCAAGCAAAGAGACTTTGGCCAGAAAAAATGGACCAGCCTGCCGAAATACTGCCGCGAGTGTGAAGTGTTGAGCATGTGCAACGGCGGCTGTCCGAAAGACCGAATCATCAAAACGCCCGACGGCGAGGAAGGTTTGAATTATCTCTGCGCCGGTCTCAAGGGTTTCTTCACCCACAGCAAACCGTATTTCCAAAAATTCGCCGAGCTAGTTGAAGCCGGCGAGCCGATCGAAAAATTAATGGAAATCGTCCGCGCCGCCGACGCCAAGTCCTCGGTGCGCCAAGCCGGCCGCAACGATCCCTGCCCCTGCGGCAGCGGTAAAAAATACAAACGCTGCTGCGGCGGCGGCGCGCGAGCCGGAGCCTGACGGTAAGGAGTAAACGGTGAGGGGCAAGGGGTCCGCCCCACGCCCCACTCCTGACTCCTGAATTCTGACCAAGGAGCACCCATGACTTTGTACGACGATATGATGGAAGGCGTCATTGACGTCCATTGCCACATCGACTTTGAATTCTCGGCGAAAGAACGCAAACGCGAACCGGAGTTTCTATGGTTGCCGAAAGCTGAAGCGATGGGCATGCGCGGCGTGGTTTTAAAATCGCACTGGTGGCCGACGGTGAACGTCACTCCCTACATTTTGTCCTCGGTGAACACCAAGGTCGCGCTTTGGTCGAGCGTCGCTCTCAACAGCACCGCCGGCGGACCCAACCCCTGCATCATCGACGCCTGCGCCGAGTTGGGCGGCAAAATGATATTTCTGCCGACCTGGAGCGCGCGCAACGACGTCGAGCGCAAAGGCTTTAGTAACCGCATCAAGTCGTACTACAAAAACCACGCTAAACTGGAGAACCCCAACTATTATTTTCTCGACGACAAAGGCCAGCTGATCCAGCGCGGCTATGAAATCATCGAGTGCTGCAAAGCCCACGACCTGACACTCGGCATGGGCCATGTTTCGTGGCAAGAATCCATCGCCTTCATCGAAGCGGCGCGCGACATGGGCTACAGCCACCGCATCGTCGTCAATCACGTGCAGAGCCACATCATCGGCATGCCCGTCGACGCCATGAAACGGGCGGCGGAAATGGGCGCGTTTCTCGAAGCCTGCTGGAACGCCCTGGCGCCGGGCCGCATGGACTCGCCGGAGCTGGTCGATCAGTTTCGCCAAGTCGGCTTGCGCCAAATTATCGCCAGCACCGACTACTTCCGCCCCTATAGTCCGAATCCCGCCGAGCTGTTTAGAATGTATTTAGGCATGCTGCACGAAGGCGGCTTGAGCAAAGGCGAAGTGAATCAAGTGGCGTCGATCAACCCGGCGCGCCTGATGGGCCTGGCCTGAGGATAACGGACGGCGCGGCGGGAAACCGTCGTCCCGAATTACTTTTCGAAGAGCAAACTTTCGTCCCGATGGGCCTGGGCAATTTCCTCGATGAGCTGAGCCATCGCCGACGCGTCGTCTAAACCGCACTTGACGAGCAACTCCTGCGGCGGTGGCGTCGGCTGAGTGTAAAATCCCAGACTGCATTGGCAACAGAGGTAGTCGGCCACGAGTAACAGGTTCGCCAGTTCATTGGGGCTGGCGCCGTCGCTATGGTGCTTCAACATTGCGTGCATGATTTGCATGTCCAGATTCCAGCGATTGAGAATCGTATGGCCCATGATCGCGTGATCGACGCCGTAAACCTCGCGCTCCACCTCAACGATGGGGCGCGGCTCCTTCTGATTGCCCCTGAGCAAGTTTTCGTAACCTACGGGATCGCCCTGCACGAACACCATCTGCCCGACATCGTGCATGAGGCCGATGAGAAAGCCGATCTCGTCGTCGCGCGAGCGCGCCCGCTTACATAGAATCCGCATCGCCAAGGCGACGCCCAGCGAGTGGTTCCACAGCTTCTCGGAGATCCGGTTGCCCTTCAGGCGCAAACTCTGCGTCGCGCTCGTGACCACCACGCTTGTCAACGTGCGAAATCCGAGCACTTGCACCGCGCCGAGCAGCGTGGTCGGCAGATTGCGCAGCGCGTAACGGGGCGAGCGCGCCACCGCCAAAACCCGCGCCGTAAGCATCGGATCGTCGGCCAGCACGCGACAAAGATTTTGCATGCCGACTTCCGGATCTTGAACCAGCTCCAGCACCTTGTTCGCCACCACCGGCACCGACGGAAGCGGGTGTCCCTCCATCACATTGTGGAGATAATTGCGAGCCGCGCCGGGGCGCAAGCCGTTGGTTTGATTGGCGGGTGACGGTGACATGGAATAATCTCCTTATTGAAGCTATCGGCGCGGCTGCGCCGGACTTTAGGCTCTTTCCGGTAACCGCGAACACTGCCCATGTTCGCTGCGCCTGAGAGATTGGGTGGTGGTTCACGTTGATTTAATCGTATCGTCGATGTCGGGGCAGACCCCTGTGTCTGCCCTCCGCAACGGGCGACCACGGGGGGATCGCCCCTACATAGCCCTGATTATTCATGCTACGAGGAAACCTGACGACACGGTGTTTATCGAGGTGTGACCCTGGAGGAACGAAGGCACCGGCGCGAATGTTTCATTTTGTGCTCGGCGCTCGGCACGATGTTTGACTTTTTCGCTGCTGATCTCATAAGCAACTCGACCCGCCCGCATCTTCAAGGCACAGGCTCTTTTCCGCCACAGGCGGATCAGCCTCAGGTTGAGCCTTCGTTCCGGAAGAGTTGCACGCCATTGTAAATTGCCCGCAGTTTTACCGCGAATAATCAGCGATAGGATTTCGACTTGGTGAGTGGCAGAGAAGACGAGATTCCTCGCTGGCGCTAGGAATGACATCCATGCGAGTTTGAAATTGTCGGAATCGTGGCGCAGCGAATTGCGAGAAATTGACCGGTCGCGATTAAACCACCTTCATGCCCCGATAAACGACAATCTCCGAACCTTCCGCGAGAAATGCCGAGGACGGCCGGCCTTGCAAGAATCGCCCGAACTGCTTGCCGTAGAGATTTTCGACATCGCAATCGAGCCGCGAACTTTGCGCCTGCCAGATGCGCCAGGGCGGATGTTCGACACGATACTCTACCGTCCCGCCGTCTTTCTGTGCCGAATAACCCCAGTAGTGTTGCGCGATGAAATCTTCCTGTGAACCCTCGACGAAAGCGCTCGGCGCGCCGCGGGTCACGATCTCGATGAACTGCGCTCGCTGGTTAAATGTCCAGTAGTATTTCACCGACTCGATATTCTTCGTGCCGTCATCGGCGCGGCAGATCGCGTTACCCGTCGGCAACGCGACGTAGTTCTCGTTGTAGAGCCAGCGCGCCAAGAGCGCGATCGCGGCACGCGGAACAATCTCCTTGACGAACACAACGCCGCGCCGCCAACCCTCTTCAGCTTTGCGCCGCACGTAGAAGCGCAGATTGATCTCTTCGAAGTTCTGATGCAAAGGAACAGGCAATCCCATCACCCGCGTGTTCTCGAAAAGAAAGCCGACCATGCTGACGAAAGTTTTGCCCTGCCACGAGTCGAGCTCCGTGCCGCGTGGAACCAACGGCGCAAGCAGCGCCGGCTCGATCTCATAGTTGAGCATCGCCAGATAGCGCCACTCAGCGCTGAGGAACGGTTTGCCAAATCGTTCAGCCATGACTGCTCGGAACAATCGAAGAATTACTTTTGGGTTTTACTCCAGCCGTTGACCAGGCCGCTAACGATCACTGGCGCGAGAAATATTCCCACCAGATAAAGCGCCCGCAGTTCAAAATTGGCAAGGTAAAATTTCACCGTAAGTAACAGCAAAGTCGCCGCGGACGAAAGCGTCGCGCCGACGGCGATATATTTTTGCTCCCGGCCAAACTCACCGAACAGTTTGTAGGTGACGAAGCCAAGAAAAAGCGTCAGCAGCAGAGACGCTACCAGCGCCCGCGGCACGCCGAGAGGCTCTTCGAAACTCAACGCACCGCCGGCGACGGCGAGCCAGACCAAGAGTTGGAAGAGAAACTGTTTCAGGCTGAACTTAGGCATGAAATTTAACGATCCGCTGGCGCATCGCCGATCGCTTCAAAGCTTCTCATCGTCCGGCAAAATATCCGTCACCAGATCGCGGATCAGCGGGCGTTTAGGCAGCGGCTCGACGGTCATCGCAGCCGGCGTGAGCTTGGCGATGCAGGTGTACTCGACTGCGCCGTTGACCAGCGCCATGCAGGTCTTGCACGCGTTGGCGTTGATGCAACTGTAACGGATCGCCAGCGTGCTGTCTAAGTGGGTGCGAATCCAGCGCAGCGCATCGAGCACGGACATACCGTCTTCGTAAGGCACTTCGAAGTCGTCGTAATGGCCCGCCTCGCCGGGCGCGCCGCGCTTGACGTGAAGCTTTGTGAGTTTAATCGACGATCCAGTCATTGTTGCGTCAATCGCACCGGCGCCAACCACCGCGCGCTCAGCTCGCCGTCCTTCAACTCCAACACTTGGTTCTTGAGCAACGCATCGTCGGGCGCGGGAAAATCCTCGCGTTGATGCGCGCCGCGGCTTTCGGTTCGCGCCAATGCCGACTTCACAACGGCTTCAGCAGTCGTAAGCATAGCGCGCAGCTCGAACCAATCTTGCAGGTCGAGATTGAATTGGCCTTCAGCGCCGATGCGAAGTCCAGACAATTCTCGCTGCATCTGAACGATGCGTTCGAGCGCGCAACTAAGCTTCTCGCCCGTGCGAAACGGCCCGGCCTTTTCCCACATGAGTTTTTGCAGCTCGGCTTGAACTGCGATCGGCGTGGTTGTGCTAGTCGAATGAGCATTGCGTAACTTGCTAAAGCGTTCGATCGCTTCGCGCGCCGGAACATCGTGCCAATTCGCCGCGAACTTTTTCGCTTGTTCGGCGGCGCGCGCGCCCGCCCGTGCGCCGAAGACAAACGCTTCGGTGATCGCGTTGCCGGACAATCGATTAGCGCCGTTGGCGCCGCCCACCGCTTCGCCGGCGGCGTAGAGTCCCTCGACGCGAGTCTGCATGTTGACGTCGACGCGCATGCCGCCCATGTGATAGTGCGCCATCGGCCCGACTTCCACTGGAGTTTTCGTCAGATCGATGCCGTTTGTCAGCAGGCGGTCGATCACCGGGCCGAAGGCGCCGCGCAGTTGCGCGTCGGCAATATGGCGGAAGTCGAGATAGGCGCCGCCGTGCGGCGTGCCGCGGCCGGCTTCGACTTCTTTTAGAATCGCATACGCGGCGATATCGCGCGTGGCGTTGTACTTGCCGAAGTCGGTGCTGCCGTAGCGGTCGATGAACTCCGCGAAATTACCGTTCAATAATTTGCCGCCAAGCTTGTAGCGAAACGGATCCCACATAATCGGGTCCATGCCGACCAGCCGCGGCGCCAGATGGCCGATGGGAAAAAATTGCACGAACTCCATATCGATTAATTCCGCACCAGCCGACAACGCGAGAGCATAGGCTTCACCGCCCATGTTCGCCGACGCGCTGTTGCGCGCGAACAATTTGGTCAAGCCGCCGGCGGCAAGAATGACCGCCTTCGATTGAATTGAAATAAATTGTCCGCTGACGAGATCGAGCGCGAGCGCGCCCAGCGCGCGTCCATCGCGCACGAAAATCTCGATGACCGAAAGATTACTGATCCGGCGAATGGCGGCAATCTCACTAACCTTACGCCGCAGCGTCGCAGCCACCGCCGGTCCGGTGTTGAGAAAGTCGACGTAGCAGCAGCGCTTGACGCTGTGCCCCGGGGCCATCTCTTGCTTGATATGGCCGTCCTGGCGCGCCCAGCGCGTGCCCCACTCAGCCATTTCGCGGATGCGCTTCGGCCCGTCTTCGCAAAGCAGCAACGAAAGTTCTTCATTGCACAGACCGCGCCCCGCATTCAAAGTATCTTGGAGATGAAGTTGGATGGAATCCGGTTCCTGCTCGCCCAATGCGACCGCTACGGTCATCTGCGCCATGATCGTCGCGCCGCCGCGGCCGACTTGCCCCTTGTCGAGGAGCAAGACCGACGAACCGCCCCGCGCAGCGGCGATCGCCGCGTAC
>Ga0315281_10009265_pt1 | contig 13662 bp, 10 predicted proteins | sample YL17G07_0_MG_FD_204540 | JGI IMG/M metagenome (GOLD analysis project Ga0315281, IMG submission 204540) | Sediment microbial communities from Yellowstone Lake, YNP, Wyoming, USA - YL17G07_0 | ecosystem: Environmental > Aquatic > Freshwater > Lake > Sediment | place: USA: Wyoming | collected...
TGAAGTGCCCGCCGTGGTGCTGCTCGGGCCGCGTCAGGCGGGCAAGACAACGCTGTCCCTGGCTTTGGGAAAGCCGCGCGGCGCGCTCTATCTGGATCTTGAGTCGGAGCAGGACCGCGCCAAGCTCGCCGAACCGGAACTCTACCTCTCGGACCATCTGGGGAAACTGGTCATCCTCGACGAGATCCATCGAGCGCCCGGGCTGTTCCCGGTACTGCGCGGCCTCATCGACCGGGCCCGGCGCGGCAAAAAGAAACATGGGCTCTATCTGCTCCTCGGTTCGGCCTCGCTCGAACTGCTCAAGCAGGCGGGGGAAACCCTCGCCGGACGGGTGAGCTATCTGGAACTCGATCCCTTCGACGTCCTGGAGGCCGGTGGGACGGCAGCCGATCTCGACCGCCTCTGGCTGCGCGGCGGTTTCCCGGAAAGCTTTCTTGCGCCCAGTAATGCCCGCAGTCTGCGCTGGCGCCAGGACTTCATCCGCGCCTACCTGGAACGCGACATCCCCCAGTTCGGCCCGCGCATCGCGGCCGGGACGCTGCGCCGCTTCTGGGCCATGCTGGCTCACCACCAGGGCGGGATGCTCAACGTCGCCCAACTGGCCCGCAACCTAGGAGTGGACGCCAAGACCGCCGCCGCCTATATCGACCTTCTGGCCGATCTGCTCCTCGTGCGCAGGCTCCCCTCCTGGCATGCCAACGTGGGGAAGCGGCTGGTGAAGTCACCGAAGGTCTACGTACGCGACAGCGGCCTCGTGCATGCGCTGCTGGCCATCGGCGACAAGGAGACCTTGCTGTCCCATCCGGTGGTGGGTGCAAGCTGGGAAGGCTTCGTTATCGAAAACCTCCTTGCCGTCGCCCCCGAGGGAGTACAGGGGCATTTCTACCGTACGAGCGGCGGCGCCGAGATAGACCTTGTGTTGAGCTTTCCCGACGGCCGCCTGTGGGCCGTGGAAATCAAGCGCAGTCTTTCGCCGCGCATCGAGAGGGGCTTTCATGCCGCCTGCGCGGACATCAACCCGGTGCGCCGGTTCGTGGTGTACCCGGGGGACGAGACCTACTCCGCGGGGGGTGATACGCAGGTCGTTTCCCTGCGGGCACTCGCCCGGCTGTTGGCGGGAGCGAAACAATGACAGACGCACTACACGGGCCCCGCCGCGTCTTTGTTTCCATCTCATCGATAGATCCAGCGGAATTGCAGAAACTCAACGCCGAACTCGAGACTTAGAGATCCTTCAATATCTCGAGCTTTTTGGCATTGAATTCAGATTGTGTTATCACACCGTCCTTCAGTAGCTTACTCAGTCTCTGTAGCCGTTGCTCGGCTAAAGCAGACTTATCCGGTGCTGCCGCCTCAACCGGGGTCACAATTGGTGGCGCGACCACCGAAGGTGACTCAGGAACATGAGACGGTGGAGATTGATCCGCTGGTGCGATCTGGGTAGGGGCAACCGGAACCGGAGCAGCCGGAGCCGAAACCGTTTGAGTAGATGCAGATGGGGGTGGGGGAACAGAGGCAACCGGAAGAGACGTAACCCGTTCCGCTGAGTGCAACCCCGAAACGTGTTCAGCCATCTTTTGTAGTTCGCTCCGATTTGATTCCATGTAGTCGACCGGCGCATAGACATTAACAACCACAATCTCTCTGTCGCCTTCAATAATGGTGTATTGGTAGGATATTCGCTGGCCAAATATCCCAGTAAGCGTTCCAGAAATCTCAAACCGAACCGCTGGCATGCCATTGATCGTTAGCTTTTCGGTCCTAGCGGAGGCAACTTCCTTTAGTTTCTGGTTATTCAAGGATATTCGCTCCATGTTATTCGCCATGGTCGCAATGTCTAAATTCGCCTTCTTGGTCGTCGCAGAAATGTGGATGCCGTGATTCCTTGTGCTCTTGGATGTCGCTTTCAGAAGTATGCCGTTGAACATTTCCAAGTCAGAAACCGTGCCGGGCTGAAAATCATCAGGGAGCTCAATCCCTGCCTTCGACGAGAAGTTGTAAGTGAATTCCAACTCCGCTCTAATCGGTTGTGCCGGATTAGGGCAAATCGATGAAGTCCCAGACAGAGAAAGAACCTTGGCGCTATTGCCATTTCCAGAGGTAAGTATTTGCCCTACCTGTGTTCCTTCCTTGACGCAGATATTCCCCTTTGCCCCAGTGATCGAGTCAGCAATGGCTCTGGTTGCACTTCCAGGGATGAAGAAGAAGAACCACGCGTAAGCACTATTGGAAACCGTCAATCCAGCCACAATCAGCACAACCGCCAACAGTCTCATGATCTCCCTCCCTTGCATGTGTCATTGGGGAAATTATATTCACCTGCGTTTCATTGGCCGACAATCAAATGCGCCATGTATTTATGTATCCTCATCGTGCCACTACGCATATGGAATAGCAAGTTTGAACGGCCGGTTCACGCCGAACTCGGTCCCCCACCCCTGGAGCGAAGCAACCGCTGGTCCCGAACCCGCTAGCTCAGGGGTAATGACAGCATTAGACCGCTTCGCGCTAAAGCTAGAAGAAATCGATCCTATACGCATTTCTGAAACTCGCTTCAGGGTCGAGTCCTGCCGAAACGAACTCGCTAAAGCAGCTTTTCGGCTTGGCTATCCAGTTCAACGTCAGGTCTCGCCAGCATTGCGCACATTGACGGATCGAAGTGCCAGCGGCCACAAAGGCCGAGGAGCGGACGTTCATGACGACGACGCTGATCATCTGAACCGGGTCGATAGCACCAGGTCGCCGCCGCGCGCTTTCGGCAAAAGCCGAGACCGCGCCGAGGGTCGCGCCGTTCGTAAGTCACCGCACGTGATTCGATGATCCTATTGGCGCATTGCCAAGGGGAAGCGGGACGAGGAGGGGAGAACTGCGGGAGAGCCAATAGGGACGCGGGTTTCGGAGCTATCGTGTCCCGGCAGCGCGGCAGGGAACGTTCTGGCAGAGAGAAATTTCTGCTCTACGGCTAATGCCGGCGCTATCCCATCGTGCGGCAGCTGCAGAAACGCTTCGCCAGGGATTCGCGATCTGCAATGACCCGCCCGTCCGCCGTCAAATCAGATTGACGGTGGCTCAGAAGTTGCGTGGCGGGAGGACGCCGACATCCTCCCGCACTGAACTGAGTGCCGCTTAACCGCCGGGTGCGCGGTATCCGGCCCCGCTCGCCTTCTTCATCGCTTTCATCGCCTCGCCGCTCGTCATCAGGGGAGTCGTCTTCACTGCCCTTAACTTCCCGCTTTGCGACACTGCAAATGCGAATGCCGCGGCGCTCACGTTATCGGGCATCTCCGATATGCCCACGATATCGTAGTCACCGAAACAGAACCACAGGCCCTCGAGCTTGCCGCCCAGTTTCTCAACTACCGGGGTTATCGCAGCGGCGCGGTCCTCGGGTTTTTTCACCATCGCGGCAATCGCCTCGGCGGTATACGCTGCTTGCACCATGTAATAAGCCATGATTCCTCCTGTCCGTTCGAAGAAAAAATGACCGGTCCCTCGCTGTCCGAGGTGCCGGTTGCGCTTGCGGAAGGCAGATGCAACGTGCCGAGAAAGGCGGCCCCGCAGGCCGAAGATGAATGGGGAGTCCAGCCGGAGCGCTGGCGCTGCACTGCATGGCAGTCAGTTGCGGCGAGCGCGCGGAAATCTCGATCGGCCATGAGCCGACGGCCCCGCGTCGCTTGCCACGTCCTCCCCAAGCGCCTTCACACTACACTTCGCAAAGGCGCAACGCAATTTCGCCGTCGCGACCTTGATCGGTGCGTAGGGCTGCGGGCTTAGGCTATCGGTCGGAGAGCCAGTATTGACGCGGCATTCCGGACAATCGTGCCTGGGCGACACGGTGCGGGCGGTTGTGGCCGGGCGGGTGTTCCGCCAGGCGGCCGATACCGGCGCTACCTCTTTCCGACGACCTTGACTGCGATGTCCTGCAGCTTTTTCGGCTGGATGATGTGGCCGTCGAGGCCGGCTTCCTTCAGTGTGCCGCCGTAGGCGACGCTCAAGAGCTGGCTGTAATAGACCACCGGCATGTTGAGCTTGGTGCCCTGCTTCCTGTTGATCTCGGACTGGTACACCTCGACGTTGGCCTGGCACAGCGGGCAGGGGGTGCAGATCACGTCCGCGCCCTGATCGTAGGCCGACTCGACGATGTTTTTGATTTGCTTCTCTGCCTTTTCCGGCTCGCAGAAGGCGAGCGAGCCACCGCAGCAGCTGACCTTCTCTTCGTACTTGGACAGCGCCTCGCCGCCCACGGTCTCGATCAGCTTGTCCAGGTACATCGGGTTCTCGAACGATTCGCCGGCGATGCCGAACGGCCGGTTGGTCTGGCAGCCGACGTAGCCCGCGACCTTTACGCCGGCTAGCGGTTTCACCACCGGCTTGCCCAGTTCCTCGTAGCCGAGGTCCTCGACCAGCACCTCGACCATGTGGCGGATCTCGGTGCCGGGCTTGTACTGCAGGCCCGCCTCCTTAAGCGCTTCGTTGGTGTCGGCCAGGAGCTGGCTCGACGCGTCGAGCTTTTCTATGGTTTCGCGCCCGCCCAGCCAGCAGGCGGCGCAGGTGGCGACGACGTCCTGGCCCGGCAGGTGCTTGTCCGACAGCGCGAAGTTGCGCGCGGACAGCACGTGGCGCGCGAGTTCGCTCGAGCCGGCGTAGCTGATCGAGGCGCCGCAGCAGTTCCAGTCCGGGATCTGGGTCATCTTGATGTCGAGCTTGTCGCACATCGATTCAACCGACACCAGGTAGTTGGCGGCCGAGCCGCGCAGCTGGGAGGAGCAGCCGGGGTAGAACGCGTATTCTTTCTTCGCCATCGTCTAATCCTTCATTCAGCTGCTGTAACCGCGCGGCTGGACTGCATAGCCGCGCCTGCGGGCTTCGATTTCGTCGGCTTTTTTCAGGGCCCGCCGCAGCCCGTCCTTGTCCTTGCAGCCGTGGCTCACGAACAGTTCCATCGGGTTCAGGCGCTTCGCAAAGAACAGCCCGCGCCCGACGTTGCGCAGCGTCCACATTTTCTTCACGCCGGAGACGAAGCCTTCCCTGAAGTACACGCTGATGGTCATTCTGAGTTCATTGACGCGTCCAGTTTTGGTGCAGTTGTCCCAGAATATCAGCGAGAAGTCGCGCGTCGGCTGGTTTTTCGGCGCGAGGCCCAAGCGGTGCGCGTAGCTCGCCAGCCCGTGCATGATGTGGGTGATCGGCAGCTCGCGCGGACAGCGCACCATGCAGTTGTAGCAGGAAGTGCACAGCCACATCGAGTGCGAACTCAGGACTTCCGCGCGCTTGCCGGCGCGGATCATCATGAAAATCTTCTGCGGCGTGTGTTCCCAGTCCGGGCCGAAGGTGCAGGAGCCGGCGCACACGCCGCACTGCATGCACATTTTCACCCAGTCGCCGTCGTCGACTTTTTCCTCGACTTCGCGCAGGAAATTGTTGCGGTACTTGTCCAGCATCTGCTGGTTCAGGTCGCCCATGGCTATGCGAATCCTTTCAGCGGGCTCATGCCGATCTCGTTGATCTTGGCCGCGTAGTCGTTGATCAACTGCGGCACGCGCGCGATGTCGGTGATCGCCACCTCGTGGCTGATGACGCGCTCGGCTTCGAGCGAGAGCTGCTTCAGCGTGTCGTCGACCTTGCTCATGCGGTAGCTGGCGAGTTCAGAGCCTTTGACAAAGTGGCACTGGTAGTCGTCGCCGTGCTTGCAGCCCAGCATCATGATGCCGTCGAAGCCGGCGTTCAGCGCGTCGGTGATCCAGATGGTGTTGACCGAACCCAGGCAGCGCACCGGGATCACGCGCACGAAGGCGCTGTAGCAGTTCTTCTGCATCCCCGCCATGTCGAGCGCCGGATAGGCGTCGTTCTCGCAGGCGAGCACCAGGATGCGCGGCTTTTCCGAGAACTCGTCGGGCATGTCCACCGCCTTGATCTGCGCCCCGACGGTGTCGCAGGAATAGTTCTCGAACGAAATCACGCGTACCGGGCAGGCGCCCATGCAAGTGCCGCAGCGGCGGCAGCGGCTTTCGTTGAACACCGGATAGCGCTTTGCGTCCTCGTCGATCGCGCCGAACGGGCATTCCACCGTGCAGCGCTTGCACTGGGTGCAGCCTTCGAGCTGGACGATGGGGTAGGAGAGGTCGCCCGAGCGCGGGTGCGCGGCGCGGCCGAGTTCGGCGTTCTCCATCGCCTGGATCGCTTTCAGCGTGGCGCCGGTGGCGTCCTCGGCCGCCTGCACCATGTCCATCGGGCGGCGCACCGGGCCGGCGGAGTAGATGCCGGTGCGGCGCGTCTCGTAGGGGAAGCAGATGAAGTGCGAATCGGTGAAGCCGTGCGCGAGCTGGGGCATGTCCTTGCCCTGGCGGTAGGTCAGGTTGAGGATGGACACCGGCTTCACTTCCATCTTCGCCACTTCTTCCTCGGGAATGTCGATGTTCACGCCGGAGTTCGGCACCTGTCCGGTGGCGAGCACCACCAGGTCGGCGGCGGCAATGGTGGTGTCCTCGTCGAGTATCAGGTCGCGGAACTTCACCTCGCACGCGTTAGCTTCGGCTTCGACCGCGGAAACCTTGCCCTTGGTGAAGATGACGCCTTTCCTTTGCGCGCTGCGGTAGAAGTCCTCGCCGTTGCCGGGCACGCGCAGGTCGTCGTAAATCACCACCGTGTCCACGGCGGGATTGGCATCCTTGAAATACATCGCCTGCTTGATGCTCGCGCCGCAGCAAAAGCCGGAGCAGTAGGCGAGGTGCTTGCCCGACTCGTCGCGCTGGCCCGCGCATTGCACGAACACTACGGTCTTCACTTCGCCGCCGTCCGATGGCCGGCGGATCGGCTGCCCCTTGCCCGCGGCTTCTTTCGCCAGGCGTTCGAGACCCGCCTGATCGATCACGTTCGGGCTCTTGCCGCCGCCGAGTTCCGGCAGCTTGGCGATGTCGTAGGTGGTGAACCCCGTGGCCTGGATGATGGCGCCGATTTCCTCGGTGAGCGACGGGCCGCTCTCCACGCCGATGTCGACCTTGAACCGTCCCGGCGCGCCGTCGGTCCTGGCGATGACGGCGTTGGTGATGACCTTGATATTGGGATCGCTGGTCACCGCCTGGATAAGTTCGGCCATGCCGGTGTCCTGCGGTTCCGCGTACGGTTCGCGCAAAGGCATGCGCCGGTGCAGTTCGCCGGCCCAGCCGCCGAGCCTGGCGGACTTTTCCACCAGCACCACCTGGTAGCCGGTGTTCGAGGCTTCCAGCGCGGCGGTGAGGCCGGAGATGCCGCCGCCCACCACCAACAGGCGCTTCGCGTGGCCGGTGTCCTGGTTGCCTCCCGCCAGTTTCATTTTCTTCAGTTCGCCGCAGCCCATGCGCAGATAGTCGTCGGCCATCTCCTGCGTGGTTTCACGCGCTTCCGCGGTATCGGGCCGGGCCCAGATCACGCCCTCGCGGATGTTGGCGCGCGCCAGCGCCACGCCCGGGAAATGGAAGGCTTCGGTCTTGGCGCGGCGCGAACAGGCGGCGATCACCGCGTGGGTGACGCCTTCCTTTTCGATGTCGTCCGTGATCAGTTGCACGCCGGCGGCGCTGCACAGGAAATCGTGCTCGCGCACCAGGTGCATTTTGCCTTCCTTGGTTGCGACCTTCGCCATCTGCGCGGTGTCGACGCGCTCGCCGATGCCGCAGCCCTTGCAGATGTAGGCGGCTGTCTTCATGTCTGCCATGTCAGATCTCTGCCCTTGCAACTTTGTTGATCACTTGTATCGCCCTCAACGCCGCGGCGGTGGAGCTTTGCACAGCGCGATTGACGTCGAGCGCATTGGTGGCGCAGCCGGCGCCGAAGAAACCCGATTCCGCCGCCGACGATTCGATGAAACCGCTCGAATCGGCGACGATTTCAGCCGGGATGTCCGCGCCGGCCACGCTCGGCTGCATGCCGATCGCGAGCACCGCCAGATCGTGCGTATTGGCGTAGCGGTGATAGCCCTCGGTGTCGACGCCGTGCAGGATCACGTCGCCCGACTTGTCCTGCGTGACTTTCGCCACCTTGGACTTGAGGAAGCTCACCGTCGGATCCTTGCGCACTTTCTGGTAGAAGTCCTCGAAGCGGTCGATGGCGCGGATGTCGATGTAGTAGACGGTGGATTTGGCCTCGGCGCCCCAGGCTTCCTTCACGTACTGGGTCTGCTTGAGCGAGGCCATGCAGCAGATGCGCGAACAATGGCGCAGATGGTTTTCGTCGCGCGAACCGGCGCACTGGATGAAGGCGATGTTCTTCGCTTCCTTGCCGTCCGAGGGGCGCAGGATCTTGCCGCCGGTCGGGCCATGCGGATCGGCCAGGCGCTCGAACTCGAGCGACGTGATCACGTTGGCGAAACGGTCATAGCCGTAGGGCTGGATTTTCGCCGCGTCGTAGGGCTGCCAGCCTGTGGCCCAGACCACGGCGCCGGCTTTGACTTCGATGGTTTCCTCGCGCATCCCGAGATCGATGGCGCCGTATTTGCAGGAGGCCTTGGCGCGGTCGGCATCGGGGGTGCCAATGACCGAGGCATCGAGCACGTAGCGCTGCGGATAGGCCATCGCATGCGGCAGGTAGGCCGCCTTCATCTTGTTCATGCCGTAGTTGTATGGGTTCGGCACCTCTGCCGCGACCGCCTCGGCGCAGGCGCCGCAGGAGGTGCAATGCTCGTTAACATAACGCGGGGCGATGTTCACCGTCGCGCTGTAGTCGCCGCGCTTGCCCGAAATCGCGCTGACCTCGGCCAGCGTGAGCACGCGGATGTTGCGGTTGGATTTGATGCGGCGCAGGTTGATCTCGAGGCCGCAAGTCGGGTGGCACAGCTTGGGAAAATAACGGTACAGCAGCGCGGTGCGGCCGCCCAGCGTGGGCGATTTCTCCAGCAGCAGCACTTGCTTGCCGCATTCGGCCGCTTCGATCGCGGCGGTCATGCCGCTGATGCCGCCGCCCACCACCAGGATGGTTTGATTGGTTGCCACCACTTCGGTCATGCGCTTACCTCCGGCTTGTTGCTGTTTTTCAACCGACGCAAACGAATATTAGCCGAGCCGCGTGAGACTATCCACCGTGCGCGCGCTCCTTGCGCCCTGAATGTTCTGATAGGCGGATAGACCTTGTAAATCCACCATGGGGCCGGGGTTTTGTACGTCCCGGTTTGAGCCGGGCTTCCCTATTGCGGAGTAGCGATATTGCGCGGACGAGAAACCGTCCGCGCGGATCACCGATTGGGCACGGATGAAAAGCGCATCCGCGCCCAATCGGCGATCTCGAATAAAACCCCGACGCTGTCCTTGTTTTTATCCAAAACCGTGTTTTCTGTACGGATGCGCTTTTCATCCGTACAGAAAACAGGGTTGGCGCGCGCAGCGCGCAATTTGAGCCTTGTCATCCGAACTTGCTCTTCACCAAGAGCGAGCCATCGAACACCGTCCCGGGCGCGAAGCCGAAAATGCGCTCCAGTTCGAGTTCGCGGATGAGCGCGTCCACGGCCGCCGGTCCGTGTTCGCGCTGCACTTCGGCCAGAATGAGCTTGGCGCCGTTGGCATTATAGAAACCGCCGAAGTCGGCCTGCACCGCGAGCAGTTTCTTCGCTTTTTCGAGGGTCATTGGGGTGTCACTGCTTGATCTGGCCGCCGCTCATGCCGGTGTGCACGCCCTGGCGTTGTTTTTCGTGGTCGGCCTGCAATTTGAGCAGCAGGCTGACGCACTCCGCCAGTTCGTCGAACTCGGCGCGCCCGGTGCCGTACTGCTCGTCATCCGCATAGAAGAACTGGCAGCGATAGCGCTCCTCGCCGGTCTTGAAGATAAGGAAATTGCAGCCGCGCTCGCTCCAGAAGACGGTGGGGCAGGCGGTGAGCACGGGCGCGTCCGGATCGAGTTTCAGATCGCTGTCGGCAAGCTCGATTGGCACGAAATGGCCATAGCGTTCCTTCAGCGCCGATTCGATCACCCAGCGCTCGGCGGAGTTGAAGTCGGGGATAGTCCGGGTCGTGTTCGTCATGGGCGTAGCTGGATGAAGAGTTCAAATAAACAGCAGCTTATCATTGTCCATAAGTACGAGCAATCACCCACACTTATGGCGAAATCAGAATTCTCAGGTTGTGCCGCGAAAACGTTAATATAGAGTAGCGCACTTTCTCGGAAGCACGCATTTGCCGCCCGCCATCGTGACCGATACAGCAACAGCCGAATCGACAGCACGCACTGAAGTGAAGCATACCACTTGCTACATGTGCGCATGCCGCTGCGGCATACGCGTGCATTTGCGCGGTGGCGAAGTGCGTTACATCGACGGCAATCCGGATCACCCGCTCAATCACGGTGTGATCTGCGCCAAGGGATCTTCCGGCATCATGAAGCAGTACTCGCCCGCGCGCCTGACCAAGCCGCTGATGCGCAAACCCGGCTCGGCGCGCGGCGACAACCAGTTCGTCGAAGTGAGCTGGGATGAGACGTTCCGCATGCTGCAGGAGCGCCTCGCCAAAATCCGATCCACCGACCCGAAACGATTCGCCCTGTTCACCGGCCGCGACCAGATGCAGGCGCTCACCGGCCTGTTCGCGCGCCAGTTCGGCACGCCGAATTACGCCGCGCACGGCGGTTTTTGCTCGGTCAACATGGCCGCGGGCATGATTTACACCCTGGGCGGCTCGTTCTGGGAGTTCGGCGGACCGGATCTGGAGCGCGCCAAGCTGTTCGTGATGATAGGCACGGCCGAAGACCATCATTCGAATCCGCTCAAGATCGCCATCTCCAAGTTCAAGCGCTCGGGTGGGCGTTTCATTTCCATCAACCCGGTGCGTACCGGCTACTCGGCCATTGCCGACGAATGGGTGCCGATCAAGCCCGGCACCGACGGCGCGCTGCTGCTGGCGCTGACCCACGAAATCATCCACACCGGACTCTACGACCGCGAGTTTCTGGCGCGCTACACCAATGCCGGCTACCTGATCAACCTCGATCCGCAGTCCGGGGCGCATGGCATGCCTGTGCACGATGCCAGCCGCCACGAGGAGAACCCCGAATACCCGCGCAACATGCTGTGGTGGAACCGGCTGAACGAACAGCCGGCGCCCTGCCACCAGCCCGAGGCCGACCCCTATCTCCTCGGACAATTCACCCTGGCCGACGGCACGCCGGTGAAACCCGCGTTCCAGTTGCTGCTGGAGCGGGTGAAGGACTACACGCCGGATTGGGCCGAGGGCATCACCGGCATTCCGGCGGCGACCATCCGGCGCCTCGCGCACGAGATGGGCGTGACCGCGCGCGACCAGAAGATCGAACTGCCCATAGCCTGGACCGACAGCTGGGGCACCGAACACGACAAGGTCACCGGCAACCCGGTCGCGTTCCACGCGATGCGCGGCCTCGCGGCGCATTCAAACGGCTTTCAGACCATACGCTCGCTCGCGATCCTGATGAGCCTCCTCGGCACCATCGACCGTCCGGGCGGTTTCCGCCACAAGGCGCCGTTCCCGCGCGGCATTCCGCCGCTGGCGAAGACGCCCAAGGGGCCCGAAGGCGTGCGCCCCGATACGCCGCTCGCCGGGCTCGCGCTCGGCTGGCCGGGCACGCCCGACGATCTGTTCATCGATGCCGACAACCAGCCGGTGCGCATCGACAAGGCGTTTTCCTGGGAATACCCGCTGTCGGTGCACGGCTTGATGCACAACGTGATCACCAACGCCTGGCGCGGCGACCCGTACCGCATCGACACGCTGATGATATTCATGGCCAACATGGCGTGGAACTCGAGCATGAACACCATGCAAGTGCGCAAAATGCTCAACGACAAGGATGAAAGCGGGGAGTACAAGATTCCATTCATCGTCGTGTGCGATGCGTTCCAGTCGGAAATGACCGCCTTCGCCGACCTGATCCTGCCCGATACCACCTACCTCGAGCGCCATGACGTCATGTCCATGCTCGACCGGCCGATTTCCGAATTCGAAGGCCCGGTGGACTCGGTGCGCGTGCCGGTGCTGCCGCCGACGGGGCAGTGCAAGCCGTTCCAGGAAGTGCTGATCGAGCTCGCCGGCCGCTTGAAGTTTCCTGCTTTTGTCCGCGCCGACGGCAGTCGCAAATACCGCGATTACCCCGATTTCATCGTCAACTACGAGACTGAACCCGGCTCGGGCATAGGCTTTCTCGCCGGCTGGCGCGGCAAAGGCGGGGAGAAGTTCATGCAGGGCGAACCCAATCCGCGCCAGTGGGAGATGTACGCCAGGAACAACTGCGTGTTCCAGCTGAAGCTGCCACCGTCCTACCAGTACATGCGCAACTGGAACAAGGGCTATCACGAGTGGGCGCAGAGGGCGCGCCTGCGCCGTCACGCCGATCCCATCGTAATCCAGATCTATTCCGAGGTGCTGCAGAAATTCCGCATGGCGGCGCAGGGCAGGGGGCCTTCGAAACGGCGCCCGCCGGCGCACCTGGCGAAACGCATAGCAACCTATTTCGATCCGCTGCCCTTCTATTACGAGCCGCTCGAAGCGCAGGCGACCGACGCGCACAAGTACCCGCTGAACGCCATTACCCAGCGCCCCATGGCCATGTACCACTCCTGGGATTCGCAGAACGCCTGGCTGCGCCAGATCCACGCGCACAACTACCTGTTCGTGAATCCGGCGCTCGCGCGCGCCCAGGGCATAGACGACGGCGGCTGGATCTGGGTCGAATCGATGTGGGGCAAAGTGCGCTGCATGGCGCGTTATTCCGAGGCGGTGGAGCCGGGCACGGTGTGGACCTGGAATGCCATCGGCAAGGCGCCCGGCGCCTGGAACCTCGCGCCCGGCGCCAACGAAGCCGAGTTCGGTTTTCTGCTCAATCACCTCATCAGCGACGAGTTGCCTCACCCTTCCCCCTCGGGGAGAGGGGCGGGGGATGCGGGTTCGCCGGGTGAGGAGCGCATCTCCAATTCCGATCCGGTGACCGGCCAGGCCGGCTGGTACGACGTGCGCGTGCGCATCTACAAGGCCGGCGCGGACGAGGCGCGCCAGTCCTGGCCGCAGGTCGCCGCGGTGGTGGCTCTGCCCGGCATGGACCGGGCGCGCAAGACCTGGCTCGCTTTCGTCGCCGGGATGAAGAAATGAGCAAGCAACTCGCGCTGGTGATCGACTTGAACGTGTGTGTCGGCTGTCATGCCTGCGTCACCAGCTGCAAGGAATGGAACACCTCGGGTGAGGCCGGGTTCCTGTCGGATGACAACCCGTATGCGCGCGATCCGACCGGAACCTTTTTCAACCGGGTGCAGACCTTCGAAGTGGGCGAGTTCCCCAACACGCAGACGGTGCATTTCCCCAAGTCCTGTCTGCACTGCGAAGATCCGCCCTGCGTGCCGGTGTGCCCGACCGGAGCGAGCTACAAGCGCGCCGAGGACGGCATCGTGCTGGTCGATTACGACAAGTGCATAGGCTGCAAGTACTGCGCCTGGGCCTGCCCCTATGGCGCGCGCGAGATCGACGAACACCAGAAGGTGATGAAAAAGTGCACCCTGTGCGTGGACCGCATCTACGACGAATTGCTGCCGCCGGCGGACCGCAAGCCCGCCTGCGTCATGGCCTGCCCGACCAGCGCGCGCCTGTTCGGCGATGTGCACGATCCGGAGTCGGCGGTGTCGCAGGCAATACGCGACTCGGGCGGCTACGCGCTGATGCCGGAGTGGGGCACGCACCCGGC
>Ga0315281_10009266_pt1 | contig 13661 bp, 15 predicted proteins | sample YL17G07_0_MG_FD_204540 | JGI IMG/M metagenome (GOLD analysis project Ga0315281, IMG submission 204540) | Sediment microbial communities from Yellowstone Lake, YNP, Wyoming, USA - YL17G07_0 | ecosystem: Environmental > Aquatic > Freshwater > Lake > Sediment | place: USA: Wyoming | collected...
GTTCATGGCGGCCACCGGTGCGTCCGGTTTTGCGCTTGGCAAGACAGGCAAAGGACGGCTTCTTGACCAAAAAAAGAAGCGTATGGCAATCATCGCCGCCAACGGCTTGCTGGTTATGATTCCAGCGGCGATCTTTCTAAACGGCAAGGCCGTTGCCGGTGAGTTCGACGCATGGTTCTATGCGGTGCAGGCAGTGGAGTTATTCGCCGGTGCCGTGCAGCTCACCCTCATGGGTATGAATTTCCGCGACGGGCTCAAGTTGGCCGGCAAGCTGCATGCGAGTAGCTCAAAGGAGTAAATTCGGTTCCACCGCCCGGAAGCGTCGAGGTCCACGTGCCCCACATTTACATCATCGGTTGCGGCGATATCGGTCTGCGTGTCGCGACATTATGGCAAGCACGCGGCGCATCGGTGTACGCGTTGGCGCGTAGCGCCGCCAGCGCGGCGGCGTTGCAAACGCACAACATCATCGTGCTCAACGGCGATCTGGATCAGCCGGAGGGTTTGCCCGCACCTCCCGCGCACAGTGTCGTCTATTTCTTCGCGCCGCCGCCGAGCCGTGGCGCGACCGATCCGCGCACGCGAAATTTACTTGATGCGATTCCCAATGACCGTCTGCCCGCACGTGTGGTGTACATCAGCACCAGCGGCGTGTACGGCGATGTGCGCGGCGCGTGGGTCACTGAAGACTCGCCGGTCAATCCAACCGTCGACCGCAGCCGTCGGCGCCTTGATGCCGAGCAAGCTTTACAAACCTGGGCGGTGCGCACGGGCGTGCCGGTGGTGATCCTGCGGGTGCCAGGAATTTATGGTCCCGGTCGATTGCCGGTGGAGGTTGTCAAGTCCGGGCGCCCGATTCTGAGTGAAGCCGAGTCGCTGTATACCAATCGCATTCACGCCGACGATTTGGCCAACATCTGTGTAGTGGCCGGTGAGCCGCACAGTCCGCCCGGTATTTACAACGTCAGCGATGGCCATCCTGGCAGCATGGCGCAGTATTTCAAGGCGGTGGCCGATCTGCTCGGCGTGCCGCGTCCGCCAGAAGTGAGTATGGACGAAGCCAAACGGGTGTTGAGCGCGGAGATGATGTCGTACCTGACCGAGTCGCGGCGCGTGGATAACGGCAAAATGCTGCGGGAGTTGCGGGTGACGTTACGGTATCCGACGCTAGCGGAAGGGTTGCGCAGCTGCCGTGAAAGTTAACGTTAGTTGACCCTGAAAATCTACCGATCTCCGTTTTGCCGTCGTTCCCGCGAAGGCGGGAATCCTGTATTTTAAGCAGTTTCTGGATGCCCGCCTTCGCGGGCATGACGTACATCGTTGCAATTGTCGCGCACCGTTGATTACGGAGCGCTGCCGGTTACAGTTTGCGCCCGCGCGCATAGCGTAAGCGCGTCGGACCATCAAGGTCGGCCTTATCCAGCCACACCACATGTACGTCGCCGAGTTCGTCAACGGCAATGCCGGGATGCGATTGGACACCTGGCCCGGACGCACCGGCGAACTTCATGTCATCGCTCCAGCCGGCGCCTTCCGGCCACGACAGCCACAAATCGGCGGTGTTGTCGCGGTCGTCGTCCCACACCGCGATGACCTGGTCGCCATGCGCAGCGATGGCAGGGTGCCACTGCGCGATATTATCGCCGAAGCTGTCCTGCACCTTTTGATTCTTGCCGAAGCTGCGCCCGCCGTCGCTGCTGAAGGCGGCGTAGACGTCGTAGCCCGATAAAAAATCGCGCTTGTCCATCCACACCATCACCAGGCGCTGGTCGTCATGGCGTGCGAGTGCCGCGCGCATCGCGCCTGGACCGCGCCCGAGATTGCGGCTGCTCGACGTGGTCGTCGGCACGGCGGCATTGCGTGTTTCATTGACTTGTTTTACCGGTGCGAACTGCACGCCGTCGGAGGAAAAAGTTTGCGTGATAAACGTGTGGCCGTTGCGGCGATCTTCCCACGCAACCACGACGGCGCCGCTGCGTGCCGGGGCCAACGTCGGATACGCCTGATCATCCTTCGCTGCCGCGCTGTCCGGAAACGCGCGCCGCACAACCGTGAGTTTGGTTTTGTCCACGGCAAGGCGCGCAAGAGTGATGCGGGCGAAACCGCCGTCCTTCTCGGCCCACGCCGCATACACCACGTCGCCGTCGGCGCCGACACTCGCCTGCGCGGCTTCATGTTCGCCCAACACAATTGGATCACCAACGCTGTCGCCAGCCACGACCCGGGCACGCACCCGCCCGGCTTCCTCCCACACCGCAACGAAGCGCCCACCATCGAGTGCCGCCAGTGCCGGTTCATAACATTCATCCGTGCCGCTGAGTTGAAGCTCCCTGGTGAATTTCTCCGCTGCTGCGGTTTTGTTTGCAAAATAGCAACGCGGCGAGCCGTCGCGATTGTCTTCCCAGACTACGGCTACAGTGCCGCCCAGTGCCGCAATGCTTTTGCGCCCAGCCGACTCCAGATGATGAAATACGCGCTCGCCGTGGGCCACCGTGACATCGAGCGTTGGTTCAAAATTCCACGGCGCGGCATGCGCGCTTGAAGTCAAGCACAGGCCCAACAGCGTACCGCAGTATCGTCGGGCCTTCATTTCTTGGACCCGAGATATTCCATCAGCTTCTGCGTTTTATAATGTCCGTCCGCGACGTAGTGATCGAACTCCTTGAAGTCATCCACGGTTTTGAATCCCGGCGCTTTGAAGATTTCTTTGCCTTGCGCGTCCAGGTAAACGAACAACGGCGTCGCAAACGCGCGAAAGCGCGTACCCAATTCCGCTTCGGTAATGCGTTCGCCGTTGGGCAAGGTCAGACGTTTGCCACTTTCGGCATCGACATACACCAATACATAGTGATCGGTGTACAGCTTGCGCAGCGCCGCGTTGGAAAACGTTTCGCGATTGGTCCAGTCGCACCACGCACACCCGTAGCGGCCGAAGTAGACGAACATCGGCTTGGATTCCTTGGCCGCGCGCCGCAAGCCTTCGTCGTACGACACAAACGCATAATCCGCCGGCGCCTCGGCGTGCGCCGGGTGTTGCCAACTCAGGGAAGCCAGCAGTGTCGCCATAAGAGCCATCGCTCGTCGCCAGTTACGCATGTGTCACCTCGCCCAATATTCTGTTAACCCACCCGCTCACCAAAGATCGCCGTGCCCACGCGCACCAGTGTCGCGCCTTCCGCAATCGCTGCCTCAAGATCGTCCGTCATGCCCATCGACAAAGTGTCGAGCTCGTAGCCGGCGTCGCCCAACTGCTCGTACAACTCGCGCAACACGCGAAACCCGGCACGCTGCTGATCGAATTCGGCTTGTGGTGCCGGAATCGCCATCAGTCCCCGCAAGCGCAGTTGCGGCAGCTTGCGAATCGTCAGTGCCAGCGCCGCAACGTCTTCAGTGGACACCCCCGACTTGCTCGCCTCGCCGCTGACATTCACCTGAATGCACACATTCAACGGCGGCAGCGTCGCCGGTCGTTGCTCGCTCAAGCGTCGCGCGATTTTGTCGCGCTCGACGCTTTGCACCCAACTAAAGTGCGTCGCGACATCGCGTGTCTTATTCGACTGTATCGGCCCGATAAAATGCCATTCCAGCGGCAGATCCGTGACCGCGCTCATCTTTGCCAGCGCTTCTTGCGCGTAACTTTCGCCGAAACGCATTTGGCCCGCCGCACAGGCGGCGCGGATCGCCGCCGCGGGATGCATCTTGCTGACTGCGAGCAATTCCACCGAGCCCGGCACGCGACCGAATTGAATCTCCGCCTGCGCAATGCGTGCGCGCACGGCGGCAAGGTGTTGGGGGATGCTGTTCAAGTTAATCAAGGTGCGTCCGGGTGCCGCTATAACGGGAGGTGGTCGAATCTGCTAATGTTTGAGCAGCGTACAGAACACGATTATAGGTGACCGATGGATATCGCAGAACTTCTAGCCTTCAGCGTCAAGAACGGCGCTTCCGACTTGCACCTGTCCGCGGGTGTGCCGCCGATGATTCGCGTCGACGGTGACATGCGCCGCATCAACCTGCCGGCGCTGGATCACAAGACCGTGCACGGTTTGATCTACGACATCATGAACGACAAGCAGCGCAAGGACTACGAAGAATTTCTGGAAACAGATTTTTCGTTCGAGATTCCGAGTCTGGCGCGCTTTCGCGTCAATGCGTTCAACCAGAATCGCGGCGCGGGCGCGGTGTTCCGCACCATTCCCACCAACATTCTCACGCTTGAAGAACTTGGCTGCCCGCCGGTGTTCAAGGAGATCGCCAAGAATCCACGCGGCCTGGTACTGGTAACCGGGCCGACTGGTTCCGGCAAGTCCACCACGCTCGCGGCGATGGTGAATTTCGTCAACGAGAGCGATTACGCGCATATCTTGACAATTGAAGACCCGATCGAGTTCGTGCACGAAAGCAAAAAGTGTCTGGTCAACCAGCGCGAGGTGCATCGCGATACGTTGGGCTTCGCCGAGTCGCTGCGCTCCGCGTTGCGCGAAGATCCCGACATTATTCTGGTCGGCGAAATGCGCGATCCGGAAACCATCGGCCTGGCGCTGACTGCCTCCGAAACCGGCCACTTGGTGTTCGGCACCTTGCACACCAGCTCGGCCGCAAAAACCGTCGACCGAATCATCGACGTGTTCCCGGCGGCCGAAAAAGAAATGGTGCGCTCGATGTTGTCGGAATCGATGCGCGCGGTGATTTCGCAAACACTGATGAAAAAAGCCAGCGGCGGCCGCGTGGCCGCGCACGAGATCATGATCGGCACCCCGGCGATTCGTAACTTGATTCGCGAAAACAAAATTCCGCAAATGTATTCCGCGATCCAAACCGGCCAGCAATACGGCATGCAAACGCTGGATCAGAACCTGGCTGAACTGGTCAAGAAAGGCGTGGTCAGCAAACAGGAAGCGCGCACCAAGGCGGCGAACAAGGATTCGTTTAATTAAGTGTTGCGTAATTTTTTCAGCTTAACGTTCAAATCAGACGGCGCTTGCCTGAACAGTGAGTCCCTTTCCCCTCGCAGGGGGAAGGCGTGCTACACGATGCGCGGTAGAGGGTCTTTACAATATTCAATTTCATTGATCGCGGCGCACAAATCTAATTCCAGCATTTATGAATAACGTCGAAGAGTTCAACACCCTGCTGCGCGCGATGGTCGAGAAACAGGCCTCCGACCTGTTTCTCACCGCCGGTCTGCCGCCGTGCCTAAAAGTTCACGGCAGTCTGCTGCCGATCGGAACTGAAATTCTCAGCCCCCATCACGTGCGCGCGCTGGCGTATCAAATCATGAACGACGAACAGCGGCGCGAATTCGAATCAACGCAGGAATGTAATTTCGCATTGTCGGACCCAACTATTGGCCGCTTTCGCGTCAACGTGTTCGTGCAGAAATACCAGGTCGGCATGGTGCTGCGCAAAATCGAAACCAAAATTCCCTCGCTCGATGATTTACGACTGCCGCCCACGCTCGCCGAGCTGGCGATGAGCAAGCGCGGCTTGGTCGTGATCGTCGGCGCCACCGGCTCCGGCAAGTCCACCACGCTGGCGGCGATGATCGGCCACCGCAACCAGAACAGCAGCGGCCACATCATCACCATTGAAGACCCGATTGAGTTCATCCACGAGCATGCCGGATGCGTGATCACGCAGCGCGAAGTGGGCGTCGACACCCAGTCGTTCGAAAACGCTTTGAAGAACACGTTGCGCCAGGCGCCGGATGTCATCTTGATCGGCGAAATCCGTACCCGCGAGACCATGTCGCACGCGATCGCATTTACCGAGACCGGACACCTGTGTTTCGCGACGCTGCACGCCAACAACGCCAACCAGGCGCTGGACCGCATCGTCAACTTTTTCCCCGACGACCGGCGCAACCAATTGCTGCTCGATCTATCGCTCAACCTCAAAGCCGTGGTCGCCCAACAACTGGTGCCGACGCCGGACCGCCAAGGCCGCCGCCTCGCGCTGGAGATTCTGCTCAACACGCCGCTGGTCGCGCAACTTATCCACAAAGGCGAATTCCACAAACTCAAGGAAGTGATGAAGAAGTCCACCACCTTAGGCATGCAGACCTTCGATCAAGCGCTGCTGAAATTATATGAGGCTGGCGAAATTTCCTACGAAGACGCGCTGCACCACGCCGACGCGCCCAACGAGCTACGCTTATTAGTCAAGCTCGGCAAAGACGGCGGCATCGACAAACTGCAATCGGCGCTGGACGGGATGGAGTTGATTGAGCCGCGGCGGTAAAGTACGGGCGTCGGGGAAAAGTAAAAGTCGGGGGTTAGGTCGGGTCACTCCGTTTCGACTTTGCCGTCTGGAGAAAAGCGCCAGGTGCGGGTGATGTGCAGCACCGTGAAGTTTTCCAGAAAGCTCGGCGGAAACGGCGCGAACGGAGCAGCCAAATACACGATGCGTAGCGCGGCATCGTCCACTAATTTATTTCCGGACGAGCGACGAATGACGACATCAACAATACTGCCGTCGGGATTGATCGCGACGTCCAATAGCAAGTCGCCCTGCAAATTGCGCCGCCGGGCTTCATCGGGAAAATTCACGCTACCGACTGCTTCGATCTTGCGTTCCCAGTCGGCCATGTAAGACGCGTATTTGTATTCCTTCGAGCTCGCTCCAGTCAGGTATTTGGGGCGCGGTCGTTTGGCGGTAATTTCCAGCTGCTCACCCAGCGACGCATTTAAATGCACGATTCCCATGCTGCGACGTTGTGGCTCCTTAAGGTCGGAAGGTGGTGGTATGACAAATAATTTCAGCCACGCTTCGGCGTCGGCCGCATCAACACGCAGGTCCAATTCGCCGCTGACAGGAATGCGCCAGGTACGCATGATGTGTAGCACGTCGACTTCGGTTTTGAGCGACGGTGGAAACAGTGCGAACGGAGCAGAGAGATGAACCGCTTGTAACACTGCGGCATCAATTTCCGAGTCACCTGAAGTCTGAAGCACCTTCACGTCTCTGAGCGTACCGTCAGAGCCGATGGCCATATCCACGACCGCTGCGATCGGAACGTCACGAGGTGGCAAACCATCCCGAAAATACGTGCGCCATGTCTGTTCAATGCGCTCGGCCCATGCACGTTCGTAGTCGGTATGGGTTCCTGGGCTGGTTGCGGAACGCCTGCCGTGTCGTTCGCTGTTTGGGATGGAATGTTGACCTTCAGTTTTCTGCTCGGTCGGACTCGCGCTCAGGTGTTCCGCTTCCACTCGGTCAACGGCTTCGCCCGCGCCAGTGTTTGATGCACAGAGAAGCAGTGCCACGGTGACACCGGGGGCCACCATTTTTAGCATTGGACGGAAAAGAGTTAATTGAATCACAGCCGTGCTCGTCGTTGACTTCAAGCTACGCAGCGTGACGATGCACGCGTTTTTCCACTTCGGCACCCACCGTGCGCTGAGCCAGGCGCAAGTCGTAATCTGCCTGTAGTCCCATCCAGACTTCGGGTGACACACCAAAGTATTTTCCAAGACGTAGCGCCGTGTCCGCCGTGATTCCACGCTTGCCGTTAACAATAGCGCTGATGCGCCCCGGCGGTACCGCGATCTCGCGCGCCAAGCGGTTGATGCTGATGTCCATCGGCTGCATGAATTCTTCGAAAAGTATCTCGCCGGGGTGGATTGGGGTAAGGAGCTTTGATTTAGCGGCCATAGTTCACCTCAGTGGTAATCGACAATTTCGACGTCGTAAGCATCTCCGTCCTTCCAGCCGAAGCAAAGGCGCCATTGGTCGTTGACGCGAATACTGTATTGCCCTTTGCGGTTGCCTTTAAGCGCTTCCAGACGGTTTCCCGGTGGTGCGCGCAGATCGTCCAGCACCTTTGCGCGATGCAGATACAGCAATTTGCGGCGTGCAACGCGCTCGATCGCTCGAAACCGCACATTGTCCTGATCGCGAAACAATGCTTCGGTATCGCGACAATTGAAGGATCGGATCATGGTCGAGATAGACTATGACGCTCTGCGTAATATGTAAAGCGATCTAGTCTGCAATGCGGCGAGAAAATATGGCGCAATCAGCTAAAAACTGTTTGCGCATCGAACACCGGCCCATCCACGCACACACGCTTCATGTACACGCCGGTGTCGGTCTTGACTTCTACCGTGCAGCCCGCGCAGCCGCCGACGGCGCAGGCCATGAATTCTTCCAGCGACACTTGGCAGGGCAGGTTGAATTCGCGCGCGAGTTTGGCGGTGGCGTGCAGCATCGGGTGCGGGCCGCAGGCGAAAACTTCCACTTCATTGCGTTGCGCGGGGGCGAGTTCTTTGAGCCAGGCGCGCGCGACATCGGTGACGTAGCCGTCGAAACAGCCGGCATAGCCTTGTTTGCTGGCGAGGCGGCTGGGGATGCCCCAGTCTTCCATCAGCGGCATCGCGGCGATGACGCCGTGCGGCATGCCGGGCACCATAATTTGCGATGGGCGCGTGGTGAACGGAAACGGCACTTCCGAACCCATGATGACGAACGGCTTGTAAGTTTTTTTAGCGCGCAGATGTTCGGCGAGAAACACCATCGGTGGAATGCCGACGCCGCCGCCGATCAGTAACGCGCGTGGGCGTTCGACGTGGGATGTGAACGGCACGCCGATGGGGCCAAGGATTGACAAGGTTTCGCCGACCTTGCGTGTGGCCAGCAAGCGCGTGCCGTCGCCGACCGCCTTGTACAGAAAATCCACCCAGCCTTCTTTGGCGCCCACGCGCATGATCGACAGCGGCCGGCGCATCGGTAGCAAGTCGGCGCAGCGAATGTGTGCGAAACTGCCCGGTTGTGCTTTCTCAGCAACGCGCGGCGCGTGAACGCGCAACACATACTGGTCACCGGGATGCGCAGTGTGCGCGAGGATGCGCGCGTGGTCTTCGAGGAAAATGGTGTTGCGGTGGGGTTGGTTCATGAGGAGGTCTCTGGAAAATAGCCGTGGAAACGGAACATCCCTTCCCCCTGCAAGGGGGAAGGTTAGGATGGGGGTGATGATAGGGACGGTGTATATGGTCACCCCCATCCCAGCCTTCCCCCTTGCAGGGGGAAGGAGTGCCTGGAATCGAACAACAAGATTCTAAGCGATCCCGCAATTAATTCTGAAAGACCATCCTGCCGCCGACCAGCGCGTAGCGCACGCGCCCCTGCAACTCCCAGCCGCTGAACGGTGTATTGCGTCCCTGGCTGACGAGAACGGCCTCGTTCACGGTCCAAAAGGCATGCGGATCGTAGATACACACATCGGCCGGGACGCCGATGTTTAACGTACCGGCGTTGATGCCTAAAATTTTGGCGGGGCCGTAGGTCAGGCGGGTAATGAGATCGATGAGTTTCATACCGGCCTCTTGGCCGGCGCGCAGACTCAGTGGCAGCAGGATTTCGAGGGACGAGATGCCGGGTTCGGTTTCGGCGAACGGCGCGAGCTTGGCATCGGCATCATGCGGCTGATGGTCGGAGCAGATGGCCGCGAGCGTGCCGCGTGTTAAGCCGGTGAGCAAGCCGGCGCGATCGCGCGCGCTGCGCAATGGGGGGCGGACGTGACAATTCGCATTGAAATCGGCGACGTCCATGTCGGTGAGATGTAAATGGTGCGCGGTCACGTCGGCGCTGATCGGCAAGCCGTCGTATTGCACGCGCGCTACCATTTGCACCGCGCGTGTCGTCGATAAATTACCGAAGTGCGCGCGTACGCCGGTTTGCTGAATCAGCAGTAAATCGCGACCAACCGCGATGGTCTCGGCGGTTTCCGGGATGCCTGTCAAGCCCAGGCGCGCGCTCACCGGGCTTTCGTGCATCACGCCGCCGCCCAGCCAGGGATCTTCGCTATGCAAAAACACGGTCAGATCCAGACTGGCCGCATACTCCATGGCGCGGCGCATCACTTGCGTGTCGGTGATGGCCTTGAGCGCGTTGCTGACGCCGACGCAACCGGCCTGTTTGAGCGCGTGCATTTCGGATAGCTGTGAACCCTTCAAGCCTTGCGTCAGCGCGCCTAACGTCACGACCCGCGCCTTACCAGCGAGGCCAGCGCGGTGATGAATCAGGTCGGCGACCGCCGGGTTGTCGATCACCGGGTCGGTATCGGGCGGACAACACAATGTGGTCACGCCGCCCGCCACCGCCGCCGCGCATTCGCTGGCGATGGTGCCTTTGTGTTCGTGGCCGGGCTCGCGAGGTCGCGCGCGCAAGTCGACCAAGCCGGGGCAGACCACCAACGCCGTCGCGTCGATGATTTGATCGGCCGCGAAACCGGCCGGCGCATGCAGCACTCCGGCGATGCGGCCGTCGGCGATCCACACGTCGCCGAGCTGGTCGATTTGATTGGCCGGGTCGATGACGCGCGCGCCGCGAATGTGAATGCGTTTCATGCCCGCTCTCCGCTGCGGCGTGTTTCGCCGTCGTCGCTCGCGCCGCGACCCAGCACCATCGCCATGATCGCCATGCGCACCGCGATGCCGTTGGTCACCTGTTCGAGAATCACCGAGCGCGGGCCGTCGGCGACGCGCGAGTCGATTTCGACGCCGCGATTAATCGGGCCGGGGTGCATCACGATCGCATCGGGGCGTGCGCAGGACAGCTTGTCTTCGGTCAGGCCATAGAGTTGGTAGTACTCGTGTTCGCTGGGCAAAAATGCGCCCTGCATGCGTTCTTTTTGCACGCGCAGCATCATCACCACGTCGACATCGGCGAGCCCGGCGCGCATGTCGTGAAACACATGCACGCCGAAGGTGCTGACATCGCGCGGGATTAACGTTTTGGGGCCGATGACGCGAATCTCATGGGCGCCAAGTAGTGACAATGCGTGAATCTGTGAGCGCGCCACCCGTGAATGCAAAATATCGCCGACGATCGCAATGCGTAGTTTGTGAAACTCACCCTTGTGGCGGCGGATAGTGAACATGTCGAGCATCGCCTGGGTGGGATGCGCATGACAGCCGTCGCCGGCGTTCACCACGCTGATATGCGGCGCCACGTGATGCGCGATGAAGTGCGCCGCGCCGCTACTCGCGTGCCGCACCACGAACATGTCGCAGTGCATCGCTTCCAGATTGCGCAGCATGTCCAGCATGCTTTCGCCCTTGCTGGTGGCCGAGGTGGAAATGTTGATATTGAGCACGTCGGCCGACAGGCGCTTGGCCGCCAGCTCGAAGGTGGTGCGCGTGCGCGTGCTGGCTTCGAAAAATAAATTGGTGATGGTCTTGCCGCGCAGCAGCGGGACTTTTTTTACCGCCTGCGCGCCGACCCCGGCGAATGATTCGGCGGTGTCGAGAATTTCGGTGAGAATCGGCCGGGTTAAACCTTCAACAGTAAGGAAGTGGCGCAGCCGGCCCTTGTCGTCGAGCTGGAGATTGCGCGTGGTCATGGCGACTCCAGCACCGTGAGTTTGAGCGGCTCGGGACCGCTGAGCTTGACATGTTCGTGGTCGCCCAGCGGCATGCGTTCACCCACCACGCAGGCTTCGACCGGCAGCTCGCGACCGCCGCGATCCACCAGCGCCACCAGCAGCACCGACGCCGGACGGCCCCAGTCAAAAATTTCGTTGAGCGCGGCGCGCACGGTGCGGCCGGTGTGCAACACGTCGTCAACCAGAATGACGTGTTGGTCATCGAGCGTGCGCGGCAAGCTTGAGGGTTTGACCTGTGGATTAATGCCGATGCGCGTGAAGTCGTCGCGGTAAAAAGAAATGTCAAGCTCGCCCAACGGTTGTGTCAGGCCAAGCCGCTGGTGCAGTTGTCGCGCGACCCACACGCCGCCGGTGTGGATGCCGACCATCATCGGGTCGCGAATCGCACGTTGTGCCAGCAAGGCTTTGAGCTCGGCCGCCATGCGGTCCAACGTTGCGTTGATGTCGGGAGATTTTGTCATCAGCGCTGCTGCTCCAACCAACTTTGCAGGATCAATTGGGCGGCGAGTTTATCAGAATCGCGGTCGCGCTTGGAGCCCGACTGCGCCAATATTCGCTGTGCCTCAATGGTCGACAGACGTTCGTCCATGGTGTGCACCGGCAACTTGAAGCGTTCGCGCAACTGATTACAAAAGCGCCGCACGAGCGCGGTGCGCGGATTTTCACTGTCGTCCATGTTGAGCGGCAGCCCGACCACCAGCGCGGCGGGTTGCCATTCGGCGATCAGGCGTGCGATGGCGCTCCAATCGGGTTTGTCATTGACGGATTGCAGGGTCAGCACGCCGGTGGCGGTGCGCGTAATCTCCTGCCCGACCGCAACGCCGATGCGCCGGGCGCCGTAGTCAAAGCCGAGGTAGGAGCCTGGGGTTGTCATAAAGTCGGGGCGCGCCAAAACGGGGGAAACAACCGTTACGCGTGCCCCACATCGCTCGACATGCGCGACAAGTCGATGCCCAACGACGCGGCGGCGACTTCCCAGCGTTTCTCCACCGGCGTGTCGAACATGACCTTGGCGTCGGCCGGTCCGCTCAGCCAGGCATTCTCCGCCATTTCTTTTTCCAGCTGACCCGCACCCCACCCGGCATAGCCGAGCGCAATCAGCGCCTGCTTGGGGCCCTTGCCTGCCGCGACCGCCGCGACGATATCGCGCGACGTGGTCAAGCCGATGCGGCTGGCGACCTTCAGCGTGGACTCCCATTTGCCGATCGGTTTGTGAATCACAAAGCCGCGGTCGGTATGCACGGGGCCACCTAAGAATACTGCTTGTTGCGATATGTCGGGGTCCGCGCCTTCAATATTCATCTGTTCCAGCACCTCGCCGAATTTCAGATCCAGCGGGCGATTGATCACGATGCCCATCGCGCCGCTGGGATTGTGTTCGCAGATGTAGGTGACGCTGTGGTGAAAGTTGGGATCGGCCAACGCCGGCATGGCGATCAGGAAGTGGTTGGTCAGCGAGGTGAATTCAGTCATGGCTTTAGTATGGGCACGCGCTCTACATGTGACAAGCGCGCTAAGGTTTGGTATCCAGCGTGCCGCCCGGCAAAAACTGCCAGGTGCGGGTGATGTGCAGCACGTCGAAGTCTTTACGAAATGCCGGCGGAATCGGCTGGAACGGCCCGGCCAAATGCACAATGCGTAGCGCGGCATCATCCAATATCTTTTGGCCCGATGAACGACGAATGGTGACATCGGCAATGGTGCCGTCGAAATTGATCGCGACGTCCACCAGTAAATCGCCGTGCAAATTGCGCCGCCGGGCTTCATCGGGAAAATTCACGCTGCCGATTTTTTCGATTTTATGCTCCCAATCCGCCATGTAAGTCGCGTATTTATATTCCTTCGCGTTCGCGCCGGTGAGAAATTTGGGGCGGGGTCGTTTGGCGTTGATCTCCAATTGCTCGCCCAGCGATGCATTCAACTTCGCGATCTCCGCACCGCGCCGCACCAAATCCGCCGCCGTCGGTGTTTTAATCTCAGGCACTTCCGGGCTCTGCGGTTTCTTGTTCGGTGCAACGTAGTCGGAACGCACCGCCGTGAGCACTTCACGCTGCATGTCTTCCGGCCGCGGTTGCTGCTTTAACTGCGGCATGAATTCCGGTGAGGTCGTGTCGTCGGCGGTGGTCACCATCGCGGGATTGGGCGTGGTTGGCCGGCGCTTATCTTCAGCTTCGCCGCCGCCTTCCTGGTTGGACTGCGCGAGAAAGTCTGCATTCTCGGGCGCACGCTCGGAGCGGTTGGGCACCAGAATGACTTCCAGCGTCGGCGCCATGCTGTC
>Ga0315281_10009267_pt1 | contig 13660 bp, 11 predicted proteins | sample YL17G07_0_MG_FD_204540 | JGI IMG/M metagenome (GOLD analysis project Ga0315281, IMG submission 204540) | Sediment microbial communities from Yellowstone Lake, YNP, Wyoming, USA - YL17G07_0 | ecosystem: Environmental > Aquatic > Freshwater > Lake > Sediment | place: USA: Wyoming | collected...
GTCTTCTTCAGTACACGTTAAAACCGCCACTTTCTTGGGCATATTGTCCTCCTTTTGCCCAAGATGATAACATATATCGCTTATTATTGCAACTAAGCAGTAGTTATTATCACCCATGCACCTTAGTAAGCCGCCGCCCCAGCCTCTGCAACCACGTGGCCTTGCCCCCCCCGAAACCATCGCTTATGCCTATTGCTCCAATTACTTTGCCGTTGCGTTTAGGGAGAATTCCGGCAATTTTGACATTATCCCAAATAGCCCCTTCTTTTTTGACATACGATACATTGTTTGTTATGATAAAGATAAAAACAGACGGGCGGGAAATGAAGAAAGCGAAAATACTGGTTACGGACGATATCAAACAAAACGTAAAACTGTTGCGGGTAATTCTTACCGCCTCGGATTATGACGTGGTTGAGGCCTACGACGGCGAAGAAGCGCTGGAGAAGGCGCGGACGGAAAGGCCGGACATTATCATCATGGACGTTATGATGCCCCGCCTCACGGGATATGAGGCGTGCCGGAAGCTGCGCGAGGATGACGCACTAAGAGATATCCCCGTTATCATGGTCACGGCACTGCACGAAATGGATGACCGGATTAAGGGCATCGAAGCCGGCGCCGACGACTTCATCAGCAAACCCTTCAATAAGGTGGAATTGCTTGCACGGGTAAAATCGCTGCTTCGCACAAGACATCCGACGGAAAAAAATGATGAGTCGTCGATGCTGGATGCTATATTACCCGATCTGGCGGAAGGCGTGGTTATTACCGACGGACAGTGGAAGGTCAAACGGATAAACAAGGCGGCCGGGGAGTTCCTCCATCCCTACGAGCCGTTGGCGGAGGATATGGATTTCTCGGCATATCTGTCGCAGAGAAGCCTGTCAATACCCGCCGAGAGGATAATACATGCACAGGAAAAGACCACCGATTTCCTGATATTACCTTCAAACAATCAAAACACGCCTGTTCTGAGCGCCAGGGTCACGAGGGTACTCGATGAAAATGGCGCGTTAACAGGCATTGCCTGTGTTTTAAAGAATAAATAATACCGGGAGAGACATCATCGAACATACCCACAGCATAGATTACTATCACGGCGAGGATGCGCAGAACCACAGGCTTGAGTACCGGCAGCAGGAACGAAAAAGGCTGATCCTTGCCAGCGCCATTACGGGCGGCATATTCATCGTAGAAATCGTAGGGGGGGTTCTCTCCAACAGCCTTGCCTTAATTAGTGATGCCGGCCACATGCTCACCCATCTCTTTGCATTACTGATAAGCCTTTTCGCCGTATTCTTTGCCACAAAACCCCCGACGGAAAAGAAGACGTACGGCTTCTTTCGGCTGGAAATATTAGCGGCGCTGTTTAATGGAGTCACCCTTGTTATAATTGCCGCATGGATATTTTATGAGGCATACCGGCGGTTTATGCATCCGGAAACCATCTCCAGCGGCAAGATGTTTGTCATTGCCGTCGTGGGACTGATCGCCAATGTGAGCTGCGCTTATATCCTCAAAGGCGACGGCCATGAGCACGAGCATGGGATCGGACACAGCCTAAACCTGAAGTCTGCGTTTGTTCACATGTTGGGAGATACCGTATCCTCGGTAGGGGTTATCTTTGGAGCGGTTATTATTTACTATACCGGTTGGTTTGTTATCGACCCCATCATTAGCGTCGTAATCTGTGTGCTGATCCTCCTTTGGTCTTATAAGCTGATTATGGAATCAGTTGACGTCCTGCTGGAGGCCGCTCCGAAGGGGATTAATATTGACGAAATTATCGAAAGCCTCAAACAAATTTCCGGCATTGATAACGCGCACGATATCCACGTCTGGACAATAACATCGGGTATGTACTCCATGAGCGCCCATATCGATACGAAGGACATGCTTATCAGTGAAACCACGAAACTCTCCAAGGAAATCAACGGTGTGGTAAGCAAAAAATTCAAGATTGGGCACACCGTCATCCAATTCGGGTGTGAGTGCAAAACCAATAATACGCAAAACCATAACAACCATCTTAACCATAAGGAAACGACACATGACAACAAAAACACCCATCGTCATTGATTTTGACGGCACTATTTGTGAACACAGGTTTCCGGATATCGGAGAACCCACGCCGGGAGTAAAAGAGGCGCTGGAGACCCTAAAAAACGCTGGATTCAGGATTATTATCCATTCCTGCAGAACGGCTTCGTATTGGAAAAACACCCTGCCGGGTAATCAGCCGAAATTAATTGAAGGGTTCATGAAGTATCATAAGCTGCCTTATGAAACGATCTGGACGCCCGACAAACCCATCGGTGCGGCATACATCGACGACAAGGCTATCCGGTTCGATAATAATTGGAGCGATATTGCCGGGAACATACAGAAGTATACGAAAAGGGCGGATGGCTAATCAACGCCCGGATAAATGTGTGGCGGCAAGCGGTTCTCCGGGAGGCATGGACTGTAAAGACGCCCAGACAGGGCGTCTCTCCGTTTGTCCGTACCTGCTGTTTTGACAGGTATGACAAGCGTCCCCGCTTGTCATAACCAAATTCCTTATTCAAGGGAATAAGGTAAAACCATGATGTCAACCGGGAACGGTTGACCTACCGGCGTAGTGGCAAGGCGCTCCTTGCCACTACACGTGCGTTTGAATTTCCTAACCATTAAATTAGGCCTTCGGCGGCTTTAAACAGTGTAGTGGCAATTCATGAATTGCCACTACAAAGTCGTTTTGAAATTCCTGATCATTAAATTAGGCCTTTTTCGGCAACTCCTTCATGGAGAGCGAAGAGGCTCTTCGCTCTACAAAAGGCCCGAAGGGCTGAAAGCACATAGCCAGGGGTAAAACCTCTGGTGAAAGAAACAATATAACAAGCCCCAAAGGGGCGACAGAAAAGGATGCTTACTATGGCTGGCACATTTAATTTTTCCTGAAATGTATTGTTGTATTGATAATGAAAAACACATTGGTCCTTTATCTTAGAATAACATTTGGCTTTTGAGGCATTAAAATGAGTGATATTTCAAAGACCGATACACGAACTGCTGCTATCCAGATGGAGACGGATGGCATAAAGTTTTATAACGATTTGGCAACAAAAACCCTGCATCCCATGGGAAAGGCCATGTTCAAGTCCTTTGCAGAAGACGAGAAATCACACGCAAAGAGACTCCGCTCATTGCTGTCGAATGACAAGGAGGCGTCTCCATCGGGTGAAAAGCATCCAACACATCCGGGGGAAAGGGTGGTTACGATTTTCCAAAAGATGGGTAAAGAGTTGAAAAGCAAGGTTGACGTCAATACGAACGACATAGAGGCGGTGCGGCTTGCCATGAAGATGGAGGAAAGCGGAACAAAATTCTACGAACAAGCCGCAAAAGACGCCCATAATACAAAAGACGCCGAAACGTATCGTTTCCTGGCAAATGAAGAAAAGACCCATTGCGCCATCCTGAAAAACACCCTTGAATGCCTGGAAAATGCGGAGAAATGGGAGGCCGAAAAAGAAGGGCGTATTTATGACGTGTGGATGAATATGATTAACAAGAAGTAACCGGTTACGCGGCGAAAGGAGCAGAAGAAACGTGGCAACCACAAAAGTTAAAATTAAGACGCATGAAAACCTTATCTCTGTCATCCCCATTGTCACGCCAAGTCTCGATGATGTCCGGAAATTTGCGGCCAAACTGCATGTCCGGGGAACGCCCTGGAAGGGGGAGATGTTTGGTTGGCAAGCAGAATACAATACTGAACGGCCTGAGCCGCCGCTTGATTCTAAGATGGTTTTTACACCCGCTGATTTCTGCATTGGCGAGAGTGGCATTTGGTGCTTCTCGCTCTTATGGGAGCATGGTAAAGACGCCGAGCCGGAAGAGTTCTTTGATGATAGAAACATTCTGGCAGAGGCGGTTGGGTAGGTTTTCTCATTCTCACACCGGAAAGTCGGAACGAGTTTAAAGATGTGAGGGCCACTTGCCCCCCCCGTAGGTGCTAAGCTAAACAGCTTGCGCAAACTTCGCCTGTCCGCGCCTGCTTGTGGCTTACAATGGTACGAATGCCACCAAAGTATGAATAAATATAGCCCCAGAGGGGCGGTCTGTTTGTAGCAATGGAATTAAAACATCATAAAAGCTCCGTAGGAGCGGCCTGGTATATGCTTCAGAAAACTATGCGGTTGCGTATTTGGCAAAAATAACATGAATACACCGAATGACGAGCAATTTCGCACGGAAAAGGACTCCCTGGGAGAACTGCAGGTTCCCCACAAGGCCTATTATGGGATTCAAACGGCCAGGGCAATAGAAAATTTCCCTATTAGCGGTCAACTATCCTACCCCCTCTTCACCATGGCCGTCGTTCACATTAAAAAAGCATCCGCTGCGGCCAACGTGGAACTCGGCTGCCTTGACGGCAAGATAGGCAACGCGATTATCCTGGCGTGCGATCGCATACTGAACGGCGATTTTCACGATCAGTTTTTAGTGGACGTCTACCAGGCCGGGGCGGGTACCTCCCACCACATGAACGTAAATGAAGTTATCGCCAACGTTGCCATTGAGATGTTAGGCGGTCAGAAGGGGAACTATGCCCTCGTGCATCCGAACGACCACGTTAATTACGGCCAGTCTACCAACGACGTCTACCCAACCGCTATGCGCATTGCAGCATTGCAGACGGCAAAAAAACTGGTCAAAAACTTGCAAGACCTGACTGACGCGTTCGATCAAAAGGCAAAGGAATTTGATTCCATTATAAAATCGGCGCGCACACATCTCCAGGATGCCGTGCCGATTCGGGTAGGGCAGGAGTTTTCAGGCTATGCGGCGGCACTCTTGAGGACAACCAGGGGGATTGAAATTGCAATGGAGTCCCTGGAAGAACTGGGAATTGGCGGAAGCGCCGCCGGCACGGGAATCAACGCCCACCCGGCATATACAGGCAAGGTGGTCGAAAAACTCAGGCAGATGACGCACCTGAACCTCAAAGAGTCGAAGAACAAATTCGAGTCCATGCAGAGCAACGCGCCATTTGTAGCCCTTTCCGGGGCTATTCGGACGATTGCCGTGGAACTCATCCGTATCGCCAACGACCTCCGCCTGATGAATTCCGGGCCCAATACGGGATTGGCCGAGATCAATCTACCCGCAATACAGCCCGGATCGTCGATTATGCCGGGGAAGGTCAATCCGGTAATACCTGAAATGCTCACCATGGTTTGTTTTTCCATCCTGGGCAACGACGCCTCTATTGTCATGGCCGCCCAGGCGGGACAATTTGAGCTTAACGTTATGATGCCCCTGATTCAATACAAACTGCTCGACTCCATCCTCATCCTCACCAACGCCGCAAAGTCATTTTGTGATAAGTGCGTTTGCGGTATCACGGTCAACACGGAAAAATGCCGGGATTACGCCCTGCGCAGCCTGGGTATTGCCACCGTATTGAATCCGCTGATAGGTTATGCAAAGGCTGCCGACGTGGTAAAGGAGTCGATGAAAACCGGTAAATCCGTGCGAGACATTATCCTCGAAAGAAACATCCTTTCACCGGAAAAAATAGACCAGGTGCTGTCTCCCCTGGCGATGACCGAACCACGCGCAAAAGAAACGATTATGTAAAAATCCTCTCCTGGGAGAGGGGTACAGGGATGGGTTTTTCCAACAATCTGTGTAATCTGTGAAATCTGTGGTTCCCGCCATTTCCCCATTTTCTTATTGATTTCCACCTTAGATATCCTTATAGTACCAAAACCGTTGCACGCTTTTTCCTGTCTTTCTGTAGTTCCAAACTCTCTACAGGGGCTTCTATGCTCGAATCCTTTCGAGTGGCAAAATTCAGGTTTACGGTATACGCCCGTGAACAGATACGCCTTCCGGATTACAAAGGCGCCGTCTTTCGCGGTGGCTTTGGATACGCATTCAAAAAGGTCGTTTGCGTGGTGAAAGGCAAGCCATGCGACGCATGCCTTTTGAAGCAAAAATGCATCTATTCGTATATCTTTGAGACCCCGCCCCCGGACGATACTGAAATACTTCGGCTCTATCCCAAGGTGCCGCACCCTTTTGTCATCGAACCTCCCGTTACCGAAAAACTGGTCTTTGCGCCAGGCGAAGCCCTTTCCTTTCACCTGATCCTCATCGGAAACGCCATAGACTACCTGCCCTACTTCATCTACACCTTTACCGAATTAGGGAAACAAGGGATCGGGTCAGGCCGGGGAAAATATGACCTCGTACAGGTTGAAGGTGTTGGACTGGACGGCAAGTCCGTAGAGATTTATACCCATAAAACCCAGACGCTCACCAACCACTACCCCATCATACAAGCGCATCAATTAAACCATCAAGGCCTTGTCCCTGTCAACAAACAAGGGGTGGAAACCGATACCATAATCAACCGATATCAAGCAACGTCTTCCCCATGCGCCCCTCTTTACGCAAGAGATGGAAATGGGGCGGCCAAAGACGCAGAAAATATATCCTCATGGAAACAGGGAAAAGATATTTTTGGTGAGGAAAATCTCAAAGACAAAATAACCATCTCCCTGCGCACCCCCTTACGCATCCGTTTTGACGGCCAAATAACCGACAGCCTGGAATTCCACGTCCTCCTCAGAAACCTCCTGCGCCGCATCTCGTCACTCTCCTATTTTCATTGCGGCGAGAAATTGGACATGGACTTCAGAGGACTCATCGAGAAGGCCCGTGCCGTAAGGCAAACGGCATCGGACATCCATTGGTACGATTGGAGCCGCTACTCAACGCGCCAGGAGGAATGGATGTCGCTGGGCGGCATACTTGGCAACGTTTCGTACGAAGGAGACCTGTCAGATTTCATGACGTTATTAAGGCTTGGGGAATATATTCACGTAGGGAAGGGAACGTCGTTTGGGTTGGGGAAGTATGAGGTGCTGTAAATGATGTTCCTTGGTTCATGCGTTAGAGGAACGGCAAAGGAAGGAGTTGGCATCGAAGTTGCTTGTGATATTACGTAATATTTACGGTGACAGATTTGTATGTCGCTGAAGGTTCGTGACTCTGAGAAGAAAGGCAGGCTTCGGATACAGCCAATTACGTCATACACGAGGATTTTGATAATGTAGACATGTTGGTTGAGGAGATAAAAAAGGACGTTAAGGTTTTGAAAAGAAAACGAACTATTTATTCTTTTAATAAATAAATTTGCTGTTGAGAAGAACGATAAGTTTTAATCTGAGGATATTATGAGTGACTTTAATAGAAAAGAATATCAATCGGTTATTTTGGCTGCATTATTGCACGATATCGGAAAATTATTGCATCGTGGAAGTGTTGAATATAAAGGCAGGCATGAGTATGCAGCGGCAGCATTTATTAATAACTATCGTGATAACCTCGAAAACAATGAACTTTATGATATTGACCTTGTAAAGCTTCTAGTCCAACAGCATCATGCGGGAAGAGAAGTGACATTAAAAGACGAATACTTTGTTGATAAAACAGACGAAGAGAAAGAAAGGTTATGGAGATTAGTAAAAATTATTCAGGAATCGGATAGTTATTCATGTGCCGAAAGGGACCTTGAGCAACAAAGAAAGGACGTTGCCAGAGAAATGGTTCCAATAGACTCAATATTTTGCCATGTAAACCTTGACCTAAAGATCACGGAAGAGGAAAAGGCCGGCAGATATCATCTACATCCATTAGAACCGTTAACCGCCTTTCCAAAAGACTTCCAAAAGCTTGACGTGGATGAAAATAGCACACTCATTGGTTTATTCAAAAATAATATCCCTTCTTTTTCCGCATTAAAACGCTTTGACGAAGTCCTCAATGTCTGGCTCAATATTTTAGAAAAATTCATGTGGGCTGTGCCAAGTGATACTCGTTATGAAATTCCAGACATATCTCTCTTTGATCATTTAAGATCGTCGGCAGCCATTGCCGCCTGTATGTATAAACGTCACATAGGTTCCATTGAAGAAGGCAAAAACTTTGACTGGAAAAAAGAGTTCGTCTTTGTTGGGGGTGATTTCTCAGGCATACAGAACTATATATTTGACATAACAAGTTTAGGTTCGGGAGGCGCTGCGAAGCGGCTGAGGGCGCGATCTTTTTTCATCTTTCTCTTTTCTGAAGTAACCATCCACAAAATCCTCCATGCGCTTGATCTTCCCATTGTTTGCGATCTTTTTTCGTCCGGGGGGAAATTCCTTTTGCTCGCGCCTAATGAGCGGGAAACGGCCAATATCTTAAAACGAATTAAGGCTGAAATCGAACATGAAATACATGACGCCTATTTTAACCAGTTTTCATTCCTCCTAACAAATGCAACAATAAAGGATTTTAAAACAGAGTTTAAAGTTTATAATTTTTTTAAGATTGCCGATCAGATGTTTTATCGCTTGGAGGTTGAGAAGGTTAAAGAATCACAGCAAGTATTGTTGGACGCACACACCAAGACATGGAATGTGAATGCTTTCAAGGCAGACAAAATGTATGAAGCATATCAAGAATTTGGAGTTTGCAAAATATGTGGCAAACATCCCGCAACACGAAATGAAATACAGGACAAAAATGACGATTCCCCAATAGAATGCTGCTTCATTTGCTTTCGTGATAAATATTTTATTGGACAGTCGTTGCCCAAATGCAATTATATCGCCTTTGGGAGAGGCACGGTAAGCGAGAACGATGAGCAAGAAGGGAAAAAGATTGTTATTTTTCACCCGTATGGAAATAACGATAATAAACACAATGAAAGTTATTACGTAAAATTGTTGGATAGCTTGGAAGATTGCAAAAAGAGCCATGAATATTATCTGGTGTACGATATTGGTAAGCATAAAGATAAAAATGGGACAAACTGTTTGGGTTCAGAAAAAAAATATCATGCCAATTATGTCCCCTATGATACCGCAAACAAAGAGACTGAAAGGGTGTTAAGCTTTGAGGATATAGCAGGCAAATCAATCTGGAAAAAGATTGGTCCGAAAGGAAATGATAAATCCTACGGAAGTGACCTTCTTGGGGTATTAAAGGCAGACGTAGATAATCTTGGGCTTGTATTCAGTAAAGGATTTGATAATCCTGAACGCATTGAAAAAGACGTAGAAAAGATTAATAAAAAAACAATTTCTCGTTACTTAACCATGAGCAGGATGCTTGAACTCTTTTTTTCAGGCTGGATAAACGAGACAATTTCAGGTGGTGACAAAGAAGCCATTATCAACGAACTGGTAAAAATTGAACATGTTGATACCGTTCGCTTCAGGAGTTACCTTGAAAAAGAAGTTATCAACTTCAATAATATTTATACCGTTTATTCAGGTGGAGACGACATGATGCTTGTAGGTCCCTGGGAAACCATGATTATCTTTTCCATATTCCTCAATATGCAATTTAGAAAATATACCTGTAACAACAAATTTATCACCTTGTCAGCCGGTTTGACGTTTGTCAAACCCAAATACCCTATCGCTTCTGCTATAAAACAGGCGGAAAGACTTCTGGTGAAATCAAAAGAGCGAATTATTCGTAGGGAATCTGACGATGCAAACCAAAACCAGAATAAAACTTCAAGAGAAACATCAAAAGATATAGGGAAAGACGCAATAACGCTTTTTGGAACTACAATAAAATGGGATAAACTTCCTGAGCTTATAAACTTTTTTTTGTTCCTGAATGAGAAGTTGAATAGCAATGAAGAAACATCGGAGGATGAAAAATCAAATATAAATACTTCTTTTCTTCACAGGTTGCTTGAATATCATCGAATGGCACTAAGATTTCTGGATAAAAACAAAATAGAAGGACTAAAGTATCTTTCGGCACTGAGCTACGATATGGGAAGGAATATAGTTGAAAAGGATAAAGGTGGCAGAATTACTAAAGGAGAAGAAGAACAAAAAGCTTTACAGGCTCTTATAAACAAAATACCTGATAAAGACTCCCTAATTTATAATATAAAAGTGCCTTTGTTTTGGGCATTGTACAGAAATAGAAAAACGTTTATAGATTAAAACACTTGTTGCATACTGCCTAAATTATAAAGGAGGTTAATTAAATGGCAAATTATTTCTATGACGATGAGGATAAACAAAAAATCAAAGTAACCCTTTTAGAGGGTAAGGCAAAATCATGGGCTAAAAGCTTTCTTGATAGAAAGGACATTGGGAAAGACAAACCTTTAAGTTCTTCTCAGTTGCGTAAATTCCATTTTGAAGTAAAAAATTTAGAAGAGGGGTTAAAAACCAAATTAAAACCGGATGTTGAATTTACAAGAATAAGGCCTCTAGTAAAAATGATAAAATCAAAAGCAGCATATTCGTGTCGTACTCCAGGAAAAGATAGAAAAATTCCAGAGACGTTTAAAAACTTTATCGACGAAATGATTGATAATGTTCACGATTATAGTGATTTTAAAGCATTCGCTTTGTGTTTTGAAGCAGTTGTTGGATACTTTTATGGCGAGGGGGGAAGATAAATATGCAACTTAACGGATATAAAACAATTGACGGATTAATCGAAGTGATAACAGGTTTACATATTGGTGGAAGTTCAGCCATTATTGAAATTGGTGGTAAAGATAATCCTGTGATTAAGCATCCTGTAACTAATGAACCTTATATACCTGGTTCGTCCCTTAAAGGCAAAATGAGATCTCTTTTGGAGTGGAAGCTTCAACTGATTGATACACGTAAGATAGTAGATGGAAGGGAAAATAAAGACTTCGGTGAGGTTCATAAATATCGTGGCATAGGATGCAAAGAAAAAGATTGCCCTATATGTGTAATATTTGGAACATCCGCCGACAATGCCGAACTTGGACCAACTCGCCTCGTTGTGCGTGACGCATTCTTATACGATAAGTATCGGGAAGAACTCAAGAAAAACCCTGATTGGTCGCCTTTTAATCTGACAGAAGGTAAATGTGAAAATTCAATTAATCGTATTACCGCAAAGGCAAATCCAAGAAATTTGGAACGAATTATAACAGGTGCAAAATTCTTTTTTAAAATGAGCTACAGGGTATTTAATAGAGGTGTAACGGATGGAAAAGGTAATAATGATTGTGGGGACGAAGGTCTCTTTGGTTTTGTTTTGGACGGACTCAGGCTCATTGAAAAAGACGCCCTGGGCGGAGCTGGAAGCCGTGGTTGCGGGCAAGTTCAATTCAAAATATTACATAATGGAAATTTTAAGAATCTCGACAGTGTTAGTTCTGCAGATTTTCCAACGATGGCTTAGGGTAGAGAATAATGGAAGAATATAAAAATTATACAATCGAGATATGCTTGAAATCCCCTATAATAACCAGCTTTCAATCAGACACCATATTTGGCCACATCTGCTGGGCTATTCGGTTTCTTTATCAGAATGGCGAAAATAAGCTTCGGGAATTCCTTGAAACATATAATCAGGAGGGCATACCCCCGCTCCTCGTCAGCAACGGATTTCCCACGGGCTATCTGCCGAAACCCGTTATACCACCAATTACACAGGACGAGCTGGATGCGTTTGTTGGAAGGGAAAACAGGATTGCTAACTCTTTCAAAATAAAGACCATTAAAAAGCTGCCGTTCATCAGAAAGGACAGTTTTGAACAACTCCAGATTGGGACAATAATGCCATTAACCCTTTTTAAAAGCATGGACACGGATTACAAAACCATTATGAAAGATTTGGAAAAAGAGCAGGGCATAGTCGTCCAACACAATACTGTCAACCGAATGGAAGGCAAGGTCAAACAAGGGCTTTATGCCCAGGAAGAGACCTTCTATAATACTGATGCGAGGAAATTCGTAATCTATCTGAAAACCTATTGCTTCTCCCGTGAAGAACTCAAAACTATATTTACCTTTATCGGCGAAGGGGGTTTTGGAAGAGACAAATCAACGGGCAAAGGATATTTTACGTATGATGTCAACGATGGAATTGATCTCCAGGAAGCCAAAAACCCGAATGCGTTTATGACCCTTTCTTCATTTATTCCCAAGGAAAACGACCCGGTGGAAGGCTACTATCAAACCATCTTAAAATATGGAAAACTGGGCGGACTGTATGCCAAAGGCACGCCGGAAGTAAACGGCAACCCCTTTAAAAAACCCCTCATCATGTTTTCCGCCGGTTCTGTTTTTTATGACAAGGAATATTGCATAGGCAAGCCCTATGGCGCGCTATTGGATGACGTTCACCACAACAAAGGAATCAGGCATTATGCCCACGCATTCCCTATAGGCATTGATCTTAAGGCTGAGGATAGGTATGAAGACCTTTAAATTGCAGTGTGAAATATTGTCCCCGCTACACATAGGCACGGGGAAAGAGATAGAGCCGCTTGACTACATCATCACGGGAGAGCGGCTCTACAGGCTGTCTTTTGAAAAATTTGTCACCGACATGACGGAAAGTGAAAGGCTGGCATTCGAAGGCATATTAGATAAAGGCAATCTCCTGGAAACAAGAAAATACGTAGAGAAACACATAAACGTTGAAAGAAATACCCTCTATTCTACGGAAGCCAGCCCACAGATAAAAAATCTTTACAACACAAAAAAGGGGGACATTCAAAACCAATTACTCATTTATCCATTTATCAGAACAGAAGGTGATTGTGTGCCGATAGTTCCGGGCAGTTCTATCAAGGGCGCCATGAGAACGGCCGTTATCAGCAAACTTGCAGCCGACAGCGGATTGCCAAAACCAAGGGACTTCAGGGAAGAAGACACATTCGAGGCTACCGTGCTTGGCTATAAAGACGGCAGGAACGACCCGTTCAGGGGGATAAAGACAAGAGACGTCGCCCTGGAAAGCAGCGCTATCACAATAAGAGACGTCAAAAACGTTGCCAGAAGAAACGGGAAGCTGCAAGCCAATGATATGCAGATTATCTGCGAGGTTTCCCACTCCTGGATTTCCGGTAAATGCATCGAATTCGAGGCGGAACTTTCATTTGATGAATCGCTGTTTTCTACCGGTTTTTTGAGTAAAACGTTGGACATGGATTTTATCAAGAAATCCTGCCTGCACTTTTATATGGAGAAGATGGAAAAAGAACACGAAAAGTTTTACAAAAACAGCGCGCTTGAAAAATATTCAAACCAATTGCTTTGCACGTCGTTAGAAAAAAATTCGTTCCTTCTGCGGGTTGGGCGATTTTCCGGCGTAGAAAGCGTAACGCTCGATAATTACCGAAACCCCAAACCGCCCGGAAATAAAATGGTTTGGGGACGGTCACGAAACCTCGCGGAGGAGAAATATCCCATGGGGTGGGTGAAAGTTACCGTTTGCGAATAATCGGTTTTTTCCTGATGAATAAGGGATTGTGACGCGGAGTTGAGAGGAGTGAGTTTTGATGAAGTGGCAAAACAAACGTAGGAATCATTGACCTGATGAATAAGGGAATGGAGAAACCATGAGACGTGTCCGTTTAGCGTGTCCGTGAAAGGCGTATCGCTGATAGCACACGGTCACGGATAACGGACGCGGTTTATGGGCACGATTCACGATTGACCCCGTGAAACGTGTTTGTGTACTGGAGTTCTGTTAGGTAAAGTAACAGTAGCATGATTATTGGACAGGAAAACATAGGAGGCGTCGTGGATAAGAAGTCGAAAATTCTCTACTGGATTGAGTCTTCCGAAGATGACTGGAAGGTAGCAAACCATCT
>Ga0315281_10009268_pt1 | contig 13660 bp, 11 predicted proteins | sample YL17G07_0_MG_FD_204540 | JGI IMG/M metagenome (GOLD analysis project Ga0315281, IMG submission 204540) | Sediment microbial communities from Yellowstone Lake, YNP, Wyoming, USA - YL17G07_0 | ecosystem: Environmental > Aquatic > Freshwater > Lake > Sediment | place: USA: Wyoming | collected...
GTCCTCGGATCCTTGGACAGGCTCCATGAGCTGATGGCTCAAGCGGCTAACTGAAGAGGTTTACGATGCCAGCGAAATTGCGAACTAAACTTGACACGGCCCACTGCCCTGCAGCCATGAATATAATCGCAAAAATAGGAGATCACCATAATGAATAGACGTTTAATATCTGCGCTTATTTGTATCCTGGCCATTTGCGAATTCGGCTTTTCTCAAGCGGGCCCTCCTCCCAATCCCGGAACCCCCGGCGAGCGGTTAAGGGGGGACGGCGACATTCCGGGGGCGATAGCGGAATTCGAGAAGGTCTATGCTCAGAACCCTAACGACCAAAAGAACATCTACAACCTGGCCCGCGCTCTTTCCATTAATAGGCAGCTCGACAAGTGTTTCAAATACTTGACCATCGCTGTTGAGATGGATCCGTCCCTTGCTCCATTGACCGATCCGGATCTCCTGACTGCCCGGGATGATAAACGCTGGGCGGAATTCGAGGAAAAGCTCGTTGCCACGCTCAATGCGAAGTCCAACGATTCTTACAAGGACGTTGAATACGCCAAGGCGCTGTGGAGATTGCGGGCATGGGATCAGGCCTTTTTTATCGAAGTCGGCATCGCCGGGAGAAAAACAGGCATGAAATCCTCCGTCGTGGAGGCGCTATGGAAGTTCAAGTTCATGATCCAGGAAAGAAATCAGGAAGAGCTTGAGGGCCTGATCGCTAGGAAGGGCTGGCCAAGGATCGGCGACGTGGGACGAGAAGCGGCCATGGCCGCCTACCTCGTCATGATGCATTCCGAAAACGGACTACAAAAGAAATACTTGGCCACCATAAAAAAGATATGCGAGGAGAAAGAGCTTCCTTGGGAAAGATACGCCGCGATCTATGACCGGAGTCTTTTCAATGATAATAAGCCGCAGAAATATGGGACGCATACAAGATACAACGAGCAGACGAAGACCGCGGAACTTTATCCACTCGAAGACGAATCCAAGGTGAACGAGTGGAGGAAAGAGATCGGTTTGCCGCCCCTGGAAGAATATCTGAAACAATTCAATATCATCTTTCGGCCAAAGAAGTAGTGGATTCTACCGGCGTCGGCATCGCCGCCTCGTCCTCAATGCTTCTCAAAAACCATGCAGAGATTGTGCAAACTAATGCCAAAAATGGCTCGGTCTAGCCTAAACGTGATAAGACCATCAAGATCGACAAACGAAAGAAAAACAAGGGAGATACGGTCCAACAGGGGAAAATTCACCTCTGCCAATTTCCGCCGGAATCGTTTTTAAAGTCCTTGACGGGGGGTCGGGGCCTGGATAAAATTATTATGTGAGGGGGGCATTAATTTCGAGCCATATGGTCTGTATTCGCGAGCGGCGGGAAAAGGGAAATTCCCATCTGTTGAAGAGGCCCCTGGTTTCCCGGACGCAGCAAACGGAGGAGATTATGGAGAGACATCCCTTAAAGCATCCATCGGCGCTAGCTATGGCCGCGCTCTTCCTGCTCATAGGCGTTCTCAATGGCTGTGCGTACCTCGTGCGGCAGGGGCAGGTCGCTTACATGAAAGTCAACGCCCAGCTGTCCGACCAGGAACTCGAGATAGAGATTAATAAATCTTTCGTCGAAAAGTATAAAGACAGGGTCAGCATCAACGCGACTTTTACCGTCGACAAGGCGATGCAGAACCCCGTCGCCCGCATCTTCGACGGTGATTTCCACCTCTCGGGCCGAGCCCCCGAGATCGCCCTTCCCGTCGTTGCCGAGATCGCGAATGGCGCTTCCGCGAAGAAGGCGCAGGACCTCGTCCATGGCGTCGAAGGCACGGGCAAACCGTTGAAAATCTCCGGCGTATGGAGGATCTGGCCGGAGCACGCAGGGAGCGCTAAAGCGGAGCAGGGGACGCCGCTTGCTGCCTCGACATCCAGTAACCCCGGCCATGTCTTCGAGATTCATCCGGTCACCAGGATCAACGAGGTCGGGGTTCTCGATACCTTCAGGCCCATCGAGGGATACCAGCCCGGGGACGCTCATGACACTCTCGAAGGCTATGAAAAAGTCGTGTGCAAGCTCACGGTCAGACCGAAGACGGTTTTTATTGTCACCCGGAAGGGGCTCTGGAATGATTTGGAATTTCTCCTGGAGATCACCGAAGACCGGCAGATCGAGGCGCCCGCGGGCAGGTTCGTGATCGCCTCGGCGAGGGACCTGAAGGGAAACTTGCTCGTGAAACGGCTTCGCATGGTTTTCGTGAAGGACACGCCTCCCGAGAAAGCGGTAAGACTCCTTAAACGAGGAGGCCGCCTGCATGTCTACGGACTGCCGAGGGTGGATTTTTCAGAGGTGTCGCGGCGGATGAAGGGCTCCAAGAAAGACCCTGCCCTCCTTGTCAAGCCCTTGCCGTACGAGATCATCATCCAGGGCGTTTACAAGGATGCAAAGTAGGTCGACAGGCACGGCGCGCAGACATCGCATCGTGCCAAACAAAAACGGAATGGCGCTAGACGGCTGAAGGCAAGAAAAAAAAGGGAGGTTAACAAAATGAACAAGCTTAGACTGCCAAAGAACCTGGGGATGATCTTGCTGGGCATATGGCTCATCATGACCGGGCTGATCCCATTGCTCCATTTCAACTTTCAGGGCCTGCCCGTGATAATGGCGATTTTCGCTATTGCGACCGGTGCTATAATCCTGTTCGGCCGGTGAGACTGGGGATTCAGTCTGTGCTGTCTTATTAGGCGGCTGGCCTAGCCCACTGCAAACAGCACCTGAACAGTAAACACCTGCATCCCCCCGACAACTGGCCGGACTAAAAGGCACTTGGCCCCCTTTTCGCGTTTAAGCCCGTGTTCACACTAGTTAAGAGCCAGCAAAACTCTTTTGATTCGTTTTACTCATCCAATATCAACAGGCCCCAAAAAGTTGCGCAAAGATTGTGCAAACTCTTGTATAAAGCAGCCCAGTTTAGCCTGACCGTGATAAAACCATCAAGATCCGTAAATGCCAGAAAAACAAGCCAGTCCTCATTGACATAGCTCCTCGGCTGGAAATATCATGACGCCGGAACGTCTTTCGAACCCTGCCCTCCGGCCGAAACGCCATGACGGCGCTGTCCCTGAATTAAGCAGGGCGAGAAAGCTTAACCCGAAGCGAAAGGAGACACCCAATGAGGACGAAGAATACAACGAAGCAGATCGGCTTGGCCGTCATTATCATGACTTTGCTCGGAACTTGGGCCGCGGGAATCCAAACCCAGAACGCCGGCGATGCCCTCGAGCGCGGCTTCAAGAACCCGCCGGACAGCGCCAAACCGCGCGTTTGGTGGCACTGGATGAACGGCAATATCACCAAAGACGGGATCAAGGCCGACCTCGAATGGATGAAGCGCGTCGGCCTCGGCGGCTTCCAGAATTTCGACGCCGCGCTCGACACGCCTCAGGTTGTTCAAAAACGGCTGATCTACATGACGCCCGAGTGGAAGGACGCGTTCAAGTACGCCGCGACCCTGGCCGACCAATTGGGCCTGGAGATGGCCATTGCGGGATCTCCCGGATGGAGCGAGACGGGAGGCCCCTGGGTGCCGCCCGCGCAGGCGATGAAGAAGCTGGTCTGGAGCGAGACCCGGCTGGAAGGCGGGCGTCCCTTCAAAGGCATTCTGTCTAAGCCTCCCTCTACGACCGGGCCGTTCCAGAACATCGGGCGCGGAGGGTTGGAGGGCGGGCCAGCCACGCCCGAGCCCGAATACTATGGCGACAGCGCGGTCATCGCTTATCGCCTGCCGGACAACGACCTCTCGATGGCCGAGCTGCGGCCGAAAGTAACATCGAGCGGCGGCCCGTTTGACCTGGCCGGACTGACCGACGGCGACCTGGCGAAAACCTTCTTGCTGCCGGCCGCGCCGGTCGACCAGAAGGCCTGGGTTCAATTCGAATTCGAAAAGCCTCAGGCCGTTCGGGGCCTGAGCATCGCGGCCAGCAGCGAGAGGAGAGGCTACGGGGGTGGAGGCGAGGGCAGCCAGGCCTTGGAAGCCGGCGACGACGGCCGGCAATTTCGAACGATCGCAGCTATTCCCGATATCGGAACCCTCGCGTTTCCCGCCGTCACCGCTAAATTCTTCCGCGTGACGTTCAAGACGCCTCAGCCTCCCGCGTCCGGCCAAGGTGGGTCGGGCGGCGGCGCGCCCGCGGCCCCGGCCGGGACGAAGATCGCCGAGATTGTTCTGCACACCGGAGCGCGAGTGAACCGGTTCGAAGACAAGGCGGCTTTTGACGCGGCGACCGACCTTTATAGCCAGGCGACGCCTCCCATCCCGACCCAGGACGCCGTGCGCAAGGCTGACGTCGTCGACTTGACCTCGAAAATGCGCCCGGACGGGAGACTGGATTGGACGCCGCCGGCCGGCCGCTGGACCGTCTTGCGGCTGGGCTATTCGCTGACCGGCGCGCGCAACGCCCCGGCTTCGCCCGAGGCGACCGGTCTCGAAGTGGATAAACTCAATCGGGGCCATGTCGAGACCTATCTCAATAATTATCTAGGCCGGTACAAAAACATGCTGGGCGCCCTGATGGGCAAGCGCGGCCTGCAATACGTGATCACGGACAGTTGGGAAGCCGGCGTTCAGAATTGGACCGAAGACATGATCCCGGAATTCACCAAGCGCCGCGGCTACGACCCGCGTCCCTGGCTCCCGGTCCTGGCCGGCCGCGTGGTGGAAAGCGCGGAATCGAGCGACCGTTTTCTCTGGGACTTTCGCAAGACCATCGGCGACCTGACTGCGGAATATCACTACGACCAGATCTCCGCCTCCTTGCACAAGCTTGGGATGGGCCGCTATACGGAATCGCACGAAGGCGGCCGGGCCTTCATCGGAGACGGGATGGAAGTCAAGCGAAACGCCGAGATCCCCATGAGCGCGCTGTGGACGCCCGAAACCCCCAGCGACGAGCCGCCCGGATACGGCGTCGACATCCGCGAGTCGGCTTCGGTGGCTCATATCTACGGCCAGAATCTCGTGGCCGCGGAATCGCTGACGGCCTACGGCGGCCAACGGGGCGCCTGGAGCTGGTCTCCCGAGACACTGAAACCGACTGCGGACACCGAGTTGGCGATGGGCCTCAACCGCTTCGTCATCCACACATCGGTCCACCAGCCCGTGTCGGACAAAATCCCGGGCCTCTCGCTCGGGCCGTTCGGCCAGTGGTTCACGCGGCACGAGACCTGGGCCGAATTGGCCAAGCCCTGGACCACCTATCTCGCCCGCAGTTCCTACATGCTCCAGCAGGGAAAGTTCGTGGCCGACGTGCTCTACTTCTACGGCGAGGACTCCAACATCACGGCCCTCTTTGGAGAGAAACACCCCGACATCCCCGCCGGATACGATTTCGACTTCGTCAACGCCGATGCGATCCTAAACCGCCTGTCCACGGACGGCGGACGGATCACGACGCCAAGCGGCATGAGCTACGCCGTGATGGCCCTCGATGCCAACAGCCGGCACATGTCCCTGCCCGTCCTGCGCGAAATCCGCGAGCTGGTGGGCGCGGGCGCCGTCGTCGTGGGTCCCAAACCCGTCGACTCGCCGAGCTTGAGCGACGACCAGGCAGTGTTTCGCGCCATCGCCGACGAACTCTGGGGTCCGGGTGAGGGGGAACGCGCTTATGGCAAGGGCAAGGTCTATGGAGGGCTGACGATCGGGCAGGCCTTGGCCGCCCTGGGTGTCGAACCTGACTTCGAATACACTAAGCCGCGACCGGACACGACCGTCCTGTTCGTGCACCGCAAGCTGGCCGAAGGTGACGTCTTCTGGGTCGACAACCGCAAGAAACGCGTGGAGACGCTGGAGGTGAGTTTCCGGGTCCAGGGGAAAGAAGCGGAGCTTTGGCACGCCGATACCGGCGAGATGGAACCGGCCCCTTACCTGATCGCGAATGGGCGCACCATCGTGCCGCTGCGTTTCGACCCCTATGAAGCCGTGTTCGTCGTGTTCCGCAAGCCGGCCGCGACGCAGGCGAGGGCGCTGCCGCGGCAGGTTGAAACGCCGCTGGGCACGGTGGACGGTCCCTGGGCGGTCGGCTTCCAGGCCGGGCGCGGGGCGCCCGCCGAGATCAAGCTCGACTCACTGACCTCGTGGAGCGAGAGCTCCGACGCGGGCGTCAAATACTTCTCCGGAACGGGAACCTACACCAAGACTTTCCAGGCGGCGGCCAATTGGATAGCGGCCGGTTGGCGGCTATGGCTTGATCTCGGCGACGTGAAGAACCTGGCCGAGGTTTCGGTTAACGGCCGTCCGTTGGGCATGGTCTGGAAAGCGCCGTTCCGCGTCGAGGTGACCGGGGCGCTGAGACCCGGCCCGAACGAATTGCAGATCAAGGTGACGAACCTGTGGGTGAACCGGTTGATCGGCGACCAGCAGCCCAACGCGGCGCAAAAGTTCACCTACACGACCCAGCGGTTTTACCGGGCCGACTCGCTGCTGCTGCCATCGGGACTTCTTGGACCGGTGCGGATCGTGAGGTCCGCGACGGAATAGGAAGGTGACCCGGCGGGCTTCTTCCAACGGGAAGGCACTTATCAGCGATGGACGCGGCTATTTCCAGAGCCGCATCTTCCGGGAATAGAGAAAGAGCGCGGTGGCGAGGAGAAGCGTCCCATAAATCAGGCTCCCGAGGAGGGGCTGGAGAACGGATTGGCCGGTGAACGCGGAGACCATGCTCAACTGGGAGGGAAAATAGGCCGGAAGATGGCGGATGATGGCCTTGTTTTGGGCATCGGCATAGTAAATGGGGTTCTGGAGCCAGCCGATATCGAGATTCGCCAGCAGGACGATGAACAGGATCCCTTCCAATTCCCGGCGGAAAATCGCGCCGACGAACATGCCATAAGCTCCGTAGACATACCCCGCCATCATGAATCCGATAAGAACGAGAACGAACCGCTGGGGCCTGAAGAAAAGTGGCGTGATGGCCCCCACATAGCATCCGATGAGCGCGATCATGGTCAGCAGGGCCAGGAATTTTGAGGCCATCAACTCGGTCGTCCGGTAACCGCATAGAATGAGCCGGCGGTTGACGTCCGCGTGCTTCTGGGTGAGATGAAGCGCCAGGAAAGAGGTCAGGACCCCGACAGCGGCCAGGCCGATGAACACCAGCGCCTCGTTCCTTTGGCTGACGGTGACGAACGCCTCCTGGGAGACGGAAGCCAGGTGGAAGGCGATTGGGCGGTGGCTGGTGATGAGGAATATGACCGCGTAGAAAACGGTCGGAATAACGAAGAACAGGATCAGGGCGATCCGGCTCCGCCGCATCTCCTTGATCGTCATGAGCCAACCCGTGCCGATATTCTTCAGGCGCATTGGAGACACCCCTCCTTGAGCTCAAGAATGCCGTCGAACTTCGACCTGTCGTAGACGAAATGGGAAACGACGAGGATACTCAGCCCCGCGGATTTCCGCTCCTCCGCGTACTCCCAGAACCGGAGGTACGTCTCCCAGTCGAATCCGGAATATGGTTCGTCGAGGATCAGGAGCCCGGGGTCGTGCAGGACGGAGAGCGAAAAATTCAGTTTTTGTTTCGTCCCTCCGCTCAGCGTCGAAACCAGGGCGTCCTGATAGGGGGCAAAACGGAAACGTCGGCAGAGCGCGTTCATGGCTTCGACCCATGAGGAGTTCCCGGGCCCCTCGCGCTCGAGCCCATAGGCGGCCGCGAAGAACGAAAAATTCTCCCGCACGGTCAGCGTCTCAAAGACGGCCAGGTCCTGCGGACAGTAGCCGATCCTCGCGCCGCCGGTGACCGCCCCGCTGTCCGGGGCCAGTAGCCCGACGATGATGCGGAGGAGCGTTGTCTTCCCGGCTCCGTTCTCCCCGGTGATGCCGATGATCCGGCCTTTGGGCACGTGAAAAGAGACGTCCTTGAGCACCTGCCGGCGCCCGAAAGCCTTGCGGACGTTCCGGACCTCGAGCAGGATCTCCGGATCATGCGGTTCCGGCGGATAGTTCATGGCAGGATTCTCCGGTAATGGAGATCGGCGATTAAGAGCAGGACCGCCGTATAGAAAAGGAGAGGCAGGGCCGCCCTGCAGATTATGCGCCTTAACACTTCGGGGGGATCCACCCCCCGCGTCGCGAGCCGGGGATAGAGGCGCCCGGCGGCGAACCAGGCCGCGATGGCCCACGCGGCGCCCGCCAGGACATCGAGAAGGATGTGCTGTTTGACGAAGAGCGTTGATACGGAAATAAGCGCGGCGACCAGGAAGATCAGGCCCTCACGGACGCGGCCGAGCCCCTGTTTCCTGCAGAGAAGGTACACGATCCAGGCATAAGTCACGTGAAGGCTGGGCAGTTTGTTGGCGCCGGGTTTGAAATCGTACCGGAATTGGAGGGCCAGGACCCGGTCGGAAAGACCCGGGCCAAGCTCGGGATGCGGAAAAGCGATGGGCAAAAGAATGTAGACGAGAAAGGCCGCGGCGTTAGCCAGGATGATGGCCAGAAGGGCCTTGTTGAACCGGTGCCAGTCCTTGACAACCAGGAGCGGCAGAAAGGGGAACAGGTAACAGAGCAGATACGGCCAGATGAACCAGGAGATGAGCGGGATGTGGCGGTCGAGAGGAAGGGTGACATCCCTGGCTGGGAGCGTCACGGCGTAAAAGCCGACGGCCTCGAAGACGATGATCCATACAAGATAGGCCAGAAGACTGACCTTGAGGTAATGAAGCCGTTCTTGTTGCATCCGCGCCCCTTTCAGGAAAACCTCACGATTTCGCTGAAGAACGGGGCGGCCTCGATATCGACCGTTTGCCCCTCGTCTTCGACAAGGACGCGGCCCCGCGAAAAAAACTTGATGCCCCTCGGGTTCCTGGCCAAGAAGTTGATCGTCCGATTTTCGAAGCCGTGGATTTCCTCGTTCCCTATGAATCCCGTCTCGACGCCGGTGGCGATGTTCTCGACGTCGAGCCGGATGCTGGCAGAGGGGGTTTGGGCCGTCAGGGTGTAGGCCGGTGGATAGGCCAGGCCCAGAATCGAAGACCTCCTGGTTCCCTGTTCGGAGACGTCGACGGCGCCGAATTCGAGCGTCCCCAAGCTGGAGTTCCAGGTCAGCAGGGCATAGGGGCGCACCCGGGGGATGACGGCATAGACCAGGCTCCCCGCCCGATGGTGGAGACGACCCCAATAAAGTGTCCTGACCGGAGTGAAAAGGGGGAACACGTCGGAAACGAGGCGGTCGATATAGCCGTCGCATCCCTCGGCGCTCCAGATCTGCCCGGCTATCCGGACCGAACCCCGGACCTTGGACCGCCCTTGGACCGGTTCCCACAGGATCCGTCGTTTTCCCCGCGGGATGACCATCGGGTTGGCGGCGGGACGGGCTTCCGGATGCCGGAGAAAGACCAGATCAAGCGAGAAATCGTCCCCGGCCGTCCGGACACGGACTTCCGATTCCGACGGGGACGGCGTCTCCCGGAGCTCCGGGAGGATCGGCGTGCCGGAAGAGGACGGCCGTTCAGCGGCGGACTCGTCGAGGAGCAGGCTGCGATGGATGGGGACGCCGCGAGGGGAGACGACGGTCAAGCTCAACCGAAAGTCTTTGCGGCCCAGGATTCGCGTCCTGGCCAGAAAAAAGAAAACGACCTCCCCCGTGGGCATGGTGAAGTCGAAATACCATTTTTCAAACTGGAAAGGCTTCATGGGCGTCACCGGTATCCTCAAAAGAATGTCGGGATGCAGTCCAGCACCCCCGCGGCCGTGACCGGCCCCGAAAAAGCGCCCAGGCACTTGGGGTCTCTCCCGGCGTAGCCTCCGAACCAGCGGGCCGCGGCCCGGCATCCGCCGCCGCAGACCGAGTGATGCGAGCAGGCGTGGCACTCGGGCGGCAGGCTCTTGAATTCCCTCAAGAGGCGATTGCGGAATCTCTTCCTGTAAATCGTCCAGATGTCCTCGTCATAGATGCTGCCCATGGGAACGTCGTCGACGAAGGGGCAGGGCTGGACCGATCCGTCAGCCTTGACGGTCAGAACGAAATTCCCTCCGGAGCACGAATTGCCGGTCAGCATGAAAAAGCGCCGGACAAATTCCCAATGTTCAGAGTCGTGATTCATGATCCAGCGCTTGGCTCGCCGCCACTCCTCGGGCCCGATGGTCAGGTCGTCGTCGCTCGAGCGGGGAATGTATTGATAAAAAAGCGCGCTCGCCCGAAGACGGCCTGTGACAAATTCATATACGTCAGGCACGTCCGCCACGTTATGGCGGAGGACGGGTGTGAAGGTGAAGACCTTTATTCCGGCCTCCGTCATCCGGCGCAGGCCCTGAATGGCGGCGGCCCAGGAGCCGGGTTGCCTGGTACACGCGTCGTGGACGGCTTCCTTGTGGGACATCAGGGAGACGATGGCCGCGTCCAGACCGGCCGCCTTCAGTTCCGACGAAAGTCCGGCGGTTGCCAGGTTGGCGTTGGTATAAAGCGTGACGAAAGGACTCCGGGCCTCATGCTTCGCCGAACGGATGATTTCAGGCAGGTCGCCATGGAGCAGCGGCTCTCCGCCCAGGATCTCGATCCGGACGCCGCAGGACCGGATCGAATGGCTCAACTTCCGGATGGTTTCGAGCGGTATCTCCTGATTTCCCTTCCTGACATAGCAGATCCGGCAGTTCATCGGGCAGCGATTATTGATCTCGAGCTTGAGGGAATAGAGAAACCCGCCCACAACGCTCCGGGCGGTCCGGGCGAACACGCGGGCCGGCATCGAACCGGGAGTCAGGCGGCCGAAGGCCTCGAGAATGCGGGATTGGAAACGGGCGACCGTCCGGCTTTTCGCGCGCGGCGCGAAATCGAGGAGCCCCGGTCGGTCAATCTGCCGGCCGTAGCCGGCGACGGGGACGGGACGAGACATTTCCTACCTCCTCGTGAATCATGCCGTCGACGGAGAGAAACCGTGGCGGTTTCGGACGATTTCGACGGCGAGACTCTGCCATTTCAAAGCGCTCTGACCGGGGAACTCGAATTGAAACAACGCCGCCGGGGCCCCCCCATAGACCTGGAACTTCCGCGCCCCTTCGATGACCACGGAACGGATGGAATCGAGCTCGATAGGGTAGATAGCGCTGCCGGAATCGAAGGTGAGACGGCGAGGCGTGAGTTCCAGGCGTCCCGCGCCGACGGCTTCGAAGCGGCCGAATTTCTCGACGGCGAGATCCGCCTGCCCCCAGGTGATCAGGGCGTCTGGGGCTGAGAGCTGGTTATCAGTCACAATACGAATCGGCCGGGACAGGCGCTCCAGAGACGCCCTGAGGTCGTCGCCCGGTTTCTTGACCGAATAATCGGGCAGCAGACTGAAGCGGGCGCGGCACTTCGAACACCCGAATTCGGGCCCCTTGCCGGATTGGACCGTGTCATAGCTCAGACACTCGGGACAGCGATAAATCAAGGACTCAATCCCGGCGGCTCCGGGCGGCCTCCGGCCTGAACCCGGCGCGAGCCGCGGCTCGACGAGTCGGGACAGCCTGGCCTCCAGCCCAGCCGGCGTTTCCCCGCGGCCCACGAATACCGGCCTCTCGATGATGGCGGACACGTTTGACCGGCGCGGGCCCCGCGCCCAGCGCGGCCAAGCCGCGTACGTCCCTTCCAGCCGGACCGGGAGGATCGGGATGTCAGGGTAGCTCTGGAGAAGCTTCAATACCTCGGGTTTAAAAGCCATCATCGCCCCGGTCCATGAACGTTCCGCCTCGGGGAAGATCCCGACGGCACAACCCTCGAGCAGGCGGCGGCGAATATCGAGGGCGTTCCGGACGTCGGGCTTGTATCTTTTCTTGGGGAGACCGAGAAGCTTCAAAAAAAGACATCGAGAGCCGGTCTTGCGAAACATCTCGAACGTCGTGACAAAGTGGACGGGAACGTTCAGGGCCAGCGAAATGAAAATCGAATCCAGATAATTCCGATGGGCGGAGATCACGAAAAAAGGCGGGGCCGGGGCCGCGTTTTCTCCCCCCGAGGCTTCGTACCGGAAATAGACCCGGCAAAGGACGGAAAGCAGAGGACGGACGAAATGGAAGAGCCGGGGGATGAGGATGGAGGTCTGCCTGCGGTGCCCGTCGTAGATGCTGCCGAACCGTTTTGAGAGGGCCCGCTCCTCCATCCTGGCATAGGCGAGGGCCCCCAGGGCCAGCGCGGGGAAGGCCACGAGAAGTGTCCCGGCCGGCCAGAAAATCATTTCCGCCCCGCTCCAAAAAAACACCGAGAAGAGATAAATCGGATGGCGCCATATGCCGAAAACGCCGGATCTGATCAGCCGCTGCGGGGGGAAGGCGGAGATGGGCAGGCTGCCCGCGGCCCGCGAGTATTGGGCGATGGAAAGAACCAGGAGGACCCCCGAGGTTCCCGCGAGCAGAAGCCCTGCCGGCACGAGGTTCGGCAGGCGGAGCCCCGGCCCAAAGACGCGCTCTCCCCAGGCGGCCAGGGCCACCAGGATTCCCGGGAGCAGTCCCCAAAACGCCAGGATGTAGCCGAAGGTTATGAGATTCTTTTTGGCCATGCTGCCGGCTCCGGCCCAATAATAACGGCGCCGGCAGGGGGACTTGTCAAAAAGCTGTCAAGATTATGTCAATTAGCTGTTAATCCCCGGGGAGAGGCCTTAAGAACTCAAAGCCGCTTCTTGATATCCTTAAATATCGGTAATGACTTTTCTCATAAAAGCCCTCCGAGGTCCGGCTACTTGGCTTTGGGGTCCTCCTCCATCACGCCGAACTTGTTTCCCTCCGTATCAAGGCACACGGCGAACCAACCGATCCCGGGGATGGCCATCTTGGGATCGACCAGCTTTCCCCCGGCGGCTTTGACCTTGGCCACGAATTTGTCGACCGAGGGCACGCCGATCGTGTTGACCGTGTGCTCCGTCGGGTCCTGCCTCAGAGAAATGCCGCCGTTGATCCCGGGCTTGTCGTCGGGCCCCGTGGTGACCATCCAGTAGTCCACCGGTCCGTGCCATTTCTCTGCCTTCCAGCCAAAAACGGCCCCGTAGAATTTGACGGCCCGGCCCGGGTCATCGGCGGAAATGTCGAAATGGATGATGCGGTTCATTGTCCCCTCCTAATCCTATAAATTTACTAAGAATATACACCGCCGCGGGTCCGAATTCAATCCCCTCCGCGGGATTCCATGGACGCCATCAAGAGGCCGCCCTCGGCGGCCTCTTGATGACTGCGGGGGTTCAGGCCAACAGGCCCCTCGGCCGTCAGTCCGTGGAGCTTCAGGCCGGGAGCTCGAGCCCGGTCCCGGCGCTTTTATACGGCCGCGGGTCGCTTCCGCCGCCAGGCATCCAGGCTCCAGGGCCCCGGCCCGGCGGCCGAGAAGTAGAGCCAGATGAAGCAGAACAACGCGGCGGCCATCCCTCCGTTCGTGACGGGCCAGAATCCCCGGGCGAAATGGACCTGGAAATAGGCCACGGCCATCTCGCCGGAGAGCAGGAACGCGACGGGGCGCGTGAAGAGGCCGAGGGCGAGGAGGGCGCCGCCGAAGGCCTCCAGGATGCCGGCGAGGCCGATCTGGGACAGGAGTTTCAAGGCGCCGGCGTTCGGGGCGGGCCGAGGAGGGAAGCCGAAAAGCTTCATCGTTCCGGCCGACATGAACATGAGCGCGGCCACGATGCGCAGGACGCTTCGCAAGCGCGGCGCCCAGGTTTCCCACT
>Ga0315281_10009269_pt1 | contig 13659 bp, 13 predicted proteins | sample YL17G07_0_MG_FD_204540 | JGI IMG/M metagenome (GOLD analysis project Ga0315281, IMG submission 204540) | Sediment microbial communities from Yellowstone Lake, YNP, Wyoming, USA - YL17G07_0 | ecosystem: Environmental > Aquatic > Freshwater > Lake > Sediment | place: USA: Wyoming | collected...
AGCCTGTCCCCTTTTAGCCTAATTCCTTTTGCTCGATCACACTCTGACATGATAGAGAGAGCTCCTTGAGTCTGGTGAGGGATGCTACATGGGAGGCCGCACGAAGAAGATTATGGAGTCCAGCAGGGATATGCTTGAGAAAAGCTTTAAGACCTTTCTTGAGACCCAAAAATCCATAGGCCCCAAGGGCTTGCATGAGCCGCTGTGCCGAAGCCTCCCAGAAAGTGTTCTGGAAGGTGGCCCAATCAATATCCCATTTCGAAAGCCCGTAATAAAAAGAAAGGAGTTCGTCACGGTCATTTTCGGAAAAATTCACCCGTTCGGCTTTCGGCTCAGGGTAAACATAAGGATCGCAGAGGAGTGAGCCAAGATCGTAGAAGGGGCTTCCGAAACGCATCCCCTGGAAGTCGATAAGGAAAGGTTCTCCACCACGGATCATTACGTTCTGGGATTGTAGATCCCGGTGCATAAGACAGCATTTCGTTTTTAAAAGTTTTTCTGCCAGATTTGAAAGTTCCTCTTCGAGCTCCCGCTCGAAGGAAGGCTCAAGTTTGATCCCGCAGACATCCTTGACAAAATGATCCCTGAAGTAATTCCTCTCCCAGCGGTAAAGATCATGACCAAAGCCTTCCATAAGCTTCACATGGCTTGAAGGAAAGTCCTTTTCAGGGAAGCAGTGAAGCCTATGGATGATGTCAAGCGTCTTTTGGTAAAGAGCACGTCGAGTTTCCCATGGGGTTTCCCTGAGAGACCAGAGGTCCGTATCGCCGAGGTCTTCCATGACGATGAGACAATCGGCCGGATCGTGGCGGATCATTCGGGGTATTGAAACATCAATGTCATGGAGAAATTTCGCAATGTCGGCGTAGTATGTGTTCTCTACACGCTTCGGGTCATAATGAATTAGAATAGCGGAATCATTGTAATTCCATTTCAGCCGGAAAAAAGTCCGGTCCGACCCTCTTCCCTCTAAGGAAGAAAGTTCTATTGAAACGGACTCTGAAAGCCCCAGGGCCTCTCGCGCAAAAACAATCATATCGTCCTTTGATTTCATTGGCCTCATGTAGGGGCAATTCATGAATTGCCCCTACGGAAGGATTTCATTTTCAGACATTCGTAGGCTTCAATGGAACCGATATCGTGCCATTCACCTTCATCTATGACGATCCCCCGGATAGACCCTGGTTTTTCCACGATTCTTCTGATAAAGGCGGGAACAACGGATTCGATTTTGCCTGCTTCAAAATACTGGAGGATCGATGTCTCCACGGCATAAATGCCGGCAAAGAGGTAGCTTCCAACTCCCGGGTTTCCCAGGGTATGCCGAAGATCGCAGATCTCACTTCGCTCATTGATGTTCACATTCAGAAGAGGGCCGCTGCTTCGCAGGGCAAGCGTTACCTCCGGCCGTTTCTGCTCATGAACCTCCAGGAGCCTCTGCAAGGGAAGATCGGTCATCACATCCCCGTTGTAGCAGAGGATGGCCTCGTCCTCGTCCAGGAGATCTTCAATATTTTTCAGTCCCCCTGCTGTGTCCAGAAGGATTGGTTCATGGCGAAAGATAAGGGGCACACCGCGCCATCGCCCGTCAGGAAATTTTTCCGAGTAGACTTCCGGCAAATAATGGGTGTTCACGATGAAGCGATCCACGCCCACTTTCAGGAGATGATCCATCGCATAGGTGATGATGGGACGTCCTCCAATCTCCAGGAGCGGCTTGGGACATCGCTCCGTCAGAGGCAGAAGCCGCGTCCCCAATCCTGCACCAAGGATGAAGGCTGTCTTGAATCGCCGGCTCATGTCTTTTTCTTTCCGAACTCCGGATCAATTTTCACCAGACCTGTCACAATGAATCCAGGGATTGTCGCGGCCATGACCCAGAGGAAATAATTCTGATAGCCGAGCTGTTCCTGGAGCCAGCCGCTCGCCATGGCCGGCACCATCATACCCAGGGCCATGATCCCTGTGGAGATGGCGTAGTGGACCGTTTTATACTCCCCTTCCGACACCATGATCATGAACATCGTGTAGGCCGTAAAGCCGAAGCCGTAACCGAATTGCTCCACCGCAACACAGAGATTGATCAAATAGAAATTGTCAGGCATGGTCTGCGATGCATAGACATAGACGAGATTCGGCAGATTCATAGCGCAGACCATGATCCAGATCCAGAACTTGAGCCCTTTTCTGTAAATGGCATACCCGCCGAGAAGCCCTCCCAGCATGAGTGCAACGACCCCTACCGTGCCGTAGATGATTCCCACCTCTGATGTGGTGAGTCCCAGTCCCCCCTTTGAGCGGGGGTCGAGAAGAAAGAGCGCTATGATCTTGGCAAGCTGGGTCTCCGTGAACCGATAGAAGAGAAAGAAAGCAAGAATGGTATTGATCTCCTTTTTCTTGAAGAAGAGGATGAAGATGTGGAGAAACTCCTTAGCGATAGACGACGAAGGATTGCGGATAGCCGGACGGTCCGTAGTCGGATAGGGAAGAACAAAAAAATGATAAAGGAAGAGGGCCGAAAAGACGGCAGCCGCCACAAAGAAGGTGACGGACCAGGCCCGCGGGATATCATAACCGCTTCCTTCGAGAAAACCTGCAAAGATGACGAGCCCGCCCTGGGTAGCAATCGTGGCAATGCGGTAGAAGGTCGTTCGCACTCCAACAAAGGCGGCCTGGAGATGCTCTGGAAGCCCCAGCATGTAAAAGCCGTCGGCAGCGATATCATGGGTTGCCGAGCTGAAGGCCATAAGCCAGAAGAAGGCAAGGGTATACTGGAAGAAACGGGCAGCAGAGATGAAGAACGCAACGCAGGCCAGCATCGCCCCGATGAGGAGCTGCATCAGAAGGATCCAGTAGCGCTTCGTCCTGAATAGGTCGACAAAGGGGCTCCAGAGCGGTTTGATGACCCAGGGAAGATAAAGCCAGCTTGTGTAAAGGGCGATCTCGGTGTTTGAGATGCCAAGGCGTTTATAGAGGACCACCGAAACTGTCATCGCCATGATGTAAGGGATTCCCTCGGCAACGTACAAAGAGGGGACCCAGGCCCATGGATTTCGCGATGTTTGTTTCTGTGTCAGCATGCCACTTACCGCAGGAATATTGGAAAAATCTCTTAAATTTAGGGATTTGGAATTCCTCAATCCCTTAATTCCTCAATTCAGATCATTCCGTCATTCCACCGTTCCATTATTCCAACTTCTCTCTAGTAGAGCGATTCCAAAATACAATTACAAACCATAAACGGTAGCCGCTCCGGTATCGCCGGAGCGAAAATGGCGCAACCTAAAGGTTGCGGCTACAAGGGTTGTTGATACGTTAATTTGGAATCAATCTACTATTATATCTCTTGGATCTTCACACCCCTAAAATAATGTTTGAGGATTTTCTCCGCTGAAAATCCCTTGGTTGCCATAACAGCTGCACCGATCTGGCAGAGTCCCACTCCGTGCCCCCAACCAGCACCATCAAAGATAAATCGATCTCCTTCAACCCTCACAACGAATGCACTGCTGTAAAGGTGACTCCTGGAGAGCCAGCGCCTTATTTCGAGCTCCTTTCCCACAAGTATGCTTTTCTTCGAACCGACGATTTTCAACCGGGAGATCCGACCCGAAGGACCACGTTTAAGGGGTATGATTTCCTGAAGAGTGCCAAAATCAAAACCCGATTTTTCTCGCAGGATCTCTTCTAACTCCTGCCGGGAGCATTCGACCCTCCAGCGGAAAAAGCTTTTTATCTCGCGGTCAAAGTCTGGAAGGATTTTTCCCAGAAGATGTTCGTCTTTTGTGTTGCAGTAGGCCTCGGGCTCCGAAAGGATCCAGGCAGAAGCTTCTTCCTCTGTGATGATTGGCTGGTGAGAGACCGGTGCATCCGAAATGCTTGTTAGATAAGGGACTCTTTTATCATCCCAGGCCATTTCGAACTCTTCTGTGATTCCCCCGCAGGCCTTGGAATATCTGGCATCACAGATTTCATCTTGAAAAGTGATCACCATCCCAAGGGTTTCTCCGACAGCTTCTTCAGCCTGTCTATATACGATCTTCGTTATCCCCTGGTAGCGCTGGCAATGGTCATCACTGCAGACATCGAAGAGATCGTGGTCCTCCTGGTCATACCAGCGTATCACTTCTTTATCAGTTACCTCCCGTGTCGGTGTGGATATTTCTTTCGTTTTCTTCTTGCGATCAATCGCAGCCAGAAGCCAGCTTCGGGATAGGATGGCGTGGGCCTTTAAAAATTCGATGGGAGCTTCAGCACTCATCTCTGAGGAGATCACACTTTTCAGATAATCCTCCAGGGGGATTTCATTGATTGCGGTGATCGTTCCATCCTTGCGTGGGCAGAGAATTAGGTCTCCCTGAAAGGTCTGATCCTCTGTCCTCTCCCAGTGGAAACGGTTTCCAATGGTGACGTTGAAAAGTGAAAAGGTCGAACCCTCCTGGGCTGTGAGCCTGATCGATGGAGAACGCGCGATTTCATGATTTGTCTGATTGAAGAGTACGATCATCCCTGCTGTTGCCTTAGCTGAAACCCGGCCAGATACAGGACCAAACCCATCACCGCGGAAATCTCCGTCCAGACGACCTTTAACTTCGGTCTGCCGATCCATGATACCCACAGTGATCTTCGGCTGATTTTTCATTAGTTTGAAATATTCAGGGCTCGAGGATTCAAAGGTTCAAGGGTTTTATTCTAATTTTTTAATTTTTAGTTTTTCACTTGAACCCATGCCCCCTTGGTCCCTTGAATCCTATTTTGGCACATTATCCTGGTTCTCAGACCTTTTTTCAAGACCTTCTTTTAATCTTCGGAAGTAGAAAGTGATGATGTTGGATCCTATTAAAGATATTTAAATAATTTAAGTATGTTCCCGAAGTCTAGACTCTTGACATTCGTTGTAGGACGATGTAATATAATGAATAACAATCCAGGAGGGAGGGTTTTTATGGCAGGTGTTCAAAAAAGCTTACGTCTCCCAGCCGAGACCATGAAGGAAATTGAACAAATGGCCAAGGAGACAGGGCAGGATTTCTCAAACGTGACCAAAGATCTTTTGCGGGAAGCGATTAAGATGAGGCGTTGTCCGGGGATATTATTTGCCGAAGGGACCAGTGGAAGAAGAGGCCGAGTGGCAGGAACAGGAATTGAAGTTTGGGAAGTGATTGCCTCTTATAAAAGTGTGAAGAAGGATCTCAAAAGGCTCCAAAAAACATATCATTGGTTATCAAGGGAGCAGCTCAAGGCGGCCCTTGGATATTATATGGCCTATCCCCAGGAAATTGACCAACTCATTGAGCAGAATGAACGGTGGAATGAGGAGAGGGTTCGAGACCGTTATCCCTTTACAAGGTCGGCCTCATGAAATTCTATCTGGATGAGGACCTCAGCCCTAAGATTGCTGAAATACTCAGAAGAAGTGGAATCGACGCACTCAGTGCTCATGACGCCGGGATGTGTGAAGTATCGGATCAAAGGCAACTCGAGTTTGCTGCTAGAGAGAAAAGATGTTTGGTGACCAGAAATAGAGACGATTTTATTAGGCTAGCGGTTCAATTTTTCAATGATCAACGTCCCCATTGGGGAGTGCTCATCGTTCCTTATACTCTCCCTGGGAATCAATTCTCTCGAATAGCCAACCTGATTAAGAAATTCTCCTCCCAGCATCACAAAGGTTTGGACCCTTATTCAATTGCGTTTCTCCCTATAAAATAACGGTGTTTCAAGCTTTAATAAATTGGCTGAAAAATTCGAAACCTACCCCCAAACGGACTGAGCCGCGCTTTTTCCCCTGCCTTTAAAGACGGCGTTTAGCGCCGCCGAATGGGTCAATTAGAGAGTTTCCCCGACCGCTCTTTGAGCGCCCTCAGATAGATAAACGAAAAAAGGTAAGGAAGGGACGTCCATGACATTATAAGTTGTCTCGGTGGCGAGTCCGCAGAGATTGCAGAGAGGACGGGGCTACCCAAACCAGCACTCAGTATTTCGGTGAATGACAGGAAGAATAGCCAAAGAGAAGGGAGTCTACCCTTCACCTAAAACAATATATAACGTTCGTGCAGAGCGTGTTCGATTAATCCACAAGTAAGTATCCCCCGGCAAAGCCGGGGGCTTTACGATTGCTGGCCCCTCAAAGGGGCCTGATCGCAATCGGAAAAGACCAATAAAACCTTAAGCCAATGGATTGTACTAGCATCGCCCTTTCACCCCAAGCACGAATCCATGATAGAAATGCATATTCCCGAAAACGTCAAACTCTGGGAGTCCCCCGGCAGAGCCGGGGGTTTACCTAATTGCAATTATCAATCCTCCATAAGGGCATACAGAGTTTTTTCCACAAAAAAATCTTTTTCCTCCCGGTTCAATCTTGAGATGAGAATACAATTTCTTTACCCTGGCAGCAGAAGGCCATAGCGTTTGGTCGGAATGTCGCTTAACAGAGGCGTGAAGTATGGTGCCATAGGCTTTGTCTGTGGGGCTCCACAAGTTCGACGTGCTTAACGACCGGTGGTCTGAATGCTATGTTTGAAGTTGAAATCCAGAATCTTTTTCCAAAGTCACTGATCGGTTATGGAGCTCTTTTTCCAATTTTTTTCCCGTCACTGTCTGGAATATTTTTCCCATGATTTCTTCCGCTTTCTCCCTATCCTGGGAAAATCCCTCCTCTTCTATATTGGGCAACCATTTTGCCTCGAAGAGGACTTGGAAATCGAGCGTCTCCATTTCTCTGGGATGATGAGGGTGTCCGATAATATCACAGATCTCGTCGACGATTTCCCTCTGGACATTCAATTTCTTTAAAATATCTCTTGCAATAGAGGAACCTTCTTTCTCCTGATCCTCCAGGGAAGCATTCCCGTATTTCTCCGTCGCCTCCTTCATTCCAATATGATGAAGGTAAGCAGCTCCAAGAATGATGAGGGGATGACCACCCTCTAACTTTAGAATCTCCTCTGCATATTTGGCTACTTTCAGACCATGGTTCACACTTTTCACATCATGAGAAAAGTATCTTTTCATCTCCTGGGAAATTCTCTCCTTCAATCGTTTATTCTGTTCCTCCTTTTGTATCACCCCAATCTCTTCGGGCAATGATTCAAGACATTTATCCCCATAAGGACACTACAGAGCGCATCCGAAACCAATCTTCGGGTTAATCATTTCATGACCACACCGGCATTTCCTCTTCACATCAAATTTAAAGAACTCTACAGGATAACCACATTTGGGACACTCGATTTCAAAAACATCAGTCGGCTTCCAAAACATCGTGTCTTGACCTGGGCATTGCATCTTCTTATTCCTCCTCGCAAAATATGGTTTGAATGATTATTGCCAATAAGTTTAGCAACTTATCGAAGAAGAGGTCTTGACTTAAGTCAAACTTTTTTAACTTTCCGAGGCAGGAGCATCTCCGGCTCTATTTCCCCTTCGCCACACCTTTAGAATTAGGAGGTTGGAGTGAAAACCCTCACTTCCAAAAAGTTTAAGCGTTGTGTATAATACAAACCATAGCGGAAAGCTTTGGGACTTTGGTGAAAACATAAATTCAACATACAACAAAATGTTAGAACCCAAATTGGATAACAAGATGAGTTGCATTCCCCGAAAGCAGGAATGAAAACACATACCATACAAAGAAATGCCTGGAAGTTCCTTCTCATCATCGCTACAAGTACAGTCTTTGCTATACTCCTCCATCAAGTACATCATGACCCGCTGATGAGTTTGAGCACCAAGCCTCAAAGCATTGTGATAACCTCTGGTTGGTTTCCACCTGTGGCGTTCGCGGCCCTCGCCTTGGCATTCTGTGCCATGGGACTAATATTTCTTGGCATTCAGAAGGCGCTCGAAGGTACTAAAACCAAGAAGGGGATACTCTTTGGACTCGCATTGGGTGGAATGTATATCATTGGCATGATCGAAGCCTGTGTCATCTTCCCTGTCTCCTTGTTCGGTGAACTCTATACTGGAATAGCCGATAGTTGCGGGATACTGCTCATGAGTCTCCTCCTCGGGAAGTATATGGCTGATGATGCGCTCAATAGAGAGAAAAACACGAGTCCAACGTTCCCTGCAATCGTGATCATTCCTGTGATATATGTCGTGGTGAGATATTTCTCTTATACAGTCCTTCATATTGAGTCATCGTATACCACACGACCATTTGCAACATTCCTGTGGACAGCAGGAATGGGAGGCTGGATTGGAATCATGTATCGATTAGTCGGCAGGGACATAGGGTATAAACACCCTCTAAAACGCGCCATGGTGTTTGGTGGACTTGTCTTTGGCCTCAATTGGCTCGTCTTTAATTTATTTGCCTTATTATTTATTGTCGTCCCGGTAATAGATTTAGTATATCGCTCGGTCTTTGACGCACTTGCCATTATCATGGGGGTGTATATATTCACATTGTTTCAAAAACGTCATACTATGTGACATTGAAGGACGCTCAAACGTTCTTATTGAGGAGAATATTGAAGTAAATGTGGATAAATGGGGCGTTGTTCTATTTATTGCCAGTTTTCTATTCTGGAAAATAGAACCATCCTGCTTTCTCTTCTTTTTAGAAATCAAGTGAGGTTTTAAAGACGCGGAAAGCTTTGGACCTTTGGTGAAAACATGACGTCAACATGAAACGTAATGTTAGGAGGAAAATAAACAATGGATATTTCAGTAATAAATTTCGAGGAAAAATTTGAAAAAATACATGAACAGCATTCCTATAAAATAATCGCTCAAATGAATAACTATCATTTTAAATTGGTTAAAGCACAAAGAGAATTCATATGGCATAAACACCCCGAAACTGATGAAGTATTTATCATAATCGGTGGGAATCTGCGAATAGATTTTCGAGACAAAACTCTCCACTTAAAAAAAGGCGAAATGGTAGCCATTCCAAAGGGAGTAGAGCATAAACCATTTTGTAAGGAAGAATGCAAGATATTGTTAATTGAACCGGCAGGGACTATTAACACGGGAGATGCGGGCGGGAACTTAACCGTTACGGAATTAGAATGGATCTAGGATAAGGAAATCTTCTAAGTCACTCTAGCGGACACGATAAGACTGCGCCGCTGATTTCAGACGTTATATACTCTTTCAATCAGAATGAAGCCTCTCACCGTAGTCATCCCTTACAACCCAGGACCTTTCTTTGAGAAGACTCTGCTTCCCCTGACGAAGTCAGACCTGGTTGAGCGTGTCGTGATCGTAAGTCAGGAGCCGGTTCATCTGAAAATCCCCGGTTGTCGTGTTCTTACTGCCGGACCTCTTCTATCACACGAAACAATCAGCCTGACTCTAGCCCGGATCCGAACGAAGTACCTTCTTCTCTTGCCTGGGGCCCAACAAATTTCGATTGATCCTGAAGCCATGGAGAGAATCGTGGAGAAGGCTGAATCCACGAAAGCAGGTCTGGTCTATTCGGATTTTTATGACAAAAGCGAACATGGGAAGACTCTTCATCCACTTAATGACTATCAACTAGGCAGTGTCCGCGATGATTTTGACTTCGGCGCCATAATGCTCTTTTCATTCCCCGCTGTCCGGAAGGCCATGAAAAAATACGGCCTCAAACCTGGCGTTAAATTTGCCGGCCTCTACGATCTTCGCCTGAAGGTCTCCATCGACCATTCTATATATCATCTGAAGGAGCCACTCTATTCCGTGATGGTGACAGATAAACCTTCAGGTAATGAAAGACTATTTGCCTATGTCGATCCCCGTTATGAAGCCGTCCAGAAGGAAATGGAGATTGTCTTTACGGATTACTTGAAGAAGATCAGGGCTTATCTGCTCCCCAATCAACTCAGGGAGGTAGAACAAACACCAGCATCCTTTCCAGTGGAGGCTTCTATAGCCATTCCCGTGCGGAACCGGAAAGAAACGATTGCCGAAGCCGTAAAAAGCGCCCTGTCGCAGGAAACAGATTTTCCATTCAACGTCATCGTCGTAGACAATCACTCGACAGATAGAACAACGTCAGTTCTCTCCGATCTCGCCAGAAAGCATCCTAGTCTGAAGCACATCATCCCGAAGAGGACTGATCTTGGCATCGGTGGTTGCTGGAACGAGGCCCTTTGGCAAAAAGCCTGCGGCCGCTATGCCGTTCAACTCGATTCGGACGACCTTTACAGTAGCCATCGCACCCTACAGAAGATGGTCGATATGCTCCGTCAGGGCAACTATGCCATGGTAATCGGCTCCTATACCCTCGTTGATTCCAGACTTAAGGAAATTCCGCCGGGCCTCATCGACCACCACGAATGGACCGATGAGAACGGTCATAACAATGCGCTGCGCATCAACGGTCTGGGTGCCCCACGGGCTTTTAACACCGGCCTCATGCGAAAAATCGGTTTTCTCAATGTGAGCTACGGTGAGGATTACGCAGCGGCGCTGCGAATCTGCCGGGAATATCGGATCGGGAGGATCTATGAAAGTCTCTACCTCTGCAGACGCTGGTCGGGCAACACCGATGCAGCTCTCAGCATCGAAGAGGCAAACCGAAATAATGCCTTTAAAGATAAGATCCGGACCATTGAAATTCTCGACCGGCAAAAAATGAATAAAAGAGGATAACCAACAGCCATGGGAATCGTCATCCGACCCTGGCAGAAAAGTGATCTTGCGTCCATCCGCAGAATAACCTGGCAGTCCTGGATTTCTACATACTCGAGTTTCATTCCCGAAAGCGACCTCAAGCCCTATTTTGACATTCACTATACAGAACTGTCCTTCCTCAGCATGTTCGATGATCCGTTCATGAAGGGTTTCATTGCAGAGGCAAATAATCAGATCGCCGGTTATGTACGACTTTTCTTCAACCGGGACGAGAATCGCCTCTACGTCCCCTCACTGTACCTTCTTCCGGACTTTCAGGGTCAGGACATCGGCAGGCAGCTTCTCGAGGCGGCAGAAGAATATGCCGCAGCAAAGGGTCTCGATGAACTCTGGATCGGCGTAATGGTGAAAAACAGACAAGCCCTTGTCTTTTACAGAAAGGTGGGCTTTCAATTTGTCCGGGAAGAACCTTTCACCATGGGGAAAACCACAGTAAACCATCTCATCGGTTATAAAAAAATAGGGAGGACCGCACCGCTTAACCAGAAAATTCATACCGCTTTCGACGCAGGGGAAAACCTCCCCGAACTTTGTCTCGAGCTCCTATCAAAGCAGAAAAAGGCGTGGCTGGATCTTCGGGAAGGTTATGAATTGTTTAAAAACGTCAGGGAGCGGGATTTACCTTGCAAAGGATTTTCCGTCCGACTTCAGTACAATCCCAGAAGGATCAAGAGCAGCCTGGCTGATGTAAGCAAAGAAAATGTAAATGAGCGGCGATGTTTCCTCTGCCTGGATCATCTCCCTGAAGCTCAGAAAGGAATCCTCCTTCGAAGCGACTACTTGATCCTCTGTAATCCCATGCCTGTTTTCTCTTCTCACTTCACCGTCTCCCATTTAGACCATCGCCTCCAGGTCATCGCTGAACATATCGATACCTTTCTCCAGCTCATGGCTGATTTTGGTTCCGGCTGGACAGTGCTCTACAACGGGCCAAGATGCGGCGCTTCTGCACCGGATCACCTACATTTTCAAGCAGCTCCATCAGGACAGATGCCGATCGAGAAAGAAATCCGGGAGGGAAAAAGACTCACTCTGATGAAACAGGTTGACAATGTTCTCCTCTATCACTTGAGAGATCTGGGACGGGAAGTCATCATCCTGGAAGGGAATGAACCCATGGCTGTGGGAATTGCTTTCAAGGGTTTTCTGAATGTTCTGAAAAAGGTTCTTCTCATAGACGAGGAGCCTATGATGAATATCGCCGGGTTTTATGAAGAAAGGAGATGGTGTCTCGTCATCTTTCCTCGCAGAAAACACCGTCCCGACGCCTTTTTCAGGGAAGGGGATGCCCGGGTTGTGGTCAGCCCGGGAGTGATCGATATGGGGGGCCTTCTGATCACTCCTATAGAAAAAGATTTCGACCGACTGGATGCAGCTGCGGTGGAAGGTATTTATGGGGAAGTATCCCTGGATGGAGAAACCGTTGAAACAGCAATTAAAGCGATGATATAGGTATGCAGGGGCAATTCATGAATTGCCCCTACGGGCGGATCTTACCCTTGCCACCATAATCCCGGAGCGGGCTCGGCTCTGCATCAGATACCGGTAGAGTGTCTTTTTGGAGAGGACAACCTTGCCCTCGGTGCTGGAGGCGTGAAGCAGGTGAATTCGATTTTTCACTCTTGTGGCAAGCCCCACATGCTCAACATCAAGGCCCTCTGCATTCGTCGTGATGGCGATGAGATCACCATCACGAATCCGATCCTCCAAACGCCTCAAAGCCCTCTTTGGAATGAGATACAAGGATCTTCTGCTGATCGTCCTTTCAACAGACTTCATTTTTCGAAAGTTCGCCACATTTTTTAGCGGAGGATAGAGGTTCGGATTTTTCGTCATGAAGTTAATGGTTTTCCTTAAAGACCTGCCCCCGATTTCCGCTGTAACATCCCTTACGATGCCCTTCTTCTGGTTATCATGAATCCAGTCTGAAAAATAATGAAGCCGCAAGGAGTAGCCCTGCAACCGTCCTTGCCGGTAACGTATCTTTTGGAGTATTATCCGAAAAGCTTCATAAGATTTTTCTTGCGTTTTTAAATATAGGGCCAGAGCGACTATTTTTTCTACAAAAGTCACACAATCAAGCTCTCTCAGATTGATGACAAGGTGCTCGGCTCCCTTCGTTTCGAGTGTGCCGCCTGCATAAGGCGTTCCCAGAAAGAATCTGCCAATCTCGAGCATGAGCTGATCAGGGATTTTTGTGGAGGTTTTCTTCTTATCCAAAAACCTGATCAGTTTTTCAAAGATCCTTCGGTCCTGTCTCTGGAGATTCAAGGCCCTTCCTTTTGGCCAATGACCCAACCCTGTATAAGATTTAGAATTTGATTATTGATTATTATTCGGTATTGGTACTTGAAAATTGGATATTCTATATACGGCCTTTTTCTTTCATCAAACGGACCATTAACTCTTTGTAGTTTTTGGGCGGAATGATCTTTTTCTCTCGTTCCTCCATCTTTATCGCACCACTGGGACAGAAGTGGGCGCAGACGCCGCATCCCAGGCAGAACTCTTTATCCACCACAGGATAATCCCCCTCCATCTTGATGGCTTTAATCTGACAATGATCCACACATATTTCACATCCATTGCATTCTTCGTGATCCAGTCTGGCAAGGTAATTGGTTGTGGTTACAGCATGTTTCAGATGGTTACGGGTGATTCCTTCGAGAAAACCGCAACAGCACCCACAACAGTTGCAGATAAAAGTTGTTTGGTCCAGGACGTTGTCCCCGATGTGAACCAGTCCCAAATCTTCTGCTTTCTTCAGCGTATCCAACAATTCTTCAACAGAAGCCCTTCTCCCAAATCCCTGTTCTGCCACAAAATCGGAGGCAGCACCTAGACTCATACAAATATCATCAATTGGTGCAGAACAATTTTTTCCCAGATGCCACGCCTCATGCCTGCAATAGCATTTGGTCAAACTTCCCCGTCCAGCCATTTTGATTTGTTCGGCAGCCTCATCAAATCGAAGAATCTCGCTTTTCACTTTGGGAAGATTGGCACTATAGACGTAGGTCCGGCCCCGGC
>Ga0315281_10009270_pt1 | contig 13659 bp, 11 predicted proteins | sample YL17G07_0_MG_FD_204540 | JGI IMG/M metagenome (GOLD analysis project Ga0315281, IMG submission 204540) | Sediment microbial communities from Yellowstone Lake, YNP, Wyoming, USA - YL17G07_0 | ecosystem: Environmental > Aquatic > Freshwater > Lake > Sediment | place: USA: Wyoming | collected...
CTTCGGTCCGTACTTCGTCGTCGGTGCCATCTATTCCGGCGCGGCTGCGGTGATCTTCTCCATGTTCGTGCTGCGCCGCGTCCTCCATTTGCAGGACTATCTCGAACCCGTGCACTTCCGCAATCTCGGCCTGCTGCTGCTCTCCTTCGCCATGCTCTATCTCTACTTCAACATCAACGAATATCTCACCATGGGCTACAAGTTCGAGGGCATCGAAAAGGAATATCTCACCCGGCTCTTCTTCGGCGATTACGCCCCCATGTTCTGGACGGTGCAGGCCATCGGCGTTTTTCTCCCGCTGCTGCTGCTCATCGCCGTCCTCGGGTTGCGCAGTCACAAATCCCTCACCATCCCCGGTGTCGCCCTGGCTTCCTTCCTGGCCATCATTGGCGCCTGGGCCAAGCGCTATCTCATCGTCGTGCCCACGCTATCGAGCCCCTTCCTGCCCGGCCAGAGAATTCCCTGGGAATGGACGCACTATCGCCCCACCTGGGTGGAATGGTCCGTCACCGCCGCCGCCATTGCCGTTTTTCTGCTGATCTACGGACTCTTCTCCAAACTATTTCCCATGGTCTCCATCTGGGAGACTCGCGATCCCGAACCGGCCGTGACGGAAGCCGCGCCCGCCACGTCCCCTTCTGCTAACTGGGGTTCCATCTCCTCCATCCCCGTCATCCTGCTCACGCTCGCTCTTGCAGGCGCCGGTACGGCCCATGCGGGCCAATCCCACAAGCCCCGCAAACCCGCGCCCACCGCGCTTTCTCTCGAATGGCAAGCCCTCCCCGCGGACAAACTTTCCGCCGCCTCCGCGGAAGATGGCCCGCCGGATAGCGTCTCTGTCGCTCGCGTGCAAAACGGCCTTTCGCAACTCTTCGGTCATCTCTCTTTCGGCGCCAAAAGCGCCGAAAACGAAAAGCCGCCCACCGTCATCTCCCTGAAGGCCACCTTAAAAGACGAGCGCGGCGCTCCGGTGGCCATGCAGCCCGTCAGCTTTTCGCTGCGCACCTCCTTCGGCCTGGTGCAATACGGCAGCCGGCCCACCAATGAAGAAGGGAAAGCGGAACTCATTGTTCGCGACCACCGCTACGGCAAATATCCCCTGCTGGTGGCCTACGGCGGCGATGACTCTTTCGACGCCACGCGCGCCGAGACGTCCGTGGATTTTGGCCCGCGTCCCGTTCCCGCGCTGCCCGCCGCCGGCGTGCTCATCGCTCCTTACGCCACCGCCGCCATTGGCCTTCCCTTTGTCATGTTTTACGGCTTCATGTGGGTTGTTTTCATCTACGCCTTTGGCTACCTGATTCTCTGGCGCATGCGCCGTGCGGGGCGGGATCAGCAGCCGCACTGACCGGCAATGACGCAAGGCAGCCTGCCGAAGAGAGGAAAACGGATGGAGACCATGCGCAATCCGCACACGTTCCCCGCGTCTTCACGGATTTCTTTCCGGCCGCGCTTCCGCCGCCTTGCTCCCGCCTTCCTGTGCTGTGCCGCACTCCTGCTGTTTGGGCAAGCCGCAGGCGCTCAGGAAGCTTCCGCGCCGGCCAGCCCGATTTGGTCCCCGCAGTTGAACGCCGCCGAACGCTGCGTGACGTGTCATCCCCAAGTCCCGCCGCCCAGCCCCGCGCAGCTTGCGTTTCAGCAGCCCGGCCGCGTGGACCCGCTCGTTCCGCATCATGGCAAGGGCTGGGGCTGCACCGTCTGTCATCGCGGCGCGGGCGACGCGGCGCAAAAAGGCCAGGCCCATCAGCCCGCCCTCGCCCCGGCCCAGCCTCTTCTTCCCGCCCGTTATCTTCAGGCTTCCTGTGGCCTCTGCCATCGCGCCGATCTGCCGGACACTCCGCAACTCAACCGCGGCCGCTTTCTGCTCAGCGAATTCCGCTGCGTCGGGTGTCACCGCCTCGACGGCATCGAGCGCCCTTACCTGCTCGGGCCGGACCTCACCGAAATCGCCGGCAAAGTCAGCCCCGAGTGGCTTTACAAGTGGCTCAAGGAACCGCGCACGCTCCTCGATGATTCCGGCAATGTTACCGTCAGCGGCTACCAGATGGAGCCGCGCATGCCCCGCTTCCGTCTGAAAGAGGACGAACTCCGCAATCTGGTCGCCTACCTCAGCTCCCTGCGTGGCAAGCCGGTGGAACCTTATGTCTTCGATCCAAAAATCGTCGCCGCCCTGCAAAACAGCCCGGATCTTGCCGATCAGGGCGAGGCCCGCTTCCGGCAGATGTTCTGCACCACCTGCCATCCGCTGGCCGTGACCCGCGCCGGCGAAACCAAACTCATCGGTGGCGACCTCGGCCCCGAACTCACCAAGGTCGGCAGCAAGGTCAATCCCGACTGGCTGCCTGCCTGGCTGCGCAATCCTCAGGCATTGTTCCCCAAGAGCAAAATGCCGCGCTATGAATGGTCCGATCAGGATCTCTTTGTGGTCACTCGCTTCATCACTGCAAAACTAACCGACCCGGACCTGCTGCAAGGCGTTCCGAAACTGGATGCTCCGACTCCCGATCAGATTCGCCTCGGCCGCCGCCTGTTTCTCAGAAAAGGCTGCGCCAGTTGCCACGCCGCTCCGGGCATGAAGCTGCAGGAAGAGTTTGGCCCGGCCCTCGCCAGCCTGGGCGCCGAGAGCGTCTCCCATCTTCATTTTGGCGACGCCAAAATTCCCCGCGATTTAACCGCCTACATGCAGGCCAAACTCACCGACCCGCTCTCCGTGAATCCCACCGCGGACATGCCCCAGTACCATTTCAGTTCCGCGGACCTCGAGGCCCTCACCACGGCGCTGCTCAGCATGACCGGCGCTTCCGCCAACAGCGCGATCGAGCGCGTGACCGTCCCGCGCAAGCCCGCCGAATTTCAGCCCACCGGCGAATTCGCCCGGCTCTACGAACGCTACAAATGCTACGCCTGCCACCAATTCAACGGGTATGGCGGAACGCTGGCCACCGACCTCTCCTGGGAAGGCAGCCGCGCGCAGCGCCAGTGGCTCATCGACTTCCTGAAAAATCCGCAAACTCTGCGCCCCAGCCTCGTCCTGCGCATGCCCCAATTCAATATGACCGACCAGGAAGCCGCCCTCCTCGCCGACGCCATCGGCCAGACGCTGCGCCACCCGGCCGTCGATCCCGCCGCTGTGGATCCCGCGAAGTTCACGCCGCTAATGGCGGCGCAGGGAAAGCAGCTCTACGAGGAAAAATATCAGTGCCAGTCCTGCCACTCCATCGGCTCGGGCGGCGGATACGTCGGACCCGAACTGAGCAACGTGGGCAACTGGATGACCCCGGCCTGGATCGCGGCCTGGCTCAAAGATCCCCAGGCCCTCCTGCCCGGAGGCATTGAGCCGCGCCGCACGCTTTCTCCTGATGAAATACAGGCGCTCACGGCCTACTTGATGACTTTGCGGCAGAAGGAACCCGCGGCGCCCGCAGCCGCCGCCGGAGCTGAAAAATGAAAAATCGCCTCGCGATGCTTGCTCTTCTTTTCTCCCTGACTCTGCTCTTGGCTGTGATTCGCGAAAACGCCGCGGCACAATCCGCGCCCCGTCCAAAATCCTACGCCACCGAGCCCGACTGGAACGACCCCCAGCGCCTCATCCCCTTGAATTTTCAGCAGGTCCGCGGCCAGCGTCTCTTTTACCAATACTGCGTCTGGTGCCACGCCGATTCCACTCCCGCCGGGCCCTCCAACCGCTCCAACCTGAACCCCGTTCCACCGTTGCTGAATGATGGCGCCGTCTTGAACGGAAAGAGCGACGAATTTCTCCGCGACATCATTACCCGGGGAGGCCGCGCATTGGGGAAATCGGCCATGATGCCTCCTTATGGGGACACATTGACCCGTGAGGAAATCCAGGCGGTGATTGCTTTTGTTCGGGCCGTTGCCCAACCGGCGTTCCAGCCGGTGGCTGGACATTAGGACTTGGGAACCAGAGGAATCTGGTGGCCAGGAAGGCCGTCGATCTTGGTCAAAGATCCCACGGCAGGTGAGTGAAATAACACAGTCTGCGTTATTTGACGCAGTCTGGGGGCGGAATAAAGAGCTTTTAAACTGTCTGGAATTTTGTAAGACTTGTATTTTCAGTGTATTATGGATTTCCAGTGAATTTTAGTCGGTGGCGCTGTAAATGCACAATTAAGAATAGATACTCCGAATTGGAGAAATAACTTGAACGAGCTGCCCGTCACAATTCGCTATGCAATCAAGATCCTCATTTTCCTGGCTTTGTCTCCTTGCCATCCGGTTTCGGCGGCCGCGGTCGCCAAAGGCACTCGCGTTCCTCCGTCGCAAGCGGCAAAAATTCTGCACACTCTGCGCTGGGGAGGGTTGACGCGGTCCCGCCGGGGCGCGAGCGGGGGTTATGAGCTTCATCGAAAGCCCGAGGAGATTCGGGTGGAGCAGGTGGTGAACCTTTTTGTGCTTCCTCCCGATGAGGAGGATTCCTATGCGGCGGATGAACCTTTGCAACAGATCTGGAAAAAGGCCGAAACGCAGTCGCAGCGGGAATTGATGCAGCTCACCATCGCGGAACTCTGCCGGCGCATGCCCGCGCCAGCAGGGGAGCAGGATACCCGCGGGCGCAATCCATCGTTTTAGACCGTAAGTGAATTCAATGCCAGCATTTTAGGGACCACAGTGGAAGGAAAGGAAAAGGAGGCGAAAATGCTAAATAGAAAAAGTGGTGGTGTTCTGTTAACGGCGGCGATGCTGACTGGGGTGTTCGTCTACATGCTGTTGGTGTCGGCGCCCCGGGTCTCGGCGATCCCCGCGTTTGCCCGCAAGTACCAAACCTCATGCACGACGTGCCACAGCAATTACCCGGAACTGAACGACTTTGGCGAGGCGTTCAAGAAGAATGGCTTCAAGTTCCCCAAGGACGATGAAGTGTTCGTTAAGGAGCCGCAGGTGATGCTGGGGTCGAAGGCCCAGAAGGAATCCTTCCCCGGCGCGGTCTATCCGGGGGAGATGCCGGGCTCGATTCCCATCGGCTTCCGCTATTCGGGATTTTTTACGATGAACAACAAGCGTCCGCTGGGAGCCGGTTTTGTGCCGCGCACGGACATGTTCACGCCGGACACATTTGCCTTGATCGCCGCCGGAAGTTTTGGGCCTAACATTTCGTTCTGGATCGACGATGACATCTCTGCCGGCGGTTCGGGAGCGGATGGCGGGCTGGGCGACGGCTATCTGAAGTTCAACGACCTGGGCCACTATCTCAAGCTGCCCAAGGATACCCTCAACGTGCGCTTCGGGCAGTTCGAGCTCGATTTGCCCTTCAGTCAGGCTCGCAGCATCTATGCTTCGGAATACGACATCTATGGCCAGATGAACGTAGCCGGCGCCTGGCAGGGAGCTGATCCGGCGGATGGGTGCACCGTCTGTGCAACGACCAACAATCCCTTCGCGCTGGGCGCTTCCCAGCGGGGCATCGAAATCGGCGGATACCCCAATGACGGGAATTTCGCCTGGTCCATCGCGGTGATCAACGGCAGCAATGACGGTTCCGCGGAACGCAATTCCAAGGATGTATACGCGCGTGTTTCCCAGAAATTCAATCTGGAACACGACGCTTCCCGCAAGGAAGTTCAGGCCGCCGGTCCCACCGGCCCGCGCGACCATACCTCGATTCGCGTCGGCGGTTTCTACTACTACGGCCGCAACGCTCAAAACATCGGAAGCCAGACCTATTCCTTCCTGGGCACCATCCGCGAGCCCTTCTACCGGGCAGGCGCTGATCTGCGCTTCAAGTATCGTCACATGGAGCTGTTCGGCCTGCTCATGTATGCCCACGACAAGAATCACCTGGTGGACACGGAAGCGGGGACGATCAGTTCGGGCCGTTCGGTAACCTACAGCGGCGGATTTGCCGGACTGAACTATTGGATTTATCCGTGGATGATGGCCAGCCTGCGCTATGATGCGGTGAATTCGCCGGCGGACTTTTACAACGGGATGTCCAGAAACATGACCCGCAACCGTGTCAGCCCGGGGCTGCAGATTCTGGTCCGCAGCAACATCAAGCTGGTAACGGAATATCAGCGCGGCTGGGAGCAACCGAATCCCGCCGGCCCGAATCCATTCTTCAGGGCCAATACCTTCGTCACTGGAATCGACTACTCGTTCTAAGGGCATGGCCGGGGCCGCAAGGCCCCGGCCAGCAATAACGTATAATTCACAGAATCAACGAGGAGAGAAAAGAAAATGAAAACGATCAGCAGAATGGCCTTAGCGGTGGCGGGATTCGTGGCGGTGGCGGGAATGGCGTTCACGGCGCAAGCGGGAGAGATCAAGGGCAAGGTAAGCGTGCAGGGGATCAAGTCGGCGGAAAATATCGCGGTGTACGTGGATGCCATCGCCGGCAAGGAATTTCCGGCGCCGGCCGAGCATGTGGTGATCGACCAGAGGAAGATGGCCTTTATTCCCAAAGTAGCCGTCGTGCTCAAGGGCACCACCGTTGAATTCCTCAACAGCGACCCCGTCGGCCACAACGTTTATTGGCCTTCGGTCAGCGGCAACAAGAAGCTCTCGCACAACCTGGGAACCTGGCCCAAGGGCGAAAAGAAGCCTTTCCAGTTTAACGACCTGGGCGTGGCTTCGCTGCTCTGCAACGTGCACCCGGAAATGTCCGGCTACGTCGTCGTCGTGGCCACCCCGTATTTTGCGGTGACCGGCAAGGACGGCTCGTTTGAAATCAAGGGCGTTCCCGCGGGCACCTACACCCTGAAGACCTGGAGCGAAGACGGCAAGCCCACGACCCAGAGCGTCACGGTGGGCGAAGGCGCGGCGACGGCGGAGATCACGGTCAAGAAGTAAGGGAAGTAAGGAGAGAGACGTGCGTATCCCGGGAGGCATGCCATTACGACTCGAAGCAAACTCGTTGATCTGGACTGGCTGGAATCGAACTTCCCCTGCATGCAGGCCTGCCCCGTCCATACCCAAGCGGGACGCTACGTCTCCTTGATCGGCGAAGGGCGCTACGAGGAAGCCTACCGCTACGCGCGCACTCCCAATCCTTTTGCCTCCGTCTGCGGGCGGGTTTGCGGCCACCCCTGCGAACCCGCCTGCCGGCGAGGGTCTTTTGACGCGCCCATCTCCATCCGCGCGCTCAAGAGGTTTCTCACCGAACGGCACGGCCCGGAATCGCGCAATCCGGTCGAACTGTTCCCCGAAAAACCGAAAGTCGTCCATGCCGAAAAAATCGCGGTCATCGGCTCCGGCCCGGCGGGACTTTCCGCCGCCCACGATCTCGCTTTGCTCGGCTACGCAGTCACCGTTTTTGAAGGAGCGGCGGTTCCCGGCGGCATGATGCACCTGGGCATTCCCGAGTACCGCCTGCCGCGCGACGTTTTGCAGGCGCAGATTCGCGAAATTCTGGATCTTGGTCCGGAACTGAAATTGAACTCGCGGCTGGGCCGCGATTTTTCTTTAGAGGACCTGAAGAAGCAGGGCTATAAGGCCGTGCTGATGGCTTTCGGCCTGCACCGCAGCCGCGACCTGAATCTGCCGGGCCACGAACTGGACGGCGTGGTCAAAGGCATCGATTTCCTGCTCAACGTCAATCTCGGCTATCGTTTTTCCATCGGCAAGCAAGTCGTGGTCATCGGCGGCGGCAACGTGGCCATTGACGTCGCTCGTTCCGCCATGCGCGCGCAGCAGAAATTGGCGCAGCCCGGCGGCGGCGAAGCCCTGCCCGATGAATTGACCTCCAGCGAGCAGGACGTGGCCATGAAGGAGTTCATGGACGTCTCCCGCGCCGCTCTGCGCATGGGCGCCCGCGAAGTCCATCTGGTCTGCCTGGAATCCCGCGCGGAGATGCCCGCCTCCGAAGAAGAAATCACGGAAGGTCTGGAAGAGGGCATTCGCATGCATCCTTCGCTCGGTCCCCGCCAGTTCGTCGGAAAGGGCGGCAAGCTCACCGGCCTGGAAGTGATTCGCTGCGTATCGGTCTTCGACGAGCAGCGCCGCTTCAGCCCCAAGTTCGCCGAGGGCACCGAGCACGTCATTCCCTGCGATACGGTCATCCTGGCCATCGGGCAGGCCTCCGACCTTTCTTTCCTGACGCCCGCCGACGGCATCGAGACCACCCGCCAGGGCACCCTGAAAATCGACAACGAAACGCTGATGACTTCCGCGCCGGGCATCTTCGCCGCCGGGGACATCGCCTTCGGTCCGCGCCTGATCATCAACGCCGTCGCCGACGGCAAAAAAGCCGCCGAGCAGATTGACAAATATCTCCGCGGGTCGGAGTGGAAACCAAAATCCAAGTTCGTCCGCGTAACCGTCCTCGACCATCACGGGATGGCCGAACATTACGACGAATATTCGCGCCTGCCCGTCCCGGTGATTCCGCTCGAACGCCGCACCGGCGTGGCCGAAGTGGAAGTGGGCTTCAGCGAAGCGCAGGCCCGCGAAGAAGCCTCGCGCTGCCTGAAATGCTGGATCAACACGATCTTTGAAGGCACCGAAGTGAACGGAACGGAATGCATTCTCTGCGGCGGCTGCGTGGACGTCTGCCCGGAGAACTGCCTCAGCCTCGTTCCCCTCAGCCGCTTCGATTTCGCCGAAGCCACCAAAACGCAGTTGGCCAGCGAAGCCGACTGCCGCGCCTTCGACTTGCAGCACCTCACGGCGGAGGAGCTTCCCGCCGCCGAGGGCTCGGTGATGGTGAAGGACGAATCGGTGTGCATTCGCTGCGGGCTGTGCGCGGAGCGCTGCCCCGTGCGCACCATCACCATGGAAGCTTTTGAAGTGTTCGACCACGATCCGGATCTGGTAAACATCGAGGAGATTGTGCTTCGGCCATGAGCGACCCCAAACAGCAGCCCCATGCGAGCGAATCAGAACAAGGCCACACGGCCGGCGCAGGAAAATCGCGCCGCGACTTCCTCAACGAAATCACCCTGGGCGCGCTGGGCATCGCCGGCCTGGGATCGACGGTGGTGACCTACCAGTTTTTCTCGCCCAATGTGCTGTTCGAACCGTCCATGACGTTCCGCGCGGGAACGCCGGACCTCTACCCGGTGAATTCGGTCTCCTTCCTGCAGGATCAGCTTGTGTATATCGTGCGCATGACCGAGGGTTTCTACGCGGTCTCCGCGGTGTGCACGCATCTGGGCTGCATCACGCAATGGAAACCGGAGGCGGACACGATCGCCTGCCCGTGCCACGGCAGCAAGTTCAAGAGGGACGGGATCAAGATCGAAGGCCCCGCGCCGCGCCCGCTGCCGCATTTTTCGGTGACCCTGACGCCCGACGGGGAATTGCTCGTTGATAAGCTGCAGACCGTGAAATCCACGCAAGTGCTGAAAGCCTGAGGAGCATCATGGCCACGACGTTACATTCATTGCTCGACCAGCTTCGCGAGACGCGCGCCTGGAAATCCGTCTTTCGCCGCGGCCCCGCGCGGACCAACCGCACCCGCAGCCTGGCCGTCTTCGGTAACCTCTTCCTCCACTGGATGCCGGTGAAGGTCCGCGAAAAGTCTTTGGCCGTCCGCGCCTCCTATTATCTCGGCTCCATCTCCTTCCTGCTCTTTATCGCGCTGACCATCACCGGCATTCTGCTGATGTTCTATTACCATCCCGCGGTGCCGCAGGCGTACCGGGACATGAAGGACCTGCGCTTCGTCGTCTCCAACGGCGTGTTCCTGCGCAACGCCCACCGCCTGGCCGCGCAACTGATGGTCCTGCTGGTGTTCCTGCACATGTTCCACGTCTTCTATCGCGGTGGCTATAAACCGCCGCATGAGTTCAATTGGGTCGTCGGCGTCATCCTCCTGCTGGTGACGCTGTTCCTCAGCTATACCGGCTATCTGCTGCCGTGGGATCAGCTGGCCTTCTGGGCCATCACCGTGGGCACCAACATCATGTCGGCCATGCCCGTCATAGGAGGCAAGCTTCGATTCACGCTCCTGGGCGGCAATCTGGTGGGAGAAAACGCCCTGCTGCGCTTTTACGTGCTGCATGTGGTGGTGCTTCCCTTGATCGCGTTTCTCTTCATCGGAATTCATTTCTGGCGGGTGCAGAAAGACGGCGGCCTGACCGTACGGAGTAAAGATGACGGAAAAGAATAAAATCGAAACGGGATTCGGCTCCGACGCGAAAAAGAATCCACAGCGCATCGTCTTTGTCACGCGGAAGACCTCGGCGAAAGTGACCGACGACCGCGGCCCGCTGCTGATGACCTATCCGCACCTGCTGCTGCGCGAGGCCATCGCCGCGCAGATTCTCACCGTGCTGGTCGTCCTGGTGGCGCTCTTCTGGGACGCTCCGCTCGAGCAGCTGGCCAATCCGCTGCTCACCCCCAACCCCGCGAAAGCCCCGTGGTATTTCCTGGGCTTGCAGGAGCTGCTGCACTATTTCCCGCCTTTCGTCGCCGGGGTCATCCTTCCCGGGCTGGTGGTCACGGCGCTCATCGTGATTCCTTATTTCAACGTGAACATCGAGGGCGCGCCCATCTGGCAGCGCAATCCCAAGCAGCATTTCCGCAACTACCTCGGGGTGATCATCGCCCTGACCGTGCTGCTGGCGCTCTTCGATGCCTGGACGGTGCTGGCGCCGACGCTGCTCATCGGCGCGGTGCTGATCTGGTCCTACTTCGCAAAACCGGAAGGAAGCGCCCCCGCGCGTTATTTCCGCAGCCGTCCGCTTTCCTGGTGGCTGATGACCTGGTTCGTCTTTGTTGCGGTAATTCTCACCCTGGTCGGCACGTTTTTCCGTGGTCCGGGCTGGTCCTGGGTATGGCCGTGGAGAGCTTATGGCGCCTGAAGAAATGGGCAAAGTATCGTACCGAATGCGGCTGCTGTTTGCCGTATGCAGCGTGCTGTTCGTGGCCACCCTGGCGGTTTCCCCGGTCAAGGACCTGCTCCGCGAATGGAAGCACTATAAGCGCGGCTACCTGAATCTGGCGCGCTCGCGGCCGGACACCAAGCGGCTCATCGCTGATTTCCATCCGGACCTCGATCAGATCTGGATCCCGGAGATGAATGTGGTGGACCGCTGCACCTCCTGCCATCAGGGAATCACGCAGGCGACGCTGGCCGACGCCAGCGTTCCGCAGCCTTATCGCGCGCATCCGCCCATCCCCCATCGCGTGAAGGAGTGGGGCTGCACGCCCTGCCATCGCGGACAAGGCGCGGCGACCGAAGTCGCCGAAGCGCACGAGACCACGCTGGCCTGGGAACAGCCGATCCTGCCGGGACGCTACCTCGAAGGCGCGTGCGGCTCCTGCCATCGCGACGCCCGCCCGGAAACCCCCAAGCTCAACCGCGGCCGCCAGCTTCTGGAAAGCCACAACTGCGCCGGCTGCCATCACCTCCAGGATATTCAGCGCACCGCCATGCCCGGCCCGGACCTCACCAACGTGGGCACCAAGGTCAGCCGCGCCTGGATTTACAAATGGCTGAAGGAGCCGCGCACCGTCCTCGACGACACCGGCAGCGTGAAGGTCAGCGGCTATCTGACGCAAGAGTCCCCGCGCATGCCGCAATTCCGCCTGAACGAAAAAGAGCTGACCAATCTCTCCGCCTATCTCAGCTCGCTGCGCAGCCATCCGCTCGCTCCGTACAAGTTCAGCCCCGCCGTCCTGGCCCAGTGGTCCAAGCGGCCCGACGTGGTGGACCAGGGCGAACTGCGCTTCCGGCAGATGTTCTGCTCGACCTGCCATTCCTTTGCGGTCACCCGCGCCGGGGAAACCAAGATGATCGGCGGCGAAATCGGCCCCGAGCTGACCAAAGTGGCCAGCAAGGTGAATCCGGACTGGCTGGTGAACTGGCTGCGCAATCCCCAGGCCTATCTCCCGCACAGCAAGATGCCGCGCTATGAATGGACCGACGAAGACCTCTACAAGGTCACGCGCTACATCCAGGACAAGCTCACCGATTCCGACCTTCTTACCTCGGTCCCGCAGTTGGGCGCCGCCAACAAGGACGAAATCGACGAGGGCAAGAAAACCTTCCTGGAAAAGGGCTGTTCCAGCTGTCACGCCATCGAAGGCATGCCCCCGCAGAAGGATTTCGGACCGGACCTCTCCGCGCTGGGCAGCAAGAACGTCTCCCAGCTGGAATTCGGGAAGTCCACGATTCCGCGCAACCTGATCTCCTACATTCAGGCCAAGGTCACCGACCCGTCCTCCGTCAACCAGGCCGCGCGCATGCCGCAATATAATTTCAACGCGGCCGACCTCGACGCCATCACCACCGCCCTGCTGGCCATGACCGGGCCTCCCCCGACCAGCGCGCTGCAAAAGCTGACGGTGCCGCGTCCCAATCCGCAGTTCCGCCCGGCCGGGGAATTCGCGCAGGTCTATGAGCGCTACCAGTGCGCCGACTGCCACAAGTTCAACGGCTTCGGCGGCGATCTCGCTCCCGACCTCACCTACGAAGGCAGCCGCGCGCAGCGCCAGTGGATGGTCAGCTTCCTCAAGAGCCCGCAAACGCTGCGGCCCACGCTCATCTTCCGCATGCCGCAATTCAACATGACCGATCGCGAAGCCGCCATCCTCGCCGATTACCTGAGCATGGTGATGCAGAGCCCGGATGTGCGCGCCGGTTCGCTCAATGCGAAAGACCTGACGCCCGCGCAGGCCGCTCTGGGAAAACAGCTCTATGAAGTGAAATACCAGTGCCAGTCCTGCCACACCATCGGCTCGGGCGGTGGCTATGTCGGACCCAACCTGAACAACGCCGGCAACTGGCTCAAGCCGGAATGGATCGCGGCCTGGCTGGCCAATCCGCAGGCGCTGGTTCCCGGAACCATCGAGCCGCAACGCTCGATGACGCCGGAAGAAATCAAAGCCATCACCGCCTACCTGATGATGCAGCGGCAAGGCGGAGGCAAGTCGGCGCAGAAAACAGCCGCGGTCCACGCAATGAGCCGCGGAGGAAATGGAGTGGCCGGACAATGAAGCTGCGAACCTTGCTGTTGCTCTCCGCCGTCCCGGTGTTTCTGCTCGCTGCCGGAGGATGCCGCAAGCCCGCCGCGCCGGCCAAAGTGGACGCGCTGCGCAACGCCTACGACGTCGAAGCGGACGCCAACGACGCCACGCACATGATCCCGCTCAGCTACCAGCAGGCCCAGGGCAAGCGCATCTTCTACGCCGATTGCGTCTGGTGCCATGCCGACGCCACTCCCGCCGGTCCCTCCAACCGCAGCAACCTCACCCCGGTTCCTCCTGTGCTGAGCGACGGCGCGGTGCTGAACGCCGTGAACGACGACTACATGAAGAGCATCATCACCTTGGGTGGGAGCGCTATGGGTAAGTCTGCTATGATGCCCCCCTGGGGACGCACGCTCTCCCCGGAAGACGTTAAAGCGGTGATCGCTTATGTCCGCGCGGTGGCCCAGCCTCCTTATCAGGCGCCCCCGCTGGCAGGGTCGCCCTACACGCGGGAAGGAACGGCGAGCAGCCCTTCGAAATGAAACTAAAAATGAATCTCTTCCGGTGCGCATACACTCTCCCGGCTATCGTTCTGTTGGGCGCATGCTTCTCTCTGGCGGCTCCTCCCGCCGCCGCACAGGTGCACCCGAAGGAGATCGTCAATCCGCAGCTGAAAACTCTCGAGGAAACCTATTTTCAGCAGTTGATTGCGCTCAACCATAAAATCGCCGCCGCCAAATTCCCTCTGGAATTCAAGTTGAGTCGCTACGTGGGTCTCAATCCCAAACA
>Ga0315281_10009271_pt1 | contig 13659 bp, 10 predicted proteins | sample YL17G07_0_MG_FD_204540 | JGI IMG/M metagenome (GOLD analysis project Ga0315281, IMG submission 204540) | Sediment microbial communities from Yellowstone Lake, YNP, Wyoming, USA - YL17G07_0 | ecosystem: Environmental > Aquatic > Freshwater > Lake > Sediment | place: USA: Wyoming | collected...
GTTCGTGACCAACGCGCTGAGCCCGGCGAAGGTGCAGCGCGTCTCGATCATCGACGACCACGAGCGCGTGATGGAAGTCGTCGTCGAGGACAAGCAACTGTCGCTCGCGATCGGGAAGAAAGGCCAGAACGTCCGACTGGCGGCGAAGCTGACCGGCTGGCGCATCGACATCAAGAGCGAGGAAGAGAAGCGCCGTGAGGTCGAAGCGCAGTTTGGCGAGCTCGAGATACCAGGCGAGCCATCCGCCGAAGCTGCGGCTGAAGAAGGCGAGGCCGCAGCGAAGGCGGAAGCGGGCGCCGAAGCCGTCGAAGGCAGCGAGTCGCCCGCGAACGCGGAGGGCGGCGAGACGGCTGAAGCCGCCGAGACACCGCTGCCATACACGCTCGCCGGCATCGGCGATAAGACCGTCCGCAAGCTCGTCGAGGGCGGCTTCGCGACACTCGAGGCGCTCGCCGCCGCGACCGCCGAGCAGCTGTCGGCGCTTCCCGGCATCGGCGGGAAGACGGCGGAGAAAATCCTGGTCGCTGCGCGCGGAGACGCGCCCAGCGTCGAGGCGTAGGGCGGCGCGACATCAGATAGAGGTTTACTGTTGGCAACTGTTCGGATCTTCAAGGTCGCGGAACTCCTCGGCACCACGAGCCAGGAAGTGACCGCGCTGCTCAAGCGCGATCACGGCATCGAGGTCAAGAGCGCCTCGAGCACAATCGAGGAAGTCGTGGCGCGACAGTTCGTGGAGCGCCTGGCGAAGCAGCGCAACATCACGCTGCCGACGGCGCACATGTTCGCCGAAGCGCCCGCGGTCAAGGGCAAGAAGGGCGGCGCCCCTGCGAAGAAGGCGCCCGAGCCCCCCAAGCCCGCGGCACACGTCCTGCCGCCGCCGCGCCTCGTGAAAACCGCGAAGCACGCCCCGATCGTCGAGGCCGAGCCGGTCGAGGCTGAGCCGGTCGCCGCCGAGCCGGAACCGGTCATCGAAGAACCGGTTCACGAAGCGCCGCCGACGCCGGTCGAAGCTCCGGTGGTCATGGTGGAAGCGCCGGCGGTGGCCGCCGCACCCGTCGCGCACGTGGAACCTCCGGCTGAGGTCGCCGCCGCGCCTCCCGCTCCGCCCCCGCCGCCCGTTGCGGCGCGACCGGCGCCCGGCCGCATCGTGCCGCCGACGCTGCGCCTGCGCATCGAACACGAGCGTCCAACAGCGGCGCCGTCGCCGCTGCCGACGACGACGCCGCCGCGCGCGGTACAGCGTCAGATTGCGCCGCCCAAGCCGGCGGCTCCCGTCGCAGCGCGCCCGGCTGGCGCGGGACCAACGGGTGCTCCCGGCGCGCGTCCGCCGGCCGGCGCACCGCGTCCCGGCATTCCAGGCCAGCCGCGTCCGCAGTATCCGAGCTCGCGTGCGCCGATGGGCGGACCGCGTCCGCTCCCGTCACAGCCGATCCGTCCGCAGCAACCCGGCATGCCGCCGCGGCCGGGCCAGCAGTACCCCCAGCGGCCCGGGATGCCGTCACGGCCGTCGTATCAGCAGCGGCCTGGTGGAACGGGACGGCCGGCCGCCGCGCAGCGCCGCGAGCACGCGCGCCCCGCGCCGCCGCCGATGGCGTCCGCTCCCCCGCCGGTCACCAAGACCATCACGCTCGCCGAGGGCATGACGGTCAAGGACCTCGCGGACAAACTCGATCTCCGCGTGAAGGACGTCCTCGCCAAGTTGCTGATGAAGCGCCTGATGCTGACGATCAATTCCGCGCTCGACACCGAAACCGCGACGATGGTCGCGCGCGAGTTCGGCGCCGACGTGCAGATGCAGAGCTTCGAGGAAGAGCTGCTCCAGGCGGACGAGGGCGAATCGCACGCCGAAGACGTCATCATGCGCGCGCCGGTCGTCACCGTCATGGGCCACGTCGACCACGGCAAAACGAGCCTGCTCGACGCGATCCGCGAGACGCGTGTGGCGGAACGGGAAGCTGGCGGCATCACGCAGCACATCGGCGCGTACCACGTCACGATCAACAAGCGCAACATCGTGTTCCTCGACACGCCGGGTCACGCGGCCTTCACGCTGATGCGTGCCCGCGGCGCCAAGGTCACCGATATCGTCGTCCTCGTCGTGGCGGCCGACGATGGGGTGATGCCGCAGACGAGGGAGGCCATCGATCACGCGAAAGCGGCCAACGTGCCGATCGTCGTGGCGATCAACAAGATCGACAAGCCGAACGCGCAGCCCGAGCGCGTCAAGCGCGAGATGACCGAGCTCGGGCTGATGCCGGAAGAATGGGGCGGCCAGACGGTCACCGTCGAGGTGTCGGCGCGGCAGAAGACCGGCATCGACACCCTGCTCGAGATGATCCTGCTCGTCGCCGACATCGGTGAGCTCAAGGCCAATCCGAAGCGCAGCGCGTCGGGCACCGTGCTCGAAGCGAAGCTGGACAAGGGCCGCGGGCCGGTGGCGACCGTGATCGTCCAGGACGGCACGCTCAACGTCGGCGACACGTTCATCGCCGGTCCCATCGTCGGCCGCGTGCGCGCGCTGATCGACGACCGCGGCAAGCCGACGAAGTCGGCCGGGCCGTCCACGCCGGTGGAAGTGCTCGGCCTCTCCGGGCTGCCGCAACCGGGCGACGTGTTCCAGGTCGCCGACGCGGCGAAGGCGCGGCACATCGCGACGTTCCGCGAGGAGCAGTCGAAGTCCAAGGCGCTCGGCGCGAAGGGCTCGCGGCTCACGCTCGAGTCGCTGCAGGCGCAGATCGCCGAGGGCGGCATGAAGGAACTGCCGCTCATCATCAAGACCGACGTGCAGGGCTCGGCGGAAGTGCTCGCCGACACGCTGACCAAGCTGACCGACGAGAAAGTGAAGATCCGCATCATCCACTCGGGTGTCGGCGCGGTGAACGAGTCGGACGTGCTGCTCGCGTCCGCGTCGCGCGCGATCATCATCGCCTTCAACGTCCGGCCGGACCGGAACGCCGAGAACATCGCGACGCGCGAGCGGGTGGAGATCCGCCAGCACTCGGTCATCTACCACGTGACCGACGAGATCAAGAAGGCGATGGCCGGGCTGCTCGATCCGACCTTCAAGGAGGTCCGGATCGGCGTCGCCGAAGTCCGCGACATCTTCAAGGTGCCGAAATTCGGCACCATTGCCGGTTGCATGGTCCGCGAAGGGCGCATCACCCGTGCGGGCGATACCCAGGCGCGCCTCCTCCGCGACAACGTCGTCGTCTACGAAGGCAAAATTGGCTCCCTCCGCCGGTTCAAGGACGATGTGAGCGAGGTCAAGACCGGCTTCGAATGCGGCATCGGTTTCGACAAATTCAACGAGCTCAAGGTCGGCGACGTTATCGAGGTCTTCGCCATGGAGAGGGTGCTGACGCCGGCCTAACGGCAATTAGGAAGTAGGAAGTGGGAATTCAGAATTCGTACGCATTCCAAATTCCCACTTCCTACTTCCAAATTTCTCATGTCTCAAGGTTCCCGACCAGACCGCGTCGCCGACCAGATCCGGAGCGAAGTCGCGTCGATGCTCGCGCGTGACGTGCACGACCCGGGCATCGGGTTCGTGACGATCACGCGTGTGCAGGTTACGCCCGACCTGCAGCACGCGCGCATCCACTACACCTCGCTCGGCGACGACAAAGCCCGCGCGAACACGGCGCGCGCGCTCGACCGCGCCGCGGTGTTCCTGCGACGCCAGATCGGATCGCGCCTGCGGCTGAAGCGTGTGCCCGAGCTCCAGTTCCTCTACGACGAGTCGATCGCCGGCCAGGACCGGATCGAGCAGTTGCTCAACGACATCCGCGCGGGCGGCCCCGGCGGCGCCGTCGCGGCGCCTCCTTCGCCTGCGGCACCTGATGACGACGACCAGTCCTGAAATCCAGCAGATCGTGGACGCGCTGCGCGCGCGCCAGCGGTTCGTCTTGTCCTCGCACTCCCGGCCCGACGGCGACTCGATCGGCTCCCAGCTCGCGATGGCCTACGCTCTGCAGGCGCTCGGCAAAGAGGCGACGGTCGTCAACGCCGACCCGGCGGCGCCGCCGCTCATGGCCTTTCCGGGCGTCCCGGACATCCGCATTGCCCCGCGCGCCGACGGCGAGTTCGACGCGGCCATCATCATGGAGTGCAGCGACCTGGCGCGCACCGGCGTCGCCGGCCTCGAGCGCTTCTTCCTCATCAATATCGACCATCACCCGGCCAATACCGGGTTCGGCCAGATCAACTGGTTCGACGCGCGCGCGGCCGCCTGCGGCGAGATGGTGTACGACGTGGTGCGCGCGCTCGGCGTGCCGCTCTCGAAGGAGATCGCGACGCACATCTACCTGGCGATCCTGACCGACACCGGGTCGTTCCACTACTCGAACATCTCGCCGCGGACGTTCGACATCAGCCGCGAGTGCCTCGAGGCGGGCGTCGACCCGGTCCGTGTCGCGCGCAACGTGTTCGACAGCAACAACCTGGGACGGCTGAAGCTGTTCGGCGCGGTCCTGGGCGCCATGCAGATCGACCAGACCGGCCGCGTCGCGATCATCTACGTCGATCACGAGATGGCGCGCGCTGCCGGCGGCACGTACGAAGACACCGAAGGGCTGGTCAACCTGCCGCTGACCGTGAAAGAGATCGAAGCGGTCGTGTTCTTCAAACAGGAGAAGGGCGACGAATACCGCGTCAGCCTGCGGTCGAAGGGCGACGTCGACGTCAACGCCATCGCGAAGGCGTTTGGCGGCGGCGGGCACAAGAACGCGTCCGGCTGCACCGTCACCGGCGCGATCGAAGAGCTGCAGAAGACGCTCGTCGGGAAAATCGAGGTCGCCATCGATGGACGGCCTGCTCGTCCTTGACAAGCCGGCCGGCCCCACATCGCACGACGTGGTGGCGCGGATGCGCCGCGCCCTGCGCGAACGGCGGATCGGCCACACCGGCACGCTCGATCCGATGGCCACCGGCGTGCTGCCGCTCGTCCTCGGCAAGGCCACGCGGCTCGCGACATTCCTGAGCGCGAGCGACAAGTCGTACGACGCCGTCGTCCGCCTCGGATTCGCCACCGACACCGCCGACGCCCAAGGGCGGCCGCTCGGGCCGATCAGTGACGGCCCGCTGCCGTCGCGAGGGGCGATCGACGCCGCGCTCGACGCGTTCCGCGGCACCTTCATGCAACAGCCGCCCGCGTTTTCCGCGAAGAAGATCGACGGTCAGCGCAGCCACAAGCTGGCGAGAGCCCGCGCGCGCGCCGTGGGGGGTCGGGAGTCGATTGCACCTTCTGCGTACTCGACCACTGTGGATCCTGTGGATCGCGGTTCGCAGAAACTGCAATCGACTCCCGACCCCTTCCCGGCCGCCCCATCCGTCCTGCCCGCCCCCGCGAGCGTCACCGCACACGCCATCCGCATCGTGAGCGTGGATGGCGACCGCGTGACGCTGCAGCTGGACTGCTCCGCCGGCTTCTACGTGCGGTCGCTGGCGCACGACCTCGGGCAACGGCTCGGTGTCGGCGCCCACCTGGCCGCGCTGCGGCGGACGCGCGCCGGCGGGTTCACGATCGACCAGGCCGTGGACCTGGAGACGGCCGAGCGCGACCCGCAGCGCGCGGCCGCAGCGATCGTGCCTCTGGCCCGGATGCTGCTTCACCTGGGGTCGGTGGTGCTGACGGCTGAAGGGGTCACGAAAGCCGTCCACGGCCGCTACGTGGGCCCGGGCGACGCCGCATCGTCATCGGGTGAGCCCTTCGCCATCAGCCATCAGCCATCAGCCCTCAGCGGTCAGCCATCAGCCCTAAGCCCTCAGCCATCTCTTGGGCCCTGGGTCCGGCTCCTCGATTCGCGCGGGGAACTCGTGGCCCTCGCGCGGCCAGTCGCGGCCGGCGGCCTTTTGCATCCCTCTGTTGTTCTGGTGTAACATGTTGCTCTTGCTCGACTAACGAAATTCCAGGTAGACGGCGCACCCGGTTCCAGGCCTCGGTAAGGACTGCTTCTGGGGCGTTCGTGGAGGACACCGCAGGTGCTCAGCAAAGACCGCAAGACAGAACTAATCGGCAGCTACAAGACCCACGAAGCCGATACCGGGTCGCCCGAAGTCCAGGTCGCCATTCTCAGCGAACGCATCAACTACCTGACCGAGCACTTCAAGACCCACGCAAAGGACCACCACTCGCGCCGCGGCCTGCTGATGCTGGTCGGCAAGCGCCGTCGCCTGCTGGACTACCTCAAGGGCAAGGACGCACACCGCTATTCGGATCTCATCAAGCGCTTGAACATCCGCAAATAGCGCGCGGCGTTCCCGTGTTGAGTTTCTGTTTTCACTTGTGAAGTTTTCATATGCATACGCGCGAACTCTCCGTCGGACAGAACACACTCCGGTTTGAAACCGGCAAGCTCGCCAAGCAGGCGCACGGCTCGGTCATCGTTCGCCTCGGCGACTCGGTGGTCCTCGTGACCGCCTGCCATTCGGCGAATCCGCGTGAAGGGATCGACTTCCTCCCGCTGACCGTCGACTACCGCGAATACACCTACGCCTCGGGACGCATCCCCGGCGGCTTCTTCAAGCGCGAGGGGAAGCCTACCGAAAAGGAAGTGCTGACCAGCCGGATGATCGATCGCCCGACGCGGCCGCTGTTCCCCGAAGGCTGGCGGTTCGAGACGCAGATCATCGCGCTGGTGCTGTCCTCGGATCAGGAGAACGACACCGACGTGATGGCGATTACCGGCGCCTCGGTCGCGCTCGCCCTCTCGGACATCCCGTTCCAGAAGACGATTGCCGCGGTCCGCATGGGCCTGGTCGACGGCCAGTACGTCGTCAACCCGACCTTCAAGCAGCGCAAAGAGAGCAAGCTCGACCTCATCGTCGTCGGCAGCAAGGACGGGCTGGTGATGGTCGAGGCGGGCGCGAAGGAAGTGACCGAGGAGCAGGTCGTCACGGCGCTCGACGCGGCCCACGTTGCAATCAAGCAGATCGTCGCCGTGATCGACGACCTCGCGAAGGCAGCCGGCAAGAAGAAGCTGGTCGTCGCGCGCAAGGAAATCGCCGCCGACTTCTACAAGGAGATCGAACGCAAGGTCTTCGGGCCACTCGCCAAGGCGATGCGCATCCGCGAGAAGCTCGAGAACTACGAGACGGTCGACCTCACGCTCAAGAGCCTGATCGCCGAACTGCCGGAGGAAACCGAAGCCGAGAAGAAGGCCGACGCGAAGGCGATTTTCAAGGAACTGAAGGAGAAGGTCCTCCGCGAAGAGGTGCTGACCAACGGCGTCCGCCTCGACGGCCGCAAGTTCGACGAGATCCGCAACATCTGGATCGAGACCGGCGTCCTCCCGCGCACGCACGGCTCGGCCGTGTTCACGCGCGGCGAAACCCAGGCGCTCGTCACCTGCACGCTCGGCACGGCCGACGATGCGCAGAAGATCGAGAGCTTCGAGGGCGAGACGTGGAAGAGCTTCATGCTCCACTACAACTTCCCGCCCTTCTCGGTCGGTGAAACCGGCCGCATGACGGGTCCGGGCCGCCGCGAAATCGGCCACGGCGCGCTGGCGGAACGGTCGCTGGCGTCGCTGATGCCTGCGGAAGCGGACTTCCCCTACACCGTCCGCATCGTCTCGGACATCCTCGAGAGCAACGGCTCCTCGTCGATGGCGTCCGTATGCGGTGGATCGCTCGCGATGATGGACGCCGGCGTGCCGATCAGCAAGGCGGTTGCCGGCATCGCGATGGGGCTCGTGATGGACGAGAAGAGCGGCAAGTACGCCGTCCTCTCCGACATCGCCGGCGCCGAGGACCACTACGGCGACATGGACTTCAAGGTCGCCGGCACGGCCGACGGCATCACCGCGCTGCAGATGGACATCAAGGTCGGCGGCATCACCCACGAGGTGATGAGCAAGGCGCTCGACCAGGCGCGCCGCGGCCGCCTGCACATCCTCGGCAAGATGAAGGAAGCGCTCGGCGCGTCCCGCCAGAGCATCTCGCTCTTCGCGCCGCGCATCGTCACCATCCGGATTCCGGTGGACAAGATCCGCGACGTCATCGGACCGGGCGGCAAGATGATCCGCAGCATCATCGAGCGGACCGGCGTGAAGATCGACGTCGAGGACGATGGCCGCGTGAACGTGGCGTCGGCCGACGGCGAATCGGCCGCCAAGGCCATCTCGATCATTCAGGAGCTGACCGCCACGCCCGAGCTCAACAAGACCTACCTGGGCAAGGTCCAGCGCATCACCGATTTCGGCGCGTTCGTCGAGATCATGCCGGGCACCGACGGCCTGCTCCACGTCTCCGAGATCGCGAACCACCGCGTGAAGGACGTGCGCGACGAGCTGAAGGAAGGCGAGCAGATCATGGTGAAGGTGATCAACATCGACCCGACCGGCAAGATCCGCCTGAGCCGGAAAGTGCTGCTTCAGGACGAGGCGGCCGCGACGCCGCAGGCATAGGCAGGGAATAGGGATTGGGGACTAGGGACTAGCCAAGCCCCCGATCCCCGATCCCTAATCCCTAATCCCTAATCCCTAATCCCTAATCCCTGTTCGTCGTACAATCGGACGCACATGCGCGTTCGATCGTTCTTGTTCATCGTCGCGCTCGCTGCGTCCGCCCTCTCGGCGCAGGACCAGGGTCCCACCGCCAAACTGTTCTCGGTCAACGCGCACCGGTACGCGTTCGATCCGCCGCAGATCGAGGTCAACCAGGACGACCTCGTGAAGATCACGCTGCGGACCGACGACATCGCGCACAGCCTGACCATCGACGAATACCGGATCGCCAAACGCGTCGGTCCGGGGCAGCCGGTCACCTTCGAGTTCCGCGCCGATCGCGCCGGCACGTTCCCCTACTACTGCAACCTGCAAGTCGAGGACGGCTGCCGCCAGATGCGCGGCGTCCTCATCGTCAAGCCACGGAAGTAGCTGCAGACCGCTGCGATCCCGGGCGAGCCTGGCGATCGCTACCCGCCTGCGCCTGTATGATATGGCTCCGGCACATGAGCCACCCGCACGCGGACGCCAGAATTCTCGTCGCGTCGGAAGACCGAGAGCTCAACTCTGCCCTCGCCGGCCTCCTCTCCGCGTACCGGCCTGAATCGAACGCCGATGGTTCGGCGGCGGTGCTGCAGGCGATCGAGCAGCGCCCGGCGTTGCGTCTCCTGGTCATCGGCGACCTGCACCCGGGCTCGAGCGCGCTGGACCTGCTGGAATCGGTGAAGCGCCAGCGACCTGAGATCTCCGTGCTGGTCCTCAGCTCACATCCGACGATCGACCACGCCACCGAATCGATCCGCCGCGGCGCCGAAGACTTCGTGCCGATTCCGTACTCGGAAGAGCTTGTGCTGAAGGAAGTCGCGCGCATTCTTGAAGCGGCCGAACTGCGCGACCGGGTCGACAGCCTCGATCAGCTCGTCGCCACTCGTTATGGATTCGAGCGGGTGATCAGCCGTGCAACCCGCATGCGCGCCGTCTTTGATCGAGCCAATGCCGCCTCTCGCAGCGACACACCCGTGCTGATTGTCGGCGAAACCGGCACCGGAAAAGAACTCATTGCGCGCGCCATTCATGCCAACAGCCGGCGATCGAAGCGGCCGTTCGTGCCGATCAACTGCGCCGCCTTGCCGCGGGACCTCGTCGAAAGCGAGATCTTTGGCCACCGGCGCGGCGCCTTTTCAGGCGCGTTCGCCGATCATCCGGGGTTGTTCGTGGCCGCGCACGGCGGAACCCTGTTTCTCGACGAGATCGGCGAGTTGCCGCTCGACATTCAGGCCAAGCTGCTCCGTGTGCTGCAGGACGGAGAAGTCCGACCGGTGGGCGGACTGGAGAGCCGCCGTGTCGACGTGCGCATCATCACGGCGAGCAACCGCAGTTTCACGGTGATGCGCGACAGCCGGATGCGACCCGACCTGTTCTTCCGGCTCTCCGTCCTCGTCATCGAGATTCCACCGCTGCGCGAGCGCCGTGACGACCTGCCGCTGCTGATCGCGCATTTTCTCGGCGCGCTGCGCGATCGCGGCGTGCATCGGGTCGAAGGGCTCGATCCGCAGGCGCTCGACTTGCTCTCCGATTATCCGTTCCCCGGCAACATCCGCGAGCTCGAGAACATGCTCGAAGGCCTCGCCGTCACGTTGCCTCCCGGTCGCACCACCATTCGCGCCGAAGACGTCCGCGATTGGCTGCGCCGGCGCGGCACACCAGCGCCAGACCGGACGAGCGATGCCACGCATGTCCCGCTCAATCTCCACGACCTCGAGGCGTGGGCGATTGGCGAGGCGCTGCGGCAGGCGCACGGGAACAAGAGCAGGGCCGCGCAGATGCTCGGCATCTCGCGCGACACGCTCTATCGCAAGCTGCACGAGTTCGGTATGCAGGCCGAAGTGCCTGATTCTCTGACATAGTCGCCAACCGGCTTCCACTCAGGCGTTTACGGATGAACTGTCAGAAAATCTGACAGACGCTCGGAAACCGGCCGCGCCAATCAACTCGAATAACCGCCCCTTTCGCGCCGTTCTCGCATCGGCCGATCCGGCCGCATTCTTGCGCTGCATCCTGGCAGCCCTCATCGCGAGGGCCAATTGAGGGCCATTATGACTCCGATACAGCGAACGCGACACCTGGCAGGATGGGCCGTGCTTGTGTGCATGGCATGGGCCGCGACAGAGTCGAGCGCACTCGCCATTCCGGCGTTTGCGCGGAAGTACCAAACCAGTTGCCAGACCTGTCACATCGTCTTTCCGAAACTGAATGCGTTCGGCGAGGCGTTCCGGTTGCGCGGCTACCGGATGCCGGGCGAGACCGAGGAAATGGTCAAGCAGCCACCGGTCAGCCTTGGTGCACCGGCGTACAAGAAGCTGTGGCCGCAAGCGGTATGGCCAGGCGAGACCTCCAGTTCCGTTCCGCTGGCCGTCAACGTCGAGATGGCGGACGTCAATGCCTCGTCGCTCAACGAGGACGGCACGGTCACTAGCGTGAAGAACGATCTGCAGTTCCCGGCGGAAGTGGCCCTGCTCGGCGCAGGGACGCTTGGCGAGCATGTGTCGTACTGGAGCGAAGTTGTGTTCGGCGAGAAGGCTGACGGCTCTGTGGAGGCTGAGATCGAGCAGGCGCGCATAGGATTCGATTCGCCGTTCGGTCCCGAAGATCTGTTCCACTTTCGCATCGGGAAGTTCACGCCCAACCTCGCTGCCGGCTTGAAGGGCGGGATCTTCGTCTCCACCGACGCCGGCATCGATTCCTTCTTCGGCTACAACCCGATCGGTGTCAATGGCGGCACCGGGCCGAGGGAGATGACGCCGGCGCCGATTGCGATCCCGGGGAGCGTCCGCGGGATTGAGGGCTACGGGATCATCAAGCACCGCGCGCTGTGGGTCGCTGGCCTGGTCAACGGTATCGGCCCGAGTGCCGGCGGCAACTTCGATGGCAACAACAGCAAGGACGTGTACGCGCGCTTCGATTACAAGATCGGTGGCATGGGTCTCGATGGCGACACCGGAGGCCAGCCGTACGTCCCGGAAAAGAACTGGCGCGACAACTCGCTTCGCCTCGGTGTCTTCGCCTACCGGGGCGACGGCAGCAACATCGATTTCCCAATGACGCTCGAGGACGGGGCGGAGCGACACATGCAGGACGTCAACTTCCTACGCACAGGCGTGTACGCGAACCTGTTCTTCCAGGATCTGAACGTCGTCGGCGCCTATCTCCACGGCACCGATTCGTTGAAGGCGTTCGACACGGAGTCGGGCGCGCTCATGCGCGCGATCGAGCCCAACTGGCACGCCTGGTTCACGCAGGCCGATTACGTCATCTATCCCTGGCTGCAAGCCGGCTTCCGTTATGAGACGGTCACGCCGGCCGACGTGAGCGTGCCGAGCCTGAGGACGGGGGTCTTCAACGTGAGCGCGCTGGTACGCGCCAACGTGAAACTGATGGTCGAGTACCAGCGCGACATGCGGGAGGGCGACAACCACTCGTTGAACGCTCTCCTACGATTCGTTTTCTAGATCGAAGGAGCCGATCATGACTCGCTATTCGATTCTCTTCGGTGCAGCCGTCGCCGCAATCGTCGTCGCGCACATGGGACCTCTCAATGGGGCTGGCAGCACCATTTCTGGGACCGTCAAGGTCACCGGATTGGCGTCGAACGCCGACGTGGTGGTCTACATCCAGCAGGCGCCTGGCACGTTTCCACCGGCCAAGCCGGCTGAAATGGATCAACGGAAAATGCAGTTCATTCCGCACGTGCTTCCCGTGGTCGCCGGAACGACGGTGAAGTTTCTGAACAGCGATCCTACGCCGCACAATGTCTTCTCGCCCGACAACGAAAAGTACAACCTTGGCACCTGGCCGCAGGGGCAGGCCAAGGACTACATCTTCAGCAAATGCGCGAAGCCCCCATGTGTGTACACGCAGCTCTGTCGTGTCCACCCCGAGATGGAAGGCTACATCGTCGCGCTGCAGAATCCGTTCTTCGCCGTCAGCAATAAAGAGGGGCACTACGAAATCGAGAACGTGCCGCCCGGTAGCTACACGCTTGCGGTGTGGCACTCGAAAGCGAAGGCGCAGCCCAAGCCGGTGACGGTCGACGCCGGCAAGCCGGCGTCCGTCGACTTCGCGCTCGCGCGCTGACGCGGGGTCACACAGTGGCTGTCCGCGAGTACTCGGCCGTCGTTCCCGACTTCCGGTACTTTCTGAATCTGATTCCGTGTCGGTCGGCGTGCCCGGTGCGCACGAACGCGGGCGGCTACGTGCGCGCCATCGCCGAAGGCGACACGGAACGCGGCTATCGGATCGCCCGCGCCCCCAACCCGCTGGCATCGATCTGCGGCCGGATTTGCGCGCACCCCTGCGAGTCGAAATGTCGGCGCGCCGTGATCGATCAACCCATCTCGATTCGCGCGCTCAAGCGGACGTTGACCGAGCGGCACGGCGTCGAAAACGCGCTGAGCGCTCCACCGGAATCGTTGACGTCGCTGCGGCTTGCCGTGACGGACACGGAGGGCGCCGCGCGTATCGGCGTCATCGGCGCTGGGCCGGCTGGACTCAGTTGCGCGCACGACCTCGCGCTGCTCGGCTACCGCGTCACGCTGTTCGACGCCGCGCCGGTCGTCGGCGGCATGCTCTATCAGGGCGTGCCCGAATACCGGCTGTCGCGCGATCTCATTCGCGCCGAGGTCGATCGGATTCTATCGCTTGGCGTCGAGCTGAAGCTCGAGTGGCGGCTCGGCCGCGACTTCACGATCGGCGATTTGCGGAGAAACGGGTACGCCGCGGTGTTTCTGGCCCTCGGCGCGTCGCGCGGCCGCGAGCTGAACATTCCCGGGAAGGATCTCGACGGCGTCATCAACGGCGTCGACTTCCTCCTCAACGCGAACCTGGGGTACCGGGTGGCGCTGGGCGAGCGCGTGATCGTCGTCGGGGGCGGGAACGTCGCCATCGACGTGGCGCGGACCGCGCTTCGGTATGCGGCCGCCGAGGAACACCCCGGCTTGCCGGGCGGCGCCGAACAGTTGCTGCAGACCTGGGGCTACGACAACGCGTTCATCGATGCCGCACGAACGGCCCTGCGACTCGGTGCGCGGCACGTGCAGCTCGTCTCGCTCGAATCCCGCGTGCAGATGCCCGCGCACCCTGATGAAGTGCGCGAAGCCGAGGAAGAGGGCATTGCGCTGCTGCCCGGTCTGGGGCCGAAGGCGATTCTCGGCCGGGA
>Ga0315281_10009272_pt1 | contig 13658 bp, 24 predicted proteins | sample YL17G07_0_MG_FD_204540 | JGI IMG/M metagenome (GOLD analysis project Ga0315281, IMG submission 204540) | Sediment microbial communities from Yellowstone Lake, YNP, Wyoming, USA - YL17G07_0 | ecosystem: Environmental > Aquatic > Freshwater > Lake > Sediment | place: USA: Wyoming | collected...
GAACTGAAAGTCCCGTCGGTGTTCATCGGTTATCGGAAATGCGGGTATCAAATGCCGGGTTGGGTCATACTGTTTGTGGATTACGCCTTCTTGGAAATCAAATTCACCGTAGAGTACTGACCGCTCTTGGACAGTTCCTTTGGCTCCTCCGGCCAACAATGCTTTCATATTGTCTGTCAAATATGGATTATCCCACATGGAAACAGTCATATAATTAATAGTTGGCCTAATCAAAGGATTAAGTTGGGGTCCCTTTTGAAAAATTTCATAATACATCCAGACCGCATTTGAATCCGATGGAGTTCCTGTCATTATTATTTTTCCGTTACGCCGACCTACGCGAGACCTACCCTGCAAATATAGTTCGTATGGTGGAGGCTCATCAAACCATATAAAATCAATCGGATCAGATTTCCACTTATCTTTATCTTTCTCATAAGACATAACTATGGCTTTTGCGCCATTCTGCATAGACAACACGCCTTTTGTGGCGTTCCATTCATAACTACCCGGCATTAAAAATGGCAAAAGATTAACCTCTACCATTGCCACCCCTTTATCAAAACCGGGGGACCCAATCCATATACGAGTTCGGATTTCAACTCCACCATAAATTCGACGAGGGGGGGGTGGACGCCAACCCAAAAATTCACATGGATCATGTCCATATAGTACACACGCCGTTTCGTATGCTCCTATAAAGCTTTTTCCTCCAGATTGACCACCATATAAATGTCTTTCATCAAGATTCCAACTATGAAATATCTTTCCTTTTGGTGACGGGACATAATGCAAAAGTGGATTGCGAGCGCGACTTATCTCAAGAGTCTGTAATTCGCGTTCCAACCCGTCAAGTTCGCGCTCATCCATTCCTTCGAGCTTTTTATAAATTTCAAGTTCGTCAGGGGTTAAATTCGATTCCGGCATTTAATTTACTTCTTTCGTCTTTTCGGTTACATCCTCAAACTTTGTGTCTATTGGACTTGAAAGTATCTTTTCTTTCAGTGCTGGGTCACGGTTAATCGTCTTCGAAATTCGTTCCTTTTTGCCTTCCACGCCTTTTCGGTTATCGTTAAACTCACCAATACTTACCGAACCCGGAGTTTCCTTCTGTTTCATTCGCGCTATCATTTCTCCCATTTTTCCCACAACAAACAGCGGTTCTTTTTCCAATGCACCGGGCTTTTCTATTTCACCTAAAAAATATTTCAATAAATTAAACTGAATCCTATCAATTAGTGTACTCACAATCCATTGTTGCGCGTTTGTTAAATTAACGAAAAGCGTGTTGTACTTTGCTATCAATGTCGCTATCTTCGCCGTACTTATCCGTTCCCGTTTGTCCTCGTGGGGATTACCGACCGTCGCCAAAACCTTTTTCCCGTCCACCAAATCCAGAACGAGCATTATATCTTCCCGCTCCTGATCGCCCACAACCGTAAGGCCGCTCAGTTCAGCCAACAGTTCATTGCTTTCGTATCTATACACGTCAATTAATTCCGATATCGTTCCGAGGTCGCCGTCCTTCTTTGCGAACATGGCATTTTTTTGAAGTGTTTTCAACAAATCGCTTCTATAATCTTTTTCTCTTGGCGGCATATTTGAATATTACCACACCAAATTTATTTCGTCAACCCGCTTGACATTCCCCGCGCTTATCGTGTAGCCTATTCGGTATGGCAGGCACAGCAACTATCAAAACAACAGATTGAACACCACAGATAGCCTTGCATGAGCGCGATTGCCACCAGATTCCTCGCCTGCCAGTGAGGGTGTCAGTCGCGTTCATGGAGAGCTATTTGAAAGGTTGTTTATGCCTGAACATAACAATAACGAAATCCTACAGACACTAATTTCTGCCGTGTCTGAGATCAAAAAAGCCAACAAAGAGGCGCGCAAAGAAGCCCGTGAAGCCGCTAAACCCCGCATCGACCTAAAATCCGAAGCCGAAAAGTATATTCTCGATCATCCCATTCTGTTCATTCCACACATCGGCTTTCACTCATACTCCAACGGCGTTTATTCGCGCATCGACAATGAATATGTCCTACAGGCCATTGGCGATCAACTCGCAGATCAATCCAAACCCTCCACCCGCGGCGCAATCCTATCCGAACTCCAAATCCACGAAAAGGTTTTAATCCCTCAAGGTGTCGAACCCAACCAAAACCGGCGCGTACTGAATCTCAAAAACGGCATGTATGACCTCGACACTGACACACTGACTCCCCATTCACCCACTAACATATCAACCATCCAACTCCCAGTGACTTACGACCCATCAGTGACATGTCCACGTTGGCTTCAATTCCTTGACGAGATTCAACCCGAATCCGAATCCCGCGGCATTCTTCAAGAAATCTCCGGTCTTGCACTTATCGGTGACACACGTTACGAGAAGTCTTTCTGGCTTTATGGAGCCGGCGGTAATGGCAAGGGAACCTACCTCAACACCATAAGTGCCATGCTTGGCGACCAAAACATATCTTCAGAGGAACTTCAAACTCTTAATGAACCTTTCCACGCAATAAATCTATTCGGAAAACTCGTAAACATTTCAACCGAAGTCGTGTCCGGCGATATATCCGAAACCACCCTGTTCAAAAAAATCATATCCGGCGACATGATCTCCGACTCATACAAAATGCAGGACCGTATCAACTTCCGGCCTTTCTGCCTAATGTTGTTCAGCCTGAACGAACTCCCCACCATCTACGACAACACTGACGCCTTCTTCGACCGAATCTCGATAATCAAATTCCCCGTAAACTTTCGACAAGACCCACGCCACGACGAAAACCTGCTCGCCAAACTCAAATCCGAACTCGACGGCATATTCATTTGGGCTTTAGCGGGCCTTAAACGCCTTGAGGCTACCAGAACCTTTACCCGCTCCCCAAATACGCTCAAAGAAGTTTCTGAATATCGCCAAACGAACGACAAGGTTGCCTGCTTCATTGCTGACCGATATACTGTCTCCGATGAAAATACTGACGGAACCCAACCCTGTGTCGGTCGCTCCGAATTGTTCGCAGATTTCAAAACTTACTGTAAAATCAACGAGTTTCGATGCACTTCCTCCCGAAAATTCCTCTCCAATCTTAAAAGATTACACCCATCCCTCGAATTCGACTCCACCATGTCTTCCCACAATGGCTCCTATGACCGTTTTATTTTTGGCATAAGTCTCAATATCCATACCTCCGCTTCTTCTTCTCAATACTCTCCTGACTACCAACAAGATTAAAAGATTTTCATGTGGGTTTGTTGTTTGTCCGTCGGTTTCGTCTTTTTTGCATAGTTGTGGCACTTCGGCAGATTGGCACTTTGTCCCATTACATACCCAATTTTATATAAAATTTTTAATTACAAAAAAAAATCGCCTACAATGCGCGCATGTGCCATAGTGCCATTGTGCCATGGCCACTCCTTTACTTTATAACTACTTTTGTGCCGCTCCTTTACTTTGTGTTAAACGCATTTTACCTCACTTCCGATCATTCCACACCCCACGCTCACTTCCGCTCCCCCCGAACCCACCACGCTTTTCCACACCCGTATCCCTTTTCTTTTCAAGTCCGTAACAGATAGCAAAGAATTACTATATCGCGTGACCCCCACTCCCCCCCATACATGCGCGCAACCCCTCGTCGGCAGTCGTAGCCTAGCGGTGCTAGGCGTGGTAGGGGTGCTATGGTAGCAATCGTAGAGCCACTAGCAAGGGTAGCAGGTACTACGGCGGCTACGGTGGCTAGCCGCGGCTACGATAGAAACGGTAGGAGGCCTAGCAACGGCTACGAGTGCTACGAGTGCTACGGTACGGTGGCTAGAAAGCCTAGTACCTCTAGCCAGAGCTACGAGTGCTAGGTTGGCTAGGATAGTGGCACTAGCAATCTTAGCAGCCCTAGCTATGCCGCTCGCTGCTCTATGAGAACAGAACAGATCAGCACGCCGAACGCTACCTTGATAGCATTGCGCTCACCACTATATGTTGTGGTGTACATGCGTTCAGCGCCATATCTTGTGGTGTTTGGCCTATTGTGTAGGCCTGCAACCCAAGATATAGTGGTGTACACGCACAGGCAGGAGAAAATACGTTAATTCGTGTAAGGTGTTACCCAAATACTTCTAACTGAAACAAAGTGTGTAAGGTGTTACCCACATTTCTTATCTCCCTTAATCCTTTATAATCGCGCTTACCGCGCTTACCGCGCTGATTATCGAGATTGCGCTTATCTCAATTTAGTTGCTAATCGGCAACAGCAAGAAAAACAATCTTAAAAAACCCTGCAACAATCGCGATAATTAATTTATTAGAGGCTATTGACATAAATGCGATTATCGTTATAATTATTATTAGATAGCAAAATATCACAGGCCGGCAGCGCCGGCGGAGGAAAAGAGGGATACTGAGATGGGATACATCAACTACAGCAGATCGGAAAATGCGAAAGATGCGGAAGAGCGAGGGATGTTGCCGGCGTCGCGGGCGGCGAAACTGCTCGGAGTAAAATCGACCGAAATCAGCGCCTATGCGGCTAACGAGTGGCATCATACCGGCTCGAAATATCGACGGACGGATTATTACGATGTGAAGGAGATCGCGATGCAACTATGGGGTGTGGGTCGTCGAACTCAAAAAACATGCAACTGGCTCTATCTATATCCTGTGCTCGACGGACTCACCGAGATTGCAGAGTCGGTTTTAAGGGGCGCGGTCTGTCCCGCGCGACTTGCTTTGCAAAAAAACATCGCCCGAAAAAATCACGAGCGCGAAATAGACCGAGCGATTCGGCGAATAGGCCGCGCGTGGGAACGTATTGGGAATATGATAGTCGTAGCTGCTGTCACCCCCGCGATTCGAGAAAACGAAGAACGCGAAAAAAAAATCAGAGAACTAACGCGTGAAATCAAACTGAATAATGAATGGAATCGCGATTTTCGTGCGTCGATAAATCGATTCAAACGAAAATATGTGGACATAGTGTTTAGTTATCACCACATTGAGGAGCATCCTATATTTGGACTGTCGATTTAAAAACAAGGCCGGCAGCGCCGGCAGAAAGAGGGAAGCAAAATATCACAGGCCGGCAGCGCCGGCAGAAAGAGGGGGACAAAAAAATGACACTCACAGAAGCAAAAAAAATCATTAGGGAATACAACAGCGATATCCGCAAGTTTGAATTTCGTGAAGATCACGAACTTTACGAAAACGCACGCGGGATTATCTATCGCAAAGAAAAAAATCCGATATTATGGGTAAAATTTTTGGAAAGAGGTTTGTAAAATCAGATAGGCCGGCAGCGCCGGCGGAAAGGGGTGGAAAAATGACGAACAGAGAAATCGAAAAATGGGAAGAAGAGTACGGCGAGACATGGAGCGACGAGAACCTATGCCTATACTACCGGACGGAAGTCGGGGTCCAAAAAAAAGAACTGTACAATTTCGATCAGGCATACGACACGATGAACAGAATGTTACTCTGCACATCGAACGGGATAGACGCGATCCAGTGGGGGGATACGCTGTTCTCGCTCGTAGAGGGGCGTATAGACGACGGCGAAATAAACTATGACCTATCCGACGAGTACATATCGGATCATGGGGACCGCTGTGGCGAGGAAGAGCGCGAAAAAGCAAAAATCTTTAAATAAATGAGACACCATGAAAAATCAGGACCGTGTTGGGACGATAATTGCCCGGAGTGCGGGACGGATTTGGTGAGTCAGAATGATTATGTCAGCCACATGAAAAACCCGCATGGATGGGAGAATATGGATTTTAGATGCGATAGCGAAGAGTGCCCATCGAATTGCAAATAGACTAACAAGCCGGATACCGGCGGGAAGCGGGGAAACACCATGAACATAGCAGAAAAAACAAAAGTCATTTTCCGACAATTTCACGATGGGGATATAATCGCATTATTCCCTGAGATTCCAGCAGATAATGATGGAAAATACTGTCAGAGCTATCAAATAACTGGGCAGCATGGCGGGGCGAGCTATGCTCACATCATAAAAAATACCGTGAGAGCGGTATGTGCAGACTACAAGGACACCCACAAAGAATTGGAAAAACTCTACGGATACAAAATTACCGTGTATCACAGACTAACAGCCGGCATGAGAAAGAAATTTGCCTGCAATCTGAAATCAATAATCTGACTCACCGCGCCCGACGTGTCACAGCCGAGGGCGTAATAGCAAAAATCTAACAGGCCGGAAGCCGGCGGAAAGAGGTGCGAGAATGAAGCTCTATAAATTGACAGATGCTGACGGAAACACAACTAATCACATGCACTGGGGCGACGGCATCACCCACATCGCAAATCACCCGGGAAACACACCATGCACAAATCAGGTAGTCCATTCCTATTTGTCGCCGGAGTTAGCGGTGTTTTTAAATCCCATACACGGAAATTATAAATCTCCGCTGCTGTGGGAAGCGGAAGGGGCTATTGTCGGCTGTGACGGGCTGAAATGCTGGGGAAAATCGCTGACGATATTGCGGCGGATTCCGACTCCGGAAATCACGATATTGCAGCGAGCGGAAATCGCAATCCGGGTATCGTTGATATTTTATCAGGATAAAAAATATCGAAAGTGGGCAACTGAATGGCTATCGGGAGCCGATAGGTCGTTGGCGAGCGCGTTCAGGGCGGCGAGCGCGGAGATGGCGGCGAGCGCGTTCAGGGCGGCGAGCACGGCGGAGTGGGCGGCGTGCGCGGCGTGGTGGGCGGCGAGCGCGGCGAGGGCGGCGAGCGCGGCGAGGGCGGCGAGCGCGGCGGAGTGGGCGGCAGAATGCGCGGCGGATTCGCCGAGCGCGGCGGCGGAATGGACGGCGGAGTCGGCGAAGTCGGCATACATGATCGGGCTACAAATGATGATCGAATCGGTTGTCAACGGGGAGCCGAACACATGAAAAAGCAAATTACCAAAGAATGTTATTATTGTTTAGGAGAACCTCAAGAATACGATTTTAGAAAAGACAAATGCCCGTGGGCGAATACTGAAAAATGCAAATACAAAGCGCCAACGGAGGCAACGTATGAACTGGTTTAACGGGGGGACATTGATTCTGCTTTTCGTATTAATCGTTTGCCTTATAAAACTGGCGTTCGGGGATGATGTCAAATTCTGGGGAGACTGACACACCATGAACCCACAACCAACCCTCACCGATTTTTTTCTTTACACCGTTTCCGGCATGGAAATGTACGGGTATGCGTGGGCGTTAAATGTATCGCTGGAGCGCGAACGGTTGCCGGTGTGGTCCCGCGCGTCTGGGGAATGGCATTATGTTTTGTCCCTGCCGTATTTGGTTCTGGGCATAGTAGAGGTTTGGCAAGGGAAATATCCGGCTTTTAAGTGCATGACTAATTGAGCAAAAGAAGCCAAAAACCATAGAAAGGACGCGAATTTATGAAACCGTATTATTACATCTCGAAAAGCGGTAAAAAAATCCATGCTAAGCCTCCGTGTATTATGGGAAAAATCAACAGTAGGCTGTCGGGAAACATCAGTGAACTGTCGGGAAACATCAGTGGGCTGTGGGGAGAAATCGACAGTGGGCTGTCGGGAGACATCAGTGGGCTGTCGGGAAACATCAGTAAACTGTGGGGAGAAATCAACAGTGGACTGTCGGGAGAAATCAACAGTGAACTGTGGGGAGAAATCGACAGTGGACTGTGGGGAGAAATCAACAGTGGACTATCGGGAGACATCAGTGGGCTGTCGGGAAACATTACAAATGCCATTGGTGATATTTCAAATTTCACCGATCTTGACGGCCCATTTATTTGCTCCAAACTCCAATATTTGATAACAATTCATAACGGGTCGGCAAATATTGGTTGTCATTTTAAAACCATCGCCGACTGGCTCAATGTCTCGCTTGACGATGCGCAAAAAATGGGTCTCAATTCTGAAAACTACGAACCCATCAGAAATTTGCTTAAAAAGTTTGCAAAATAATTTAAAATCGAAAGGGGGATTCAACGCATGGAAAAGAGAACATGTTATCTGAACGTCAAAACGACGGCGGCTCACAAAAAGCTGTTGAACTCGGTACGTTTCGCGGGCCTGTTCGACACGAAAAGTGCCGCCGTGGAAGCCGCTATCGAAGCACTTGCCGCGCGGTACGAGCTAACACTCACGGAGGTGACAAATGGATGAGGAGAGGTTGTATGAAAAGCTCTGGCAACAGGTTTGTGAAGAACGCGATGCCGCCCGTCGTGATTCGGTTGCATGGCGTGCGAAATATGACGGCTTGCATGAAGCGATGATGATTGTTATCGAAAAGTGGGAAAAGCGCAAAGCCGCCAGCGTGGATATGGGTGCGCCGCCGATGTAATCAATCAGGCTCGCAGGAAAGAAATCGCCCCCGTGGGTATCAAATCCGGCGGGGGCTTTTTTATTGGCCGTCCTCAATCATTCTGTCCCGGATGTGTTGCTGGATGGCGTGAAGCCGTCCAATTACTTCGTAACCATTCTGGCAATCATTGAAAGCTATTGAATTGGTCCCGTTCTTCCATTCCACGCTAACCGCGATATTAACGATGTTCCCAATGTTTTTCACAATCGAATTGGCGATAACTGTCGGCGTACTTCCGAACTGCAAAATTACAGGATGTGTTGTTTTGTGCGGATTCTGCTTATTTTCGCTCATTTTCGGTTTTCCAAATTGCTTGTGTTGAACGATCTCGCTCCGCGGCGGGGGCCAGTACCCCCTAAAATGGCACAGAAGGCCGTTATCCGTCGCTCTGCGGGGCTTTCTTTCTACAGGCCCAAACATGCCTCTTGAAATTTGCAGAAGCTGACCGGCCCGTCACTTCAATTTGCCCGAAGTGCATATTACATGTTCTGATATACTTTTTCAATTCATATGTACTTGGAAATATACGTTTGCATTGTGGACATATATAGCCATCGCCTGAACGATATTGTTGCGCATCAAACTGTAAAAACCATGAATAAGGAATCTTCGTGGTTTTCATTCTGTATTTTCTTTCCGCGCGTCGGGCTGTAAATCCTCAAGTATCTGTATCCGTTCGCCTATCCACCGCATGACCGGAACCGCCATTGAATTGCCGAGAGCTTTATAACGGGTTGAATCCGAAGCCGGTTTGCCGTTATGCAGGATAAGCGTAAAATCATCAGGGAAGCCGAATAGACGTTCAACTTCGCGGGGCGTGAATCGTCGGATACGCATTTGACCCGTAAGCGCAAACTGATAATTATGTTCCGCATTTGCCCTAACCGCCTGCGCCGTATCGTTCAGAACTTCTCCGCCGCCGGAAGCCCACTGGACTTGTTGGGCTACTGCTTGTCCCTGAACGCCATCAACCGTATACGCTATATCGTCTGTAATTCCGCAACCGTTGGATGAGGTTTGAGCGGTACGAATTGCGATAACATTCATTCCCCTATCCGCACATGGACTTGAATCATTTCGGCTATTTATAGTTGCGGCAATATCACCATATTGGGTGATTGCCAAATTCGCTTCATGTGTCGCCCCTCCGGAATGACTTCTTATCGGGGTTGCCACGTGCTCGTCATTCCAATAACCCTGTCCGGTATTCTGAAAACATAATCCCTCAATATTATTTCGTCTGATATTTGTTCTGTCCGCAAAAGTTCCGGCAATCAACCCGCCGCTCAAATCTACATCGGTTCCGAGTCCACCACCGCCTTTAGTGCGGCTTCCAATTGTGGGGGCAACTCTTTCCCCCTTTTCTCTGCGCGGCGTAATATCCCCGCACAGGCTTTCCCGCTCAAATAATATTGCTGCGGCACGCCGCCAGTCTCCAAAATATCCGACAATGAACACGCGTCGGCGCCGCTGTGGCACTCCGAAATACTGAGCGTCGAGAATTCGGTAGGCGACACCATACCCGCATTGCCGTAAGCCGAGAAGAAACTGTCCAAAAGGGTTTCCTCTGGTAGATGTGATTCCGGGGACATTCTCCCAAACCATCCATCGTGGCTTGTAATGATTAACAAGTCGTAGAAACGTAAGCGTGAGGTTGCCACGTTCGCCATCCATTCCAGCGCGGAGTCCCGCGATACTGAAGTCCTGACAGGGTGTGCCTCCGCAAATAAGGTCAACTGATCGGTCGATTTTCCACGTTTCATATTCGTTCATATCTCCATAATTTTTAACATGGGGGTAATAATGCTGAAGTAGGGAACATGCGAACGACTCTATCTCCGAGAATCCAACAACTTGCCAATCGAGCGGCTTCCATGCTACCGTGGCGGCTTCGATTCCCGAACAGATTGAAAGGTAATTCATTCCTTTATCCCTTCCGCGCGTCGGGCGGCGCAACTGCGCTCGGAGCATAATCCATCGGCCACATGTAGATTATCCGCGGCTCGTAAATCGGGAGTCCGTGTTTCGCATCTACCTGCTCCATTGCCCTGCCTTTGATTATATTAGCGGCGATGATGTCGATATGACACTCGCAGAGCGTGTCGATGATACCATGACCGCTATGTTCCATGATACAAAGTTGTCCGGTTTCATTAAGATCAATATGGACATCCTTGTAGAGTTTATCTGTTTTCGATTGCTGTGATTGCTTGCAGATCAGGATAGATTTTAATTTCATGTCTTCTTCTTTTTCGTTTTTCTCACAACTACCCACCAGTCGCCATCGTCTTGCATTTTCTTGTGGCCGGGCTGACAATCCAAACTAAAATAGTCCGTACAAGGGAATAGATCATTCAGACGGCAGCCACACTCACATCCATTTCCAGCATTGCATAATCCGTCATAGTTGTTGTCAATGAGATACTTTCGGATAATTTTAGCGCAGTTCATACGGTTCACCCTTCCTTTCTTGGTGCATGTTCTATCCCGTCAAAATTAATTTCCACTTGGTGTTCATTTTTTGCAATAGACATTTCCCTGATAGTTTCAAAACTATTACAGAATATGGATAATCGTAATGTGAAATCAAATAATTTCCATATAATATTTAGATCGGGTATAAAATTAGTTCGTTTTTCAGGATCACATACGTCGCCTGAATATTTACCAGCAGCCGCACATTGAACCCAATTAACGCAATTTTTCAAGCGGCAATCCGTGGCGGTAGTAGATCGTATTTGAACGCCTTTGATAGTATTTTGTTCGCTCATGGTTTCTCATTTTCCTTTCATTTTTTTTACCACCGTCGCCCAATCGCTTTTCAGTGCTTCCGAATCGTCGCGGTAGAAGTTGCGGTATTTGTTCAATAGGGTTTTGTCACGCTTGGTATCTCGCCACACGGCGACTATCAAGACCGCGAAGAACAGGGCGAGCAGATAGAATCTGACGCGGCCTATGGCTTCAAGCGTCATTCGCGGCCTCGGTTAATTCCTTTTCCGTTATCTCAATAGCAATTTCAAGCTGTCTCATTGCAATTTGAAATATAGGATGACTTCCGAGTATTGGATTTTGTTTTACCACGGCCTCAAAATTAACTTTCGCACAACATAGATAATTATTTAAGTCTGAGATATTCATTCCTTTCCCCCCTTCGCGTCGGCGTCGAACGCCTAAAGTACCTCGATTTTTTGAAGTTCATTGTAATCAAAATTTTGCCATCTGTTTTCGCCAATTTGACAATTTATAGGATATTTTTCCAAAACATGATCTCCGTCTGCCCAAGATACAACCACTATATCACCCTCATTTAACGCATAGAGACACCCACGACTTGTCGGAATGTCAAATAAGACTATGCACACATCATTTTTTTTGAGTTTCATATCTTCACCTCGAACGTAGTGAGCATATTTCGATATTCTTTTTCAAGTTCTATAGCGTTCATGTCTTCTCCTTTTCAATTTGTTCCTGCGCCTCATGTAAAATTTCCGCATACAAACCCCCGGTCATATAGCCGCCGGTTATCATGTTGCACGATATGAATAATGCGCGTTTGTGTTTTTCGAGTTCGGCTTCGAGGGAGAGGGTATACTCGCGCAAAATCAATGCTGCCCTCAGACTGGGATATTCAATCAATTTTTCTTCGAGTTCCTTTTCGCTTAAATCCATAAAAGCCGGTCGCTCGATCATTTCGCCCTCCGTCAGTTTTCGCGCTGGTTCCATGCGGCGATTGCATTTTCTCTACTGTTTCGTTCCGGGCCGATTGCCTTGCAAAATTTCCCTTGACAGACAGCCCAGAAATTATCTCTATATTGATTTATTACAATGTATTTACTCCCGCAGAACGGGCATAGCTTCAGGTCATCGGGCATTTTCATTTTCCTTTCAGGGTAAATATTTTCTCGGCAAGCGCGTTAAGAGCGACAACGGCGGCGGGTTTGTCTTCATTTCTCATATAGTCACGCAAGGTTTCCCATTCGGTACAACAATAAACCCCTCGAATAAGCGGACAATCGAGACAATCTCCGAAGTCTCTATATTTTACACACAATGGACAACACACGTCCATGATTAAATTTTCCCATTGTTCAATACGCAGCGTCGGCAACCATTTGACTTTTAACCGATATACTTTTATCGCCGCGCGGATTGCCTGCCGCTTTGTGGATTTTTTATTGATAGATGATGTGATTTTTCGTAATTCTTTTTCAAGTTCTATAGCGTTCATCGTGGCCTCCGTTCGCCCCTCACGAGATAAATTATAATGATGCAAATATAATCTGTCGTTCAGTAATCGTGTTATCTTTTGATAATTCCAATGTATCATGCACGGCTTTTTTAAGACATTCCTCGCATTGAAAAATGGCCAAAATATATTCGCCTTTTTCAGATGGCATAATTTCGGCGGCAAGTGCATTATTGCATGTGTGACACATTGCAACTATTTTGATCGTTGACATATCCATAATTTTTTCTCCTTTTATATATTTTTCCCTCGCTCATGGCCTTTGTAGTAATCGTCTAAACGCTCGGCGCGAGCATCGGCTTCCTGCCATTTCGCTTTCCAATTTTCGATTACATCGAGCAGCCGCGCGTTTTCAGATTCGAGATTACCGGCAGCTATGATCTGTTCGCGCAGGTCGGCGATCTCGGCTTCCTGTTTTTTTATATAGACAAGCATAAAGCCAATAAATACCAAAAATGTAATCGTTTGATACGAAAATAAAAAGTTCATTCCGGCTTACCGTCCTTTTCGATATTATCTAATTGATCTAACGCCCATTTCGTTAAACATTCGTTGCACGGTATATCACACGGCATCTCGCCCGTGTCGCATAATCCTATTACTCCGGGATTTTCTAATTCTGCAATAGCCTTTTTAAACGCCTTCTTGTACCGCTCGACCTCGGCGCGCAGGGCGTCATCATTGTTTAAGATCATTGCTAATTTTTCTTCCATGATTGATCGTTTTCCTTCGCGGGCTGCATCCACATAATCGTCAAATGCCTGCAAAAACTCTGTTCGTTCAAGTATCATTTTCCACCTCGCTTTCTCCATGCCAAATCGTCATTCGCTATGTTTTTGTGCTTCCAAACACGCCTTACAACGTTCGTGATAACCCACATCTTCATTGTATTTAAGCGTTGTAGGAAATCCTTTATTGGTAAATAAATTACATTCATCGCTATCAGGTAAAAGATAAAAACATTTGCTGTGGCCTTTTCTGCAAAATATCCCATTGGTGAAAATTTCTGCTTCAATCTGTAAAAATGTATTTGTTT
>Ga0315281_10009275_pt1 | contig 13655 bp, 10 predicted proteins | sample YL17G07_0_MG_FD_204540 | JGI IMG/M metagenome (GOLD analysis project Ga0315281, IMG submission 204540) | Sediment microbial communities from Yellowstone Lake, YNP, Wyoming, USA - YL17G07_0 | ecosystem: Environmental > Aquatic > Freshwater > Lake > Sediment | place: USA: Wyoming | collected...
ATCTCGACGAGCAGCCCCTCGCGGGGCAGCAGGGCCTGCACCGTCGTGCGCGCCGGCCCGGTCGCATCGAAGTGTTTGCCGTAGACGGCATTGAACGCCGCGAAATCCCGGCGCACGTCGGCAAGGAAGCAGAGGTTCTCGACCGCGTTCGCGAGCGTCGTGCCGGCCGCCTCGAGGATCCCCGCGATCCGCGCGAGGACCGCCTCGGTCTGGACCGTGATGTCGCCCGCCATCGCCTGGCCCGTCGCCGGATCGAGCGCGACCTGCCCCGCGACGAAGACGAGGTCGCCGACCCGGACGGCCTGCGCGTACGGCAGTCCCGTCGCCGGGACCTTCTCGCTGTTGATGACCTGCCGCTTGCTCATTGGATCCTCCCCCGCGCCGCGATCGGCCACACCGCCTCGACGACGCCCTTTCGAATGCAGATGTACTCGTCATGCAGGTTCACCGTGGTGTCGCAGTGGCTCGGGACGAGCTCGATGCGCTCGCCCGGCACCATCCGCGCGCCCCGCACGCCGCCATGCTCGTCACCCTTGGTGGCGTATTCGAGCTCGGGCCGACCCTTCACTGCCGGCATGCCGGCGTCGGTGCTGAGCGCCTTCCACCCCGCGTCGATGACCGCGGTGTCGCCGCGCTGCCGGCTCACGACCGACGCGAGCACGGTCAGCGACGACTCGTACGGCAGCCCTTCGACCCGCGCGTAGTCGCAGTCCATGAACGGATACGACCCGGCCTGCACCTCGGTCACCTCAGGCAGCTCCGCCGCGAACGCGCAGGTGCCGGTCCCCGCGGTGCTCAGGATCTCGACCGCCAGACCTCGGCTCCTGATGCTTTCCATCGCCGCGAGCATCCGATCCGCGCACGCGCGCCATTTCATGCGGCGCTCGGCCTCGGCGTACACGTGCTGCACATGGCCCTCGTACGCCTGGATCCCCCGGAGCCGCAGGCCCGTGAGCGAGGCGACGCACGCGGCGAGCTCGCCCGCGCCATCCGGTTGGACACCGGTGCGTTCCTGCCCGACGTTGACATCGACCAGCACGTCGAGGGTCAGACCGGCGGCCAGCATCGCGTCGGAGAGCGCGCGTGCGGCGTCCCTGTCGTCGACCGCCACCATCACGTGCGCCCGCTTCCGCAGCGCGACAAGACGCGCGACCTTCGGCTCGCCCGCGATCTCGGTCGTGATGAGCAGCGGGCCGAGGCCCGCGCCGGCCATCACCTCGGCCTCACCGAGCTTCGCGCAGCAGAGCCCGCTCGCGCCGCGGTCGAGCTGGAGCCGCGCGATCAGTGGGGACTTGTGGGTCTTCGCGTGCGGCCGCACGCGCTTGCCGGTCCGCGTCGCGAATGCGGCCATGCGATCGAGATTGCGTTCGAGGGCGTCGAGATCGACGACGAGTGCCGGCGTGTCGACGTGTTCGAGCGGCGTGCCCGGCTCAGGCGATGGCAGGGGTCGTCCCGAAATGCTTCGCCGCGAAGTCGAGCTGCAAGGCGAGCTGCTTGATCTGCTCGGCGACGACCACGGAGCCGTGGCCGGCGTCGTAGCGATACTCCTCGAACGGGATGCCGAGCTCGCGCAGGCGCGCGGCGTAGATGTCCACGCTCCGGGCTGGGCACCGCGGATCGTTCTGCCCGACGGTGAGGAGCAGCGGCACGCGCACGCGCTCGATGTACGTCATCGGATTCGCGACGCGATAGGTTTCGGGCACCTCCGCAGGCGTACCACCGAAGAGCGCCGCGTCGTACCGCTTCAGCGGCTCCATCTCGTCCTCGAAGGCTGCGATGTAGTCGCCGATCGGTACGATGCCGATCCCCGCCGACCACCGCTCGGGCTGCGTGCCGAGGCCGAGGAGGGTCAGGTACCCGCCCCACGAGCCGCCGGAGAGGATGGACCGCTTCGGGTCGACGACCCGGTCGGCGATGAGCCGGTCGTGGATCGCGGCGATGTCGGCGAGCTCGGTAAGGCCGGGCCGGCCCTCGATCGCGTCGCGCCACGCGCGCCCGTACCCGGACGATCCGCGGTAGTTGACGAGCACGACCGCGTACCCGTGATCCACCCAGGCCTGCGCGGTCGCGGAGAAGCTGTCCTCGTCGTGCGCTTCCGGCCCGCCGTGGATGTTGAACACGGTCGGGTGCGGGCCCGGGCCCTCGGGCGTGACGACGAACCCGTGCACGTCGCCCGCGACGACGTCGCGATACCGCCGGCCGCGTGGCACGTCACCGGGCACGCGCGGCAGGATCCGCTCGCCGTCGAGCGTGACGAGGGCCCGCGGCGCCTCCGACGTGCTGAGGGCGAACCACACCGCACCGTCGGGACGGACCGCCGCCCAATCGATGCTGCCCGCCGGCGTGTCGAGCCGTGCGAGCGTCTTCCGCTCGAGGTCGTAGCGGTAGAGCTCGCCGCGGCCGCGGTGATCGTGGCGGAGGAGGAGCGCGCGCGCGTCGGGGTACCACGACGGCTCGATCTCTCCCGGCAGGTCGACGTCGACGGCTTGCTCGGCCTTGGAGCGGACGTCGAGGATGAGCGGCCGCCAGAGGCCTTCGCGCTCGTGTCCGACCAGCAGCCGCTGATCGCCGGCGACCGGGCTCCAGCGCATCGCGCGGAGGCCGCGCCCGGGTCCGTCCCAGAGGTCGGCCACGTTCGTCCCGGCGCGATCGAGGATCCGGATCGCGCGATTGCGCGCGTCGCCATGCTCGCTGTGCGACATCGCGACGAGCTGCTCGTCGGCGGACAGGAACCCGACCTGCGCCGACTGACGATGCGCATACAACCGCCGAGAGCCGCCCTCGGCGCACAGGTCGATCGTGGTGCCCAGGTCGCCCGACCGGCCGACGAGCGCGAAGGCGGTGCCGAGCGCCGTGCCGGCGGAGTACGCGGGCCCCAGGTCCGTCGCGAGCCGCGGTCTGTCATCGGCGCCCGCGAACGGCTGGACACGCCAGACGCCGAGCTCGCTGCCGCCCTCGTCGTCCCACCACCAGACCTCGTTGCCCTGCGGGTCGATGCGCGGCGGGACGCGGTAGCCGGTCCCTTCCTTCCGCGAGGTGAGCCGGCGCTCGGCGCCCGTGGACAGGTCGAGCGCGTAGACCTCGAAGGTCCCCTCGTGGTTCGCGCCGTAGATGATCCGCTCGGGTCGGTCGCGAGCCCACTGCGGGAAGCCGAACCGCGGCGTGCGAAAGCGCCTCTTCCAGGCCGGCTCGGCCACCCCGGCCGGCCCAGTCGCGATCACCGGCCGTCGCGGGAGACGGTGAAGACGTCGCGCACGCTCTCGAGCTTCGCGAGCACCCGCGAGAGCTGCTCGACGCTCGTAACCTGCAGCGTCGCGTTCACCGTCGCGGTCTTGTCCGGATTCGCGTTGGCGGACAGGCTCACCATCTGCACCTGGTTCTCGCTGATGACCGCCGCGACATCTCGCAAGAAGCCGTCGCGATCCCAGCCCTCGATGCGGATCGCGACCGGGTACGTACGCGCCGCCCGGTTCTCCCACTCCACCTCGACGATGCGCTCGGGCTCCGCGCTCCCACGCACGTTCGTGCAATCGGCCCGGTGGACGGTGACGCCACGGCCACGGGTGATGTACCCGGTGATCGGGTCGCCCGGGACCGGGCTGCAACACACACCGAAGCGGATGAGCAGGTCGCCGACGCCCTTCACGCGCACACCGCCGCGCGCCGTCGGCGGCGGCTGCGGCGCGACCTCGGGGATCGCGAGCTGTTGATCGTCGACGATCCCGAGGCGGGTCACGACCTGCGCCGCGGTGAGGGCGCCATAGCCGAGCGACGCATACAGCGTGTCGATGTCGTGCATGTTCAGGAGCTCGGTCGCACGCTGGAGATCGGTCTCGCTGATGTCCGACAGTGACCGCTGCGCGATGCGCTTCAGCTCCCGGTCCAGCAGCTCACGACCGTGCGCGATGTTCTCCTCACGCTGCTGGCGCTTGAACCATTGCCGGATCTTCTCGCGCGCGCCCGGGGTACGGACCATCGTGATCCAGTCGCGCGACGGTCCCCGGCCGGCCTTGCTCGTGACGATCTCGACGATGTCCCCGGACTGCAGCTTGTGGTCGAGCGGCGCGATGCGGCCGTTCACCTTCGCGCCGATCGTCCGGTGTCCGATGTCGGTGTGGATGCGGTACGCGAAGTCGATGGGCGTCGCGCCGGCCGGGAGGTCCTTGACCTCGCCCTTCGGCGTGAACACGAACACCTGGTCCTGGAACACGTCGACCTTCAGCGACTCGACGAACTCGGTCGCGTCGGCGACATCGTGCTGCCACTCCATGAGCTGACGGACCCAGGCGAGCTTCGACTCGTAGTGCGGGTCGCCCTTGCCGCCCTCCTTGTACCGCCAGTGCGCGGCGATGCCGTACTCGGCGAGCGTGTGCATGTCGTGCGTGCGCACCTGGATCTCGATCGGCTGTCCGTCCGGACCCATGACCGCGGTATGCAGCGACTGGTACAAGTTGTTCTTCGGGACGGCGATGTAGTCGTCGAACTGGCCCGGGATCGGCGGCCACAACGTGTGCACGGCGCCGAGCGCGGCGTAGCACGCCGGCACGTCGTTGACGATGACGCGGATGGCGAGCAGGTCGTAGACCTGATCGACGCTCACGTTCTTGCGACGCATCTTCTGGGCGATGGACCAGAGGTGCTTCGGGCGGCCGGACATCTCGGCCTTGATACCGGCCTTCTCGAGCTCGCTCGTGAGGACCTTCATCGTGCGGTCGATGTACCGCTCTCGCACCGCGCGCCGGGACGCCAGGAGCTCCGCCAGCTCGCGGTAGTGCTCGGGCTCGATGTACTTGAACGAAAGGTCCTCGAGCTCCCACTTGATCTGCCAGATGCCCAAACGGTGCGCGAGCGGGGCGTAGATCTCCATCGTCTGCCGCGCGATGCGCGTCTGCTTATCCGGCGGGAGCGCACCGAGGGTCCGCATGTTGTGGAGCCGGTCGGCGAGCTTGATCACGACCACGCGCAGGTCGTCGGCCATCGCGAGGAACATCTTCCGGATGTTCTCGGCCTGGTGCTCGTCCGAGGACTTGCCCGAGAACTGCGAGAGCTTCGTCACGCCCTCGACGAGTCGCGCGATCTCGTCGCCGAACTCGCGGCGGATGTCGTCGTTCGTGCGTGCGGTGTCTTCGGGGACGTCGTGGAGCATCGCCGCCGCGATCGTCGCGGGATCCATCCCGAGCTGCGCCAGCAGGAGGGCGACGGCCGCGGGGTGCTCGATGTACGGTCCGCCGGACACGCGCCTCTGGTCCCCATGCGCTTCGGCGGCGTAGGTGTACGCGCGCCGCACGAGCTCGGCGTCGCCATCGGGGTAGTGGCGGAGCATCTCCTCGATGGCCGCCTCGGCGTCGATCTGCTTGCGGTTCGGCCGGAGCTTGTCGGCGACGCCGACGATGCGAGCGGCGAAGCCGGCGTGGTCGGACGCGGCCGGCTGGGCCATCAGGCGACCACCAGCTCGTCGGCGAACTTCGCCGCGGTCCCGACCGGACCGAAATCGCGCAGCTCGAGCTCGACGAACCCGGTGCGCCCGGAGCCCACCGTGACGACCGCATCGACACGCCCCGCGTCCGTCATGGCTTCGGCGCGGTCGCCGCGGCGGAAGGCCATCGCATCGAACGTGAACTTCCCGACCGTGATCTTGCAGCGGAGGTGATCCGAGTCGGCGCCGACCTGACGGATGCCGTACACCCGCACGTCACGCAGCAGTAGGTGCGGGCGCGGGTTGAGCGCGCCGCACGGCTCCAGCATCGCGAGCTCGAGCGCAAGCCGCGGGGTCAGCGCCCCAGGGTCGATCGCCGCGTCGACGTGGAGCGTCGGGACGGGTCGGATGCCGCGAAGCATCTCGCGGACGATGCCGTCGAGCCGCTCGCGGAACGCGTCGATGTCCGTCGCCTTGATCGAGAATCCCGCGGCCATCGCATGACCGCCGTGCTTCGGGAGCTGATCGCCGCACCGCTCGAGGGCCTCGGCGATGTGGACGCCGGAGATGCTGCGGCACGACCCTTTTCCGTCCTCGCCATCGAGCGCGATGACGCACGCCGGTCGGCCGTGATCCTCGACGAGCCGCGACGCTGCGAGGCCGACGATGCCCGCCTGCCACGACGGATCAGCGACCACGGTGGCCCACGCATCCGGGTAGGCCGACGCGGCCTCCCGCGCGCCGCGCACGACGTCGTTCGTGAAACGCTGGCGCTCGAGGTTCCGCTGCTCGAGCTTGTCCGCGAGCGCCTTCGCTTCGGCCGGCTCTTCCGTGAGCAGGAGCCGAAGGGCATCCTCGGCATCCGTGATCCGACCGGCCGCGTTCAGCCGCGGGCCGAGACCGAAGCCGATGTCCGATGCGCCGATGCGGCCGAGCTTCAGGCCGGCGCGCTCCGCGAGCGCCCGCACGCCGACGATCGGCGCGCGGTTCAACGCCGCGAGACCGGCGGCGACGATCGCGCGATTCGCGGCCCGGAGCGGCACCACGTCCGCCACCGTCGCGAGCGCGCAGAGCTGGAGGAGCTCGTCCTCCTTGACCGCGTACGCGAGGTCGCCGAGGAGCGCGCGGGCGAGCCGCAGCGCGACGCCCGCGCCCGCGAGCTCCTTGTCATCCGAGGCATCGCCAGGGCGGCGCGGGTTCACGAGCGCATACGCATCGGGGAGGGCCGCGGGCGGATGGTGGTGGTCGGTGATGATGAGGTCGATGCCAACCTCGCGCGCGAGCTCGGCCTCGGCGACCGCGGTCACGCCACAGTCGACCGACACCACGACCTTCGTCCCGTCGGCCGCGAGCTGGCGCAGGGCACCGGCGTTCAGGCCGTAGCCCTCCTCGTAGCGGTTCGGGATGTATGCCCCGACCGCCACACCGAAGTGCCGGAACGCACGGACGAGGATGGCCGAGCCGGCGATGCCGTCAACGTCGTAGTCGCCATATACGACGATGCGCTCGCGGGCGGCGAGCGCACGGCGGATCCGGTCGACGGCGCGATCGAGATCGAGCATCGGCGGACCGTCATTCGCGAGCGTCGGCGTCAGGAACGACGGCATGTCGAGGTCGGAGAGGCCACGCGTGCGGAGGATCTGGACGACGAGGCTCGGGATACCATCGAGCGCATCGCCACCCGGTGTCCCCACTGAGCGAGGGATGATCCAACGACGCTGCGGAACGAGGGTCATGACCAGTAAGTATCGGACACGGGTGTTCGCGCTGGCCGTCCTGATCGCCTCGTGCTCTCCCCAGGCGGTCGTCCCGAGCCCAAGCCCGACGGCATCGATGACCGCGTCGCCCTCGCCGAGCCCGGTGCCGGCGACGGCCGCCCCCGGCCTCGTGGCGCTGATCCCCGCCCGGATCTCGACGGACCGGCGCTGGTATGCGATGCCCGACGGCCTCGAACAGGCCACGGTCACCTTCTCCGTCGTGTTCGACGCCGACCCGACCCGGGGTCAGCCGTACGTCAACGTGCTCAAGAGCGCCGGCGGGCGGCCGGGGGCAGACGTGGTCGCGCTCCAACGCCGCACCGGGAACGAGTGGACAGCGAGTCTCTCCCTGGACCGCGGCTACACGCCCGGCGAGCAGACGGCTCGAGTGTTCGAACGCCTGTCCCGCACCGATCCGACGAGCGACCCGCCGACGTTAGAGGTCGCTGGTTCGACCTCGTTCCTGGTCACGCAGCCCGAGTATGTGGTTTGGACGCTCGACTTCGAGGGCGACGCGTCGAGCGACGCCGAGCTGGCGAACACCGCCGCCATCGCCGACGGTCTCCGGATCCCGACGAGCGTCTTCTGGAACCCCAGGGTCTGGACGACGAGCCAAGTCTCGCCGGAGCGGCAGGACGCGATGCTCTCCTGGACGAAGGGCCGCCTGGCGAAGGGCGACGAGGTCGCGCTGCACCTGCACATGTGGACGGACTACGTCCGCGCGGCGGGGCTCGTCCCGCGGACCGCGCCGAGCTGGGCCGGGCGCGGCGACGGCTACGACGTGCCGATGACCGCGTACTCCGAGACCGAGCAGAAGGCGCTCATCGACCATGGCCTCATCCTCATGGCCGCTCATGGCCTCCCGAAGCCGACGTCGTTCCGCGCGGGCGGCGACATCGGGGACGCCGCGACGCTCCGTGCGGTCGCGGCCGCGGGTTTCAACGCGGACTGCACCGCGGTCGCGAAGGACTACCCGCCGATCGGCCGGATCCCCTACCCGTGGACCCTGCCCGCCGGCGCGCAGCCGTACCGGCCCTCGTCGACCGACGCGAACGCGACCGGCGACCTGCCGCTGCTCGAGGCGCCGACCATCGGCGGCAACACCTACGCGTTCACGGTCCAGACGATCCAGCCGCAGATCCGGGCGAACCTCGCGTTGTTCGCCACCGCGGGGACCGTCGCGGCCGAGCGCAGGGCGATCACGATCGTGAGCCACCCCGGGACGATCGTGGCCGCGGAGCGCGCGGCAATCGAGGCACTCCTCGGCGCGTTCGGTCCGCTGCGCTACGACGCCGATGCCGGTCCGGTGCGGTTCGTCACGCTCGCGCAGCTCGCGCAGGCGTACGGGCGGTAGCGGTCGGCACTCAGCGAGAGCCGGGCCTAGGCGGTCGCGCGAGCTCCGGATGGCGGGCGGCCGCCCCGATGGCGGACGCGGTCCTCGATCTCCTGCCAGAGCGAGATGATCTGGCTCGCGTTGAAGATCGAGGAATACGTTCCTGAGACGATGCCGACGACGAGTGCGAGCGCGAAGGTCCGCATGGAGTAGCCGCCGAAGAGGTACAGCGCGAGCAGCGTCAGCACGACGGTGAGCGAGGTGATGACGCTCCGTGCCAGCGTTTGCATGATCGAGTAGTTGATGACCGGATTGAGCGCCTCACCCCGGTTCAGATGCAGGTTCTCGCGGATCCGGTCGAACACGACGATCGTGTCGTGGACCGAAAAGCCGATGATCGTCAGGACCGCGGTCACGAACAGGCTGTCCACCTCGACGTTGAAGAAGTAGCCGAGGATCGCGAAGAGGCCGAGGACGACGAGCGCGTCGTGCAGGAGCGCGATGATCGCGGCGATCCCGTAGCGGAACGCGGACCATCCGAACTCCTTGAACGCGAACGCGATGAGCAGGACGATGAGGATCGAGGCGAAGACGATCGAGCGGATCGCGTTCGTCACGAGCTCCGCGCTGAAGGACGGGCTCACCGTCGAGGCGTTGTCGTCGAGGTACGTGTGCGGATACGTCGCCTTGAGGGTCTGCTCCACTTTCACGGTCTCGTCGGACGAGAGCGTGAGCGTGCGGACCTCCATCCGCCCGCCCTCCGCGCCCTGGATCACGGCCTCCGGGTGCCCGAGCGCGGACAGCGCGTCATGCAGCTCCGTCGCGGACGGCGGTGCGCTGAACCGGAGGTCGAGCAGGGTGCCACCTTTGAATTCGATGCCCGGCTTCAGTCCGCCGATGGCGAGGAAGAAGACACCGGGGACGATGAGGAGCGCGGAGAGCGCGAAGTACCAGAACTTGCGCTCGACGAAGCGGAACAGCATCAGGCCGTCACGCTCGCCGCCGAACGGCCGTCATCCGGACGCTCCTCGACGCCCCACAGTCGACGACGGCGGAGCGACGGGTACTCGATCGCGGCGTGCAGGAGCAATTGGGTCACGAACACGGCGGTGAAGAACGAGACGACGACACCGACGATGAGCGTGAGCGCGAATCCCTTCACCGTCCCGGTGCCGAAGTTGAAGAGGATGAGCGCCGTGAGGATCGTCGCGAGGTTCGAGTAGAGGATCGACGGGAACGCCCGCCGGCGGCCTTCGTCGAGCGAGACGCGGAGGGTCTTGAGGCTCCGCAGCTCTTCCTTGATCCGCTCGAACGTGAGGACGTTCGCGTCCACGGCCATGCCGATGGACAGGATGAAGCCCGCGACGCCGGCCAGGGTCAAGGTCACGGGGATCAGCCGGAAGATCGCGTAGGTGAGCGCCGTGTAGAAGAAGAGCGCCATCACCGCGATCACGCCGGGCAGGCGGTAGTACAGGATCATGAACAGCGCGACGAGGAGCAATCCGATCACGCCGGCGACCAGGCTCCGGCGCACCGAATCCTGGCCGAGCGTCGGTTCGACGCGGCTCGACTGCACGACTTCGAGTGGCACGGGCAGGGCGCCGGAATTCAGCAGCGTGCTGAGCTGCTTCGCGGTCTGCGTGGTGAAGTTCCCTTGGATGACGCCGCTACCGCTGGTGAAGACATTCTGGATGTTCGGCGCCGAGATCTCCTTGCCATCGAGGTTGATCTGCACCGGCTTCTGCAGGAAGTCCTTCGAGAGCTGGACCCAGCGCGCATCGTCCGGCGCCGCGAACTCGAAGCGGACGACCGGCGCGTTGTTCGATCCCTGGAACTCCACGAAGGTGGGCTTCAGGTTCGCGCCGGTCAGCGGGGGCGTCAGCGAGTGGTACGTGCCCTTCAGCGTTCCGTTCGTGTCGAGGTCCGGGACCTTGATCTCGAGGAAGGCCTGCCGCGTCGCGATGTCCTGGGCCTCCTTCAGGTCGGATACGCCAGGGAGCTGCAGGAGGATCTTGTCCGCGCCCAGGGACTCGATGACCGGCTCGCTCACACCGAGCGAGTTGATGCGCCGGTCGATGACCACGCGGGTCTGGGTGTTCAGCTGATCGATGGAGGTGGTCGTCCCGCCGGGGATCTGCTCCGGGTGGAGCTGCAGGATGAGCTGCGTGCCGCCCTGCAGGTCCAGCCCGAGGTGCGTCTTGATCTCGACGAACGTGGACTGGCCGCCGAGCCGGTAGCAGATGCCCGGGCAGTCGAACGGGAACGGGAACTGGTGCTTGGGGATGTCGATCCACACCGCCAGGACGGCGATGACCACAATGGCCCAGGCCCATGCGCGATTCATTAAGGAAGCGTCCTCCGGACTAGGCGAAGAAAAAGCGCGACCCGTTCGATCGGGTGCGCGCGTATGACGCGAGTATAAGCGGACCGCGCGTCGCTAGCCCCACCGCTCCGACGTGCCGGCCTCGTCCGTCGGCGTCACCCACCCCTCGGCCTTCGCCTGCTCCATCCGCTCCGGATCGCGCAGCCGCTCCCGCGCTTCGCGGGCCTCCCTGTCGAACGCCGTCTCATCCGGTTCGACCGGCACGTCGGTCGGGGCGGACACGTCCGTCAGCGCCGGCTCCGGCGCGCCCTGCGGGGCCGCGATGGCGGGCTGCTCCGCGGGCGTGTTCGCCGCGGCATCGAGGTACTTGTCCGCATTCAGGAACTCGGACCGCAGCTCGTCGCTCGTCTTGCGGAACTCGGCCATGGCGCGACCGAGGTCGCGCGCCAGCTTCGGCATCCGCTCGGGGCCTAGCACGATGAGCGCGATCACCCGGAGCAGGAGGATCTCGCCGGTACCGATGCCGAACATCAGCGGCCGACCGGCGTGGTGCGGGCCTCATTCGCCTGCCGCTTGAGGTCGAGCGCCGCGCGCGCCGCGGCGGCCTCGAAGCCCGGGCCGGCCTCGGCGTACAGGATCGAACGCGACGCGGAGGGGAGGACGCCGCCGCCGTGCGCGTCCTGGGCCGCGCGGATGGCGCTGACGACATCTCCGCCCTGCGCGCCCACCCCGGGCATGAGGAACAGCCGATCCGGCGCGAGCGCGCGGAGCCGCGTGGCCTCGGCGGGATACGTGGACCCAACCACGAATCCACATCGCTCGGCCGGGAATGCCGCGACGCATTGCTCGACGACCCGTTCGTACAGCGGCCGCCCGTCGACGAGCAGATCCTGGATATCCCCCGCCCCGCGGTTGCTCGTGCGCGCGAGCACGAGCGCGTAGCCCTTGGCCACGAACGGCGCGATCCCATCCATGCCGACGTACGGCGCGACGGTCGCGGCGTCGGCGTGGAATCGATCGAAGAGCGCCTCCGCGTACGCGGCCGCCGTGTTCGGCACGTCACCGCGCTTCGCGTCGAGGATCACCGGTATGTCCGCCGGGATCGTCTGTAACGTCAGGGCCAGAATGTCGAGCCCGGCGGACCCGTAGCGCTCGTAGAACGCCATGTTCGGCTTGTAGCAGCAGACGTGGTCGCTGGTCGCGTTCACGATCCGGCGGAGGAACCGGACGGCAGCTTGGGGGCCGCGTCCGAGGTGCTCGGGGATACGGTCCGGTTCGGGGTCGAGGCCGACGCAGATCACGCTGTCCCTCGCTCGCGAAGCAGCCGCGAGCTTGGTCAGAAACGTCATGAACAATGGCTATGATACGGACGCTTCCACGAACAAGGAGGAAGGCATGCTCGGCAGGACTGCCGGCCGGCTCGGGTGGGTGCTGGCCGCGACACTTCTCATCTCAGCGTGCACCGGCGGGGCGAGCACGTCCGGCGGTGCGACCAGCACGCCGGCGGCCTCGAAGACCGCGCGCATCGGCTCGTTCGACCGTCCGATCATCTTCGCGTTCACTCCATCCCAGGACATCGCGCGCGTCACCGCGAGCGGGAATGCCATCGCCTCGGCTCTGGCCACGGCCACCGGTCTGCGCTGGAAGGTGTCGATCCCAACGAGCTACGCCGCGCAGATCGAGGCCATGTGCGCGGGCCAGACGGACATCGCCGCCATCGCTCCGCTGCAGATGACCCTCCTGCTCGACAAGGGCTGCGGCACGCCGATCCTCGGCGCACTCCGCAAGGACGACACCGGTGCGCTCGCGACGACGTACAAGTCACAGATCCTCGTACAGACCGCGAGCGGCATCACCGACCTGAATGGCCTCAAAGGCAAGAAGTTCGCGTTCGTGGATCCGATCTCCGCCTCCGGGTACCTCTTCCCGACGCTGCTCGTGAAGACCAAGACCGGCCAGGACCCGAAGACGTTCTTCGGCTCGACGATCTTCGCCGGTGGGCACGACAAGGCCGCGCTCGCCGTGTACCAGGGCACCGTCGACGGCGCGGCGTCATTCATCGATGTCCGCACCAGCGCCGGGATGCCGGCGGACATCATGGCCAAGACCAAGGTCATCGACACCGCCGGTCCGATCCCGAACGATGGCGTCGCGATCGCGAAGGGCTTCCCGCAGGACCTCACTGACCAGATCACGAAGGCGCTCATCGACTACTGCGCGTCGGACAGCGGCAAGACCCAATGCAAGGGCTTGTTCAACTGGGACGGCCTGCAGAAGGTCTCGGCTGACTTCTACAACCCGGTCCGTGACGCCGCGAAGCTCGCCGGCATCGACGTGGCCACCGAGGCCGCGAAGACCCCGGCGCCGCCGCCGCCGACCCCGAGCCCGACCAAGGCCCCGTAACCCGCGGACCGCGCTTCTTCGAACACGCCCGCCGGAACGATCCGGCGGGCGTGTTCACTTAGAGTCCGCGGCGGTGGCGCCTCTCGTCTCGGTGAAGGACCTCATCAAGATCTACCCGCCCTCAGGCACACGCGCGCTCGATGGCGTGTCGCTCGACTTCCAAAGGGGCGAGTTCGTGGTCCTCATCGGCCTGTCCGGGTCGGGGAAATCCACGCTGCTTCGCTGTATCAACCGTCTGGTCGACCCGACATCTGGGACGGTCACGTTCGACGGCATCGACGTCACCGGCGCGAACGGCACCGAGCTCCGACGGATCCGTCGGCGGATCGGGATGATCTTCCAGCAGTTCAACCTCGTGAAGCGCAGCTCGGTCTTCACGAACGTCCTTGCCGGGCGCCTCGGCTACCGCTCCACCTGGCGGAC
>Ga0315281_10009276_pt1 | contig 13653 bp, 26 predicted proteins | sample YL17G07_0_MG_FD_204540 | JGI IMG/M metagenome (GOLD analysis project Ga0315281, IMG submission 204540) | Sediment microbial communities from Yellowstone Lake, YNP, Wyoming, USA - YL17G07_0 | ecosystem: Environmental > Aquatic > Freshwater > Lake > Sediment | place: USA: Wyoming | collected...
AAAAACGGTATGCCCCTTGACAGAATTAAGAAACCAGTTTATCATATAAGAAAATGGAACTCGGCAATTTGGTCGGGTGGGTGGGTCTGGGATTTGGTGTCTGCGTTCCCTTGCCCCAACTTTATCAGATGATAAGACATAAGACTTTTCATGTCTCGATATGGACTTACCTGATATTATGCGTTGCTTTAATTTTATATCTTGGACATGCGATATTTATAAAATCACCCGTCTTCATTATTGCACAGGCTTTTGCTTTGTGCAGTAATGGGACGGTTCTTTTTTTATGTCTGAAAAACGGTGTACGTTGACACACAAAAAGGAGGTTTATGTTACCACCAAAAGATTCACCAGAAGAAAAAGCAGAAATTGAAGTCTATTTGAAATCTACTCCCGGGTGGCGGGATAAACGAGCTGGGGAACTTGGCTACGTCAACCGCCAAAGTTACCAGGATATGATGCGAAGGCGTGGCGTGAAGTTGGAAAGTGGGAAAATCCCACCGGCGACCGAGGTGGAACGAAACCCTATTGTCGAACTCCCGCCAGTCAAACTATTCCATTACAAATCACCCCAAAAGAAAGCGGGCGATGAGGAGATTGCCATACTCCATGCGGGCGATGGACATGCCGATAAAATAACCAAATCCTTTAATAAGGAGGTCTACCGCAAGCGCATGGAGACGATGTTCTACTCTGTTATGACAATTATCAATCTCCATCGCAATATGTACCCCATCAGGAAATTATACATCTTCAATACGGGTGATAATGCCCAGGGAGAAAATCCCTTTCAGGGTTCAACCGTTGGGGCTGTCTCTATGGGGGCACGGGACCAAGTAAAGAAACTGGCCGCCCCTGCGTGGAATGATGTCATCGGTTCGTTCCGCCAGGAGTTCGAGGAAGTGGAGTTTCATGCCGTACCCGGCAATCATGGTCATGATAAGGGGGCACCAGAAACATCCAGTTATGATTTATTACTCTATGACATCTTGGAGGCTGGCATTGGCAAAGAAAAGGGAATCACGATAAATGTCCATGACGACTGGTGGGCAATGGTAGATATTGAGAACTGGAAACATTTTCTCTTTCATGGTGACGGTATTCCCTGCCAACAGGGCGTGCCCTTCTTTGCCCTGGACAAGAAACTAAAGTCGTGGCACATGCAATTCGGTGGGTTTTCTTATGCCTACGGCGGGCACTTTCACAAAAGGCACACGGATGAGATAAGTTCGGTATTGGAATATTTTATGGTGGGGTCGCTGGCTTCCGATGATGACTGGGCATTAAAGAAACTGGGGATTTCCTCTAATCCCTCACAGTCTCTCTATGGATTTCATCCCCGACATGGTATAACCTGGCGCTATCCTATTATTGTAGACCATAAATTTCTACCTGATGCCCTGCCATCGGATACTAGCTCAACGACTTAAAGATTGAACCTTGCAACACCCTGCCAACGGAAATCATTAAAATATTTCTTGAAAATCCCCATTTTGCTATTGACATTCGGAGTTAAATCCTTTAATATATAGATATGACTAGAAAACGAATCTTCTCAAATCCCACCTTCGTAGCTTTCAACATTGACCAGGACAAACTTGCCCCGCTAATTGAAGTTGCCCGAAAACAGAATAAGGGTATCTCCCAGGTGTTGCGGGAAGCGATAGACTTTTATCTTAATTTCAAGAAATTCTGGTTTTGGAGGTAGGAAATGTATATAGAAAACCCTAAAACCAAAGGAAGCGGAATCATTTGTGCCATTCCGCAAGAAGGCCTATGCCCCAATAAGTGTGAGGATTGCTTCTTTCAATCGGGGCGTTCTTATCTTGAGCCGCTAGATGAGAATGTCCCCAATATGCCCCCCACAAGTCTCGCTAAGTTCCGAGTTGTGAGGGTGAATGACGGGAATGACAGTAATGTTGAACGGAAGTTGGTTATAAAAACCGCCTCACATTACCCGATGAAATTTTACAACACGGCAATCCCCAAAGACTTGGGCGGGTTTGATGCCCCCGTAGTATTGACGGTAAACCCAGGCAGGATGACCGATGCCCGATGGCACAAGTTGGTGGACATCCCCCTTAATCTTATGTTTGTGCGTTTCCGAATGAATATGTGGAATCTCGTATTGGCTGACAAAGTAATAGATTACTATTCGGGGCGAGACATTCCGATTGTTCTAACCTTTATGGCGTATTTCAATTTGGGCATACCTAGTGAATATGGGGTTTTTTATACCTTTCGCCAACGGACATTAAATTCATATTGGGCGATAACAACAGAGGCATGGCGTTCTGTGATGAGGCGATACGAAGATAACAAATGGGTTTATTCCTGTGGGAAAATTGAGGGTGAAAGGGGAACACCGGCTTGCCGTTTTTGCGGAAATTGTCTGCGGGAATATTTTGCAACGATGGAAAGATTGCAAAAGAAATGATAGAAACCGACCTAAGTCCCGCCGATGCTCTTTTTTGCTGGCTGGTCACAAAGGTGACGGATTGCCGTTCACTTGAGAAGGTTTCCTTTATAGAAATAAAAGATAAGTTACACGAACTCTATAACTCCGCCTATGAAGATGGTTATAGGCGCGGGCAGGAAGATGAACATGAAGAAAGTAGGAGGCCGTTGGGAAAATGAAAGTCTACAAAATCACAGACAAAGACGGCTTTACAAGGCGGGGTAAAGATGGTGAAACCAAGTGGGGCAAGAACGTCCGCCACCGAATTACAAATAAGGGGAACACTCTTTGCCCAGATGAAGTATTCCATTGCTACAAAGACCCCCATCTCGCTATTTTTATGAATCCTAGCCACGGTAATTATGATTCCAAAACATTGCAACTATGGGAATCCGAAACGTCGAAGATAATAAATGATGACGGCACAAAATCAGGTTGTAAAACTTTAACTACAATCAAGGTAATTCCAACCCCAATTATTACTACTGAACAGTTGGTTGAAATAGCAATTCGCTGTGCTATGAAGGTTTATGATGATGAGAAATTCCAAGATTGGGCAATGAAATGGACAATGAATCAGGATAGAAGCGAGGCAGCAGCAGATTTTGATTTAATCTCTATTATTAGAGAGGTTATGGGGAAATGATATTTACAGCCAAAATTCAAATCGAACTCGATGCCGATGCCGTAGAGGAGATGCGGTTAGTGGGGTATCCAGGTGGGGCAATTGTTCACCAAGTCTGCGATGAAATACAGGGCAAGAAACCATCTATCTTAACCGAGCTCGGCGAACTTGAATTTACCGATTGCGAGATTAAGACAGAAAAAGAGCAAGAGAAATTGCCTTTTTGAGGAGAATGAAATGAAAGTAGCACAAATCAAACAGCAAACTTATAAAGACGTAAAGGGTAATGACAAGACTTCTTACTGGACAGAATTCGAGGGGGAGGAGCGGACGCTTTTCACCCCATCCCAACCCCTCTTTACCGAGGGAAGTGACATACCGGTAGAATCCCTTGAGGTGAAAACCTCAAAGAAGGGTAAAGAATATTTTGTAATCCCCGATAAACCAAAGAGCGAACCTGCTAAACCCGAAATCGGTGTGCCGCCACACAAAGAATATAGGGGTAGGGACGAAGAGGCGACAGACGCTCGGACTTCTGTGATGACAGCAAAGGATATATACCTTGCCCTGCATCAATTGAAACCGCCCGCCCAAGTTGATTGGACTGAATTTAATGATATTGCCATGCGGATACACGGATTGATAGTTTTGTTGAAAGCAACAAAGACGGAAAAGAAATGATAGGGTTAAATAGAAAAAGTTGGATTACATTGGCGGAAAGCCAACTAAACAAACGGCTTAAAATATTCGGCAAACAGGCTAACGTTTGTAATGGGTGTTTAGAAATTCTTATGTGTGACGGCCCAGTGTCATTTCAGATTTGCCAAACCCTCGATAATATGCGGGACAGCGGGATAGTAACCGGCCCGAAGAAAACCCCGTGGAAAAGGTTAAGGCGGAAATTTCTGCCGATTACCGAAGATTGTCTAAATGCTTATGGGTTTAAAATTCAAGGAAACAAATTGGTAAAAATTGGGGCAAAAAATGACACCCTACTATCAGGAAAAGTGGGTAACAATCTACAACGGTGACTGCCGAGAAATCCTGCCACAGTTGGATGTTAAGGTGGACTTGGTATTAACTGACCCGCCATATAATATCGGAGCGAATTATTCGGGAAATAGCAGCGATTCCAAAGATGATTATTGGGAATGGTTCAAGGACATCATCACTTTATGTAGAGCAAAATCAGAAATTGTTATATTCACCCACAAGGTACAGGCATTGAGATACATAATAGATTGGGATTGGGTGGGAATTTGGAATAAGCCATATTCAAGTGGAACAAGAATGGGAAATTCTAATATTGTGCCACACTATGAACCCATCTTTATGTACGGTATTCATAAATTGGGAGTTCACAGTAAATATACTTCTGATGTGTTTACACAAAACCCATCAGGTCAAGGACAAGTGGGTGGTTATCACGGCAGGGAAGTGGCAAAGGTTGCAGTTGAAGGTCATCGCTTTACAAAGCCTAACGAACTCATTACTACGCTTATTGAATTATATGGTAATGACTTAATCCTCGACCCCTTTCTCGGTTCGGGCACAACCTGTTATTGTGCAAAGAAGTTAAACAGATATTCCATAGGAATTGAAATCGTCGAAAAGTATTGTGAAATAGCAGCCAAACGCTGTAGCCAAGAGGTTATGGAGCTGGGGATTTAGGAAGAATGGTTACCCTGTTAATTTTAGCCCTGTGTTTCTTCACCATCGGAGTTATGGTTGGTTTTCATGCTGGTAAATATTACTGGCGAGACTATTGGATGAACCACAGGAAAAGAAATGACGGTTCATAAACCACACCAGAAATATTATCTAAAAGACGGGACCGAGGTTGTTGGAGTAACGACAGCACTCCACGTTTTGAATTTGCCCGCCCTCGCCCCGGCAGCAAATAAACTGGGGCTTCTAGGAATTAACTCCAACATTTACTGGAGGACTTTAGCTGATGTCGGTTCAATCGCCCATTTCCTTGCCCTGAATAACGCAAGAGGCACAAAATCGGACATATCCGAACTGGGGAACTTCTCAAAGAAGCAAATCGACCAGGCGGAAAATAGTTTTCTTAGCATACTCGAATGGGAACGGCAACATAAAATTGAAGATGTTCTATTAGAGCAACCTTTCGTGTCGGAATTATATAAGTTCGGCGGGACACTTGACCGCCTTTGCCACCTTGATGGGCAGGATTGGTTGACGTTAATCGACTACAAAACGGGCGGAGTATATAGAGAGCATTACTGGCAAATCGCCGCTTATGCCCAACTGTCAAAAGAGAATGGATACCCTGTTAAAGATGGAATTATTTTGGAGATACCCAGAACGGCTGACGAACATTTCGACCCACATTTTGTCGAAAACCCGATGAGGGGATTTCAACCGTTTCTCGCCTGCCTCAATCTTTGTAAAAGTATCAAAGACTACGATAAACAAGTTTGCACTTTAGAAATAGAATAGCTTGCTCGGTCGAACCGTCATCTTATGGGTGAGAGTCCCATAGGGTAGGTTATAAAGCCCTAACTACCGGTAATATCGGGGGAAGCGACCCACGAAAGTGGAGCAGGCCGAGGCTATAGCCGAGCAAGCACCTGAGCCGAGGGACAGTACCACCCTGCAAACCAAGACGGTGAAGTGGGCTGAGGGTATGGATGTGAAGTCTGGGTTAAGTACACCAAATAGTAAAGCCTGCTTGGGGGGAGTACCCAGAAGGTGATTGTGTAGGCTCAGGTAGTGCCAGCTATATCCGCAAGGGTATTAGTTCATAATGTGGGGATAAGGATAGCCCGTATGGGTTAGACGACTACCCTACTAGCTGGCACAAGGTCCCTGCTGGTCAGGAAGGCAGGAAATCGCCAAGCGAGAGTACAGCAAGCCGATACTGGCTGGCAGGGACAAAGTAAAAGAATAGTTTAAGGAGGAGAAGATGAAATGGAACTTAAAGATTTAGTTATTAGAAAAAGATACCGTGTGATACCACACACAACCTTTGAGATTATCGAGGATGTGTTTGGTAATTACGAGGCAACTTCGGCAGAGAATGTCCGAAAGGCATTGACAGACAAGGTTCCACCCGATGATGTAATGGTCAACACTGGCAACACTTGGCATCCAATCAGCCGAAGTCTTAAATATCGGAAAAAGTAAGGAGGTTGCCATAAATTCCCTAGATGATTTCAAGCGGATAATTCTTGACGATTCCCCCCGATGTGCCACCTGTAAATCCCAAATAGAAAGGGAGTATGCCAAGAGGATATTTGAGAGGATTGAGAAATTCCACAGATTTTGTGGGACTGAAAAATGCACATCTTACGACCCAGAGGAATGTGTTTACCGAATATCCTCAGAGATATGCCCTGAGTGGCAACAACTTAAAAGGGAATTTTGGGGAGAGAGTTAATGATTAACTGCCCCTTCTCTCGGCCGGTCTACAACGAGCGCCAAGACAATTACATAAAACAATCCTGCGAGACAATCCAATGCGCTTGTTATGACCGCGACACCCTACAGTGCGGTCTCATACCGAAGGATAACCAACGTCTTTGGGAAATAATGCGGGTTCTAAAAGAAATCGTAGTTTTACTTTCCAAAGAACGTAACCATAAGACGTAAGTAATACATTCACTTAAGTATTATATATATACAACGTATGTAATAAGGACACGTATATATGTCACCAAATGAATTAAAAAGAATCATTCAGATACAAAAGCAAGGTGGTGCATCAATGGATGAGGCTCGTGCCATGATTGAGACTATTGTACGTTCAAATGGGTCGTTATCAATGGACCAGGCACTAGTTGCACTCGAAACCGCCTTTAGGGAGACCAAATCTGAATCTGTTTCTAAGCGAATTTCTGATTACATAACTAGCGTGACAGGGTGTGACATCAGCGTGACATTCTGTGACAAAGAGTGCGGTATCGTGACAGACCGTGACAAGACCACCCGTAGACAGGTTTTTCACAGGCTTGTTGAAAGTGGTCTTTTGGAGCGCAAAAAGGAGGGTGTTTATAGGGTTGTTGAATACGAAGCGCCGGTAATTGACATTGATAATGTTGATTTGAGCAAAACCGTAGATGTCATACTGCCATTTGGTTTGCATAACTGGATTATCCTTTACCCCAAAAATATTATTGTAGTGGCGGGGAGTAAAGATGCTGGCAAGACGACTTTTTGTAACCAGATATTGAAACTTAATAATGACGGCAAAATGCCGATAGCCTATTTTAACAGCGAGATGGGGGCGGAGGAGCTGCGGAGGCGGTTAGACAAAATGGACGTGGCAAAATGGAACTTCAAGCCGAGGGAGCGGAATATAGACTTTGCCGAAGTCATCAATCCTAATGCCCTCAATGTCATAGATTATTTGGAACTCACCACGGACTTTTATAAGGTGGCAGAGGAGTTCAAGCGGATGACGGCGCGACTTAAAAATGGGATTGCCGTGGTAGCGATTCAAAAGAAATTCGGTGAGGAACTGGGTTATGGTGCCGCTACTACAATTTGGAAGGCTCGCCTATATGTCACGATAGACTATATCAAGCAGGACAAGATGTGGAAGCTAATTGTCAAATCCGCCAAAAACCCGAAAATAGAGAATGTCAGTATTAAGGATTGGGAATGGCGGTTTCGGATTAAGGCGGGATATGAGTTTGAAATCATCGAAGAGCCAGTAGAAATAGCGGATTGGGGTGAGCCAGAATGAAAAAGAAACGAATCAGGATAACCAAGGCCGAGAAGGAACGGTGGCGGAAGTTCTATCTGGCCGAGCAGGCTAAGAAAAAGAGCCACAAGTTTATGAACGGAGTGAGGATTTGAAGTTAAGTTACCTTGATAAGCTTTTCAGCGAGTTCATAAGGAAGCGGGCGATGAAAAATGCCGGTGGTTGCCAGCGATGCAAAATGCCCAAGTTATCCCATAAGAATCTCCAGGCGTGTCACTTTCACGGACGGCGTAAACGGTCTATAAGATTTGATGAGGACAATGCCGCTGGCCTATGCGCTGGGTGCCACATGTATTTAGATTCTCAGCCGATAGAAAAGATTGAGTTCTTTAGAAATCTTCTCGGCCAAGAAGCCTTTGATAAACTTAATACCCGTGCACAATTTAGACATAAAGTAGATGAAGCCGCCACGATTTTATACCTACGAGAGAAATTGAAGGAACTAGAATTATGACACCTTACTATCAGGAAAAGGGGGTAACAATCTATCATGGTGACTGTCGAGAGTTATTGCCTGACAAGGCTTCAGCCATAGTTACTGACCCGCCCTATGAGCTAGGCTTCATGGGTAAGTCGTGGGACTCAAAGGGCATTTCTTTTCAGAAAGAGACATGGCAGATTATACGGAAATCCTGTCTATCGGGTGCGCCTCTTTTATCCCTTGGTGGCACCAGGACATTCCACAGGATAGCTTGTGCTATTGAAGATGCTGGCTGGGAGATAAGAGATACTTTGATGTGGGTATATGGGAGCGGCTTCCCGAAGTCACTTGATATTAGCAAGGCGATTGATAAACAGGCTGGGGTAGAGAGGGAAATAGTAAGGATTAGAACTGATGGGAACAAAGGCGGTGGTGCTAAAACTTATGATGATGATAGTTATGTATGGGATAAACCATTTGCAGAAACAAGGGCTGCTACTCCCGAAGCCCAGCTCTGGGAAGGCTATGGTACAGCCCTCAAGCCAGCCTATGAGCCTATCATCCTAGCCATGAATCCCTTAGATGGTACATTCGCTAATAACGCCCTTAAACATGGTGTGGCAGGACTAAATATAGATGGGTGTAGGGTGGAAATAAATATAGAGAATGAACCAGATGAAGGAAGTGCATATTATCTTAAAAGGGGGCAGGAGTATCCCTCCAAGTTTAATCCTCAAGGTTCTTTCCCTATTGAACACAAGCCTAATCTTTCATCAAAAGGTCGCTTCCCAGCCAACTTTATACATGATGGTAGCCAACAGGTGATGGAGTTGTTTCCTGAGACAAGTACACATGGGGGCGGCACAACGAGAACAAGAGGAATTGCCTTTAGTCCTGTGAATTCTCAAAGGCGTGAACCATTCCCTGTGCCTATAGGCGATTCTGGTTCAGCCGCCCGCTTCTTCTACTGTGCGAAAAGTTCAAAGGCTGAGAGGAATAAGGGATGCGAGGAGTTGGAGGATACATTAGGCGGTTCATTGGAAGGTGGCAATGATAAAAGAAAAGGTGATAAGCCACAGTTAAAACCTACAAAGAATTTCCATCCTACAGTCAAGCCCCTTGCCCTTATGGAATACCTAGTCAAGCTAGTCAAGATGCCAGAATATAACCTAATCATAGACCCCTTCTGTGGAAGTGGTACTACTTTACTAGCCTGTATCCGATTAGGAATACCGTGCATTGGGATAGATAACGATGAGAAGTCATGCGAGATAGCAGCGAAAAGGTGTAGTCAAATGGAGTTGAAGATATGAGCGATATTTTGTCCCCCGCCGAGAGAAATTGAAGGAACTGGAATTATGACACCCTACTATCAGGAAGGGGGGTAACAATCTATCATGGATTATATTGAAATATCCCGAAGGCGTAAGGGTAATCATGTCAAACAGAGAGTTGCATGTCCCGTTTGCGGATTGCGGTGTTACTATGACCCTAAAAATGGTTTTACGAGAACGTGTGGGCATATTGTATCTATGGGAAGACAAGAAAACGGAAGAATAATTCATGCGCTTTTTAGTAATTTTAGGGTAAGTATGAAGAGAGAAATGGAATGAGTTTATTATTAACTGATGATGAAATGAAAAAAAGCCGTGATGGGATACCAGCGTGCGACGCCACTTTGGGACATGCCGATGATTTCCCATGTTCTGCTTGTTCTGGCGGTTGTTCAGAAATAGCCCAACTCCAATTAGAAAAGGTTAAAAAGTTATTACTGGAACTAGACAGAAAGCATAGTGGTAGACAAGGTGCAATTTGGGCTGATATTATCAGCATTTTTGAACTATTTTAGACCAAACGCTGTAGTCAAAGTGTTATGGAGTTGAAAATATGATAGACAAACGGCTCCTTAAAAAGTTCACCCTTGAAGATTGTACTCAATATCGGAGAGAGCTTGGGGAGTCCTTAAAGTTGACCAAGGGGCGGCTAAGGCGATTGAAAAAACGGGCATCGTGGAATCCTTCTTGGACTGCCTATGATAAATATGCTGATGCTCTTGTGGGGATAGATATTAGGATTGAAGAGCAACTAGCCGTCAGGGAAGAGATTGAGCAGGATATTATATTAGTAGATGGACGAGCCTGCGAAATAGTTGAGGAGTCAAAACGAGCGGCAGAAAAAGAGAGACGAGATGGGGAAGTCCAGTTGGAGTTAAAGATTTGAACGACCTTTTATCCCCCGCAGAAAAAAATGAAATCGAGACACGAAATTGCTGTGCCGATATAAAGGCTAACTTTCTCCAGGTTGGCAGATTACTTTACGCCAATTTTATCAATGCGTATTGGAGTGTATGCGGGCACGCCAGCTTCTCAGACTACTTGGAATCTTTAGGCGTAGCCTCTCGGTCCTGGCTCTCCCGCTTGGTTCAGCTCTCGGCGTGTATTGACACACAAATTCTATCCGAGGCTGATGTGATTGAGATGGGGGTTACAAATGCAGTTTTGCTTTTACCGGCAGCCAAGTCGGGGAATCTTGACGGAGATTTAATCGAAGTAGCCAAGAGTGGGTCATCTAGGGAACTCCGAGAGGCATTGGGACATAAGGCAAATGAGAATGACCACTCAGTTTCGGTGGATTGCCCGAACTGCGGTTTTAATATTAGCGGATGTAAATGGGTAAGAAAAGACCATGACTAAACTCTGGGATATTTTAGACGACAAAAGCAAGGCGGCTTTAACCGAAATTGCCAGACAACAGGGAATGCTATCCTTTTCACCCGATAAGCCCAGCCAGCAGCCTGTAGTGAAGGCAGGGGGGAAGTTGGAGAATGTCGAGGAAATTGCCAAGTTGATGACTTTGACCGATTCGCAGATAAAGGATAAAAGATGACTAAGCGAGCGGCATACTGGCTCCGATTTGCATTTCTCTTGATAGCTCTGAAATATTTTATTAACGGAAGGATGCCGAAATGTTAAAAACCAAAATCATCGCAGCCTTAAAAAAGGCGGCTCCAGATATTCAAGAAGAGGTAGCACATCATGCTGCCGATGCCGTAATAGAGATAATAATTCAGGCTCTAGCGGATGCTGCGATAAGGGCTTATGGGGACAAGGACGATGAACTACAACATCTCGAAAGCTGAATTTGAACACCTAGCCGAAGCCTATGACATCTGCTCGCAATTAAATGGCTGTGAAACTTGCCGGGCATCTGTGCATTGCAAACAGAAATGGAATCAACTGGTGGGAGAAACCGTACCATTTAATTACTTCCCAATGAGAAAAGGAAACCCATATCCCAGCAAATCGGAATCGAGATACGATACAAAGTTGGTTACTGCGGTGCTCAAACGGAGAGGTTTTAATGGATAATGATTTGCCCGTTTGGTTTCCGTCAAGGGGAATCTATTTCTCAAAGATTCAATTGCAGCGTTTTATCTTCCCCGAACTTAACGACCTTAGATTCGGCGATTACCCCCCGGAGCCGGATGAGTATATTACTTATGTCAGAGGCGGCTGGATAGAAATGAAGCGGTCGGGCTATGAGAAATCGGGACGGAAGTTGACTAATCATAATGCACCGTTTATTGCGGCGGCTGAGATTGCTGCTGAAATCGACGCACGGCTGAATATGATTTCTCTCCCTCAACGTTATTGGGTAACGGAGAATTTTACAGATGGCATGGAATTCTGGGAAATAGCCAAGTTCTATCACGTTGGAGAGGACCAAGTTAGACGGGAAATTGGGCGGATGATAAGATATATGGTGGGCTGGAAGAGACCCCTAGTAGATTATGAAACCTGGGTTAAGGAACGGCGGAAATATAAAACTACAGTTTCGGTTTAGCCTTTTTAATCTGATGTACCCGACTTGCAGTAATCCCGAATTTGGCACCGATTTCTTTTAGACTCCAGTCGGGATGTGCATTGACACACTTTAAAACTTCTTTCGGGTCGGCTTTTCTTAGACTGTCATATTTAGGACTCATTTCTCTCCTTTCTTGTCTCGGTTAGGCCGAGAAGTCAGGGCAAATCTTTCTTTCTGATTAGGGATTAAGTCATTTTCTGGCAACTGATAATGAAGTCGGGGTTTATAGTGGTTTTGACCTCATCCCCGGTGCGCACATTTCTGAGGATAACGATGATTTTATCCCCTAGGGTCTGCTGAGCCTCGATTTCCTTTAGGGTGATTTCTTTTTGTTTCATTTCTCTTTACCTCTCTATTTTATTTCCTTAACCTCTGAATAGTGAGCGGGTAAAGTTTATTCAGTGTTTATCCTTTGACCAGTTTTCTCGTTCTGCTTCTAACAATTTATAATGTTCATCGCAGATAAAGTACCATCCCCCAGTTCTAAACTCTACACTGTGTTGCGGGTATCCGCAATCGTAATGTATACACCCATGATGATGGTATTTGCCATCATAAAAGCATATTTGGGGTTTGCCTGGATTGGGGCAATCTTTTATTGCACACAAATTCACCGACGATTCCTTTCCTACCCGCCCACTATTCAGTTGTTAAAGTGCTGAGCTTCCGCATCAGGCCAGCTCATTGCTACTATGTTAAACTATTTGCAACCATCAGCGACCCATTGAATATGACGGGTAATGGCAGCTTGCCCATCTGCCATAGCGAGGTCATAACAAGTTGGGCAGGTCATTTTGCCCGTACCCTCGACCATGCACCAGTCCTTCCCATTGGATGCGCCAATGCAAAAGATAATTTCCTGCTTAATGGCGCCACAATATGCACAGGTTAGGACTTCAGGGGTTTCTCTTTTAGTTTGTTTCATTTCATTCCTCCTTCGTTTTATTCGACTATACACAGTGTAAACTATACCGGGTCAACAAATGGAGACCATGTTTTAGTTACATCGTTCCCGTGAATATCGCATGTAACCCGGTCGCCGCCCAAAGTAAGTAATAGCGTAGGCGTGTAGTGCCTTGCGCCGTCATGGGGATACCACAGGCAGCACTTGTGCTTGAGAATCCTCCCGGCGCCATTATCAAACTCTATCTCTGCCGGGCATGGGGTTTGTTTGTTTTCGCTTTCCATTTCGCACCTCCTGCAATAATTATACTCTTATTATAGTGCTTGTCAAGTGGTTATTGAGTAAATTAAGGAAATAAATAGAAATATTTTTAGCTTCAGGCTGCAATGTCAATTTAGCTACATGTCAAGGGTTGACAAAGCCAAATCAAAGGAATATACTAGAGTACAATGGCGTAAGCCATAAAAGCGTTACAAGCTCGCTTGTGTCTTGACACACAAACGGCGGGCTTTTTATTGGAGATTGATGGCATTAAAGGATACCGAATTGTATACTTGACACAAGATTGGGATAATTTAAAATGTGTAAACTTATGGGTTATTACCCTGAGACCAAATCGTGGCTGTCGATTCAGGGAAAAACATTAACGGCA
>Ga0315281_10009277_pt1 | contig 13651 bp, 9 predicted proteins | sample YL17G07_0_MG_FD_204540 | JGI IMG/M metagenome (GOLD analysis project Ga0315281, IMG submission 204540) | Sediment microbial communities from Yellowstone Lake, YNP, Wyoming, USA - YL17G07_0 | ecosystem: Environmental > Aquatic > Freshwater > Lake > Sediment | place: USA: Wyoming | collected...
TATCGTATGGAAGGTTTTGAAAACGGAGAAACTCCCTGAAAGAGAATGGGAGGAGCAGGGCATCCTCATAGCGCCCTCGCAACTCTGTTGCAATCTCACTGCTTAGGAGACTGGAGTTGCTTCCCGCAATCACCATGCGGTATCGGCACCGGTTGTGAAGTGTTCGGAGCACGCGGCTCCATTCCGGAAGATGCTGGACCTCGTCGAAAAAGAGGAACCGAGGTTCGTGGCCGGTGAGTTGCTGGAAGGCCGCTAAAAGGCCGTCCATGTCGACCGGTGCAAAGCCTTTGAGCCTGTAGTCTTCGAAATCCACGAACAAAACTTCTTCTTGATTCGCATGGCCAGAATCGACCAGATTGCGGATCAGCTGTAACAGGAAGAACGTCTTTCCCGCCCGGCGGGGACCCACGATCGCGAGAATCGTTGAAAGCGACTCGACCGAAATGACAGGGCTCTCCCGAGGCACAGGTGAGGGGAGTTTTGTGTCGTGCAGCCATTCACCAATGATCTGAAGGAGCAATTCTTGATTCATCATATTGTTTACTTAGGTAAACAAAATTATATTAAATTGTTTACTTTACATTGTCAATATTTTTCCTGAGGCTCGCCTCTTTAATGGTCAATTCTTTGAAAAAGATACTTTTTAGTAATCACCTTCACCTTTTTTACCGTTAGGTGTAAGGCGCCTGCCTACGCCAAGGCTTCGGACAGGCAGGCAAGGCGTCAGGGGTAACTGCCAAAAACATAGAGCGATAATCTCTTGGGGCCACCTTCAAATCTTCAAGAGATGCAATCGCTGGCATGGTTGCCTCCAAATATCGCATCCTCCTACGTCCCGTCTTGCGGGACTACGGAGGACAGGTAGCGCCTGCCTCCGCCAAGGCTTTGGCGGGTAAACATAGTGCATCCATCCTTGGTCCCGCCTTGCGGGACTACGGAGGACAGGTAGCGCGGAAAGCATGGCGGAAAGATTATTTTTTACATTCAAAAATCATCCGACTAGTTGAGAATTGCCCGAAATTGGCGAGGGAATGACAATTTGTACTATTCTTTAGACCTAATCGGTGAGGAAGTCAACATCTAATTGCGGATTTAAAATTTCAGATTTTTCAATTTGCGATTTGCAATCAGAGGGGATGGTTTCGCCAGAAATGGTAGAGATAGAGCTGGGCATATCCTGCGTAAGGGCCGAAATGATTGGATACAAATTCCTCCATCGCTTTTTCTCCAGCTTTTTTCCCTTTAAAATAAACTTTTTGTAACCCTTTTCTAATCCAAGTATCCATCGGAAAGGCTTCAAGAAAATCCAAAGAGTAGAGGAGCGTGCAATCGGCTATCTTTTTCCCTACGCCGGAAAGGCTCATCAATTGCTCCCTAGCATCCCTGTAGGGCAAACTTTTCAGCGAGAGTAGTTGGCTACGATCAATACATCGACTTGCCTTGACCAAATAACTTGTTCTGAACCCTGCCCTGACCGGTTCCAATTGAAGGGGGTTTCCAATACAGTGAGGTTCTGGAAAACCGTAACCCATGTAGTTCCCCCAAAAGACCTTCCTTCCAGAAGATTTGCAAAGGACCTCGATCATGGAGCGTATATGGGAAATGGCTTTGGCAGAAGAACACAAAAAAGAGATCAGACCTTCCCATGGATCTTGTCGGATCAGTCTCATTCCACGATATCTTTCTATTGCCTGATGAATGACCGGATCCTGGTCGATCTCTTTGTAAATAAAATCTAAATCTTCATCCAGCCTGAAAAATTGAATCAGAAAAGGTTCTTCCACCCCCTCATAGAAAAGATACTCCCCTCTTTGACGGATGGGAAAAATCCGATCCGAGGATTGAACGATGTAGGTATCGAGAACTTTCGTAAATCGAAAAAATTGTCCGCATTCCAGGGTATGCTTAAGTGAAAAATTGGGGATTCGGAGTCGGGCGGTCATTCTTTTTTACCCCGTTAGAAAGACCCGCTGCTTGCCCTGTACACCATGCGGTGCAGGGCTTGCAGCGAGGATGATAGCTGTTCCTTTCTCCCTTCAGGTGGGGCCGAACACGGATTCTAATGCCCTGTGTGAGCTTAACCGTTAAAAAATAGAAGATTTTCTAACGGGGTTTATCCAATGGAGGTCGAATGATAGCGATCGCATAGGTCTCTAAATTGAAATATTTTTTTGCCACTCGGTTGACATCCTCTTGGGTTACCTTTTGTATTTCTTGAGGATATTTTTGATAATGATCAAATCCCAACCCATAAAGTTCATCGAGGGACATTTGATTGGTTTGCGCCCCATTGGTTTGAAGTCCAATTTCAAAATTACCAATGAGGTACTTCTTCGCCCTGTCCACCTCCTCTTCTGTCAGTCCCTCATCTCTCACTTTTTTCAACTCTCTCAGGACGGCTTCAATCGCTATCTCCAATTTATTGGGGTGAGTTCCCATATAGACTCCAATAAATCCTGGGTCCAGATTTGGTTGAGCCATAAAATCCAAGGCATAAGCCAAACTTTCTATATCTCTTAATTCGCGGAATAATCTTCCCCCTTGGCCGGACAGGGCAGCATCTAAAACCTTTAAGGCATAGCTATCCGGGTGGTGAAATGAGACGCCTAAGAACCCGAGAACAAAATGAGCCTGTTCCTTCACCTTATGCATCTCAACCTTTCTCTTTTTCTGAAGAGGTGGTTCCTGTGAAATGGAAGGCGTGAGAAGGGGTTCTCTTTTGAAGTCCCCCAACCCTTTCTTGGTGGCAAGAACGACCTGTTTTTGATCTATATCTCCAACCACGGTAAAGACCATATTTTCTGGAACAGCAATGCGCTGATAATATTCTTTTAAATCTTTTTGGGTCAATCTCCGGATGGAATCAAGAGTCCCTAAGGGGTCCATCCGATAGGGATGCTTTTCGTAAAGAGTATTTCGAAATAGTTTGAATACGAGACGGGACAAATCGTCTTCCTGCTGCTGAATGGAAGCCAGGATCAACCGTCTTCTCTTCTCCATCTCTTCTTTGGCAAAAGAGGGTTGTCGGATCACCTCTGTCAATAAGTTAAAAGCCTCCTCAAAATGCTCGCTTAAAAAAGTAAAGGTAAGACCAAAGCTGTTATTACCAGAAAAGCCATTGAGAGAACCTGCCATTCTCTCCACCTTCTTTGCAATCTCAAGACTACTCTGATTCCTCGTCCCTTTGGTCACCATGACAGCCATGAAATGGTTGATTCCGTTTTGAGGCTCCTCTTCAAACCGAACCCCACCCAAGAAAGAAACTTGAATGGTGACAATGGGAAGGAATGGATTCTCCTTCACGATGAGTCGAATCCCATTATCGAGAACGCTTTTGAAAATCGACGATTTCTTCTCGACCGACGTCCTGTCAAGCCCACCCTTCTCCACGATCGATTTTAAAGATAGATTCTTAAAAAATTCAGTTTTTTCATCGGGTGCTAAGATACTGATGCTCAATTGATGGCCCTTAAAATATTTCGTTAAAACCTTTTGGATATCCTCATTTTGGAGAAGAGCAACCCTCCTCATATATTCCTTTTCGAATTGAACATCGCCTGCCGTCACCTCATAAAATCCAATTTTCCCGGCCTGACCTTGAACCGTCTGTCGACCGTAAATGAGGTTGCTTTCAATATTTACCTTAACACGATGCAGCTCTTCTGCGGTCACCCCCTCTGTCTTCAAACGAATGACTTCCTCCAAAATGGCTTCGATGGTTTTCTCCACATTTTCCGCAGTAAGGGTCGCCCCAATGATAAAAAGCCCTGGTTCTTTGGGGGTATAGGAAGAGGCATAAATGGAGTGAACCAGTCCCTTCTCAAGTTTAATCTTCTGGACCAATCGGGATGGTTCTCCCCCTCCCAAGAGATGAGAGAGGGCATCGAGGGCTGGAGTATCTTCGTCTCTAGCTGAAGAGATAGGAAGGGCAATCTGAAGATAGGTTTCTTTAAAATTACCGTGAGAGGTCATGGCTTGAGTCTCACCCTGTTTAGGTTCTGGAATCCTATTAGGAAACCTTTCAGGAGATGGCTTAAACTCTTTGAAGGTACTTCTCACCTTTCCTTCCATCTCATCTGTGTTGAAATCTCCTACAGCAATGAGGACCATATGGTTTGGTGCATACCATTTCTTAAAAAATGAGACCATCTTATCTCTTTGGATGGAACGTATGGTCTTCTCATATCCAATGACGGGTCTCCGGTAGGGATGCTGGCGATAAAGAGCAGCCATCGTCTGTTTGAAGAGTCTCCTGGAAGGGGCGTCCTCCCCCATCCGAATCTCCTCTAAGATCACTTCCCTTTCTCTTTCAAACTCTAATGGGTCGAAGGTGGAGTGTTGAATGGCATCGCTCAGAATATCCAGCCCTGTTTCAGCATAACGACTGGCAATGGTAATATGATAGACAGTTTGGTCATAGGAAGTATAAGCGTTGATGGTTCCTCCCAATGATTCGATCTCCCTGGCAGCTTCGCGAACCTTTCTCTTTTCTGTCCCTTTGAAGAGCATATGCTCGATGAAATGGCACATCCCTGCCTCTTCATCCCTCTCGTCGGCACTGCCGATCTTCACCCAGATTTGAAGGGCGACCACCGGTGCGGTTTTATTCTCCTCCAGGATCACCTTCAACCCGTTGTCCATTGTAAATTGATAAAGTCGATCCTTTGAGAAAGAAAGTTCTACCCCTCCTAACAAAATCGTAATGACCAAGAACATGATCAATAGAAAAAATGGCCGTCTTCTCATCTCTTTCTTTCCTCCATTTATAAAGTAAAGAGCCCCGCCTACAGGGCGGGGCTTTAAAACCCAAATTCTCTAAACCAAAAAACCAGATCCCGAATCAAGTTCGGGATGACAAAACACAAGAGGAAAACCCTGTTGTCATGCTTCTGAACTTGTTTCAGCATCTGATTAAGGCTTTTCTGCCTTTGGCAGACACATCTTTCATCCCCGTCCACAGGACGGGGTTTTCAGATGCGTTCTTAATAAAATTATAAAAGGTAAGGCCTAAAAAACAAAGGGCGAATCCCTTTTCTATCGGGGTTCGCCTCGTGGTATTGGACGCAAGGTTGCAGCAAGTTGGTAGTTTGGAGAGGAATTTCGAATGCCAAATGTCAAAGCTCAAAGTTCAAATGAAATCTAAAGCTCAAATCATTGTAACTCAAGGCTTTAGCCTTGATGATGATCAACCCTGAAAGGGTTGAGTTACAGAATTTCATTTGGCATTTGCCTGCCTGCCGAAGCCTCGGCGCAGGCAGGGATTTTGACATTTGACATTTCCATTAGACGATTTGATCCCTCCCCGCAGAAAACGCTTTTCTGTTCAATTCGTGGACTTTGGGAGGAAGGTAATCCAGAATCGTCTTTAGCCAGAGATCCTCATTCACTTCAAAAAATTTTGAGATGGCCCCCAGAAGCACCACATTGGCTGCACGGACATCTCCTAATTGGAGGGCGATCTCTGTTCCCTTTACTAAATAAAAATTCTTTATTTTTGATTGAATGGTCTCTGGGATGGCTTTTGGATATTCCATCTCCCCTAAATTGACGGCAGGAGGGTTAATTTTATGATCATTCATAACAATTTTACCAATCGGCCTTAAATAGTTAATCCATCGAAGTCCTTCCAGTTGTTCAAAGGCAAAGAGAATATCCACTTCCCCTTCTTTGATGAGGGGGGAATAAACCTTCTTGCCGAAACGGAAGTGTGAGGTGACGATCCCTCCCCTCATTGCCATTCCGTGAACCTCGCTTTTTTTCACATCATAGCCTGCTTCCATAAAAACTTCGGACATGATGTCACTTGCTAAGATGACCCCTTGTCCCCCAACACCCGCAACCAGTATATTGGTGGTCATTTGATCCATTGTCTCCCCCTATTAAGAAATTAGGAATGATGGAAGATTGGAAAGATGGAATAATGGGTTAACGCAATATTCCAATAATCCAGTGTTCCATTATTCCATTGGTTTACGCCGTTTCGAACCCAAAGATCGGTTTTTCTTCCTGACTCTTAATGGCTTCGACTTTACATACCTGATAGCAGACATGACATCCTGGGCATAGACTCGATTCAATGAAAGCGATTCCTTTCCGTTTCTTCCCGTCAGCCGTCATGGCCATCTCCCCTTCCACCGATTGATAAGAGATGGCTGGACAACCCAAGTTGACACAGGTTTTACATCCAACACATTTGGTGGAATCCACCTGGAGAGGTTTATTATATTTCTTAAATGCCCTTCGAAGGAGCGCACAAGGACCTTCACTCACAACCAGAGAAGGTTCGTCTTTTTCGAGTTCTTCCTTGATCACTTGCTCCGTCTCTTCCAAATTCCATGGGTTCACCTTCCTCGGATTCTCAATGCCTAATACACGACCCAATTCGACAAAATCGATCCGGTGTGCTTTCTCTCCTCGGATGGTATATCCTGTCGCTGGATGCTCTTGCTGGCCTGTCATCCCGGTGGTTCGATTATCCAAAAGGATGATGGTGGCGTAACTTCTATTGTACCCCACGTCCATTAAAGGATGGACTCCCGAATGGAGGAAAGTAGAATCCCCAATCACGCCCACGATCTTCCCTTTCCCTTTTTCTCCCAATGCCTTAGCCATGCCATGGGCACCGCCAATACTCGATCCCATACAGATATTGCTATTGATCACATTCAAAGGAGGATATGCGCCCAGAGTATAGCATCCAATGTCACCGGATGCGAAGACTTTCAGCTTCCTCAAGACATGGAAGACACCCCGATGAGGGCATCCTGGACACAAATTGGGTGGCCTCGGAGGAAGCTTTTCTTTGAAGTAAGGTTTGGGGGACTTAAATTTCTTCCCCACCATCCCTTTCTCAACGAGAAGGGGGTTCAGCTCACCACAAATGGGGAATAGATTCTTCCCCCCTTTAGGTTTGAACCCCATGACCCTGATATTTTCTTCCAGGAAAGGATCCAGCTCTTCGACGATATAAACCTTTTTCACTTTCTTAAAGAACTCTCCAATCAAATTTTTTGGTAGAGGCCACACCATGCCCAGTTTGAGGTACGAATAATTTGGAAAAACTTCCTTTGCATATTGATAAGAGATCCCTGCTGAGATGATCCCAACGGTAGGGTCGTTGATCTCCATTCGATTCCCCGGAAATTGCTCAGCAAATTCTTTTAATTTGAGAAAACGCTCCTCGATGAAAGCGTGTCGAATTCGTGCAAAAGAGGGTAACATCGTATATTTCGCTGTATCTTTTTTAATCTCAATAGGCACTGGGGGGGTCACAGGATCCTGCAACTCTACAATGCCTTTCGCATGAGAGATTCTGGTGACACTCCTCACCATCACAGGGGTATCAAATTTTTCACTCACCTCATAACCCAGTTTTATAAAATCCTTTGCTTCCTGGCTGTCACTCGGTTCAAACATGGGAACTTTTGCAAATTTTGCATAGTTACGATTATCCTGCTCATTCTGGGAACTGTAAAGCTCTGGATCATCGGCGGTCAGGAGGACTAACCCTCCGTTCACACCCACATAGGAAAGGGTCATAAAGGGGTCTGCCGCCACATTGACCCCCACATGTTTCATGCATGCTATTGCCCTTGCACCTGCCATAGAAGCACCATAGGCAACCTCCAATGCCACTTTTTCATTGGGTGACCATTCCGCGTAAATCTCCTTGTATTCCTGGGCTATGGTTTCTAGGATTTCTGTACTGGGTGTTCCTGGATAAGCAGCAGCTAATTTTACGCCAGCTTCGAATGCTCCTCTTGCAATGGCTTCATTTCCACTCATTATTTTTTTCATAAATCACCCCTTCATCTAAAATTGATCGACAAGTGCCCTATCCTGCCCTAGCGGGATAAGCAGAGTTAAATGGCATAATTAAAAATGATAATCCATTTCCAGGAAGCACAGCCCTACGGGCTGGGAGCTTCACTTGTAATTATTGTCACAAATATATAATGATAGCAAGTTTTTCAAGTGAAATATTTAACTTAGTCATAAGCTATTTTTCAAGATTTGAGATTTTTCTCAATACGATATTAGTCATCTGAGATTTTTGAGAAACCTTTAAGAAATTCTTATAATTTTCGAGTGCTTCCTTATTTTTTCCCAATTTTTCACAACACCGGCCCATCCCTAAATAGGCATTCCCTAATTGGAAATTTTCACCCAAATCGATGACTTTTTGAAAGGCATTCACTGCCTTTTCATAATCTTTTCTCCCTTCATAGGAATAACCGAGACCTTCCATGGCCAAGGAGCGGTAAAGTTTTTCCTTACCTGCTTTTTGGAGAAAGCTCTCATAGGCTCTTAGGGCTTCTTCAAATTCACCCAACCGAAGATGGATGTTTCCCTTATACAAAATAGAGAGTTTCCCAGACGAGGTCCTTGGGAATTTTGTAATGGTCTCATTAAATTTTTCTAAAACATTTTTATATTCTTGAAGCGATCCCTCTCGGTACGGAGTGCTAACCATCTGGTAAGCTTCCGTGGCCAGACTATATAGTTGATAACCATTTCCCTCATTTTTCTTCTCCCATCTTTGAAAGAAAAAGAAAGATAACAGTAGGATCAAAACAATGCCCCCCCCTACTGCGATAGACTTAGAATGATGGGCGATAAAAAAATAGGTTTTTTCAGTAACAGTAATAAATTCATCAGGTTCTTTTAACTTCTTTTTTATAATCTTCTTTATCCGGGTCATCTCAAATCACCTTTCATTGATAATATTATAATACTTTTTTTCGGGACTTTGGGAAGCGCCCCTCAGGACTCTCTTCTCCCCTAATCGAAGCGTCAATTTAATCTGATCAAAGTACTCAATTAATGGTATGGCATATTTTCTTGAGGCCTTGGTCATCTCCTTAAATTGAGGGATCGTGATCTCTTGATGGCTCTTTAAGTAGGTAACCAATTCCTCTTGCAGATTTTCGAGAGGGACTCGATGGAAATAGATTTCACTTTTAACCTTGACCAGCACTCCCTCATGAACAAGATGTTCAAAAATGGCTCGAACCTCTTCTTCTCTCTCAGACCATTCCTCTGACAATTCTTTTGAGGATAGCGGTTGGAGTCCTCCCCTCAGGACAGCTCCCTCCACCCGCTTGACCAAACCTTTCTCATCGACAGATGAGATTTGGTGACCCGGAAGCCTCAACTTATCTTTTTCCAATACAACTTCTTTCGATTGGATAAGCTCATTGATGAGGATTTGAAAAAGTTTAACATCCACCTCCGGAGGGAGTTTTGTCCTCAACTCCTCTTTGGACAATCCAGATTTCATCGGAGATCGCTGATGGAATTCTCCCAATTTGGCCAACACCATCTCTTTCAACCCTTGATATTGTCCCTTTTCAATTACTTTTAATTTTTCAGGATCAATGAACAAGAGATCCCCTTTCCCCGCCATTTTTCTGAGGATCAACTGGATCTCACTGGGTGGCATCTCAACACGGTTCAATAGTTCTTCCAAGGTAATGCCTCCCATCCCTGAATGGTAAATATGCTGTCGGAGCCCTTGTTCACTCGTCCCGTCTTTCAAGAGACTCAGGTCAGCGATGACCAATGAAGAATACCTTCTATGTTTGTCCGGATGACTGTCCAGAATAACCCCTCCTCCTATGGTTTGGATGGCTGAAGAACCGCGGATGACAAAGCGGTCCTGAGGTAAAGCCACCACCGGTTGTTCCAATCTCAATTGGGCAAACCCCCCTTCCCCTGGGGCCAACTCTTCCCGATCAAGAAAAAAGATGGATGCATTCGTAAGAGTCGTACCAATATGAAATCTCTGCCTGGTTCGGTGTTTTAAGGGTCGTGGGGCATCCGGTAAATATTCAAGATAAGCATCGATGAGTTGAGTAGGCCTAAGGGTATTCGGCCTTATGAGAACATTCCCCCTCTCGATTGCTGAAGTTTCTATCCCCTGAAGGTTAACAGCCGCCCTTTCCCCTGCCATGGCCTTTTCGACACTTCGACTATAGACTTGGAGGGTCCTGACCTTCCCTTCTAAGCCAGAAGGAAGGACTTGAACCGTTTCCCCTAAAGAAAGGCTTCCGGAAATCATGGTCCCTGTCACCACTGTTCCAAAACCTTTCATGACGAAGACACGGTCGATCGGCAAACGGAATAGACCATTCGACGACCTCCCCTCAATTTCTTGTGAAAGAAGGTCGAGTGTGGAAAGGAGCTGCGGAACCCCCTCCCCTGTTGTGGAGGAAACGGCAAGAATCGGGGCACCTTTTAAAAATGTATCTTGAACAATTTCAGACACTTCTTCTTTAACTAACTCTAATAATTCACGATCAACGAGGTCAATCTTGGTTAGAACGACTAACCCTTTTTTTACTTTCAAAAGTCTACAAATATCTAAATGCTCTCTCGTCTGTGGCATGACCCCTTCATCCGCAGCGATGACTAAGGCAACCAGGTCGATCCCCCAAACACCCGCCACCATATGCTTTACAAACTTTTCGTGACCTGGCACATCAATAATTCCCAATCGTATCCCACTGGGTAGATCTAAGAAGGTGAATCCCAGTTCAATGGTTATCCCCCTCTCCTTTTCTTCTTTTAAGCGATCTGTATCCACACCTGTGAGGGCTTTCACGAGGGCAGTTTTTCCATGGTCGATATGTCCGGCAGTTCCAAGAATGACATGTTTCATCAGCCTACCCTACAATGAATCCTTCCATTATTATCTAATAACATAACAAAAAGCCCTACATCTTTCAATTCCATTCCTTTCTCTTCTCTAATGCCCCTCTAAATTGGGTCTTTAGATAAAAACAATAAGCCAAATTATCTTCCAGCCTCATACAGACAAGCCTTAGACAAAGATCATGGGATAGATCATTTCCGAAAAGGCCAGATACATTGGACCGCGGCTATATCTTCTTCTCCATGATTGAACTCTTCTATCATTGCCATGCTGGACTCATTCTTTTGTCGATTCCATCTTTGTCTCCGCGTGATGGGTGGGGCAATTGATTTAAGATCAAGGGAAAGAGGGCGGTGCTATCCCCGGATGCAGAAAAATCAATGCTTGGAAGGATGGCTTCTCATGATGTTTAAATCCTGTGGAAAAAAATGTTTCAACGTTACTTACCTCTTCAATTCCCTTAATTAATTAAATTCAGGGATGGAATGATTTAAAAAATAATACTGAGATTTCAATAGGTTACATTTTTGTGGTTTCTAACTATAAAAACACAACATCTTGTGTTCTATGAGGTAACTTTCAAAACTTCAATGTTAATAACCTGTTAATATGCTATCTCTCAGATACCAATTTCTCGGGCCCTTCTTATAATAAAAGAGGGGAGGATTTTGCTTCCCTCCCCTCTTTTTAAAACTTATAAAACAGGATTTAGTTTATTAGGATTACTTTACTGACCTTTTAAGCAGATTGCCTGCTTTGAATTTTGCCACTCTGGTGGCAGGAATTTTAATCTCTTTTCCGGTTTGGGGATTCCTCCCTATTCTAGCCCTCCTCTTCGCCACAGAGAAAGTTCCAAATCCAGTCAGGGTCAACTTATCTCCCTTCTTTAACGCCTTCGTCACCGTATTGGTAAATGCATTGAGGGTTTTTTCAGCTGACGCTTTCGAGATCTTGGCCTCCTTCCCTATACTGACAATCAACTCCGCCTTCGTCATTTAAATCACCTCCTTCTTTGTGGGAAATATTTCCTTGGATGAAATGTTATTGAGCTATTTAAAATGATGCCCATCATAAACCATCGATATTTTAAAAGTCAAGTCTTTTATTTCAAAAATTTAATTCTTTTATTCCTCCATATTGAATCATATAAACGATTCCATGAAATCAGAAAGGGCCTTCTCAAGGCCTCCTGGTCTCTCTGATTCGATCTGTTGAAGGGCCCTTTCGACCTCGTTCCTGAGCTCCGGTTTGGAAAGGTCCTCCATCGAATGATAGATTCCTGCTCTCCTTCCTAATCGAAAGTTGTTCTTTTCTTCTTTGGGGAGAGCGAGATAGCGGTCAATGAGCTTCAGCATCTTTTTTTTCTCTTCCGGAAGTTTCCCTTCCACTTCTTGGAGGAGGTTCAAGACGTGATCGCTGACAAAGGTGCTTGTGATCCCTTCCAAATGCTCGATCAAAAGCCTTTCTTCTTCTACCATTTCCTCATCATTCAATAGGAGGAACTCACCTTTTTCGATTTTCTGGTAAAGGATCATTGTCTTTAAAACCTTCAATGTTCGAACCCGAATGAAGTCTGGGTTAATTTGATTGAGGACCTTTGCCGTTTCCATAGCATGGTCCCGCCACATCCCTTTTCCTCCCAACCCAAGGATCACATATTCCGAAAGGGAGATCCCGGACTCCTTTATCTTTTTCCCCGCTTCAATATGTTCCTGGGCTGTGACCCCCTTTTTGATATATTGAAGGAGAGGGTCATATCCCGTCTCTAAACCAATGTGAATTCGGGAAAGTCCAGCGCGGTTCAGGTTCTGAAGTTCTTCAACCCTCTTTTTTGAAACCGTTTTGGCCCGTGAATAAGTAGTAATCCTCTCGATGGAAGGGAAAGTTTCTTTCAAATATTTTAATATCTCGACTAATTGATTTGTTTTGAGTATCAAATTGTCCCCATCTTGAAGAAAGACGTTTTTGCCTCCTGTATAAAGCCATAAAGCAATTTGTCGGAATCCGTCTGAATAATGTTGCGGATCTTGTAAAATACGATTGATGAGAGGGGCAGAGGTCTCCCCTCCGAGTCCAGTTCTCCAAGATAAGGACTTGATCTCTGAAACCATCTCCTGAATCGTGTCAATATCTTTTTTCACCTCCTCCACAGTCCTTAAACTGAACTTCTCATTCTTATAGGTATGACAGAACTCGCAGCGATTCCAAGGGCAGTTACGTGTAATCCGTAAGAGAAGGCTATAGGCTTCACTTGGAGGACGAATAGGACCTTGTTCAAAACAAACTTTTGTTATCAAACGACCCCTACGACAGATTTTCTTTGATTTTAATTTTAGATTTTCTTGGATTCACGAAAGCAAGAAATGTTGGAGAACCCTTTCTATTAAAGATGCAGGAGGTCATTGGGGTCGACCTGTAAAATAAAAAAGATTTTGTTCTCGATTCCGTAGATCTCCTTTTGCAGTCGGTCTAAATAATCCATGGCCCTCTGATTTCCACCATATCTTTCTTTGAGGTCGTTAAACCTCTTCTCCAATGAAACAATCCGATCGTGCATCACTCGTTTATCCGCATAATTCACAATTTCCTCTTCATAGACGGACAAGGGGTCTCCCTCCTTCCCTATCCAGATATGTTGCGCCACGACCTCCCCTACCCTTTCATACCCCATTCCTTTTAAGAGTTGAGAGCCTGTCTGGGCATGGTCTTCCTTTGTCTTGAGGCACTCTGTTTTCGTAAGATCATGCAATAAAGAGGCTGCTTCCACTAAGCCGAGATCAACCCTTTGGCCTTTTTTATTCAATTCCACGGATAGATAAAGGGCTACTTTCGCCACCTCAAGGCTATGGGCGATAATGTTTTCTAACATTCCATATTGACCCATCAGTCTCAAGCATTCTTCCCTGTTAGGGACCATCTTTCTATTCAGCTCCCTTGACTACCTTCTCAAAAAAACTCTCTTCTCTACGGAGTCTCTTTCGCCACCGCCTGGTCTTT
>Ga0315281_10009278_pt1 | contig 13651 bp, 8 predicted proteins | sample YL17G07_0_MG_FD_204540 | JGI IMG/M metagenome (GOLD analysis project Ga0315281, IMG submission 204540) | Sediment microbial communities from Yellowstone Lake, YNP, Wyoming, USA - YL17G07_0 | ecosystem: Environmental > Aquatic > Freshwater > Lake > Sediment | place: USA: Wyoming | collected...
GTGCTTGGCGCACACCGTCGCCGGTCCGTAGGTCTCGGTAAGGCCATAGACGTGGGTCAGGTCGAAGCCGATTTGCTCCATGCCCTCGATCATCGCCGCCGGCGGCGCGGCGCCCGCCACCATGGCCGACACCTTATGCGATATGCCTACGCGCAAGCCCGGATCGGCATTGATCAATCCGCTATGCACGATCGGCGCGCCGCAATAATGCGTGACCCCGTGCTCCTTGATCAGGCGGAAGATCTGCACCGGATCGACCTTACGCAGGCAGACGTTGACCCCGGCGTTGGCCGCCATGGTCCAGGGAAAGCACCAGCCATTGCAGTGAAACATGGGCAGTGTCCACAGGTAGATCGAATGCTGCGGCATGCCCCAGGTGACGATATTGCACACCGCGTTGAGATAGGCGCCGCGATGATGATAGACCACCCCTTTGGGATTGCCGGTGGTGCCCGAGGTGTAATTGAGGGAGATCGCCATCCATTCATCGGCCGGCGGCTGCCAGGCGTATTCCGCGTCGCCCTCGTCGAGTAAGGCCTCGTAGTCTTTACCTCCGAGCATCTCGCCCGGGCCGTCGTATTCCTGGTCGTCGATGTCGATGACCAGCGGACGGCGCACCACCTGTTCCAGCGCGCGCTTGACGGTCCCGGAAAACTCCCGGTCGGTGATCAACACCCTGGCTTCGCCGTGGTTCAGCATGAACGCAATCGCATCCGCGTCGAGGCGGGTATTGAGCGTGTTCAGCACCGCGCCCAGCATGGGCACGCCGAAGTGGCATTCATACATCTCTGGCGTGTTGGCCGCCATCACCGCGACCGTATCGCCAACACCTATCCCGCGCCGGGCGAGCGCCGAGGCCAGGCGCCGGCAGCGCGCATAGGTTTGCTTCCACGTATAGCGGCGCGCGCCGTGCACCACGGCGGTCCGCTCGGGATAGACATGGGCGGCGCGTTCGACGAAGGTGAGCGGCGTCAGCGGCGCGTGGTTGGCCGGATTGCGGTCGAGGTCGGTTTCGTAAGCGTTGGCGCGGTCCATGGGCATCTCGGCTTTGTATAGGACGTACGAATCAATCTACCACAACTGGAGGCGGGACAAGAACGCAAGCGACACCGCCCGCGCAAACTGTCCTGCTCCCTCAGACCCGGGCTGAGCTTATCCGGTATGATTAAATCAAGACGGCAAACCGGTCGTCTCCGACGTCAACCTCGGCGCGCGCTTCCCCAAGCGCATGCTGCAGGTGGACCTGGATCCGCTCGTCGTCGGACAACGCCGTCCGGTCGAGGTCGGCATCGTCGGCGACGCGGCGGCGGTGCTCAATGCGCTGGCGGTAGCGCTTGCGGACGGCAAGGACCGGGAGTGCTGGTTCGACGCGGCCGATTTTCGCGAGCGCAAGCGCGCCTGGATGACGGAGCGCGCCGGTCCGGTGCTGCAACTGATCGAGGACCTGCGCGCGGCCCTGCCCGATGACACCATCTTCGTGGACGACCTCACACTGGTCGGCTACTGGATGCCGCTGCTGCTGCAGACCTACCAGCCGCGCACCCTGATCCATGCCGGGACCTACGGCACGCTCGGCTACGCGTTGCCGGCGGCAATCGGCGCCAAGCTCGCCTGTCCGAAACAGCCGGTGGTAGCGATCTCGGGCGACGGCGGATTCCTGTTCACGCTGCAGGAGCTGGCGACCGCGGTCGCGCAGAAGCTGGACCTGATCGTGCTGCTGTTCAACGACAACGCCTACGGCGCGATCCGGACCTACCAGGACCGGATGTTCGGCGGGCGGCGCATCGGCTCCGACCTGCTGAATCCGGATTTCGTAAAGCTCGGCGAGGCGTTCGGCGTCAACAGCGTCCGGATCGAACCAGGGGCGCTCGGAGCGATGGTGCGCCGCGCGCTCGAAGCGGGCGGCGTCTGGCTGATCGAAATTCCCTTCGCGCCGGAGGGACCGCCGACAATAGTGCCGTGGATGCCGTGAGAGACAGGCGGGCTCCGCCGATGATTGGAGGTTACCGGTCGCGGGAACAGGATATGGCAGCCATATCGCGGTATGGCTATTTCGCCCGATTTACGGTAAGCTTTTTGTATGGGTAACACCCGGTTCGACTGGGATCCGAAGAAGGACGAGCAGAACCAAGAGAAGCATGGGGTCTCTTTTCCAGAGGCGCAATTCGCGTTTGCCGACGCTAAACGCGTAATCGCCGAGGATTCCAGCCACAGTTCAGGCGAGAGACGACACTATTGTTTTGGCCAAGTTGCGGAAGGCGTGCTAACGGTACGATTCACTTATCGGGATGGCGTCATTCGTATCTTCGGTGCGGGATATTGGCGAAAAGGAAAGCAAATCTATGAGCGCGAAAATAAGATACACAGACGAACCACTCGGAAACCCAAAGGTCGTTCCTGATTTTCTTCCGCGGCCCGAGGATCTCGTCTTTCGGGACGAAGGTGTAAAAGTCACGCTTGCTTTGAGCAAGCGAAGTGTTGATTTTTTTAAAACCGAAGCTCAAAAGCACAATACCCAGTATCAGCGCATGATCCGCCGCTTACTCGACGCGTACGCCGAGCATCACGCGCAACCTCTAACCGCACGCTCAACACGGTCGCGCGCAAAAACCGCGCGCGCCAGTTAGCGCAACGATTGCGCGTCACAAACCACTATTCGCTTCAATTCACCCGGGGGAAAACCGTGAATTCAAACTTCACACATTTCACCGGCCCTCGCGCAGTTTCGCCAGCTTCGCCTTGATCTCCGCCAGCGCCGCCGCCACTGCCTTCTCTCCTTCAAGCACCGCCAGGTGCCGATCCTGGAAATCGGTCCCCTTGAGGCCCGATGTCTGCGGGCGGATCACCACGTCCGCATCCCTGAGTTCGTAGCGCCCGATGGTCTGCCCCATGATGGCGAAGGTCTGCAACAGCACGTCGATTGTGCTTTTCGTGCTGCCGTATTGCGGCTGGTCGGAGATATCCACGGCAATCACGAAATCGGCGCCCATGTCCCGCGCCGCCTTCACCGGCACCGGGCTGACCAGGCCGCCATCGACGTATTCGCGGCCGTTGATTTTCACCGGCTGAAACACGCCGGGCACGCTGCTCGATGCGCGCACCGCCATGCCGGTATTGCCGCTGCGGAACACCGTCGCTTCACCGCTTTGCAAATCGGTGGCGACCGCGGCGAACAGGCGCGGGAGTTTTTCCAGCGGACGCTGGCCGATGGCGCGGTTGATGAAGTTCTGCAAGGCTTCGCCGCGGATAACGCCGCGATCCGGCAGCGACCAGTCGCTGAACTGGCCCTCCTCCATCTGCAGCGCCAGTTTCTGCAACTCGAAACCGCCGTTGCCGGCGGCATAGAGCGCCCCGACCACGGCGCCGGCGCTGGTGCCGACGATGAGGTCGGGAACGATACCTTGCGCCTCCAGCGCCTTGATCGCTCCGATGTGAGCGAAACCGCGCGCCGCGCCGCCGCCGAGCACCAGTGCAATCTTGCGCGCAGGCTGGGGCGTGGGCTCAAGTGCCGATTGAGGCGCGGGCTGCGGTGCGGGCTGAGACGCGACCGGCGGCGTAGGCCTGACCGGCGCGGTGCAAGCGGCCAATAGCGATAACGCCAGAGCGGCGACCAGCAGATGATATTGCAGCGATTTCATGATGGTGGGATTCTATCCTGCTTTCCTGCCGGCACGTGCCCATCCCGTCAACGCCAAGGTAGTTCGCTGCTTGGGCGGCGCAGCACGGTTATGCGTTCAGCTTCAATCGGCTAGAATGCCGGGCACACGACTTCATCGCCGAAGGGAAGCCGAAGTGATCGAAAATAATCCACAACGCAGGCATCAAGGCGGACTGAACATGGCAAAACTGATAAGCGTGTTGCTTGCCGCTGCCCTGCTGTTGGCGGCCGGTCCGGTCGCGGCGCAGTCTTATCCGTCCAAGCCGATACGCTGGATCGTGCCTTTTCCAACCAGCGGCGCCACCGACATTCTGACGCGCACTATCGCGCACAAACTCTCCGAGGCACTGGGACAGCCGGTCATCGTCGACAACAAGCCGGGAGCGGGCGGGGCGCTGGGCTCGGACCTCGTCGCCAAAGCGGCGCCCGACGGCTATACCCTGCTGATGGCAACCACCAGCACCCACTCGATCGGTCCCGCCTTGCAGAAACTGCCTTACGACGCGCAGCGCGACTTTGCGGCCATCAGTGTCGTCGCCGATGCCACCAATGTGCTCATCGTCAGCCCGCAGCTCGGCGTGAATACGGTGCGCGAGCTGATTGCCCTCGCCAAGTCCAGGCCGGGCCAGCTCAACTACAGCTCAAGCGGCACCGGCTCGATCGTGCATCTGTCCGGCGAGCGCTTCAAGAGCATGACCGGCACCGATATCCTGCACATTCCCTACAAGGGCACGGCGCTGGCCATCCCGGACATCATCAACGGCCAGATCGCCCTGATGTTCGACAGCATCGTCTCGGTGATGCCGCATATCCGCTCGGGAAAGGTCAAGGCGCTGGCGATCTCGAGCCAGAAACGGTCCGTGCTGTTGCCCGAGCTGCCGACCATGACAGAGGCGGGCCTGCCCGGATATGTCAGCGACACCTATTTCGGCGTGTTCGCGCCCGCGGGAACACCCAACGAGATCGTGGCGCGCCTCAATGCGGAACTGGTGAAGATCGTCCACGACAGGGAAACCAGGGAGCGCCTGCTGAAGCTCGGCGCCGAGCCGGTAGGCAGCTCGCCGGAGCAGCTGGCGGCCCTGGTAAGAAGCGAAAATGCCAAGTGGGCGAAAGTGATCAAGGACGCCGGCATCAAGCTGGACTAAGACCTCCACCAGGCGGCCGGGGAATTGACTTTCCTCTCCATTATTTGTACGAACCACCGCCCTTCCCCGCTGTCAGGAGCCTCCCCATGTACCCAGGCAAGTACGCCCAGCAATATGCCGACCGGCCGGCCTTCATCATGGCCGGCAGCGGCGAAACGATGAACTATGCACAGTTCGAACAGCGCAGCAACCGCATGGCCCATCTGTTGCGCGCCCAGGGACTGCGGCGGCTGGATCACTATGCGGTGTTCATGGAGAACAACAGCCGTTACCTCGAGGCCTGCGTGGCCGGCGAGCGCACCGGGCTCTACTACACCTGCATCAACGCCTATCTCACCGCCGGGGAACTGGCGTACATCGTCAACAACAGCGAGTCGCGGCTGCTCGTCACCTCGAAAGCCTGCTTCGAGGTGGCCCGGCAAGCGTTGGCGGATTGCCCACGGGTGGCGATGTGCCTGGTGGTCGGCGGCGGCCCCGATGTCGACGGGCGGGCGGGCTCGGCCATCGTGCGCGACTACGAAGCGGCGATGAGCGGCTACCCCGACACGCCCGTCGCCGACGAATTCCTGGGTACGGCGATGCTTTATTCCTCAGGCACTACCGGCCGGCCCAAAGGTGTCCTGCGGCCGCTGCCGGAGAATCCCCCGAGCCAGCCGTTGCCGCTGTTCCATTTCCTGAATAAGCTGTGGCAGTGCGACGAGGGCATGCTCTACCTGTCGCCGGCGCCGCTGTACCACGCCGCGCCGCTGGCCAACGTGAGCCTGGCGCTGCGCAATGGCGGCACCGTGATCATCATGGAGCACTTCGATCCGCAACAGTACCTGGCGTTGGTCGAGCGTTACCGCATCACCCACACTCAACTGGTGCCTACCATGTTCAGCCGCATGCTCAAGCTGGCGCCGGAGGAGCGGGCGCGGCACGACCTGTCGTCACTGAAAATCGCGGTGCATGCCGCGGCACCCTGCCCGGCGCAAGTGAAGGAGCAGATGATCGACTGGTGGGGCCCGATCATCCACGAATACTACGGCGCCACCGAGGGCCTGGGTTTCACCGCCTGCAATACCGCCGAATGGCTGGCGCACCGCGGCACGGTGGGCCGGGTACTGCTGGGCGACCTGCACATCCTCAACGAGCAGATGCAAGCGCTGCCCAAAGGCACACCGGGCGAGATCTGGTTCAAGTCGGGGTCGCCCTTCGTCTACTTCAATGATCCCGAACGCACCGCCTTGACCCGCTCGTCCGACGGCAGCATGAGCACGGTGGGCGATATGGGCTATGTGGACGACGACGGCTTCCTGTACCTGACAGACCGCTCCACGTTCATGATCATCTCCGGCGGCATCAATATCTACCCGCAGGAGTGCGAGAACCTGCTGATCACCCATCCCAAAGTGGCCGATGCGGCCGTATTCGGCGTGCCCAACGACGATCTCGGCGAAGAAGTGAAGGCGGTGGTGCAGCCGATTCCCGGCATCGCGCCGAGCCCCGAGCTGGCGCAGGAGCTGATGGCGTTCTGCGCCGCGCACCTGGCCCGTCACAAGTGTCCGCGTTCGGTGGACTTCAGCGACCAGTTGCCCCGTCTGCCCACCGGCAAGCTGTACAAGCGCACGCTGCGCGATCCGTATTGGGTGGGGCACAAAAGCCGCATTGTCTGAAATCGTTATGCATGCTCGCGTACATGCCGCCGACGGATTCGAGCATATTCGGGGACGAGCGCGCGGAAGTCGCACGCACCGCAAAGGAGTACGGTATTCTTTAATCGTGCGCCCGCCCCCCGGGCGCGGTATCGTCCCGGTTCCGGCGGGGTCTCTCGACACCGACCCGGGCATACGGGCGCAGGCGCACATCTTCGTCGCGGACAAAGCGCCCTGGTTCGACATCACCGGCCCGATACCCCAGTTTCCGGGAATGCCGCCGGCATAGACGCTGTGTTGGATGCCGGACCGAGGCATGAGTCGGCGTGCCCGGACTTCACACTTCTACGTCTTGATCAAGGCAAGCGCGATCAAGAAGCCCCGTCGAGCTTGAGCCAAAGGCACTTGCCTTTGCTCTCGGCCTGGATGTCCTGCAGCACTTTGGCGTGCTCTACGGTCTCGTCCTCGGTGGCAGCGAGTACCGGCAGCCTGGCGCGTTCGACCGGCACACCCTCGGCTGAAAGCGCAATCTCCGGCGCCTGCTCCAGTTCGATCACCAGGCTCTCCTGGCCACGGGTCATGGCGAGGTACACCTCGGCCAGCAGTTCGGCATCGAGCAGCGCGCCGTGCAAGGTGCGGTGCGTGTTGTTCACGCCGTAGCGCTCGCACAGGGCGTCGAGCGAATTTTTCTTGCCCGGATGCAGTTCCTTCGCCAGCTTGAGCGTGTCCCTGATGCCGGCGCAGTGCTGCGCCAGCGGCAGCAGCTTGGCCAGCGCCAGTTCCTGCTCGAGAAATTCCACGTCGAACGGCGCGTTGTGGATGATCAATTCCGCGCCGCGTATGTACTCGATGAATTCGGATGCGACTTCGCGGAATCTGGGTTTGTCGAGCAGGAACTCATCGCTGATACCGTGCACCTTCATCGCTCCCTCTTCGCTGGCACGCTCGGGGTTGAGATAGTGATGAAAGTGGTTGCCGGTGGGACGCCGGTTGAGCAACTCGAGGCAGCCGATCTCGATCACCCTGTCGCCGAGCTTGGCGTTCAGGCCGGTGGTCTCCGTATCGAGGACGATCTGGCGCGTCATTTGCCGCCTGAGTCCCGCAGCGCCGCGTTCGAAACCGGCGTCGCGTCTGCAGACCAGCCGCCGCCCAGGGACTTCATCAGGTCCGCGCTCGCAACCAGGCGTGATTGGCGGTTGCGCACGAAAGCGAGCTCGGCCTCGTTCGCCGCGCGTTGCGCGTCCAGCACCTCAAGATAGGCCGAATAGCCCGCCTCGTAGCGCAAGCCCGCCAGGCGCAGCACGTTGCGCGCCGCCTGTGCACGCGCCTGCTGGTCTTGTTCCGCCAAGGCCGTTTGCCGCACCGTGGCAAGCGCATCCGCGACCTCGCGGAACGCGGTTTCAACCGCCTTCTGGTAGCCGCCGACGGCCTGTTTCTGCCGCGCTTCGGCCGCCTGCGTGCGCGCGGCGTAGCGTCCCGCATCGAAAATGGGCAGCGTCAGGCCGAAGCCGAGCGACCAGATGCCGGCGCCGGTACCCAGCAGGGTAGACAAGCGGCTGCTCTCCGAACCCAGATAGGAGGTCAGTGAAATGGTCGGAAACATCGCCGCCTTGGCGATGCCGATCTGGGCGTTTGCGGCGATCAGCTGTTGCTCCGCCTGCAGGATGTCGGGCCGGCGTTGCAGCAGCGTGGACGGCAGCCCGGCAGGCGGCAGCGGCGGCAGCGGCAGATCGGACCGCCCGGCCGGCGCGAGCGTGAGATCGAATCGCCCGGTGAGCGCACCCAGCTGGTGCTCGACCAGCGCGCGCTGGCGCTGCAACTCCTGCAGTTGCACCGAGGCATCGGCGTGCGCAAGTTCCGCCTGGTTGATATCCAGATCCGAAGCGATGCCGCCCTGTGCCCGGCGACGCACCATGTCCAGAGTTTCCTGACGGCTCGCCAGCGTCGCCCGCGTGAGCGCGACTTGAGCGTCGAGCGAGCGCAGCGAGAAATACGCCTGGGTCGTCAATCCCGCCAGGGAAAGCGTCACCACCTCCCTGGCGTAGCGGGAGCCCAGCGCGAGCGCGCGGGTGGCTTCGAGTGCGCGGCGCAGCTTGCCCCAGAAATCGAGTTCGAACGCAGTCGAAAGCGCCAGGCGCACGTTGTTCCGGACCAGAGGCACGCTGGAAGGGATCGGAGTCGCAGTCTGATTGCTGATGCGCGATCGGGCCGGAGTCGCGCCCAGATCGACCTCGGGTAGGAACGCCGCACCCGCTTCGCGCAGATTGGCGTCCGTCTCCTCGATGCGCGCCACCGCGATGCGCATGTCGGCATTGCGTTCGAGCGCGCCGGCGACGAGTTCGTCGAGGCGCTGATCGCCGTACAGCTTCCACCATTCGGCGGGAACCGCCACCGCCGCCGGCAGATCAGCCGGCGCGTCCGGATAGGCGCCTGGCAGGTCCATGGCGGGCCGCTCATAATCGGGACCGACTGCGGCGCAGGCAGCAAGCAGCAGCGCGGCGCAGAGCGCAGCCAGTGCGCTGCGTATCATGGTGTCCCCTCCTGAACCACCACCGCCGTCTCGTCGCGCTTGGCTTTGCGCTGGCCGAGCAGGGTGAAGAACAGCGGGACGAACAGGGTGGCGACGAAGGTTGCTACCAGCATGCCGCCGAACACGCCCGTGCCCATCGAGCGGCGCGCCGCCGCTCCCGCGCCGGTCGCGAGCGCGAGCGGCAGCACCCCGAACATGAAGGCGAGCGAAGTCATCACGATCGGCCGGAAGCGCTGGCGTGCCGCCGCTATCGCGGCGCTGGCCACTTCCATGCCAGCATCCACGTTCTGGACGGCGAACTCCACGATCAGGATGGCGTTCTTCGCCGCCAGACCGATCAGCGTCACCAGGCCGATCTGGAAATAGATGTCGTTGCTCATGCCGAGCGCGAGTACCGCGAGCAGCGCGCCGAGCACCGCGAACGGCACTGCCAGCAGCACCGCGACCGGCAGCGACCAGCGCTCGTATTGCGCCGAAAGGATGAGGAACACCATGACCAGCGCGAATATGAACGCGATGGTCGACGCCTGGCCGGTGCGCTTTTCCTGGAACGCCTGGCCGGTCCAGGCAAGGTAATAGCCCTGCGGCAGCACCTTGGCCGCGACCTCCTCCACTACCTGGATGGCATCGCCCGAACTCACCCCCGGCGCGGAACCGCCCTGAACCTTGGCGGCGATGAAACCGTTGAAACGATCGAGCTGGTCGGGACCGACGATGCCCTTGGTGCGGATGAGCGCCTTTACCGGCACCATGTCGCCGGCGGCCGAGCGCACATAGACGCCGCCGAGGTCTTCTGGACGCGAGCGGTAAGCCGCGTCGGCCTGGATTTGCACGCGGTAGGTGCGGCCGAATTTGTTGAAATCGTTGACGTACAGCGCTCCCATCGTGCTTTGCAACGCGTCGAACACATCGCTCACCGGCACCCCGAGCGCGAGCGCCCTCTCGCGATCGACTTCCACGAACAGCTGCGGCACGCTCGGGCGGTAGAAGGTGTTGATGCCGGCTAGTTCCTGGCGTTTGCGCAGTTCGCCGACAAACTGCTGCACGACATTCTCCAGTTTCTTCGGATCCCCGTCCGCCCGATTCTGGATGTAGGCCTCGAATCCGCCCGCGGTGCCGAGGCCGCGGATCGGCGCCGGGTTGAAGGCAAACACCAGGCCTTCGCGGTAGGCCGCGCCCTTCATCGACATGTACTTGACCAAATCCCCGGCGGACTCGGGGCGAGTCTCCCAGGGCTTGAGCGTGATGAACATGGTGGCGGCACTGGTCTTGTTGCCTCCGCCTATCAGGTCGAAACCGTTCACCACAAACACGTGATCTACGGAGGGGTGTTGCATCATGGTCTGCTGCACCGAAGCGCCGACGGCGCCGGTACGGCCGAGCGAAGCCCCGTCGGGCAGCACGATCGCGCCATAGAAGTAACCCACATCCTCGCTCGGCACCAGACTGCCCGGAATTACCTTGAGCAGTCCGGCGGACGCCGCAATCACCAGCGCGAAAGCGATCAGAGAAAGCCAGACATGAGCAATCGCCAGGCGCACGCCCTTGATGTACTGGGCGGTGATCCAGGCAAAAGCGACATTGAATGGATGGAACAGATGCGGTTCTTTGTGGGCGGGCTTGAGCAGGATGGCGCACAAGGCCGGGGTCAGCGTCAGCGCGATCAGGCCGGAGATGGTCACAGCGACGGCGACGGTGACCGCAAACTGCTTGTACAACTGGCCGGCGAGCCCGCCGAGAAATGCCACCGGCACGAATACCGCGAGTAGCACCAGCTCGATGGCGATGATCGCCGTGGTCACCTCGGTCATCGATTCGAACGCCGCCTGGCGCGGTGACAGGCCGCGCTCGGCCATCAGGCGCTCGACGTTCTCCAGCACCACGATGGCGTCGTCCACCACAATGCCGGTGGCGAGCACGATCGCGAACAGGGTCAGGGTGTTGATGGAAAAGCCGAACACGAACAGGCCGGCGAACGCGCCGATCAGCGATACCGGCACCGCGATGAACGGGATCAGCGCGGCGCGCCAGCTCTGCAGGAACACGAACACGACAATCAGCACCAGCGCTGCCGCAATGAACAGCGTGTGGATGACCTCATGGATCGACGCGTCGACCACGCGCGTCGTGTCGTACGGAAACAGGTAGCTGACCCCCTGTGGAAACGTTTTCGCGAGCTCGGTCATGGTCGCGCGCACCGCCCCGGCCACCTTGAGCGCGTTGGCGCCGGACTGCAGGAAAATCGCGATGCCTATGGTCGGCTTGGCGTCCACGGTCGTGAACTGGTCGTAGGCCTGGGCGCCGAGTTCGAGCCGGGCCACGTCCTTGACCCGCAGCACGCCGCCGGGGCCGCTCGCGCGCAGGATGATGTTGCCGAATTCCCCCGGGTCCACCAGCCGGCCGCGGGCTGTGACCGAGTACACCAGGGGCTGGCCTTCAGTCGCCGGCTCCTGGCCGATCTTGCCCGCGGCGTACTGATTGTTCTGCGCACGGATGGCGTTGGCGACGTCGGTGGTGGTGACACCCAGTTGCGCCATGCGGTCCGGTCGCAGCCACACACGCATCGAGTAGTCGCGCGCGCCGAAGATCGAGGCGTCCGCCACCCCCGGCACGCGCTTGAGCAGGTCGAGCACGTTGACGGTGAGAAAATTGCTCAGAAAGAGCGTGTCGTAACGCGCGTCGCTGGAACTCGCGGCAACCACCATCAGGATGTCGCGGGTGCGCTTTTGCACCACGACGCCCCCGCGGCGCACGTCCTCCGGCAGCCGCGGCAGCGCGATCTGGACGCGGTTGTTGACCTGGATGGTGGCGTTGTTGATGTCGGTGCCGACCTCGAAGGTGGCGGTGATGTTGAGCGTCCCGTTCGACGACGCAGTCGAGTCAAAATAAATCAGGTTCTCGACTCCGGAGAGTTGCTCCTCGATCGGCGCGGCCACCGTCTTCGCCAGCGTCTCTGCGCTCGCGCCCGGATAGGCGGCGGTGATGGCGACCGTGGGCGGAGCGATTTCCGGATACTGCGCCACCGGCAGCACCTGCGATGCCACCAATCCGGCGATGGTGATGATGATCGCGATGACGCCCGCGAATATCGGCCGGCGAATGAAAAAATGCGACAGCATGAGCTTCGGCCCCTACTTGGCCGCCGCGCCGGACGCGGCGGACTTGCCTTCGCCGGATTCGGCCGGCTGGCCCTGACCGGGCGTGAGCGGGCTCACCGCAGCACCCGGACGCAGCTTGAGCAGGTTGTCGACGACAACGCGATCACCGGCCGCCAGGCCGCCGAGCACCATCCAGTCCGAGCCGATCCAGTCGCCCATCTGCACCGGCCGCAGCGCCGCCTTGCTCTCTTTGTCCAGCACGAACAGCATGTAACCCGCCTCCGCCTCCATCACCGCGGTCTGGGGCACAAGGAACACGTTGTCGCGCTGCCCGGCGACCAATTGCACACGCACGAACTGCCCCGGCAGCAACTGCCCTTTCGCGTTGTCGAACTCGGCGCGCAACTGCTGCGTGCCGAGCCGGGTATCGATCTGGGTCGCCGCGAAGTTGAGCCGCCCCTTGCCCGGATAGCGCGCGCCGTCCGGCAGGATGAGGCTGACCTCCGCCTGCGCGCCGTGGACCAGCCGTCGTTGCGGCAACCGGGCCAGGTCGGATTCGGCAAGGCTGAAGCGCACCCATATCGGATCCACCTGGCTGATGGTGGTGAGCAGGCTGTCGGCGCCCGCCGTGATCAGGCTGCCTTCGGAACGGGCAGCGCGCCCGCTGACGCCCGATACCGGCGCAGTGACGTCGGTATAGGAAAGGTTGAGTTCGGCCTGGCGCACGTTGGCTTGCACCGCCTGCAGCGTCGCATTCGAGAGCTTCAGGTTCGAGCTCGCGTCGTCATATTCCTTCTGGCTGATCGCCTTCTCCGCAGCCAGTTGCTTCAGTCGCGTCGATTCGCGCGAGGACTGTTCGTTGCGGGCCTGCTCCTGCGCCAGTTGCGCTTTCGCCTGTGCCAGGGCGATCTCGAACGGTACCGGATCGATCGTGAACATGGGCGTGCCGGCGCGCACCAGATCACCTTCGTGGTACAGGCGCTTGAGCAATATGCCCGAAACACGCGCCCTGACTTCGACCTCCTTCGAGCCCTCGATCTGGCCGACCGCCTCGACCGCGATCGGCACGCGTTGCGGCGCAACCTGCAGCACCGCCGCCGGCAGCGCAGGAGCCGCAGGAATCGCAGCGTGTGCTGCATCCGTTCGCCCCTGGCCGCAGCCCGCGAGCAGGAGCGCGAGCACCGCGCAGGACAGGAACAGGCCAAAGGGCCCGCTGGCGGCTCGAGGGTCGAAAATAATCTGGGCAAAAGGCGTCGCTTGCGTATGCATCGGGCGGGGATTCCAATGGTAAGGAGGGCGTGGCGTAAGGCGTGGGATTATAACCAATTGCAAATGCATGCGAATGGGGTACGGGCGTTTCGCTCCAGACTCCGGTCGCGCACTCGGCGCGTCTTCCCGTCAGCGGCCCCGGTGCACGGACCCGATGCCTCGATTGGCCAACTGGTCGGCGCGTTCGTTCTCCCTATGCCCGGCATGCCCTCGCACCCAGTGCCAGCGGATGGCGTGACCGGCGACGAGCCGGTCCAGTTCCAGCCACAGATCGACATTCTTGACCGGTTTCTTGTCTGCGGTCTTCCAGCCGCGCC
>Ga0315281_10009280_pt1 | contig 13650 bp, 12 predicted proteins | sample YL17G07_0_MG_FD_204540 | JGI IMG/M metagenome (GOLD analysis project Ga0315281, IMG submission 204540) | Sediment microbial communities from Yellowstone Lake, YNP, Wyoming, USA - YL17G07_0 | ecosystem: Environmental > Aquatic > Freshwater > Lake > Sediment | place: USA: Wyoming | collected...
GGAGGGTGGCGCAGACAGGTGTGTGTGTACCCCTTTCGGGCGCCAGATGGACCATGCGGCCGCACGAGGGGGAGGCGTGCGTACCAGGCTGCCGAGGCGATCTGGGGCCTAGGGCGTGGCAGCTGGCGCGGACTCTAGCCGGAGTTCAACCCGACGAAGTGCGTGCGCTCGCGGGCGAGCACGTTCGTCACCTGGAGCCAGCACGCCTCCGGGTGGTCGGGGTGCTTGTAGGGGCGCGTCAGGCCGACACGGACGATCGCGTCCTCGGCGGCGAAGTCGGCGCGGATGTTCTTCATGTACTGGCCGGCGCATGATTCGCAGTCGGTCGCGTGTACCTTCGCCTGCAGATCCTGCAGCGGCGCGCCGTGCCAGTGCTTGCCGGCGGCGTCGAGCAGGTGGATTCGCGGCCTCTTGGATCGATCCTCGTCGATGCCGACGTACCGGACGATCACCGAGGCGAGCGAGCGCTCGCCGTGCGCCGGCCGCCATGCGCAGTTGCCGTTGCCGCTCGTGAACCAGGGCTCTCCGAACGCCTCCGTGATCGCATCAAAGGCGTGAGGCTGCACAAGCGCTGATACCTCGGAACATGCCATCGTCCGGACCTTGCGAGCGGTCAGCCGGTTCCAGCGCGCGTCTTCGACGTGCGGCGGATGGCTCCTGCGGTCAGCCTGCCAGTCGAGGTGGACCACGTCGCCGGGGACGAGGCCGCGCAATGACCGCACCGTGTTGCGTGTCGGACTTGGCGTCGAGAGTCGCACCGTCTCGCCCGACTTCAGGTCGATGCCGGCGATACACACGTTGGCGCCGCTCATCTCCGTGAGGTCCAGGATCAGCACGTCATGCATCAGAGCATGACTTCCTGGACTCCCACCTCCGCGGGGACGGCACGGGCAACGGCAAGGTGGACGATCTCGGTGCTGGCGACGAGTTCGGCCACGTCGAGCGCGACGGCCTTGCGATGGCACTCGTTCGGGTCGGCCTCGCTGCAGAGCAGGCACACCGCCGTGCCGCCGCCGGAGTGCATGAGGCGCACGACCTCGGCCAGACCATCGGTCCATTCGTCGGTCGCGCGCAGATGCGCGACGATGATCGGGTTGAGATGGCCCTGCTTCCAGAGGCGCGCCACTTCGGGATCCTGCGGGACGCCGCCGAGACGGTCGCCGAGGAAGCGGTAGCGCATGCCCGCCACCTCGATCGCGGTCTGCAGCGGGTTCTGATCGAAGTGAGGGAGGCGGCTCCGCGGCTTGCTCCGCACATCGGCGACGAGCTCGACGCCATGTTCGGTGAGCGTGGCGATCAGCGACGAGAGCTCCACCACGCTGTGCCCGATGGTGTAGAGGGTCATGCCGGGATACTCGTCGCGGCGGCGATGAGGTCGCGCAGCAGGCGGCGGTGGCACTGGTCCTCGTCCTTGCACATGCACATCACCGTCACGGTGTCGGTCAGCGCGAGCTGCGCCAGCTCTTCGATCTCAAGGCGGGCCGGCTCAGCGGCCATCTCCTCGAGGTAGCGCGCCTCGTACGCCGGCCAGTCGATCTCGCCGTCCTTGAATACGCGCAGCAGCGGTCTCGATGGGCCCAGCACGCGCTTATAGACGCCGGCGCGTGCGCGCGAGACGCCGCGCGGCCAGTAGTTTGTGGTGAGGACGCGCACGCCGTCGCCGGGGGCTTCCTCTTCGTAGATGCTCTTGCTTTGCACGGCCATCGCGGGTCTACGGTATCACGTTTAGAACAAGAATTCTAGTACTATCACGCGCGAATTTCTGCGGGTTGGGCGACGAGATCGGCACCGGCGGCGGCTTCCAGGGCGCGGACGAGGATCTCGCGCCAGGCGGCGCCGGCGGCTTCGAGATCGATCCGGAGCTGGGCGTGGCCGACCGTGACGCCGCCATCGCGCTCGAGCGCGGCGCGGGCCGACGGCGCCATCTGCGCGCGGAAGTCGTGGCCCTCGGCGGCCCGCAGGGACAGTACCGGCTGGCCTCCCGGTGCTTCCTCGCGGGCGATCGAGATCACGTGCGCCCGCTTCGCCAGGACGCGCAGGCGGATGATGTAGAGCAGGTTTCGCGCCGGCGTCGGCGGCGGGCCGAAGCGGTCGTTCAGCTCACGTTCGAGGTCGTCGGCGGCGTCCGGGGCCTCGGACGAGGCCATGCGCTGGTAGAGCGAGAGCCGCAGGTTGAGATCGCTGATGTAGCTCTCCGGGATGAAGGCCGCGAGCGGCACGTCGACCACGACCGGCGGCTGCATCGATGACGGCGGCGGCGGCTCGCCCTTCGCGAGCGCCTTCAGGCCTTCGACCGCGTCGGCCAGCAGCTTCACGTAGAGGTCGAAGCCGACGGTACCGATCTGGCCGCTCTGCTCGGCGCCGAGGAGGTTGCCGGCGCCGCGGATCTCGAGGTCGCGCAGGGCGATCTGGAAGCCGGCGCCCAGCTCGGTCGCCTCGAAGATCGTCTGCAGGCGCTGTTGCGCGACCTCGCTCAGCGCGTGGTGCTTCTCGTAGAGCAGGTAGGCGTGCGCGCGGGCGGCACTGCGGCCGACGCGGCCGCGCAGCTGGTAGAGCTGCGCCAGCCCGAACTTGTCGGCGTTGTTGATGATGATCGTGTTGACGTTCGGGATGTCGAGGCCCGATTCGATAATGGTCGTGCAGACGAGGACGTCGGCCTTGCCGTCGGTGAAATCGAGCATGACGCGCTCGAGTTGGTCTTCGGGCATCTGGCCGTGGCCGATGAGGATCTCCGCTTCGGGCACGACGTCGCGCAGCTTGCGCGCGATCAGCTCGATGTTGTGGACGCGGTTGTGGACGAAGTACACCTGCCCGCCGCGCTCGAGCTCGCGCGTGATGGCCTCGCGCACGAGATGGTCGTCGAATTCGGTGACGTAGGTCTTGATCGGCAGCCGCTCTTCGGGCGGCGTCTCGATGGTGGACATGTCGCGGATGCCGGTGAGCGCCATGTTCAGCGTGCGCGGGATCGGCGTCGCCGTCAGCGTCAGCACGTCGACCTGGGCGCGCATCTGCTTCAGCCGCTCCTTGTGGGCGACGCCGAAGCGCTGCTCCTCGTCGATGATGATCAGCCCGAGGTTCTTGAACGCGACGTCCTTCTGGAGCAGCCGGTGCGTGCCGATGACGATATCGACGTTGCCGGTGGCGGCGTCAGCGGCGACGCGGCGCTGATCCTTGTCGCTGCGGAAGCGGGAGAGCATCTCGACCTTGACCGGGAAGCCAGCCATGCGCTGGCGGAACGTGCCGAAGTGCTGCTGTGCGAGCACCGTCGTCGGGACGAGCACCGCCACCTGCGTGCCCTCCATGACGGCCTTGAACGCGGCGCGGACGGCGACCTCGGTCTTGCCGTAGCCGACGTCGCCGCAGACGAGGCGGTCCATCGGCCGCAGCTCCTCCATGTCGTGCTTCACGTCGCGGATGGCGCTGGCCTGGTCCACCGTCTCGACGTAGGGGAACGAGGCTTCGAGTTCGGTCTGCCACGCCGTGTCGGGCGAGAATGCCAGCCCCTCGGCGACCTCGCGCGAGGCGTAGAGGCGCAGCAGCTCCGTCGCCAGCTCCTGCACGGCGCGGCGGACGCGGGCCTTGGCGCGCGGCCACTCCTGCGAGCCGAGGCGCGTCAGCGACGGCCGGTGCTCGCTGGGGCCGACGTATCGGCTGACGCGGTCCACCTGCTCCGTCGGCACGAAGAGCCGGTCGCCGTCCGCGTACTGCAGCTCGAGGTATTCGCGCTCCTGGCCGCCGATGCCCTTGCGCGCGAGCCCGGCGAACTTCGCGATGCCGTGCTCGATGTGCACGACGTACTCGCCCGGCACGAGGTCGGCGAGGAAGGTCTCGCGCGCGGCGCCGCGACGCGCAGGGGCGCGGCGCTGCTTGCTGAAGCCGAAGACCTCGGCGTCGGTGAGCAGCGTGAGCCCGCCGCCCTCTTCGCCGACGGACCAGCCGTGCGGCAGCGAGCCGTGCATGATGGTGAGCGCGCCGCGGCCGAGCTGCGGCTCCGTCATGGTGTCGGCGACGCGGGCGAAGACGTCGTGCTCCTCGAGCAGCTCGGCGAGCCGCTTCGACTGCGTCGAGACGACGACCACCTGCTGACCGCCGCGGAGGATCGCCGCCAGCTCCTCGGCCAGCACGCGGAGGCGGCCGCCATACGCCGCCACCGGCCCGAACGGCAGCCGCACCGCCGCCGTCGCGTCGTGCGGCTCCGCGGGCGCCGCCTCGCCGTCGCCGGTGGCCCAGCGCGACAGGCTGAGCCGATGCGGCTGCGCTTCGATCTCCTGCTGAAGCTCGGGCTGCGGCAGGTGCGGCTCCGGCATGCCGTGCGGCAACTCGCCGCGAGCCTCCAGCTCGCGGCGGGCTTCGTGCGCCTGCTCGTCGCGCTCGCGCTGCACGGCGGCCACGTCGGCCGGCTCGTCGACGACGACGAGCGTGCCGGGCGGCAGGTGGTCGAGCAGCGTGCCGGCGGCGAGGAACGGCGTGTATCGCTCCCGCACCAGACGCCCGCCCTCATCGGCCAGCGGCTCCGCGTGCGCGAGCGCGGCGGCATCGCTCTCGAAGCGCTCGCGCTGCTCTCCGCGCAGCCCGCTGAGCTGCATCAGCTCCGCCAGATGCCGCATGCGGGCGTGGTCGACGACCAGCTCGCGCGCCGGGCCGATGCGGACGGCGTCGCGCAGATCGCGGGAGCGCTGGGTGGCCGGATCGAACGAGCGGATGCTCTCGACGTCGTCGCCGAGCAGCTCGATCCGCAGCGGCAGCTCCTCGGCCGGCGGCCAGACGTCGACGATGCCGCCGCGCCGGCTCGCCTCGCCGGGCGCCGACACCTGCGGCTCGACGCGATAGCCGCCGGCATCGAGGGCGCGCAGCAGGTCGTGCTGCCCCGTCCGCGCGCCGACGGCGAGCGCGACGGTGGTGCGCGACAGCTCTTCGGGCGTCAGCGTGTGCTGGGCGATTGCGGCCGCACAGGCGACGACCACGGGCGCCGCGGTTGCGGCTGCCGTACCGGCCAGGGCGAGCGCATCGAGCACCTGCAGGCGCGCCGTGACGTCGTCCTGGTCAGGCGCGAGTAGCTCGTAGGGCAGGGCGTCGCGCTCCGGGAAGAGCAGCACGCGGTGGCGCTCGTCGTCGCCGAGCCACGCGGCCAGCTCGTCGACGAGCGCCTCGGCGTGCTGCGGCTTCGGCACGATGATCAGGATCGGCTGCGTGGCGTCGCGGGCGAGGGCGGCGAGCACGGCGGCCTTGGCGCCGTCGCTGACGCCGAGCAGCAGGGGGGTGCCGGCGAAGATGCGGCTGCGGAGGCGGTCGAGCGCGACCGTCTCGTCGATCACAGGCAGCAGCGCCGAAAGATCCATCTCCCTCCGCTGCGTGATGACCGCGAGCTAACGCGATCGGGGGCTGATCGAGCGATCAGCCCCTTGGCGGAGGCATTGTAGCAAAGGCTAGCCGTCAGAAACGCGGAAAGGCGTCAGCTGTTCTGGAAGTGCGGCGCAAGTTCGCTCTCCGGTATGAACGCGCATGCCTGCCGGAAGATCGCGCGGCAGGTTCCGGTGTCCAGTTCGCGGTGCATCGGCACGTGAAGGGTCTGTTGAGTGCCGTCGGCGATGACGCGCCGCACCTTCGCGTGGCTGCCACGCTGCGATATGACCTCGAACCCGAAACCGCGCAGGATACGGATGACATCCGCTCCGGATAAGCGCCGGAAGCTAGGCAACCGCCGGTTCCAGTTCGATCGTCGCGATGATGACGGGCTCCGGTACGAGGCCGATCTCTGCCAGCTCTTCGTCCTCAAGGGCCAGCGCCACCACTTCGCGAAGATTCGCGGCGACTTCGTCGAGCGTTGCGCCCTGTGTCACCGCGCGGAGCTCGGCGCATTCCGCGACGTAGCCAGACTGCTCGCCCGGCCGGATGATCGCGTGGACTGTTCGTTGGAGTTTCATGGCCGCCTCCCGTTGATTGCCCGAATGGTAACAGAAGCCATCGCGACGCCGCGGAGCGCAGTCGGCTCAATCATCGCTGTTGTAGCGGTTCATGGCCGCCTCGACGCCTTCCGCGAGGGCCAGCTCGATCGCTTCGACGGCGCGGTCGACGGCGGCATCAAGCTGGCGGCGCTCGTCCGGGGATGGGTCGCCCAGCACCCAGGCCGCGACGTGCTCGGGGTCGCGCGTCGGGACGCCCCGGTGGTTCGGGCGGCCGATGCCGATGCGGACGCGCGGGAAGGCGTCGGTCTTCGTCTTTGCGATGATGTCGGCGACGCCCTTCTGGCCGCCGCCGCTGCCGTCGCGGCGGATGCGCACCTTGCCGCTCGGCAGGTCCAGGTGGTCGCAGACGATTAGCATCTCGCGCGCGTGGTCGAGCTTGAGCTTGCGGATGAGCGAGACGGCGGCGCTGCCGCTCTCGTTGTTATAGGTGCGCGTCTTCGCGATCGCGACGCGGCGGCCGCCGATCTCGCCCTCGGCGAGCGCGTAGGTGCCGGTCTTCGTCTCGAAGCGCAGGCCGTGCAATCTCGCGAGGCGGTCGACGGCCCAGAAGCCGACGTTGCGGCGATTGCCGGCGTACTCCTTGCCCGGGTTGCCCAGCGCGAACACGAGCCGGACCTGGTAGTCGCGGTCGCCGTCGCCGGCATCGGGAGCGGCGCCGTGGTGCAGCAGGCGCCGGATGATGCCGGTCACGCGTCCTCCGGGGGCGGCCCGTCGCGGCGGAGCGGCACGACGTTCGCGGGCGGCGCCTCGGGCGCGCTGTCGGTGCGTCGCCGGCGCTCCTTCGGCGCGGCGGCGTTGCGCACGTCGCCGAGCAGCCGTTCGAGCGCCTGCCGCGCCCACGGCTTGCCGTCGTCCTCGAACAGGCGCAGGAACTTGAGGTCTTCGGTCATTTCCTCGAGCGTGACCTCCGGCGTAGCGCGCTGCCGCATCCGGCGCAGCGCCTTCGCGAGGCGCAGCACCGCCGGGGCGCGGGTGGGCGGGCGCGATTCGGGGTCGCCGGGCGCGAGGCGGGCCTCCAGCTCGGCCAGCGCGTCGCAGCCGGGCGCCAGGGCCAGCTCGTGGCGGATCAGGGCGCTGTAAGGCGCCAGCGCCTCGGCGTCGAGGGCCGCGAGCAGGGCGAGCGCGACGCGGTCGAGGCGCGGATGCTCGCTGTCCGGCGGGAAGATCTCGGCGGGCTTGAGAGTGAGACCGGACGACATAACGATGCGGCCGCCGGCGTATTCCGCCATGCGGTATGGGCGCAGCGTCAGGTCCTGCAGGCGCGATGGCATCTTGTTCGCCTCGGCGTCGCGCAGGGCGTGCAGCCTCTGCGGCCTCGGCACGCAGACGGCGGTGCCCGGCGGCACGTCACCGACCTCGGCGTGCTCCGCGAGGAGGAGGATCACGAACTCGGCGAAGCCGCCGGGGCCGGAGGCGACGGCATCGGCGCGGTCGCTGTAGACGACCCGGCCGCGGCGCGTGCGACCGTGCTGGTCGCGCACCGAGAACGCCCAGTGAGCTTCGGTCATGCGCGCATGATAGCAGGGCAAGTCCGTTCGAAAGCGTTACGCGCCCGCGGCGGCGAGCGGGGCGGCGTCGCGCGACCGCTCGACGATCGCGGGCAGGCGATCGAGCACGTGATCGATGTCGGCGTCGGTCGTCTGGTGGCCGATGCTGAAGCGCAGCGTGGCGACGGCGCGGTCGAGCGGGATGCCCAGCGCGAGCAGCACATGCGACGGCTCGACCGTCGTCGCGCCGCACGCTGCGCCGGCGCTGCAGGCGATGCCCTCCGCGTCGAGCGCATCGACGAGGTCGCGCGCGTCGGCGCCCTCGAAGCTGATGCTGACGTTGTTGTCGAGCCGCCGCTCCGGGTGGCCGTTGAGTGCGGTGCCGCTAATGCGCGTGAGGACCCCCTGGCGCAGCCGCATGGCCAGCGCGCCGATGCGGGCGCTGTCGGCTTCGAGCTGGTCCTGCGTGATGCGCAGCGCCTCGGCCATGGCGACGATGCCGGCGACGTTCTCCGTGCCGGCGCGGCGCTGGCGCTCCTGGCCGCCGCCGTTCATCTGCGCGAGGAAGGGCACGCCCTTGCGGATGTAGAGCACGCCCATGCCCTTCGGCCCGCGGAACTTGTGCGCCGCCAGGCTGAGCATGTCGATGCCGCGCTCCGCGAAGTCCATGCGCATGGAGTTCGGCGCCTGCACGGCGTCGGTGTGGAAGGGGATGCGTTTCTTGAGCGACTGCGCCCGCTCGCGCACAGCGGCGGCAATCTCGAAGATCGGCTCGATCGTGCCGACCTCGTTGTTCGCCGTCATGATGCTGACCAGCACCGTAGCGTCCGTCATGGCGCGGGCGACGTCGTCGGGGGCGACGAGGCCGTGGCGGTCGACGGGCACGTACGTCACCTCGAAGCCGAAGCGCTCCAGGTACTGGCAGGCGTGCAGCACGGCGTGGTGCTCGATCGTCGACGTGACGATGTGGTTGCCGGCGCGCGCCTTCTTCTGCTGGAAGGCGACGCCCTTGATGGCGGTGTTGATCGATTCGGTGCCGCCGCTGGTGAAGACCACCTCCGTCGGGCGGCAGCCGAGGATCGATGCGACGCTGCGCCGCGCCCGCTGTACGGCGTCGCCCGACGCCTTCGCGAGGGCGTACGTGGCCGAGGGGTTGCCGTAGCTGCCGGTGAGGTAGGGCATCATGGCGTCGAGCGCGCGCGGGTGCAGCGGCGTGGTCGCGGCGTTATCGAGGTAGATCAGGCGGTCCATAGGTTCATTGAGGGTAGATCGGAGCGGTGGAAGAAGTAAAGCGCCGCCCGCCGCAGGCGCGCGACAGCAAACAGCAAACAGCAAAGGGCGGTCGGGCGAGCAGAGAGCAGAAAGCAGCGAGCAGAGGGCAGAGGACCGGGACGCGCTCCCCTTCCCTCCCAGGGAAGGGGTCGCGGGATAGGTCCGGTGCGCTACGGAGCCGCTCCAAAGGCGGCTGCGATGTCGCCGAGACCGGGCGGGGGGGCGCGGAGCGGTCGGCCGTGGAGGACGAGGCGGGTGGCGCGGGGGAGTGCGGGGAGCAGGTCGCTGGCGAGGAGGCCGCGGTCGCCGAGATCGTCGCTCAGTTCCTCGGCGGCGAGGCCGTGGAGGAAGACGCCGCACGCCGCCGCATCGAACGGGTCGAGGCCCTGCGCCAGGAGGCCGGCGATCGCGCCTGCCAGCACGTCGCCGGTGCCGGCGCTGGCGAGCAGCGGGTTCGCGTGCGGACTGATCGCGGCGCGGCCATCCGGGGCGGCGATCACGGTGTGCGCGCCCTTCAGCACGACGGTCTGCTTCCACTCCGCCGCCGCGCGCGTCGCGACGTTGAGGCGATCGTCCTGCACGGCGGCGACGGTGCTGCCGAGCAGGCGCGCCATCTCGCCGGGGTGCGGCGTGAGCACGCACGGCGTATGGATCGACGCCGGCCACGGCGTCGCGCCGTCCATCGCACTGAGGGCGTTGAGCGCGTCGGCATCGATAACGCCGCCGCGGAGGCTCGCCGGCGCCGCCGCGAGCACGCTGGCGACGACGGAGCGCACGCCGTCGCCCTGGCCCAGGCCGGGGCCGATCAGCAGCACGTCGTACGAGGCGAGGCGGTCGATGATGACGGCGCCGGCCGCTGCTGAGAGCGCGCCGGCATCGTCGGGCAGCGGCAGCCACGTCGCCTCGGCGATGGACGGCGCGAGCAGGGGCTGCACGCTCGCGGGGCAGGCGATGGTGACGAGGCCGGCGCCGATGCGATACGCCGCCTCCGCCGCCAGCCGCGCGGCGCCGACGTACTGCATCGAACCGGCGACGACGAGCACGCGGCCGAAGGTGCCCTTGTTGCCGGAGACTGGGCGCTTCGGCAGCCGCTCGCGCACCCACGGCGTGCCGAGCAGGTCCAGCGGCACGGCGCGCTCGGCGTCGCGCGGCAGGCCGATGTCGACGACCTGGATGCGGCCGGCGTACTGCGCGCCGGGCAGCGCGTAGAGCCCCACCTTCGCGAGCCCGAAGGTCACGGTCATATCAGCGCGCACGGCCAGGTCGTCGGCGCGGCCGGAGTCGGCGTCGACGCCGGTCGGCAGATCGACGGCGATGATCTTCGGGGGAAGCGTGCGCTCGGCGGCGGCGCGCAGCCGGCGCAGGACCTCCGCGAGCGCGCCGTCGATCGGGCGGCTGCGGCCGGTGCCGAGGAGGGCGTCGATCACCATCTCCGCCTTGTCGAGCGCACCTTGGAGCGACGCGAAGTCCGGGTCATCCGCCGCGACGACCACCGGCACGACCAGCTCGCGCACGCTGGCGTAGTTCGGGTCGTTGTTGGGACGCGGCGCGAGCAGGTAGACGGTGACGTCCGACTCCCACTCCGCGAGGTGGCGCGCGGCCACGAGTCCGTCGCCGCCGTTGTTGCCCGGCCCGACGAGCACGAGGATCCGCCGCCCCGCGACGACGCCGAGCGTCAGCCACGCCTCCTGCGCGACGGCGAGGCCGGCCTGCTCCATCAGCGCGTCGATCGGCGTGCCCGCCTCGACGGCCCTCTGCTCCAGGTCGCGCATCTGCGCCGACGTTACGAGCTTCACAGGCGGCCCTGCTCCTTCAGCCACTCGACGAGGCGCTCGCGGTGCTGCGCGCGGTCCACCGGCGCATCGTCCGCCATGCCGACGACCACGGCGATCGCCAGGTCGGCATCGTGCGTCAGGCTGACGTCGATGCCGCGCAGGCCGATCGTCTCCCCGCGCTGTTGCGCCAGGCCGTGCAGGTAGATCAGCGGCTTGCCGCGCCGGTTGGGCAGGATCTCGATCTCGCGCCAGGCGAGGCCGCGGGCGCCGGTGCCGAGCGCCTTCATGGTCGCCTCTTTCGCCGCGAACCGCGCCGCCAACTCGGGCGCGCGGCCGCGGCAGAAGGCCACCTCCTCGGGCGTGTAGACGCGCTGGAGGAAGCGGTCGGGGTGGCGCTCCATCACCTTTTGCACGCGGCTGATCTGGATCACGTCGATGCCGAGGGCCATCTCCATGCGGCGATTGTACGCCGGGAGGGCAGCGGGCGGAATCGGCAGATCGCTAAGGTAGAATGCCGGTGCCCGGCCCGCCGGGCGCCCCCGGGCCGATCCCTCAGGCAGCGATGGAGCGCAGATGACCGCGACGATTATCGATGGCAAGGCGATTGCGCGGCAGGTGCGGGAGGAAGTCGGGGCGAGCGTCGAGCGCCTCCGCGCCAGTGGTATCGAGCCGGGACTGGCGGTCGTCCTGGTCGGCGACGACCCGGCGTCCGTCTCGTACGTCCGTGGCAAGACGCGCGCCGCGGGGGAACTGGGCATCCGCTCCGAGACCATCCGCCTGGCCGGCGACACCTCGCAGGACGAGGTGCTCGGACTCGTAGCCGACCTCAACGCGGACGCACGCTGGCACGGCATCCTGGTCCAGATACCGCTGCCTCGCCAGATCCGTGAATCTGCCGTGGCCAGCGCGGTGGCGGTCGAGAAGGATGTCGACGGCCTGCACCCGGTCAACGTGGGCCGCCTCTTTCGCGGCGAACCCGCTCTTCTGCCCTGCACGCCGCACGGCGTCATGCAGATGCTGGCCCGCAGCGGCTACGACCCGGGCGGCAAGCACGTCGTGATCTGCGGCCGCTCGAACCTCGTCGGTAAGCCGCTGGCGGGACTGCTGATGCAGAAGGCGCCGGGCGCCAACGCGACCGTGACGATCTGCCACACGGGCACGCCGGATATCGGCAGGTTCACGCGCGATGCCGACATCGTCATAGCGGTGATCGGGCGCCCGCACACGATCACGGCGGATATGGTGCGCGAGGGTGCGGTCGTCATCGACGTCGGCGTCAGCGCGGTGGCCGATGCCACGAAGAAGAGCGGCCAGCGCCTGGTCGGCGACGTCGACTTCGATGCGGTGGCCCAGAAGGCCGCGGCGATCACGCCGGTGCCGGGCGGCGTCGGGCCGATGACGGTGGCGATGCTGCTCTACAACACGGTGCTGGCGGCGGGCGGCGGCCCGAAGTAGCGTCTCTGAATCGCAGTTTCTGAATTTCACCGCGGAGCCGCAGAGGACGCGGAGCCCTTGGGGCGCTCGACAGGTCGGCGAACCAGCATTCCGGGTGAACTCTGCGCCCTCTGCGCCTCTGCGGTGCGTTCCCCGAGGGTACCGAGGCACGGTTGATCAGGCTCCTGGCGCGCAAAAGGGCACGAAAAAGCCGGTCCCTCCTGACCGGCTTCATCGTTATCCTGCGTGGACCGACCAACTGGTGATTCTGCAGGGAAGGGCGGTCGGCCAAACCGCCCCCGGAGTCTCATCGTCGCCCTCAGATCCCCCGCCTTGTGCCACCAAAGCATCTGGCTGGCTTCGAATCGACTCTCTTCCCGGGACCCTCTCCTTTCGGATCTGCCGCCCTCAACCCCGCCGCCGCGGGTCTCCTCACATCCGGCTGAGGACGGCCACCGTCTTGAAATTCACCCAAATCCAGCCATCAGACACTTGCAAATTCGTGAACGGTAATGCATGATGTCTGATAAGTGATTGCCATAACACGTGTAAGGGTTCGTGAAATATAGCACATGAACTGCATAACGTGAGTCGTGTAACCTGATTGACTATACATGCATTGTAGTTCCTGAAATCGACCTGTCAAGTACTTTAGCCGACGAATTTTCAAGAATCTTTCGCCATGGCAAGGCCGCGTTCCAGGGAGGGATGAGATGGTGAGACAGACGTGGGGCTTCCTGACGAACCATGCGCTCGTGCTGATCTACGTCGTGCGCCACAGCGGCGCGACCGTACGCGAAATCGCCGCGGGCGTCGGCGTTACGGAGCGGGCGACGCTGGCGATCCTGCGTCAGCTCAGTGATGATGGCATCGTCGAGCGCACACGAGACGGGCGGCGCACGACATACGCCGTGAACTTCGATCGCATGGCGGCGTACCGGCGCGAGGGCACGGTCTCGCTGACGCCCCGTGAGTTCGTCGACGGGCTGATCCAGACGCTGCTGGTGATCAGCGACTACCACGCCGGAGGCGACGGCAGCGAGACGCCGCAGCTGGACTCGGGCGCGCAGTCGCCCCTCATGGGCACCTGGGGCTTCTTCACGAACCACGCCCTGCTGCTCCTGAGCATCGCGATGGACAACACGAGCACGGTGCGCGAGATGGCCGCGGCCGTGGGCGTGACGGAGCGCGCGGTCGTCGCCATCCTGAATCAGCTCGAAGACGCGGCGATCATCGTGCGTGAGCGGCTGGGGCGCCGGAACAGCTACCAGATCGACTTCACGGCGCTGCACGAGTTCCCGCGCTGGTCCCCCGGCGACTGGCAGTTGCCGCCGCAGTTGGTCGATGTGGCGGTGCAGGGGCTGCGCGGGCTGGCGATCCGCTCGGGCGGAGCCAGCGTGGCGGAGCGGGCGGGCGCCGGCGCTGGCGCGTAGGAGCGGCCCGCGAGATGAAGGCCTCAGGTTCGAGGGAGTGCGTAGGGACAGGTCGTTAGACCTGTCCCTACGCGTTCATCTCGATCTTCCGGGAACACGGACTGAGCTTCGGCTCGGCTACCCGACGCCAGCCTTTTGGCGCTCGGCGTCGACGGCGGCGCCTGCCGCAGTGGAGGTCTCCGGCGCCATCTGGTTGCGCTCGTAGTAGAGGCGGATGAGCGCGTCGGCGAGCTTCTTGGAGTCGTGGCGGTAGCGGTTCTCGATGGAGACGACGTCGGCCTTC